>Ga0302279_10005071_pt1 | contig 14948 bp, 9 predicted proteins | sample III_Bog_N3_3_FD_194541 | JGI IMG/M metagenome (GOLD analysis project Ga0302279, IMG submission 194541) | Peat permafrost microbial communities from Stordalen Mire near Abisko, Sweden - III_Bog_N3_3 | ecosystem: Environmental > Terrestrial > Soil > Wetlands > Peat | place: Sweden: Abisko...
AGTGGGCGCCGCGGCGGTGATGAACGGCGCGTGCGCCCCGGCGGCGACCTGCGCGAGATCGCCGAGCAACTGGGTGTCCTGCGGGCTGTGATCGAAATAGTAGTCGCCGACCAGCACGCCGTACGGCGCGCCGCCGAACTGGCCGTACTCCTCCTCGTACACCTTCTTGAAGATCGGGCTCTGGTCCCAGGCGGTGCCGCGGAACTTCTTGAGGGTCTTGCCGAGGTCCTTCTTCGAGATGTTGAAGACGCGAATCTTCAGCATCTCGTCGGTTTCGGTGTTGCTGACCAGGTAGTGCAGCCCGCGCCACGCCGCTTCCAACTGCTGGAAGTCTTCGGTGTGGATGATCAGGTTGACCTGCTCGGTCAGCTTGCGGTCGATCGCCGCGATGATCGCTTCGATGCTGCGCAGCGCGTCGGTATCGACCAGATTGGTGTGCGACAGCGCCTGCTGCGCCAATGTCAGGACCGCGGATTCCACCGCCTCGCGTGCGCGGTCGGTCTTCGGCTTGAATTCCTTGTCGAGCAGGGCGGCGAAGTCGCTGAAGCTTTGCGTCGTCGTCGTTTCGCCCTGCGGCGCGGCCTGGGTTCCGGACATCGCTTATTCCTCCCCGCCGGCCGGCTTGTCGGCGGCCGGGTTCGGTGCCGCCGCCAGCGTTTGCAACAGTGCCGGATTATTCAACACTTTGTTGATCAGCTCCTCGGCGCCGCTTTTGCCGTCCATGTAGGTCAGCAGGTTGGACAACTGCGTCCGTGCCTCCAGCAGTTTGTTCAGCGCGTCGACCTTGCGTGCGACCGCGCCGGGCGAGAAATCATCCATGCTTTCGAACGTCAGATCAACGGCGAGATTGCCTTCGCCGGTCAGCGTATTCGGCACCATGAAGGCCACCCGCGGCTTCATGGCCTTCATGCGGTCGTCGAAGTTATCAACGTCGATCTCTAGAAACTTGCGGTCCGCCGGCGGCGGCAGCGCTTCGGCCGGCTTGCCCGACAGGTCGGCCATCACGCCGACGACGAACGGCAACTGGACTTTCTTCTCGGAGCCGTACGTCTCGACATCGTATTCGATCTGAACACGAGGCGCCCGGTTGCGGGCGATGAACTTCTGACTGCTCGCTTTGGCCACGGTTTGCCCCTCTTGTGCCTAGCTGTTGACGCTGACGCTTGCCGGACGCCGCCCCCGAACGCAGTGACCCCGGTCACTCATCGCGGCTGCTGACGATCGTTTGCGCTTGCATGACCCCATCAGGGGCAAGGTCGCGCAGAATTTCCAGAAAGTTCTTCTCGGCCAGCCGTTGCGCCCGCTCAAGCAGCATGGGCAGCGGGCTGGATGGCTCGTAGCGACGATAATACTGGCACACGAGGTCAAGCAACCGAAGCGCATCCGCGCGGTTCGAAACCTCGGTGAGGGTCGACGCGGTCACCGCCATGGACGACCTCTGCGAGGGTGAGGGTGACGCATGCAATGCGGCATCGGCCGGCGCATCCTCGCCCGCTGCCTCCGCCTCGCCAGGGCCAGCCGGGACCACGGCGAAGCGGTCGATGAAACGGGTCATTTCCCCGAGCAGCTTTGCCAGATCGGCAAAGTTCGGGCCGGTCCCGGTCCCCGCCTTGGCATCGAACACCTGCGGGATCGCCTTGACCGCCTCGCTGGACGCGGCGGTGGCGGCCCGCACCGCCATCGGAAACGCCGGGTCGGTGTCCTGGAACGCCGAGCGGACGGTTGTCTCGGTCGGCTTTTCGCCGCGCGAGTCGTCCTTGATCGCGCCGATGGCGATCGAGATATCGCGCCAGGAGAAACGCCCGAGCCGGGGCGAGCGGGCCAACGGCAGGTCGCGCAGATGTCGCAGCACAAGCAGTGGATCGGCCAGACGCAGCAAGGAGGTGGCCCGCATCGTCGGGTCGTTGTCGTCGTCCGGATCCAACTGCGGATGGATGTCGTCCCAGCGGGTTTCGAGCAGGTCGCGGATCAGCACCAGCATCTCGGCATAGGCCGGCAGCCCGCCAAGATGCAGGCGCGCGACGGCTAGATGGCCAAGCACCCGCAGGTCGCGCGTGCGTTCCATCAAAGCGGTCGCCTGTGCTTCGACAGTCTTCCAATCTGGTTCCTTGGCAGGAACGACCGTGTCGCCGGCCTGTCGTTCGGGTTCGCCTTGCGCAGCCCGCTCAAGCGCGCCGAACTCCGGATCGAATTCCAGATTCGGTCCACACGGCGCCGTGTCATCCAACGCCGAGCGCCAGGCCGTCAGATCAAGCGGCGGCATGCAACACGGACCAGCCAGCCGGCGTGGCAATACTCGCCCGCGTCAGATGCGCACAGTCCACGAATCACCTCACGTCCAGGCGCCATCGACAAGACGGCCACGCTCACACGGAGAAAAATAGTCGCGCAGACCGGTGAAAAAGTCCAGGACAACAGTACGCGCGATTTCACCCGGGTTGTCCGGGCCAAACACCGGCTGCGGCGCCACGCGAGCGACGCCCCCATCACGGCCGTGGTCTGCCAGCAGCATCACCATCCACGCGGGCCACGTCAACATGAAACGATGGCGCACCACGCTTGCCGACCGGGGGCGCCGGCATCGCCGATGCCCGCCCCGCAGTCCCTGATCGCAAGCGGGGCTGCGGGATGCTAAGCGTTTGCGGAACCGGTCAGGGAGGTTTGCATGCAATACGAGGTCAGTTTCGGCCGGCTTGGCCGCGCGCCGCGTCCGCCGGTGCCGACGACGAAATTCCGCCTTGCCGTGCTCGGCGATTTCTCCGGGCGCGCCAATGCCGGGCGGCTGGAGACCGGGGCTGCGCTCGCCCGCCGCAAGCCGATCAAGGTGGACGTCGATTCGCTGGATGATGTCATCGCGCGGCAAAAACTGTCGCTGGTGCTGCCGCTGGCGGAGGAAGGCAGCACGGTGACGGTGCCGATCGGTGGCATGGACGATTTCCATCCTGACCAGTTGGTCGGAAAACTTGAGATTTTCGAGCAACTGCTCACGCTGCGCCACAACCTCGGCAATCGTGCCGGCTTCGACCGCGCGGCCAAGCAGGTATTATCCTGGGGTGGCGAGGCACCGTTGCCGCCGCCGCCGCGGCAGGCCCGCGGCGCGGCCATCGCCACCGACCGACGCCTGTCCGACTTCACCCGGCTGACCGGGCGCGCGCCCGTGCGCGACAGCGACGACAGTTCGGTCGACGACCTGATGCGCCGAATGGTCGGTCCGTTCGTCCAGCCGGCGCGCGATGCAAGGCAGGAGCAATTGACGGCAAGGGTGGACGAGGCGCTGTCGGCGGCGATGCGCCGCGTACTGCATCACCCGGATTTCCAGGCTGCCGAGGCGACGTGGCGGGGCGTCGAACTCCTGGTGCGCCGCATCGAGACCGATGCGCGCATGGAGATCGTCCTGTACGACGTCTCGGCCGAGGAATTGGCCGCCGATCTGGCGGCCGCCGACGCGCTCGAGGACAGCGGACTGTATGGCATGCTGGTCGAACAGCCGGCGCTGGATGCGCACCAGGGGCCGCTGTCGGCGCTGGTGGCCCTGTACACCTTTGAATTGACCCCGCCGCATGCCGACCTGCTTGGCCGGGCTGCCCAGATCGCCGCCGCGGCGCGGGCGCCCTTCGTCGCCGGCATCGGTCCTGACGCCCTCAAACTGCCGCCGCACGAGCAGCATCCGCTGATCAAAGAGGCGTTCGCGGCGCTGCAGGACCTGCCGGCGTCCGCATTCCTGGGCCTGGCCGCGCCGCGCTTCCTGCTGCGCATGCCATACGGACGCAAGACCGACGCGATCGACGCGTTTGCCTTCGAGGAGTTCACCCGCCAGGGCGGGCTCGGCGGCATGCTATGGGGCCACCCCGCGCTGCTGCCCGGCCTGTTGCTGGCGCAAACCTGGGCGCGGCAAGGCAGCAAGATGCAGCTCGGCTCGGTGATGACCGTGGGCGACATGCCGTATTATGTCTATACAGATACCGACGGCGAGCAGATCGCGCTGCCGTGTACCGAGCGTCTGTATACCGAACGCCAGGCGGTGCAGGTGGCGACCTATCGCGTCATGCCGCTGCTGTCGCTGCGCGGTCGGCCGGAAGTGCGGCTCGGCGGCTTCACATCGCTCGCCGGCACGCCACTTGCCGGTTTCTGGGGCATTCCCGCCCTGCGATCCGCACCGCCCCCGCTCTCGCCGCCTGCGGCAAGCCCGCCGCCAGCCGAAGCCAGCGCGCCGGAGGCATCCGCGCCAGCCGAAGCCGACGCATCGGTCGATCTCGACGCCTTGCTGGCTGGTCTGGCCACCGACACACCGGCTGCTGCCGAGGAATCGGCAGCACCGGAGCCGGCCGACGCGGCACAGACGGCTGCGGACGATCTCGACGCGCTGCTCGCCAGCCTCAATGCCGAACCGCCGCCGGCCGAACCCGACGCCACCGAGCCGGATCTCGACGCGTTGCTCGCCTCGCTCAAATAGGGGGCGCCCTCAGGCGGCCACGACGATGTCGATCCGTTGGCTTTCCTGCGACATGCCGGAGGCTTCGTCGATGTCGCGCTGCGCGCGGGTGATGCGGTCGGCGCCGACGCCGGCGGCGGTCAATTTCTCCGTGATCAGCTGCGCCCGCAACCGCGACAGGTCGGCGATCGCCTGCGGCCCGGCGGGGTCCAGGTATTCCGCCAGCACCACCGGCGTCGTCGGGTTTTCCTGCGCCCAGCTCGCGGCGGCATTGATCACCGTCAGCGCGTCCTGGTCGAGCATCGCTGACCACTGCGTGAAGTACACGGCGTAGTCGGGAGAGCGGCGCCGGATGCGCGCGACGATGTTGGGATGGATCTGCCATGGCAAGCCGCTGGCCTCCTTGGCGCCGCTATTCTGCACCCACAGGTCGGTCACGTCCGACACCCGTTCGCATTGGAGCAATTCGATGCTAACGTTCTTGGCGAGCGTGTTGCCGAGGAGATCCTGCAAATATGCCTCTCCGCCGACCAGCCAGACCCGACCGTTGAACTCGGCCAAAGTGATGTCCGCCATAGAATCCTCCGAACGACTGGATTACCGCAGACACAGGGCCCCGCCGTCGTCACGCCGGCGCCATGGCGCACGAACATGCCGCTGACCCTGGCGCTTGCCGGCACGCGCGACAGCCGTCATGTCGATCGCGAAACCCTGTCGATCGGGCGCGCGAGCGGCAACGACTGGGTGCTGGCCGATCCGGAACGCCATCTGTCCAAGACACACTGTTACATCGCCTACTCGGGCGGGCGCTACGTCCTGACCGACGTTAGCACCAACGGCGTGTTCATCAACGGGGCGCGCGACCGGGTTGCCCGCGATCAGGGCGTGGTGCTGAACGACGGCGACGAGATCCGCCTCGGCGACCATGTGATCAGCGTGACCGAAGTGCAGTCCAGTGCCCGCCCGGCCGCCGGCGCAGGGTTTTCTGGATCGCCGACTTCCGCACGACGCGCGGACCCACTTTTAGACCCACATGACGGAAATCCGTTCCGGGCGGGGGAAGATCCGCTGGGCGGCGACCCGCTCGACGACCCGTTCGGTGCCCCGCCGCCAGCGGGGTTCCAACACAGTTTCGCGGCGGCGCCCCCCGCGTTACGCCAGCAGGATCCGTTCGACCGCGCCGACGAATCCGGCCAGCGCCGTCCCCCCGACCCGGACGACGACCTGTTCCAAGGCCTCACCCCGGTCGATCCGTGGCAGGGGCCGTCGCAGGCCGACAACGTCGATGCTCCGGGACAGGCGTTCGCCGCGCCCAAGCCGGTGGCGCCGATGAGCCTGGACGACATCGATGCGCTGCTCGGCGACAGCCCGCCGGAGTTTGCGCCGGCTGGTGGGCCGCCAGCCCCGCCCCCGCTGGCGCTGCGCCCCTCCGCGCCACCAGCAGCGCCGGTCCGCAGGCCGCCGCCACCGACGGTCGCCGATCCGTTCGAGGAGGCGCCGGCCGAGCCACAAATCGCGGTCCCGGCGGTCGCGCGGCCGGCGCCGCCTCTGGCGCCGCCACCCGCGCCGCCGGCCCTCGCCGTCCCGGCCCCCGCCGTCCCGCCCGACGTCGCCCGTCTGCTGGCCGCGTTCCGGGAAGGTGCCGGCGTGCCGTCGCTCGACCTCGGCCGCGATCCGGAGGCGGCGATGCGGGAGGCGGGCATGGTGTTTCGCGCCATGGTGGAAGGCTTGCGCCAGGTGCTGATCTCGCGCGCCGCCATCAAGAACGAGTTTCGCGTCGAACAGACGATGCTGCGCGCGCGCGACAACAACCCGCTCAAGTTTTCGGTCACCGACGATGACGCGGTGGCGGCGCTGCTGCAGCCGGGCCGGCCGGGCTACAAGCCGGCGCTGGCAGCGACCCGCGAGGCGTTCGACGATGTCCGTTCGCACGAGATGGCGGTGATGGCGGGCGTGCAAACGGCGTTGATGGGGCTGCTGCGTCGCTTTGAACCGGCGTCGCTGGAAAAGCGGCTGTCCGCCGGCATGCTGGACAGCATCCTGCCGGCCGCGCGGCGGGCGCGCACCTGGGAGCTGTTCTGCGGCACCTATCAGGAAATCGTCCGCGAGGCCGAGGACGATTTCCAGTCGGTCTTCGGGCGCGAGTTCGCCCGTGCCTATCACGCGCAGGTGCAAAAGCTGTGATGCGGCACGCCGCCACCGACATGATTGCATAACAGGCGGCGCGACAGGGCTTCCATCGGACGGTCGATCCGGGGCAAGAAAGCGCTACCACGGGAACAGAGGAACAACAGCATGGCTCGATTGCTTCGCGGCAAACCTGGGCTCGTTGCGGTGTTGGGATCTGGCTTGCTCGCCGTCCTGTCGGCCTGCGGGGCGCCACCGCCGCCACCGCCCCCCACCGTGGTCCAGTTGACGCTGACGGCGAGCCAGACCGCCAACGCCAGTGCCTCTGGCCAGGGCGCGCCGGTGCAGGTGGTAGTCTATCAGCTTGCCTCCGCCAGCAGTTTCAACGCGGCCGAGTTCTTCCAGTTGTTCAACCAGGATCAGGCGACGCTCGGGGCCGACCTGATCAAGCGCGACACCTATATCCTTGCCCCCGGCCAAACCAAGACCGCCACCGTCATGCCGACCGATCCGGTGAAGGTGCTCGGCGTGTTTGCCGCCTATCAGAATTTTCAGACTGTCACATGGCGCGGCACCGCCGATATCCCGGCGCACCAGACCACCAACGTCGCCGTGGCGGTCGGCCAAGTCGGCATAACCGTCACGGCAACCGCCGCGAGCAAACCCGGATCCTGAGCATGAGCTGGGAGAACAAGGTCGTCTGGACCGAAGGACTGTTCCTCCAGCCGCAGCACCTGCAGCAGCAGGAACGCTATATGGAGCGGCTTGTGCGGGCGAGCACCGCCGCGCTGCGGCCTTTCAGTTGGGGACTCACCCGGCTCGACCTCGATGCCAATCTGCTGACGCTCGGCAAGTTCGCGGTGCGGGCGGCCGCCGGCATCCTGCCGGATGGCACCCCGTTCAGCATTCCCGAGGATCTCGACCCACCGCGCCCGATCGAGGTGCCCGAGACGGCGCGCAACAGTGTCATCTATCTGCTGCTGCCGACCCGCCAGCCGGGCGGAGTGGAGACGGCGCCGGCCGATCAGGTGGAGACGGTGGCGCGCTTCGTCGTCGCCGAACACGAAGCAAGCGACACCAACGCCGGCTACCAGAGCACGGCAACGGTGCCGGTCGGCCGCTTGCGGCTGCGCTACGCGCTGGAGAGCGAGGCGCGGGCCGGACACACCGCCATCGGCCTGATCCGCGTGGCCGAGGTGCGCCCCGACAAGAGCGTCGTGCTGGACGAAGCCTACATCTCGCCGTTGCTGGTGTGCGAGGCGTCGCCGGCGTTGTCCGGCTTCGCCACGCAGTTGCAGGGGCTGCTGCGCCATCGTGCCGAGGCACTGGCGGGTCGGGTCTCCGAGGGCGGCACGCGTGGCGCCGCCGAGATCGGCGACTATCTCATGTTGCAGCTCTGCAATCGTTATGAGCCGCTGCTGACCCATCTGGCGGCCACGGTCGGCCAGATGCACCCGGAGACGTTCTATCAGGTTGCCATCAGTCTTGCCGGCGAACTGGCGACCTTCACGGAAAGCCGCAAGCGGCCGATCGCGTTCCCGCCGTATCGCCACGACGACCTGCACGCAACCTACCGCCCGGTGATGCAGGCGCTGCGGCAGGCGCTGTCGGCGGTGCTGGAGCAGAATGCAGTGCCGATCCCGCTGCAAGAGCGCAAGTTCGGCATCCGCGTCGGGCCGATCGCCGACCGCACCCTGTTGACCAACACGAACTGGGTGTTGGCGGTCAAGGCGCAGGTGCCAGTCGACACGCTGCGGCGGAATTTCCCCAATCTGGTGAAGATCGGCCCGGTCGAGCAGATCCGCGAACTGATCAACGTGGCCTTGCCGGGGATCGCGGTACGCGCGCTGCCGGTCGCGCCGCGCCAACTGCCGTACTACGCCGGCACGAGCTATTTTGAGCTGGACCGCACCAGCCAGTACTGGGCTGCCCTTCTGCGATCCGGCGGAATAGCGATCCATGTCACAGGTGAGGTCCCCGGTCTCGAGATAGAATGCTGGGCAATACGGGGTTGAGCATGGCGATGAGCGACGATCCGTTTGCCGAACCGACCGACAACGACGCCACGCTGATCCGGCCGCGGCCGGGCGGCCGGGCGCCCGGCGCGCCGCCGCCATCGGCACCCGCCGCTGCCGGCGGGCCGGTGCCGGAGGTCGGGGCCAATGCACTCATCGCCGCCGCAGCCCCGCTGCTGGCGGCGATCGGACGGCTTGGCACAGACCGAGGCCGCGCCCCCGACCCCGACCGACTGAAGCGCGGCATGGTGGAGGCGGTGCGCGCGTTCGAGCAACGCGCACTCGCCACCGGCCAGGACACCCGCACGCTGCGTGCGGCGCGCTACGCGCTGTGCGCGACGATCGACGACGTGGTGCTGAACACGCCGTGGGGTAGCAACAGTTCGTGGACGCAGCAGGGCCTGACCAGCCTATTCCACAACGAAGTGACCGGCGGCGACCGGTTTTTCGAGATCCTGGAGCAGATGCAGAAGGACCTCGGCCGGCACGCCGAGGTCGTCGAGCTGATGTATCTGTGCGCCTCGCTCGGCTTCGAGGGGCGCTACCGGGTGATGCCGCGCGGCATCGCGGCGCTGACCGAGGTGCGCGATTCGATCTACCGCACGATCCGCCAGCGGCGCGGCGATTTCGAACGCGAGTTGTCGCCGCACTGGCGCGGGCTGCAAACCGCCTACAAGCCGCTGGGGCAGCGCGTGCCGATCTGGATGCTGGCGCTCGGCACGTTGACGGCGGCCTGCCTGATCTACCTGATCTTCAATTTTTCGCTCGCCGCCGCCTCCGACATTCCGTTCACCGAACTGGCCGGCCTGCCGCCGAAGGTCGCGCAGATGGTGCCGCGGCAGGCGGTGGTGCCGCCGCCGCCGCCGCCGGTCGTGGTGGCCGCGGCGGCCCCCGCCGCGCCCGGCGCGCCCGCCAAGCCGACGCTGCACCAGTTCCTGGAGCCGGAGATCAAGGCCGGACTCGTGCAGGTGCTGGAGGACCCGCAGGCGGTCACGGTGCGGCTGCTCAACCGCGACATGTTCGCCTCCGGCTCGGCGACGCTGAACGCCAGTTCGCAACCGCTGCTCGCCCGCATCGGCAAGGCCCTGCAGGACGAAAAGGGCGACGTGACGGTGAACGGCTACACCGACAACCAGCCGATCCACACCGTGCAGTTTCCGTCGAACTGGCAACTGTCGCAGGCGCGCGCGGACCTCGTCGCGAAAGCGCTGGCGGCCCAGCTGACCGACGCCAAACGCGTGCGCGCCATCGGCAAGGGCGATACTGACCCAGTCGCCGCCAACACCACGCCCGAGGGACGTCAGCAGAATCGACGTACCGACATCGTGCTCACCAAGACAGCGAGCCTGCCATGAGCTTCATGTGGCGCGTGTTCGGCAACCGCTGGGTGCGCACCCTGTTCGGCGCGCTGTTGCTGGCGGTCATCGTCTGGCTGTTCGGGCCGCTGCTCGGCATCGGCGAGGTGCATCCGCTCGACAGCGAAACCGTCCGCATGATCGTGATCGCGGCGATCTTCGTGCTGTGGCTGATCGAGAACCTGATCCACGAACTCCGCATGCGCAAGAAGGAGCGGGATCTGGTGAAGGGCGTCGCCGAGAGCGCGCCCGATCCGAATGCGACCGCCTCGGCCGAGGAACTGGCGGCACTGTCCGAACGGCTGAAGGAAGCGCTGTCCGCACTCAAGCGCGCCAAGATCGGTGGCCGGTCGCGCCGGTATTTGTACCAGCTGCCCTGGTACATGTTCATCGGCCCGCCGGGCGCCGGCAAGACCACCGCGCTGATCAATTGCGGCCTGAACTTCCCGCTCGCCGACACGCACGGACCGCAGGCGGTGCGCGGCGTCGGCGGCACGCGCAACTGCGATTGGTGGTTCACCGACCAGGCCGTGCTGATCGACACCGCCGGCCGCTACACGACCCAGGACAGCAACAGCGCGGTCGACAGCGCCGCCTGGCTCGGCTTCCTCAAACTGCTCAAGCAGCACCGCCGCCGCCAGCCGCTGAATGGCGTGCTGGTGACGATCAGCCTCGCCGACCTCGCCTCGCTGGGCGACGCCGAGCGGTTGGCGCACGCCAAGGCGATCCGGCGGCGCATTCGCGAACTGCACGACGAACTGGGCGTGCGCATCCCCGCTTATGTGCTGTTCACCAAGGTCGATCTGATCTCCGGCTTCGTCGAGTTCTTCGACAGCCTCGGCAAGGAGGAGCGCGAGCAGGTCTGGGGCATGACCTTCCCGCTCGACGACGGCAAGGACGAGAACGGCACGGTCGCCGGCTTTGCGCCGGAGTTCGACCAACTGCTGGAACGGCTCAACGACCGCATGCTGGAGCGTGTGCAACAGGAGCCCGACCTGCAACGGCGGCGGCTGGTCTACGGCTTTCCCCAGCAACTGGCGTCGCTGCGGGCGACCGCGCTGGAGTTCCTGACCGAGATCTTCCGCCCCAGCCGGCTGGAGGCGCGGCCACTGCTGCGCGGCGTCTATTTCACCAGCGGCACCCAGGACGGCACGCCAATCGACCGGCTGCTCGGCGCCATGGCCGGCCAGTTCGGCCTGCAACGGCAGGCGGTGGCCGCGTTCAGCGGCGCTGGGCGCAGCTACTTCCTGGCGCGGCTGATTCGGGAGGTGCTGTTCGGCGAAGCGGGACTGGTCAGCCGCGACCCCAAGGTGGAGCGGCGGCAGCGGCTGATGCAGATCGCCGCCTACAGCACGGCGGCACTTGTGCTGCTGGCGCTAACAGGAATGTGGACGGCGAGCTATTTTGGCAACCGGGCGATGATCTCGGCGGTGCATGCCGCCGGCCTGCACTACGAGGAGGATTACGCGACGCTTGCCAAACGCGGCCCGCAGGACGCCGAACTCGCGCCGCTGTTGCCGGCGCTGGCGACGCTGCGCGCCATGCCCGGCGGCTACGAGCAGCGCGAACAGGAAACGCCGCTGGCGCTGACCTTCGGTCTTTACCAGGGCGAGAAACTCTCCTCGGCGGCCAACGACGCTTACGGCCGGGCGCTCAACGCGCTGCTGCTCCCACGCCTGCTGGCGCGGCTGGAAACCCAGATGCAGTCGCATCTCGACAAGCCTGATTTCCTGTACGAATCGCTGAAGGTCTACCTGATCCTCGGCCGCCAGGGACCGCTCGACCGCCAGCTGGTCGACCAGTGGCTCGGCGCCGACATTTCGGCCAGCTTCCCGGGCGAGGACAACGCCGAACAGCGCGAGGCGCTGCAGGCGCATGTGCATGCGTTGCTGGAATACCCGCTGGCGACGCTGTCGCTGAACGGCCCGCTGGTGGCGCAGGCGCGCGGCATCCTGACCCGCCAGCCGCTGTCCGAATATGTCTACAACCGGCTGCTGCGCACGTCGGTCGTGCAATCGCTGCCGGAATGGACCGTCGCCGACAACGCCGGGCCGGCCGGCGGGCGGGTGTTCGAACTGCGCGATGGCAAGCCGCTGAACACCGGCATGCCCGGCATTTTCACGTGGAACGGCTATCACAGCATTTTCCTGCCGCTGCTGCCGGGCGTGACCAAGGACGCCACGGAAGATGCCTGGGTGCTGGGACGACAATCCAAGGGCGGCCTTGTCGGCTCGGTCACCGAGATGAACCAGCTGCGCCGCGAGGTGCTCGGGCTGTACCTGGACGACTACACGCGGCGCTGGGATGCGATGCTGGTCAATATCGCGCTCAAGCCGTTCGCCAATATCGCGCAGGGGCTGGACGAGCTGTATCTGCTGTCGGCGCCGGAATCGCCGTTGCGCGACCTGTTGCAGGCGGTCGACGTGCAGACCTTTCTCAGTCGGCCGGCGGCCACCGAGCAGGCCGCGGGCGAGGCCGAGTCGAAGGCGGCCAAGGTCGGCAAGAAACTGACCAGTTTCGGCGGTTACGCGGCCCAGGCGGGTATGTCGGTCGGCGAAGCGCAGATCGCCGTGATCCTCGGCGAAGCGTTCGGCAGCGATGCCAGCGGCAAGCCGGTGGAGCCGGCCAGCCGGGTGGACCAGCATTTTGCCGGGCTGCACGAGTTCGTCTCCGGCAGCAAGGACAAGCCGGCGCAACTCGAGGCCGTGATCGGCAAGATCCAGCAGATCTATCAAGGCATGAGCCAGGCCGCGAACGCGCCGAACCAGGGACAGGCGCTGCTAGGGATCGTTGCCGGCAGCAGCGGCGGAGGGGGCGGGGGCGGGGGCGGCAGTGCCGCGGCGCAGTTGCAGGATATCGCGCAAGGCGTGCCCAAGCCGGTTGCGGCCATGCTGCAAACCGTGTCGCAGAGCAGCACGCAAGCGACCGCGAGCGGCGCCACCCAGCAATTGTCGGATGCCTGGGGCTCAAAAGTCTATCCGCTGTGCCAGGAGGCGTTCAATCGTTACCCGTTCATCGCGAGTAGCGCGCAGGACGTGCCGCTCGACGACTTTACCCGGCTGCTCGGACCGGGCGGGCTGATGGACCAGTTTTTCGACCAATATCTGAAACCGTTCGTCGATACCTCGCAGAAGCCTTGGCGCTGGCAGTCGGGCGACCACGCCAAGCTCGGCCTGTCCGCCGACTCGCTGACGCAGTTCCAGCGCGCCGCCGATATCCGCGATGCGCTGTTTCCGGCTGGCGGCACGCAGATCCTTGTGAAGTTCCAGCTGATCCCGGTACAGCTCGATGCCGGCCTCGGCCAGATCAGCATCGAGACCAGCGGGCAGCGGATGGCCTATGCGCACGGGCCGATCGAGCCGACTGCGATGCAGTGGCCGGCCAGCAACGGGTCGACGCTGGTGCGGCTGACCATGACACCGGCCGGCACCGGCCAGGCCACGGTGACCGAGAATGCCGGGCCGTGGGCGCTGTTGCGCCTGCTCGACGCCGCCCATGTCTCGCCGAGCGGCCAGCCCGACATGTTCCGCATTACCTTCACCAGCCCGGCGGGCAGCGCCGAGTTCGAGTTGAACGCCAACAGCGTGCGCAACCCGTTCACGCTCTCCGCGCTGCGGGCATTTCGCTGCCCGGCGAAGCTCTGAGGCGCAGGAAGCATGTCCGACAGCAGCGGTACCGGCGGCGTCACCTTCACGGTCGATCCTGACCCCGGGATGGATCTGGTGTTCGACGCCGTCGAGGGTGTCGAGGAGCTTGGCCGGCCATTCCACTACACGCTCGAGCTGTCCTGCGGGAAGCTGCAAGGCGATCTGACCGGCATGCTCGGCAGTTCCGGCACGATCGGGTTCGTGCTGCCGGACAATAGCCAGCGCTACGTCAACGGCATCATCACCCGCGCGCTGTATGTCGGCATGACGGGTGGCCTGTATCACTATCGGCTGGAACTGCGGCCGTGGATCTGGCTGCTGTCGCAGGCACGGTCCTGCTGTATTTTTCAGCAAAAAACCGTGTGGGATATCATCACAGGCGTCTTCAGGGCGGCCGGGTTCACCAATTTCAAGGACAACCGGCAGAATCAGGCCGGCGACTTGACGCTGGAATACTGTGTGCAATTTGATGAAACCACGCTGGATTTCGTGTCTCGTTTGATGGAAAAATACGGCATCTATTATTACTTCACGTACACCAGCGGCCAACATACGTTGGTGCTGGCCGACGATCCCAACTCGCACACCGCGCTCGGCAAGTCGATCCCCTACCAGCCGGTCCAGACCGGTCCGGATGACGACGACGACCACGTCTCCGGCTGGTCGACCGACCTGCAACTGCAGCCGGGCGCGGTGATGTTCCGGGACTACAACTTCATCACGCCGTCGGCCGACCTGACCGCCAAGTCGCTGCAACCGTCGAGTAAGACCTACGGCAGTATGGAGGTCTACACGTATCCCGGCCCGTACGACACGGCGGCCGACGGCCAGAAGCTGGCGACCGTGCGGATGCAGACCTTCAGCGCCAATGCCGAGATCATACACGGCACGACCAATGCCCGCGCCCTGACGGTCGGCAGCAAGTTCACCTTGAGCGGTGCCGACGACAGCACGCAGAACCGCGAATATCTGGTGGTTGCGGCGACCGTCGGGCTGAAGGCCGGGGCCAGCAAGGCGGTCGCGGCCGGCAGCATCCTCGACTCCTACACCTGCGGCTTCACCGCCATCCCCGGTGCCACGGTGTTCCGCGCGATGCCGCGCACACCCTGGCCGGTGATGCGCGGGCCGCAGACCGCCAAGGTGGTCGGCGCGTCCGGCGACGAAATCACCACCGACCAGTACGGGCGGGTGAAGGTCAGCTTTTTCTGGGATCGCAATTCGCCGCAGAACGAGAACAGTTCGTGCTGGATCCGCGTCGCCCAGGCGTGGGCCGGGGTGAGTTGGGGCAGCATCTTCATCCCGCGCATCGGCCAGGAAGTGGTGGTGGATTTCCTCGACGGCAATCCGGACCGGCCGATCATCACCGGCTGCT
>Ga0302279_10005074_pt1 | contig 14945 bp, 12 predicted proteins | sample III_Bog_N3_3_FD_194541 | JGI IMG/M metagenome (GOLD analysis project Ga0302279, IMG submission 194541) | Peat permafrost microbial communities from Stordalen Mire near Abisko, Sweden - III_Bog_N3_3 | ecosystem: Environmental > Terrestrial > Soil > Wetlands > Peat | place: Sweden: Abisko...
GCTCATCTCGTGCATGGTGCTGGTCACTTCATCAATGGCGGAAGCCGACTGCACGCTGACCTTGGCCGAATCCTCGCTGGCGTCGGCCACCTGGTTGCTTCCGGCCGCCACCTGCGCCGCCGCGTCTCGCACGCTGCTCACCAGGTTGCGCAGGCCCACCGTCATTTGAGAGAAGGCAATGGCCAATGTGTCGCGGTTGCTGCGCGGGGTGACCTCCACGCTCAGGTCGCCGCCGGCAATGGACTCGCTGACGGTGGCCATTTCCTTGAAGTACACCACCATGTTGCGGAAGGTCTGCGCCAGCGTGCCAATCTCGTCTTCGCCTTCGACATCCACCTCCACGCTCAGGTCGCCCTTGTCGCCAATCTCGCGCGCCGCCGTGATCAGGTGCTCCAGCGGGCCGGTGATGGACTTGGCCGTGCGGAAGGCGATGAAGATGCCCATGCCCAGGGTGATGGCAAAGCCCACCAGGCTGAGCCAGGTGGTGATGCTGCTGGCCGACTCGTCAGAGTGACGGTTCTTCTCCAGTTCCACCCGGTTGGCGTTCTGCACCTCGTTCACCACTTCGTTGGAGCGCTTCAACTGCTCCATCGGTTCGGCCTTGGTGTACTGCTCCAGCAGGTCGTTGGCGTTGATGCGCCCGTTGTCCACGTCCTTGTGCTGCTGGATGAAGCGCGCGGCGAAGCTGGTGTACCACTCGCGCTCAATGGCCTCAATGCGGTTCAGCCCGGCGCGCTGTTCGGGAGCGTTGGCCTTGCTCTTGGCCTCGCTCAGCAGATCGTAAGTACGGGCGTTGCCTTCGTTCAGGCGATCCAACTCGGTGCCGGCGCCGGTCAGCAGATAGTTGCTCAACGCCAGACGGTTCTCCATCATCTGGTGGCGCACGTTCTCCGTCGCCTGCGAAAGGTCCAGCGCACTGCTCAGCGCCGTCTTGGCCGCCCGCTCGCGGTACATGGAAAAGACGCTGACGCCAAACACGATTGCCATCACCGCCAGCAACGTGCCGAAATTCAACAACAACCTGTTACGGATTCTCATCCTGAAACGCCTCCGGAAGTCCGCGGAATCTCCGCGGTCTCACCAGCCAACATTGCCTGCCGGGCCATGAATTCCCCAACCCGTGGATGCCGCCATGTGGCAATCATCGGCCAGGCAGCTGCAATCCTTGCCTCTCGCCGGCCCGGGTTGATCAAAGTCCTTGAACAAAAATGACTTCTTGCCCATTGTTCTGCAAGTACCTAATCGTACCCTCATGCGCCTTAAGTGCGAGGAAAACGCCGCACACCCAGGTGGATCATCCCGCGCGCGTGAAGGGCATCGTACCCTCCGCGAATCCAGCCATGACCCGGCGCTGAGCTACGGCACCATTGTTACCGACCAATCACCAATGCGAAAGCGTCGAAAGGTCTAAGACTAAAGTGCGGAGCCATATGTTTTCATCTGGTTAGAGCCTTCGCTACAATCCTGCCCCGCGCTGGCATTCACCTGGCGACCGGTCACGCAACGTAACCAGTTCAGGTTACCTTTGGTCCGGTGAATATTCTTGACTCATCTTGAGACTCATCCTAGGCTGAAGAAGCCGAGAGGTTGGAGGATCGAAGTGTTTCGATCGCACGCCTGGAAGCGTTGTGGAAGTCATTCTTTTTTAAGCTGTTCCGAGGCATGACCAGGCCTCCGGCGAGGGTTTCAAAATCTGGCCACGTTGTTTACCCATATGACTGCGCATGCGAGTCCGCAAAAGCCGGTATTACTCATTGAAGATGAAGAAGTTCTGCTCGCCTTCCTGAAGACGGCGCTGGAGCGCGGCGGCGTCACAGTGATGGGCACCAGCAGCGGGGAAGAGGCGCTGCAACTGCTTGCATCCAAAGAATTTTCAGGCATCGTTAGCGATCTTAGAATGCCCGGTCCGATTGGCGGCGCCGAGATCTACGAATGGGTTGCGCGCCACAAGCCGGCGTTAACCCAGTGTTTTCTGTTCATTACGGGCAATGTGCTGGACGCCTACGCGATTGAAGTGCGCAAACAGACCGGCGCGCTCTTCATCCAGAAGCCGTTTCGCATTTCACTACTCTTGGAACTCATACAAAAGATGACTACTTCGGGGGTTTCCGCCGATGAGTGAGACGCAACCACTGCGACTGCTGATCGTGGAAGATCAGCCTGAGCTGCGCCAGCTTTGTGCGCGCCTTGCCACCAGGCTTGGGTTGGAGTTTGTAGAGGCTGGCACGGCCGAAGAGGCCCTGGCCATCGCCGAGCGCGAACTGCCGGACATCATCCTGGCTGACCTGGTGCTGGGGCATATGTCTGGACTGGAACTGCTGGCCACGGTCAAGCAGCGCTGGCCGCAAGTGAACATGGCCCTGATGAGCGGCCACGCCAACATCGAACTGGCGGTGGAGGGGATGCGGCTGGGCGCCTTTGATTTTGCGGTCAAGCCCATCCAACTGGACAAGATGCTGCTGCTGTTGGAGAGCATGGCGCAGGATGTACGCCAGCGCCGCGCCAGTTATCGCGAACAGATGGAGGCGGCCATCCGTGGCGGTTGGCCGGACGACTGCACTGACCTGGAAGAGTTGGAACGGCTGACGGTGCAGCGCGTGTTTGCCATGGTGAAGGGCGACAAGTTGGAGGCGCAGCGCCGCCTGGGCATCTCCCGTGCCACGCTCTACCGCAAGATCAAACGCTACGGCATCCGCACGGTCTTCGAAGCCTGAAGACTCCCACTTGCGAAGGCTTCTATGGGCCCGGCCTGCGATGGTACTCTTATGCAGGTTCCGGGCTTTCCGGCATGGCGTTTTCGGCCGTGAGGGTCCAAAATGCAAGGTGTCTACTTTCAGTTACTTCCGTTGCAGGAACCGGGCTGGTAAGGTGCATTCTGGCCGGATTTTCAGGCCTTAGGATGCGGTTGTCGGGCGTCGGCCCATGCCGGCCGGAAGGCGGCAGTTCGGGTTGCACCCAGGGTGGGCCGCGGAGTTTCGATCCGCGGCCGGCAGGAGCCGGCGGACCGGGCCTGCTGCGGACAGCGTGTTTGAAGTCGCGCTGACGGCAGTGGCCGCGGTGGCGCTGGCCATCGCCATTGCAGAGAGTGTTTCTGCCAGCCTCATCCGGCTGCGGGCGGATGAATGCAGAGTGGCGGCACGACGTGCGCCCTGCCCGGCGGGCGGCGCGCATGGATCATCAGACGAGGTGCATTGTGGTGAAGAAAGTTCTGATTGTGGATGACAGCCCGGCCGAGAGCGTGCTGATGCAGTCGTTCCTGCAGGGGGCAGGTTATTCGGCCGTGGCCTTGAGCGACCCGACGCAGATTGAGCAGACGCTCTCCGTCGAGATGCCGCAGCTCATCCTGCTGGACGTGGTGATGCCCGGGCGCAATGGCTTCCAGGCCTGCCGCGAGTTGAAGAACAACGACCAGTTCAAGGCCATCCCGATAGTGCTGGTGACCAGCAAGAACGGCGAGAGCGACAAGTTCTGGGGCATGCAGCAGGGCGCCGACGGATACGTCATCAAGCCCTTCACCGGTCCGCAACTGGTCGGCGAAGTGCAGAGGCTGATTGGATAACACGATGCCGGACGAGCCGCACAATCCGCAGGAGCCCGCACCCTACCCGGTGGAAGACGACTTCCTTGCCGTGGAGGAAGGCGATGCGCAGGAGGCGGCGCTGCCCGAGCAGCAGTACTGCATCTTCCGCGCTGGGCGCGAGCGGTTTTGTCTGCAGGTGCTGGAGGTGGACGAGGTTCTGGAGTGGCCGCGGCTGACGCGGCTGCCGCTGGCTCCGCCATTCCTGATGGGCGTCTTTAACCTGCGCGGCACGATTGTTCCCGTGGTGGACATTGCATTTACCGAGGTGCGGAGGGCGGATTTGCCGCCGCGCCAGGTGGTGGTGGCCTGTTTGCGCAGTCAGAACGGCGAGCCCGACGTGCGCGTGGGGCTGGCGGTGGACGAGGTGCTGGGTACCTACAGCACCAGCGAACCGCTGCTGCGCGACGAGGCACCGCGTGAGGTTCCGCATTGTGCCGGCATGTTGCGCCATGGCGACCGCCTGGCGCTGGCGCTGGATTTGCGCCGCGTGCTGGAGACTTTCCCGGTAGGCGCGATTTAGCGCCTGGCGGATTTGGCCGGTGGAGGAGAATCGCCTCCGGCCCTGTGGTGGTGGCGGGTGATGGCTGCCCGAGCAATAGGCGCGACAGGGGCGCTGCTGACCCGGTCGTTGTCCTGGAGGTCTTATGAAAGGTCGACTGAATTCGACAATTATCGGGCTGGTGACGATCAACGGCCTGATCCTCGCCCTGGTGCTGGGGCTGGCCTATGCGGCCGGCTCGAAGAGCGCCGGCAAGCCGCTGACGGCCATCGGAGAGATGAAGTCCGATGCGCTGCTACTGCTGCTGGGCGCGGTGGGGCTGCTGGTCGTGGGCTCGATCTTCGTGCTCTTCCGCCTCTCCAACAAGGTGAGCGAGCCGGTGAAGTCGCTGGTGCACTACGCCGAGCAGCTCGGCGCGGGCGACTATCGCGCGCGGCTGGAAGAGGGCACGGACGACGACTTTGGCTACATTGCGACGCAGCTGAACCAGGCGACGGAGAAGGCAGCCAAGGCCCTGTTGGACGAAGAGCATCAGCGCGGCCTGCAACGCTCGATCACCGAGTTTTTGACCATCGTGAGCCAGATTGCGCGCGGTGACTTAACGCTGCGCGGCAACGTGACCAGCGACGCGCTGGGCAACGTGGTGGACTCGGTCAACTACATGCTGGACAACTTTACCCAGGTGCTGCGCCGCGTGCGCGACGCCGCCATTGACGTCTCCAGCAGCGCCAACGAGACGATGACGGCGGCCGAGGCCATGGCCGTGGGCGCCACCCAGCAGGATCACGAGATCACCAACACCAGCTCCGCCGTGGAAGAGCTGACGGTGAGTATGAAGCAGGTGAGCAACAACGCCGAGGCCAGCGCCGAAGCCGCCCGCCGCGCACTGGACGCCGCCGAGCAGGGCAACCGCAGCGTGCGTGACACGCTGGAAGGAATGCAGCGCATCCGCAGTAGCGTGCAGGCCACGGCGAAGAAGATCAAATCGCTGGGCGACCGGTCGCTCGAGATCAGCGAGATCATCAACGTCATCAACGACATTACCGAACAGACGAACCTGCTGGCCCTGAACGCCGCCATCGAAGCGGCCAGGGCCGGTGAGGCGGGCCGCGGATTCGCCGTGGTGGCCGACGAGGTTCGCAAGCTGGCGGAACATTCGCGCACGGCCACCAAGGACATCGCCGCGCTGATCAAGGCCATTCAGGCAGAGACGAACGAGGCCGTGGTGGTGATGGAAGACGGCACGCGCGAGGTGGAAGTGGGCGCCAAACTGGCCGACCAGGCGGGCAAGGCTCTGGAGGCGATCAGCGCCGTGGTGCGGCAGTCGGCGGAACTGGTGCAGGAGATTTCACTGGCCAGCAAGCAACAGGTGCGCGGCACGGAAGGCGTGGCCAACGCCATGCAGATCATCAGCGGCATTACGCGGCAGACCTCGCAGGGCGCGCGGCAGACGGCGCACAGCATGGAGCGCATGGTGAAGATGAGCGAACAGCTCAACGAGACCTTGAGCGGCTTCCGCGTGCAGGCCACCGCGGCGGCTGGCAAGAAAGACCAGGCGACGCCGGCGGGGCGCGGATAAGAGAGTTGCGCGGGACAAGGCAATACGCGATGAAGAGCATGGCGCACGGCTGAGCAACATGCGCAGGGCTGAGGCGGAAGCAGCAAAGAGCAGGCTGGAATGACCGAAGCGCAGACCAATCCGGTGCTGAGCGACCACGAGGTCCGTGAGTTGCAGACGCTGATCGAGCAGCGCAGCGGCATTGTGTTTGACGAGTCGCGGGAGCGCTTTTTGACCTCGCGCGTGGTGGAGCACATGCAGCGCAAGCAACTGCGCCACGGCATGGAGCTGCTGCGCCTGGTGCGCCAGTCGAATGTGGAATACGACACCATGCTGGAGCGGCTGCTGACCCAGGAGACGCGTTTCCTGCGCTATCCCGGACTGTTTACAGCCTTTGAACAGAACGTGCTGCCGGAGCTGAGCGACCGGAAATTCTGGGAGCGCGAGCAGAGTTACCGCTTCTGGAGCGCGGGCTGCGCCAGCGGGGAAGAGCCCTACTCGATTGCGCTTAGCTACTGCGAGTCTTTCTTCGGACGCACCCGTCCGGATTGCCAGATCATGGCCACCGACATCAGCCGCGAAGCGCTGGAGCGGGCCGACCGCGGAGTGTATGCACGGCGCGCGCTGGAAAATCTTTCTCCGGTGCAACTGGAGCGCTACTTTACCCTGGAGCCGGCGCGCGCGTCCGCCCACGAGAAAGAACACTACAAGGTGCGTCCGCTGCTGCGGGAGATGGTGCAGTTTGCGCCGATGAACCTGGCGCAGCCCGTCTACCTGGGACGCTTTGACTGCATCTTCTGCATGAACGTGCTGATCTACTTTGGCGAAGAGTTGCGCTCGCGGCTGATCCAGCGCTTCTACGAGTATCTTGCGCCGGGGGGATATCTCTTCCTGGGCCACGCCGAAAGCGTAGCCAATGTGCCGGTGCGCTTCCATCAGACCATCCTGAACGGTACCCGGATGCTGCAAAAGCCCGCCGCCGAGGACGCCACCGAGGCGCGCGCCGTGGGAGGTGCCCTGTGAACGGCCCCAGCCCGGAGATGGTCGAACTGTTTTTGCAGGAGGCCAGCGAGCACCTGCAGTTTTTGCGCGAGTACTCAGGCATTCTGCAGGACCCCTATCCTCTCTATGAGGACATTGAGCGGCTGTACATCTCGGCGCATGGAGTGGCCGGCACGGGCGGCACCTACGGTTACTCGCTCTTCCACGAAGTGGCGGGCAAGGTGGCGCACATCTTCCAGTACGCGATGAACGCCACGATCAGTCCGGAGGCGACAGCCCCGCTCGTGGAGTTCATCTACGAAGCGATTGCCGTGCTGGAGAGCGACCTGCTGATGGTGAGCGCCAAGGGCGCCGAGGCCACCGAAGAGATCGCCTCCTTCAAGCAGCGCTATCCCTTTGCCTTCCCGCCGCCGGCACAGACGGAAGACGAAGACGTGTTCGCGAATCTGCAACTCTCACCTGAGGCGCAGCCCCAGGTGAGACCCGCCGCAAAGGTTGCCGCTCCGGCTGCACCGGCACCGAAAGCGCCGGCTGCTGCCCCTGCTGCACCCGTGACGCCGGCCGTGGAGCCTGCTGTGGTGACACCGGCCGCGCCAGCACCTGCACCGGCCGCAGCGGAGTCCACAACTGCGGTGCAGGCCGCCGAGCCCGTCAAGCTGGACGAACCGCTGGAAGAGCCTCTTGCCGAGCCGCTGGCAGAGCCTTTGGACGCGGCGCTGGCTTCGGTTGAGCCGCTTGTTCCTGTTGAGCCGCTGGCCGCGGAGGCTGTGGATACTCCGGCTGAAAGCTTTGCGGGTGCAAGCCCTGCGAGTGAGATCCCCGTGCACGCGGTTTTCGCGCCGCCGCCGGAAGTGGAGCCGCCAGCCGTGGCCGCTGCGTCTGCGGTGGCAGAAATTGAGACCGTGCCTGAGCTGGAGCCCGACGATGCTCTGCCGCCGGAGGTTCTTGAGTTTTTTGTCCCCGAGGTGGAAGAGCATTTGCAGACGGTGACCGACTGTCTGCTGAAGCTGGAGACCCATCCCACGGCGGACGACATCAATCGCCTTTTCCGCGCCGTGCATACCATTAAGGGCTCGGCGGCGCAGGTGGGTGCGCAGCGCATCGCCACCATTGCGCATCGCGCCGAGGATTTGGTGGGACGCCTGCGCGACGGCGAGCTGCAGGCCAGCGCCACGGTGATTGACCTCTGCCTGGAGATGGTGGACGTACTGAAGAAGACGATCTACCACCAGTGGGAGAGCGAGAAAGAGTTCCAGCAGTCGGCGCGTTCGCTGATGGCTCGTTTGCAGAAGGCGGGCAGTGAGACCCTGCCGGAGCCGGGACAGGTTGTTTTGCCGCCGGTTGTTTCGCCAGTTGCCGCGAAGGCGGCGGCTGTGGCCGAAAGCAATACCCCCGCTCCCGCAGCTGCGACTTCATCGGAGCCATTGAGTGCCGCTTCGGTGGAGACGCATGCTGCGCGGGTGGAGAGTGTTCCTGCGGCGAAGGCGCCTGTGTTGCCTGCAGCTGCTGCCTCTGCGGCGCGGCCGGTAACGGCGGAAGAAAAGACTTTGGCGGAAGCCACAGCCGAGGGCAAGCCCGAGCCCGCTGAAGTGCTGAGCGATGCGGCGGCGATCTCCCGCACGCCGGTGGGCATGGCGCAATCGAAGAGCGTGCGCATTGCCCTGGAGCGGTTGGACCGCATGATGAACGCGGTGGGCGAGTTGGTGATCAACCGCACGCGGATGCTGGGCCGATTGGCGGAGCTGGAAAAACTGGCCGAGGTATTGAACTTCTCCAAGGGACGCATGAGCGACAAGGTCGCTGAGTTCCAGGACAAGTACGAGTTCAGCCGCATTGGCAACACTCCGCTGCTGCCTTCCACGCAGTGGCCGGTGCCGATGCAGGACAACACGGCCTTCAGCGGATTGAGTTTCAGCGGCGGTACTACACCACCTCCGTTCGGCGCGCCGCTCAGCAGCTTTGCCGGCTACGGAACGGCAGGCGTGGGTTCGAGCTTCGCCTCCACCTCGGAGTTCACTGAGCTGGAGATGGATCGCTATGATGACTTCGGCATCCTGTCGCGTTCGTTGACCGAAATCTCGGCCGACATCAGCGAGGTGCTGTCGCAGTTGGACGGTTTTGTGCGCCGCGTGGATGGCGACATTGACGAGTTCACCAAGCTGGCGCACCGTTTGCAGGATGAGATCACGCAGGCGCGGATGGTTCCCATCGGCAACCTGTACACGCGCATCGCGCGCACCGTGCGGGATTCGGCCAAGGCCAGCAACAAGCAGGTGGAGCTCTCGTTGGCCGGAGCCGAGACCGAGCTCGACAACAACATCATTCAGCAACTGGCAGATCCGCTGCTGCACCTGGTACGCAACGCCGTGGCCCACGGCATTGAACCGGCCGAAGAGCGCTACGAGAGCGGCAAGCCCGACCAGGGAAACATCAGCGTGCGCGCCTACCACAAGGGCAACCACATTTACGTTGAGGTGGAAGACGACGGCCGCGGCGTGGACTTTGAGCAGGTGAAGGCCACGGCGGTGGAGAACGGTCTGGTGCCGCCCGACCAGGCGAAGCTGATGAACCGCCGCGAACTTTTAGACCTGCTCTTCCGCCCGGGTTTCAGCACGGCGCCACGGCGTACGGAGCTGGCCGGCCGCGGCGTGGGGCTGGACGTGGTGCGCTCGAACATCAACAGCCTGAACGGCGAAATCGAAGTTGAGACCGAGAAGGGAATCGGCACGCGCTTTACGCTGAAGGTGCCGCTGACGCTGATCATCTCGCAGGCTTTGTTTGTGCAGTGCGGCGAGCAGCTCTTTGCCTTCCCGCTGGGCTTTGTCGAGGAGATTCGCCGCGTGCGTCCGAGCGAGATCGAAGACGTGGGCGGCAAGCTCATCACCCGCGTGCGGGATGTGCTGACCGAGGTGGTGCGCTTCGACGAGGCTCTGCAACTGCCGAAACTTGAGCCGCAGAACGGATACCTGCGCCTGGTGTTGGTGAACGTGGGCGGCCGGCAGGTGGGCGTGGTGGTGGAAGAGGTTCTGCGTAAAGACGAGATCGTCATCAAGAACCTGGGCGAGTATCTGCGTAGCGTCAAGCTTTTCCCGGGCGCAACGATTGCCCCCGATGGCAGCCTGATTCTGCTGGTGGATTTGAATCGCTTAATCATGGGCGAGAGCATCGAGCGGCGTCCGCTGGCGACGGCACTGGCCGCGGCGCGCATCTTCCAGCCCGGTGCGGCGGCCGTGGCGCACGGAGAGATTCCGCAAGCGGCCGTAGACCAGGTAGAGCGCGAAAAGCTGGTCGTGCTGGCCGACGACTCCATCAGCGTGCGCAAGTTTGTGGGCCGCATGCTGGAGAAGGCCGGATACCGCGTCAAGCTGGCCAGCGACGGGTTGGAAGCCCTGGAGATTGCCACCAGCAACCCGGTGGATCTGGTCATCACCGATTTGGAGATGCCGCGCACCAACGGCTATGAGTTGATGTTGCACTTGCGGCAGACGGCGAGCACCAGCAAGGTTCCGGTGATGGTGGTGACCTCGCGCGCCGGGGCCAAGCATCGCGAACGGGCCATTAAGGAAGGCGCGGCTGCGTTCCTGGTGAAGCCCGTGCAGGAAGAGACATTCATCGCGCAGGTGGTGGAACTGATCGGAACCAGCGGACAGTCCATACCGGCGCCGACCGTACAGTGAGAGACAGACAATGACGAATGGGGAAAAAATCCGCGTGCTGGTTGCCGATGACTCGGCGTTCATGCGCAAGGTGCTGGTCAGCATCCTGGACTCGGATGGCAACTTTGAGGTGGTGGGCGAGGCGCGCGACGGCCGCGAGACGGTGGAGAAAGCCGCCAAGCTGAAGCCGCAGGTCATCACCATGGACATCCTGATGCCGCACATGGACGGATTGCAGGCGACCGAGGTCATCATGGCCACTGAGCCGCGGCCCATCCTGATTGTGAGCGCGGAATCGCGCGAGGGCGCGGAAGCCACGCTGAAGGCGTTGGAGCTGGGAGCCATTGATTTCATCGCCAAGCCATCGAGCGGCGTGGATCTGGACATGTCCAGCGTGCGCGAGGAACTGGTGCGCAAGCTGCGCACGGCCAGCAAGGTGCGCGTGGTGCGCAACATTCTGCGCCCGGTGCCGCCCAAGGTGGCGCGGGTTACGCCCTCGCCCATGGACTTTGCCGCCGCACCCTCGGTGAATGGATCTCGGTTGCCGGTGGTGGTGCTGGCGGCCAGCACCGGAGGTCCGGCGACGCTGATGAAACTGATTCCGGACTTTCCGCCGAACTTTCCGGCGGCCATCCTGATTGTGCAGCACATGCCGGGCAGCTTTACGGCACAGTTCGCCGAGCAGCTCAAGGCGGTCTCACAGAACCCGGTAAAGCACGCGGAGCATGGCGACGTGCTGCTGGGCGGGCACATTTACGTCTGTCCCGGAGATCAGCATCTGCGGGTGTTGCCTCCGGGCAGGATCGCGCTTGACCCTGGGCCGCGCATTGGCGGCTACCGCCCATGCATTGACGTCACGCTGGAGTCGGTGGCCGGACTGGTGGGCGCAAACACAGTTTCGGTCATCCTGACCGGCATGGGCAACGACGGCGCGCGCGGCGTAATGGCCGTGCAGGAAAATGGCGGCCAGGTGCTGGCGCAGGACGAGGCGACGAGCGTCATTTTTGGCATGCCGTCGGAGGCCATCAAGACCGGGGCGGTGGCGCAAGTACTTCCGCTGGAACAGATTGCAGCCGTCATCACGCGTTTTGTGGGCGGCCAGAAGGGGGCGGTGCGCGCGGCCCTCCGGTAGGGCGGCGCGTGGCGGCAAACCAAATGGCGGAGGGACGCAGGGACGGCGATCAGCGCTCGTTTTTCATCTCCCGGGCACCGCGAGCGCAGGCTCCCGGTATCGGGCCGGTGATCCTGTTTACTGCCGGCGGTGCGCGCTTTGCCGTGGAGGCCAGCCAGGTGCAGGAGGTACTAGGCGGTGACGAACGTACCACCCGGGTGAAGCCGAAGGTTACCCATCCGCTGGACTTTGCCTTGCAGGTGGGGCTGGGAGCAGGAATACTGGAGCGTCTGCTGGTGTTAAAGCCGGGAGATTGCGCACTGAGTGTAGCGGGAGTGGAACGCATGGCGGCCGTTCCCCGGCTGGCAGCTCTGCCGGGGATCTTCCGCGGCATGGAGCGAAGCTGGTACCGCGGGCTGCTGTTGCTGGAGAATGAGGTGGTGCCGCTGATCCGCACCGACTACTGGCGCAAGCTGGGTGCGGAAGTGGAGGCCTCGCGTGGTTGACTTGGAGCGCTACGTGACCTTTCCGCTGGGGGGGCGTCAGTTTGCGCTGCACTCCAGCCAGGTGCAGGAGCTGCTGATGCCGGCGCCGCTGTACTGGTTTCCCCACACCGTTCCCTCGGTGATGGGAGTTTTGATGCGGCGGGGCAAGGTGGTTCCGGTCTGCGACCTGAGCCCGGTGTTCCGCTCGCCGGAGGAAGTGAGTTTTTACGTGGTGGCGCGGGTGAACTACGCCGGCCGCGTGGAAGAGGTGGCGCTGCCGGTGGGGGGACTTTGCCAGCTGGTACAGGGCGAGAGCGCTCCCCTGAGTGAGCCCGAGCCCTTTGTCAGCGGACGGTTGCTGACGGGTGGCTCGACGGTGCCCCTTCTGGATTTGGACCGTGTGGTGGAACACTGCATTCAACCGGCCGCGCAGGCGGCCAGAGAGGTTAGGCGATGAGCACGAACCCCGCGCTGAACCAGAGAATCCTGGTGATAGACAGCAATGTGTTCTTCGCCAAGCGCCTGACCGACGCCTTGAAGGCGCAGGGCTTTGATGTGACGCACTGCACGCAGCCCTCCTACGCGCTGACCATGCTGGAATGGAATGCGCCGACGGCTATCCTGTGCGCCACCAATTTGCGCGAGATGAGCGTCTTTGAGTTGCCGCGCATCCTGCATTCGGACGCGGCCACCTCGAGCATTCCCGTGCTGGCCATGGGCGACGGCGGCGAGCAGGCGCTGATGGAGGCCTTCCGCGCCGGCTGCGACGACTACATTGACCGGCGACGCGGCCCGGAGAATATCGCTGCCCAGGTGCGCACCTTCCTGCTGAGCCGCGAAGAGGGTTTCCGCCCGACGCAGATGCTGGAGAGCGAGCAGACGGTGCTGGAAGGCAGCCTTAGCCACTTGGATTTGCCCGGCGTGGTGCAGATGCTGGCGCACTCGCGGCAGAGCGGCGTGCTGTACATCAACGCCGAAAAGCTGGACGGCACGATCTTCTTCCACCGTGGAGACGTGCTGCACGCAGAGGTGGGCGAAATCATTGGCAATGACGCCGTGGTCAGCATCATCAAGAACTGCAACGGGCTGGACCGCGGGGTATACAAGTTCGTGCCCGGCACATTGTCGGCCACACGCACGGTCTTCCGCACCGTGACCGAGCTGATGCTGGAGGCTCTGCGTGAAATTGACGAAGAGCGCGCCGCGAACGACGGAGGTTATAAATGAGCGCGAAACCGGTCGTCTACTTTATTGACGACAGCGCCACCATGCGCGAGGTGATCAAGATCGCCTTCCGCAGGGAGAACCTGGACGTGATCACCTGCCATGATGCCAGCAGCGCCATGGACATGATGGACCACAGCGCGCCGGACGTGGTCATCAGCGACGTGATTATGCCCGGGCATGACGGCTACGAGGTCTGCCAGTACATCAAGCAGCACCCGCGCTTTGGGCAGACGCCGGTGATATTGATGTCCGGCGTGGTGAACAAGGGCGTCGCCGAGCGCGCCTTTGCCGTGCACGCCAACGAACTTATCCGCAAACCCTTCCAGCCGCAGGACCTGATTGCGCGCGTGCGCCACCTTCTGAAGGGTCCCGTGGAGCCCGACGTGACGCCGGCGCAGGCGCAGGAAGAAGCCAGCGCCGTGTTGAGCAGCATCTTCAGCGGACCGATGCCGGCTCGCGTAACCCGCGTGACCGGACCGGTGCCGGTGCCGCCACGACTGAACTCGCGGCCGCCGGCGCCCTCGATTGCCGCCACTGTGGCAGCCGCCTTGCAGCCGCCCGTGGTGGCGCCTCCGGTCAGCATTCCGGGAGCGCAGATTACGGGCTCAACGCAACTGCCCGTGCCGCCTCCGGTGCCGGGCAAAGTACCTACTCCGCCCGCTCCCGGCGGCGGAGGCGACCATGGCCGCATGCGTCTGGAGATGTTGCGGCTGCAAAGCCAGGTCAAGAAGCTGGAGCTGGAACTGGCCGCCGAGCGCGAATACTCCAAGGCCCTGGAGCAGCATGTGAATACCCTGGCTGAACTGGATTAATTCTCCCTGTTGTTCGGAAAGAGCCTGGAGCGATCCGGGCTCTTTCTTATTTGGAGGGTAAAGTTTTTGTCGCACTGGCCCGATAGTCTCCCTGAAGTCTCTGGAGATATCGGATGCGCCATCCCCTCGTCAAAAAGCTCGCACTCTTCCTGTTGGGTCCGCTCGCGGTGGTGTTGTGCGGCGGCAACGCCATGTGTTTTTTCTTCCGCTCCGCCATGCTGAACGAACTGAACCATGCCCACGCGCCGGAGTCTGCCATGCGCATGACAGACAGCTTTTTGAACGCGGCTTTCGCAGGGCTCTTCGTGCTGGATGGCCTGGCCATTGCGGGTGGCGTGGGGCTGCTGCTGTTCTTTTACCGACGAATGGCCGTTCCGCTGCTGCACCTGGGCAGCGCCATGCCCGACCCCAGTACGCGGCATCTGGAACTGGCCCGCGAACTGCCCGCCAACGGCTGGGAGGAGACGAACCTCATCGCCCACCAGTTCAATCACTTTCAGGATCGGCTCCGGCAAACCGTGACCACCATCCGCAAGGCGGGAGTGCGAACCGCGTATCTTTCCGCGGTGGCCTTGCAGCACATACGGCAGACGATGCAGAGCTCGCAGCGGCAGGCGGAGATCGCCACCATGGTCTTTGACTCCAGCCAGGGCATCATGCAGACCATCGGGGAGACGGCGCAGTCGGCGGCACAGATCGCCGAGGCCACGGCCCGCGAGTTGCAGACGGCAAGGCAATCCTACGAGCAGCTTGCCCAGGCTGCTGGGCAGGTGGCTTCGGCCGGCGAGCGCCTGCAGGGCTTTGAAAAGCTGGTGGAGGAACTGAGTTCGCGCTCGCGCTGCATTGACCAGATACTCACGCTGATTCAGGACATTGCCGACCAGACCAGCCTGTTGGCGTTGAATGCCGGCATCGAGGCCGCGCGCGTTGGCGAGGCCGGTCGCGGTTTTGCCATTGTGGCCGGAGAGGTGCGCAAGGTCGCGCAGCGCACCAGCGACGCAGCCAAAGAGATTGG
>Ga0302279_10005075_pt1 | contig 14941 bp, 10 predicted proteins | sample III_Bog_N3_3_FD_194541 | JGI IMG/M metagenome (GOLD analysis project Ga0302279, IMG submission 194541) | Peat permafrost microbial communities from Stordalen Mire near Abisko, Sweden - III_Bog_N3_3 | ecosystem: Environmental > Terrestrial > Soil > Wetlands > Peat | place: Sweden: Abisko...
CCATCGGCGCTGTGCTCAGAATCAGCGGCGCGCCCGGCAGGACTCGAACCTGCGACCAACGGCTTAGAAGGCCGCCGCTCTATCCAACTGAGCTACGGGCGCGTGTACTCCTCCCCCTGTTACCACGTCGTCGGCGCGTCCGTCATGCCGGCCGCTCGGGGCGTCAGCGGCTGGCTCCGATCCAGGCGCCGGCGCACGCCAGGCCGAGGGCTACCGGTGCGAAGGCGATGACGAAGACCACGGCCACCGGTGCCGCCAGCCCCAGCACCACCAGGGCCCCGCCGATGGCCAGGGTGGCGGCGATGGCGGCCTCCAGCACGCCCCGGCTCGCGGAGGCGCGCGAGACCAGGTAGCCCGCCACGGGGAAGGCGGCGAGGGCCGAGCCGCCGAGGAGAGCCAGCGGAGCGGCGCTTCCGGCGCCGTCGGCGCGATCGACGGCGCCGAAGTCGACGCCGATGCGGTGCCCGAGCACCACCGCCGCGGCGAGGGCCGCGCTGATCACGCCGATGGTCACCAGCGCGCCGAGCCCGATCCAGCCGATCATGACGGGCTGCTCGGTGCGCCACAGGGCGGCGCGGACCGTCTCGATCGACGGCGCCGCGATGAAGAAGCGCGAGGGCCGCCGGGCCGCCGGGTCGCGCGGACGGAGGCTGCGCAGCGCCACCCAGGCGAGCCCGGCCATGGTGAGCAGGATCGGCGCGGTGGCGAAGAGCGCGCCCTTGCCGCGGCCGAAGACCAGGTGGTCGTAGATGCCGTTGAAGAGCATCGCCAGGAGCCAGGTCACCCCGAAGGTCCGGCCGCCGATGTGCCGCGGCCCGTCCTGGCGGAGCTGGCGGCCGAGGGCGAGCCCCCACGCCGCGGCGAAGAACAGGTGCGCCGGCGCCGCGAGGAGGGCGCGGGCGGCGTCGAGCGGCTCCACCCCGCCTGCGCTGAAGAGCTGCACGTTGTGCGCGGTGACGAACCCGAGCCCGACGGCCGCCGCGTGGAGCGCCGCCGCGCCCGGCGAGGCGACCCGGCGCGATCGCCAGGCGGGCACGAAGGCGGCCACCTTGAGCCCTTGCTCCAGGGGCGCCGCCACGAAGAAGGCGTAGACGAACCCGGCCACGTCGCTGGTGCGCGCGTGCTCGTCGAGACCGGCCCAGACGTCGATCCACCGCTCGATCAGCCACGCCGGCACGAAGACCAGCATGCCCAGGCCCACGCTCACGACCAGGAGCAGCAGCCCCGATCCCGCCGGTCCGGGTGCGGCGCCCCCAAGGCTCAGCGCCTGGGAGCTCGGCGGCGCGGCGGTCCGAGGGCCACCCTCCGCTCGACCGGCGTCGCTCCGGGCGCGCCGCGCGATCAGCGCGAAGAGCGCGAGGGGCAGGGCGACGGCGAGGATCTCCAGCGCGAGCACGGGGCCTCGACGATCAGAAGTGGAGCCCCGCCATGGTGGTGACGGCGAGCGTGCCGCCCCAGCCGGTGCTGCCCTGGGCCAGCAGGCTGGTGTTGGCCTTGAGGCTCGCCGGGACGGCGGGGTTGTCGTTGATCTGCTGCACGGCGGCGGGGGTCAGCGCCGCGCGCGAGAGGCCGAGGAGCTCCCCGGAGACGCCGAGGCCGAGGGAGAAGGCCGGCACCAGGTAGTAGTCGAGCCCGGCTTCCACGCGCGTGTAGAAGCCGCGCAGGGAGAGCCCGACCCCGCCGGTCTGGTCCTGGAGGTTGCCCACGCCGGCGTAGCCGAGGCCGAGCGCGAGGCGCGGCTCGACCCGGCCGAGCGGGATGTGGAAGCCCGCCTCGGCGCCCGCCCGGTAGAGCAGCCCGCTCCCGAAGACACCGAGGCGCCCGCGCGCGAGCAGCGTGAAGAAGAGCAGGCGAGCCCCGGCGCCCACCCCGACCACGCCCCCGCTCCCCGAGGTGTTGGCGAAGCCCGCCACGAAGCCCTTGTTGCCTCCGTTGAGCGCCTGGAGCCCGATCTGCTCGAAGCCGCCCTCCGCGTCGATCCACACCCACGTCAGCCCGCGCCCGGAGTCCTCCTGCTTGGCCTGATCGAGGCGCCGCACGGTGTCGATCATGGCGGGGGTGGGCGGCGACGCGGCGGGCAGCGTGACGTCCACCGACATCCCCTGGAACAGCCCCCCGAAGGGCAGCGGCATCGGCGCGGCGGGAGGCGCCGGCTGCGCCGCGACCTGGGCGGCGAGGAGCACGATCGCGACGGCGACGCCCAGCGAGGTGGGCTGCTTCACTCGTCCTCTCGGGGGGTGTGCCGACCGTCGTCGTCCTCGAGCAGGAGCTCGGACTCCAGCGGCGGCCCGGAGATGCGGTACTTGCCGTCGAGCCAGCGGCCGAGGTCGACGAGCTTGCAGGCGGGCGAGCAGAACGGGAAGGGTTGATTTTGCCCGGGGGGCAGCACGTCGCGGCCGCAGATGGGGCAGGGGTGGCGCGTCGGCGCTGGCATCCGGGCACCGTAGCAGCGGAAGGCGGTGGCATGTAGCCTGGCGCCATGCGTCGCTTTCTTCCTGTCGGGCCGGTCCTTCTGGGTGCCCTGGCGGCCCTGGTCGCCGCCCCCGCGCTGACCGCTGGCTGCGTCGGTCGCACCGAGCTCGAGGTGATCCCGCGCGATGCCGGCTCCGACGCCCCCGTGGACGCCGCGCCGGAGGCCGGGCCGCCGCCGATCAAGACCGCCACCACGGTCGACCTGCTCCTGGTCGTCGACGACTCGCCCAACACCGAGAACTTCCAGAGCCTGCTCGCCGCCACCGTGCCCTATCTGGTGGGCCGCTTCGCCCAGCCGGCGTGCGTCAACGGCCTCGGCAACGTGGTCGCGACCACGGCCACCGTCAGCGCCCCGTGCCCCGACGGCCAGCGCGAGTTCCAGCCCGTGAACGACGTGCACCTCGGCGTCGTCACCAGCAGCCTGGGCGGCCACGGCGCCGACAGCTGCAGCCCGGCCAGCCCGTTCTGGAACGTCACCCAGAACGACGCCGCCCACCTGCTCACCCGCGGGCCGGCAGGCACGGTGGTGCCCACCTACGGCTCGCTCGGCTTCCTCGCCTGGGACCCGTCGCAGAAGGACGTGCCTCCTGGCGAGAGCGACCTAGGCGCGCTCGGCGCGGACCTCGCCGACCTGATCACCGGCGCCGGCGCCCAGGGCTGCGGCTTCGAGGCCACGCTGGAGAGCATGTACCGTTTCCTCGTCGATCCGGAGCCGTACCTCACCCTCCCCGTGATCGCGGGGCTGGCCACGCCCACCGACACCGACACCACGGTGCTCCAGCAGCGCGCCGACTTCCTCCGGCCGACCTCGGCGCTCGAGGTGCTGATCATCACCGACGAGGACGACTGCTCCACCATCGACAGCAACGAGAATTACCTCTCCCTCCAGGCCCTCGACCCGAGCAACCCCAGCCAGGCCTTCCACCTCCCGCCCCCGCGCGCCGAGTGCGCGCAGAACCCTGCCGATCCCTGCTGCGCCTCCTGCGGCCAGGCCACCCCGGCCGGCTGCCCGACCGACCCGAGCTGCGCGGTCCTCCTCGACGAGACCACGGATCCGATCAACCTCCGCTGCTTCGACCAGAAGCGCCGCTTCGGCATCGACTTCCTCTATCCGGTGCAGCGCTACATCGACGGCCTCACCGAGCTCCAGGTGGCGCGTCGCGACGGGACCCTGGTCCCCAATCCCCTCTACACCGGCAACCGCTCCCCCGAGCTGGTGATGGTGACGGGCATCGTCGGGGTCCCCTGGCAGGACGTCGCCAAGGCGCCCAAGTCGCTCGCCACCGGGTACCAGCCCGCGGACGAGATCGACTGGGGCCTCATCGTCGACGATCCCGCCAAGGGCACGCTGCCGAGCGACCCGCTGATGATCAAGTCGGTCACCCCGCGCACCGGGGTCAACCCGCCCACCGGCCTGGCGCTGGCCCCGCCGGGATCGGCGCTCCTCGCCAACGCCATCAACGGCCACGAGCGCGCCATCGCCGAGGGCGACGACCTGCAGTACGCCTGCGTCTACGCGCGCCCGACGCCGGTGACCTGCACGGCGAACCCCTGCAACTGCGTGGGGCCCGATCTCCAGGACAACCCCGTCTGCCAGGCCATGGACGGGACGTACGGGACCACCGAGTTCTACGCGCGGGCGCTGCCGAGCACGCGCATCCTCCACGTGCTCCAGGGGCTCGGGACGAGGGCGACGGTGGCGTCGGTGTGCGCGGAGATCACCGCGGACGCGACCACGCCGACGTACGCCTACAAGCCGGCGGTCGACGCGATGCTGCGCACGCTGCGGCCGCGCCTGCAGTGAGGTGACCGGCTCGCGGGCGACGGCGCGCGGTGTCGGAAGACCGACAGCCGCTTCCATCGGAAACCCGACAGCCTCCGCGTGAACTCTGCGGCGTGCGCGGCCTCCGCCAATGGCACGCGTCGTGATAAGAGGCGCCTTGACCAGGCCGTAGGCCGACCCTACCGCCATGCGTCCTCATGGCCACCTCCACCCCGGCCGCAGGAGCGTTCCCATGACCGACTTTGCCCCCGAGAAGCCCGGCGTCGCGCCCGTCGCCGTCGCCACCCCCGCCCCTGCCGCCGTGCCGGTCAAGCGCATCGTCGGAGCGCTCGTCGCGCTCGGCGTCCTGAGCGGAGCGACCCTCTACTACCTCCACGCCCGCCACCTGGAGGACACCGACGACGCGCAGATCGACGGGGAGATCACCAACATCAGCGCCCGGGTGCCGGGCACCATCATCGCCGTGCAGGTCTCGGACAACCAGACCGTCAAGGCGGGCGACGTCATCGCCGAGCTCGATCCCACCGACTACGAGGTGGCGGTGGCCCAGGCCCGCGCCGTGCTGGCGCAGGCCGAGGCGGTGTTCCAGGCGGAGAACCCCTCGGTCTCGATGACCGAGACCACCAACCAGACCTCGCTCTCCTCGGCCGAGGCGGACGTGTCCTCCACGGAGTCGGGCCTGATCGCCGCCGACCGCGAGATCAAGCAGCTCGCCGCCCAGCTCGAGCTGGCGCGCGCCAACGCCAAGAACGCCGACGAGGAGCGGCAGCGCGCCGACAAGCTGGGGGCGAGCGGGTCGATCTCGCAGGCGGAGATCGACCGGCTGCGCACCACCTCCGAGGCGGCGCAGGCCAACGTGGCCGCGGTGAGCGCCGGGCTCGCGGGGGCGCAGGCGCGGCTCTCGCAGGCGCAGTCGCGGATCACCTCGGCGCGATCGCACGTGACCGAGCTGCGGGCGAACGCGCCGCGCCAGCTCGACGTGCGGCGCGCCAGCGTGGGCGCGCGGGAGGCGGCCGTGGCGCTGGCGCGGGCGCAGCTCCGCCAGGCGGAGCTCAACCTGGGCTACGTCAAGATCGTGGCGCCGGTGAACGGCATCGTCGGGCGCAAGGCGATGAGCCTGGGCGACCGCATCCAGGCCGGCCAGCAGCTCGCCGCCATCTCCCGCGTCGAGGACCTCTGGGTCACCGCCAACTTCCGCGAGACCCAGATCCGCGACATGCGCGTCGGCCAGCCGGCCGCGATCAAGGTCGACGCCCTCGAGCTCGAGCTCCACGGGACGGTGGAGAGCATCGGCGGGGCGACCGGCTCGCGGTTCAGCCTCTTCCCGCCGGAGAACGCGTCCGGCAACTACGTGAAGGTGGTGCAGCGCATCCCGGTCCGCCTCCACCTCAACCCCGGCCAGGCGGGCACCGATCGCCTCCGACCCGGCATGTCCGTGGAGCCCGAGGTCACGGTCCGATGACGGCCGCCGTCGCGGGCGACTTCCCCGCGGCCGCTGCCGCCCCCGCAGCGGCCTCCGCCCCGCCGGAGCGGCCGGCCTACTTCGCGACGGGGTGGACGGGGGGGCACAACCCCTGGCTCATCTCGCTGGTCGTCACCATGGCGACCTTCATGGAGGTGCTCGACACCAGCATCGCCAACGTCTCCCTGCCGCACATCGCCGGGGACCTGTCGGTGAGCATCGACGAGAGCACCTGGGTGCTCACCTCGTACCTGGTCGCCAACGCCATCGTGCTCCCCATCAGCGGGTGGCTCTCCAGCAAGTTCGGCCGCAAGCGCTTCTACATGACGTGCGTGGCGCTCTTCACCATCAGCTCGCTGCTGTGCGGGCTGGCGCCGTCGCTGCCATACCTGATCCTGTTCCGCATCCTCCAGGGCGTCGGCGGCGGCGGCCTCGGCCCCAGCGAGCAGGCCATCCTCGCCGACACCTTCCCGCCGGCGAAGCGCGGCCAGGCCTTCGCCATGTACGGGATGGCGGTGGTGCTCGCGCCCGCCATCGGGCCCACGCTGGGCGGCTTCATCACCGACCACTACTCGTGGCGGTGGGTGTTCTTCATCAACGTGCCCGTCGGCCTCCTCTCGATGTTCCTCACGTCGCGGATCGTGACCGACCCGCCCCACGTCAAGGAAGCGATGAAGCGCGCCGTGGGCGCCACCGTCGACTTCGTCGGGCTGGCGCTGATCGTGATCGGGCTGGGCTCGCTCGAGCTGGTCCTCGACAAGGGGCAGGAGGAGGACTGGTTCCACTCCCACTTCATCGTCGGCTGCACGCTCCTGGCGGTGACCGCGATCATCTCCTTCATCGTCTGGGAGTGGCAGCACCCCAACCCCATCGTCGACGTCAAGCTCTTCCGCAACCGCAGCTTCGCCACCGCCAACCTGATGATGCTGGTGCTGGGCATCTCGCTCTTCGGCACCACGGTGCTGCTCCCGCAGTTCAGCCAGATCATGCTGGGGTACACGGCGCAGCAGGCGGGGATGGCGCTCTCGCCCGGGGGCCTCACCGTGATGCTCCTCATGCCCCTCGTGGGCATGATGATCGGCAGGGTCGACGCGCGGAAGATGCTGGCGTTCGGCTTCGGGACGCTGTCGCTCTCGCTCTTTTACATGTCCCACACCATGACCACCGGGATGGACTTCAGCGCCGTGGTCAAGCTGCGCGTCTTCCAGTCCATCGGCCTGGCGTTCATGTTCGTGCCCATCAATACCCTGGTGTACGTGGGGATGCCGCCGGAGAAGAACAACGCCATCTCCGGCATCGTCAACCTGGCGCGCAACATGGGGGGCGACATCGGCATCGCCATGGTGACCACGCTCCTGGCCCGGCGCTCCCAGGTGCACCAGGCCGCCCTCAGCGGGTACGCCGACCCGTATCACAGCGCCTACGACGCTCGCATCCGGGGCGCCGCCGCCGGGCTCGAGGCCCGCGGGGTCCCCCACGCCGACGCCATGCACAAGGCGATGGCCACCGTCTACCGGACCCTCCAGCAGCAGTCGATGGCGCTGTCCTACACCGACGTCCTCTGGCTGATGGGGTGCGGCACGATGATGATGCTGCCCCTCCTGCTCCTCCTGAAGAAGAACACGCCCGGAGGCAAGGCCCAGATGGGGCACTGAGCGCGACCATCCTGCGGAACGCCCGAGGGCGTTCCGCGACCATCCTGCGGAACGCCTCGGGGCCACCTGAGCGCGCGCGCATCGTTTCGCTACCTTCGCAACAATTTGCGCAGACGGGGGCCCGTGGGGCCGCAGGCAGCGGTTGCTGCGCGGCAAACGTGGTCCCTGCACGCCTGGAACGGGAACTGCAAGGTGCGCTCCGCCGCGGCAGGGCGAGGCGGGCAGCGGCGCTCCTCGTTGCAGCCTCGGTAGAATCCTTCCTCGTGCGGCGCCTGCGACTGGATATGCAAACACGTCGAACTTGTGGTGATGTGGACCGATGGGATCCTCGTCGCGTCCTGCGAACGGTGGGAGGCGTGGCATGAACCGAGTTTCCGCTCCCGAGCCCAGGTCATCCTCCGGAACGCCCGAGAGCGTTCCGGGACGGCCTGTGGTCGCCCTCCGACCGTGGCTGGTCGCGTTCGTCGCGATGGTGGTGACCGGCCTGGTCGGCGCGGGGGCGAGCTGCTCCCCCGACGAGGGCTACGCCCCGCTCGACGGCGGCCCCAGCAACACCACCTCGGGCGGGGGGATCTGCGTCGGCCCGACCTGCCCCGCCGAGTGCGCCAAGAACCCGGTGCCCGGCTGCGCCTGCAGCGTCGAGGGCCAGGACCTGCTCTGCGGAGTCGTCGACTCGACCTACCCGGACGGCACCCACGTGTGCGGCAAGGGGGTCAGCGTCTGCGCCGGCGGGGTGTGGGGCGCCTGCGTCATCAATCAGGCGGTCACCCTGGTCCCTGACACGCCGCCCGGCTTCTACACCGAGGGCCTGGGCACCGGCTCGCAGTGCATCAACAACCCCTGCGACCCGGCCTGCATCGACTTCACGGACAACGGCGGGGGCCTGACGGACGCGGGGATCACCGGCACCGACGCCGGCATCACCCTCACCGGCGACGGCGGCAACGTCTGCGTGCCCAAGACCTGCGCGGGCGCCGGGGCCAACTGCGGCCCGGTGAGCGACACCTGCGGCGGCCTGCTCAACTGCGGCACCTGCCCCATGGGCCAGAGCTGCGGCGGCGGCGGCCCCAACCTGTGCGGCTTCGGGACGGCGTGCACCGGCCTCTGCGCCCAGCAGATGGTCTGCTCGGGGACCGCGACCACCAGCGTGAGCGGCACGGTCTACGAGGCCAACGGCGTCATCCCGGTGCCCAACGCCGTCGTCTACGTGCCGCTGGCGCCGCTGACGCCCTTCTCCGCCGGCGTCGAGTGCGACAGCGCCGCGACCTGCCTGGCCGGGTCGGGGAACCCGCTGGTCACCACCACCACCGCCTTCGACGGCACCTTCACCCTCTCCAACATGCCGGTCGGGACCAACATCCCGCTGGTGATGCAGGTGGGCCGGTTCCGGCGCGAGGTGACCATCCCCAACGTCGCCGCGTGCGTGAACACCAACCTCGCCGCGATCAACGGCGCCGGCTGCCAGGCCAACGGCACCACCTGCAGCACGGCGGGCCAGTGCTGCTCCAACAGCTGCTCGCTCAGCAACGGCAGCAACCCGATCTGCGATCCGCTCACCCGCCTCCCCAAGAACAAGGGCGAGGGCGACATCCCCAAGATGGCCTTCGTGACCGGCGCCGTCGACTCGCTCGAGTGCGTCTGGCGCATGGTCGGCATCGACGACTCGGAGTTCACCGGGCCGGGCGGCACCGGCCGGATCAACCTGTTCACGGGCCACTTCGCGGCCGGCTCCTACGCCTCGCCCGCGACCTCCACCCCCGACGAGGTCACCCTCGTCAGCAGCCCCAGCACGCTGTCCAACTACGACATCGTCCTGTTCCCCTGCCAGGGCCAAGCGCTGCAGTATTACACCGGCGGCTTGCAGGCCCAGTACGAGGGCAACATCGCCAACTACGTCAATGGCGGCGGGCGCGTCTTCACCACCCACTACAGCTACATCTGGCTGATCAGCGACAGCGCCTGGACCTCGTGTACGCCCAACGGAACGGCCTGCACCTCCAGCGGCGCCTGCTGCTCGGGCGACTGCTCCGGCGGCGTGTGCGTGACCAACGGGTGCCTGCCCAACGGCGCCGCCGCCACCTCGGCAGGCTCGTGCTGCTCGAACCTCCTCACCGGCGGCGTCTGCGCCGCCCCCGTCTGCATCGCCACCGGCACCACCTGCAGCACGAACGCCAGCTGCTGCACCGGCTCGTGCTCGGGCAGCCCCAAGAAGTGCGTCGTCAACGGGACCACCAACTGCTCCGCCACCCACGCGGCCTGCTCGAGCAACGCCAACTGCTGCGGCGGGAGCTGCACGGGGGGCCTTTGCTGCCTCCCCTCGGCCACCGCCTGCAGCTCCAACAGCCAGTGCTGCACGGGGGCCTGCGCCAGCAACGGCACCACCAACGTCTGCTGCCTCCCCGAGTCCGCGGTCTGCACGAACAACGCCGACTGCTGCAACGGGAGCTGCGCCCCCAACGGCCGCTGCATGATCTACGAGTCGCCGCTGAGCGCTGCCATGGTCTGGGACGTCGACCAGACCGCTCCGTCGCCCGATCCGGGCACCGGCCTCATCAGCCAGAGCTTCGCCAAGGGCGTCGAGCTCTCGCAGTGGCTCCAGCTCGTCGGCGCGTCGACCACCTTCGGGCAGATCTCCATCAACACGCTGCGCAACGACTTCAGCGCGGTCGTGGCGCCGACCGAGCTGTGGATGACCACCAGCGGCGTGCCCATGGAGGCCACCTTCAACACGCCCATCAACGCCGCGACGACCGCCCAGTGCGGGCGCGTCGTCCACAGCGATTTCCACGTCCTCAGCGCCAGCAACAACGGCAACATCCCGTTCCCCCAGGAGTGCCCGAGCGTCGCCACGCCCACCCCCACCTGCTCCGCCGTGGGGGCGGCCTGCACGCAGAGCACCAACTGTTGCTCGGAGAGCTGCTCCGGCGGCGTCTGCGTCGCGGTGACCTGCGCCGCCAAGGGCGCGAGCTGCACGACGGCCGCGCAGTGCTGCTCGGCGACCTGCACCGGCGGCGTGTGCGCCGCCAACGCCTGCATGGGCCTGAGCGCGACCGGCTGCACGACGGCCGCCCAGTGCTGCACGAACAAGTGCACCGCCGGCGTGTGCGTGGCGAACGGGACCACCTGCACGCCCAACAACACCTGCGCGACGAGCGCCACCTGCTGCAGCACCGAGACCTGCAACGGCGGGGTCTGCTGCAAGGCGGTCGGGATCAGCTGCTCGAGCAACAGCCAGTGCTGCGGGGGCTACTGCAACGGCGGCACCTGCACCACGCCGCTCTCCGGGGCCTGCTCGGCGAGCACCCAGTGCAAGAGCGGGAACTGCACGAACGGCGTCTGCTGCACCACGCCGGGCAGCTCGTGCGCGCAGAACAGCGACTGCTGCGGCGGGAGCTGCGCCGGCAACGCCTGCTGCCTCAACCAGGGGGGCGCCTGCACCTCCAACGGGCAGTGCTGCTCCAACAACTGCACCAACGGCATCTGCTCGGTCATGAACCCGCAGGAGCTGCTGCTGGCGAACATGCTCTTCGACCTGGCCTCGTGCATCACGCCCGACGTCGCTCCGCCGTGCGTGCCGGTGAGCTGCAACGCGCAGGGCCTCGACTGCGGCATGGCCGGCGACGGCTGCGGCAACCAGATCGCCTGCGGCAACTGCACCCTGCCCACCACCTGCGGCGGCGGCGGCGTCGCCGGCGTCTGCGGCACCCCGCTGATCTTCACGCCGGCCAACTTCATCCGCGACTACGACGCGTCGCTGATCTGCCCGGCCGGCACCGGCCCGGTGTGGCGCGACTTCTCCTACGTCGCCATCACGCCCGGCGACTCGAAGATCAGCTTCACCATCCAGACGGCGACGAGCCTCGCCCTGCTCCCGAGCGCGCCGCTGGAGACGCTGGTCTTCTCCGCCGTGCCGGGCCCGCCGACCATGGCGCTGCTCAACCAGCCGGTGGTCGCCTCGACGGCGCTCGCCAGCGACACCGGCTCGACGTCGCCCGATTACACGCTCCAGATCAACAAGCAGATCCAGAACAACTACTACCTGCGGGTCACGGCGACGCTCACCCCGTCGTCCAACATGCTCCAGGCGCCCACGCTCTCCTCGTGGGACATGCTGATCGACTGCGCCGCCAATCAGTAGTCATCCTGCGGAGCGCACGAGAGCGCTCCACGGGTCATCCTGCGGAGCGCCCGAGAGCGCTCCGCGACGGGTCATCCTGCGGGACGTCGCGGCGGGGGTGCTCCTCGCCGCGACGTTTCTCCGTCAGGGGCCGGGGGACGCTCTCACTCGCAGAAGAACGTGCTGGTGCTGCACGTCATCGAGCAGCACTCCATGTCGTCCCCGCACGGCTCGCCCGCCGCGCGGCACGCGGTGGCGGTGCAGGCGCCGCTCACGCACTCGAGGATGCCGCAGCAGTCGGCCGTGGTGGTGCACGGCAGCGTCGCCTCCTGGCAGCCGACGGCCCCACACAGCCCGTTGGTGCACGACTTCGAGCAGCACTGGCTGCTCGAAGCGCAGGCCGTGTTGGTGGGCGAGCACAGGCCGTCGCCGCAGATGCCGTTCGTGCACTTCACCGAGCAGCACTGCGAGGCGGTGCTGCACAGCACGCCGTCCGACGAGCAGCTCGCGCCCGCGACGCAGACGCTCGCGGTGCAGGTGCCCGAGCAGCACACGCTGTCGCTGGCGCAGGCCGCGCCGTTGGCGCCGCAGACGCCGTTGCCACAGATGCCCGCCGTGCAGAGCTGGTCGCAGCACTCCGCGGACCCGGTGCACGCGCTGCCGCTGGCCACGCAGGTGCCGCCGTCGCCGACCGCCCCGGTGCTCGACGTGGAGGACGAGCTGGAGCTGGACGACGTGCTCGAGTGGCTGGAGGTCGAGGTGCTCGCGCCGTTGCCGCCGGTGCCGGTCGCGCCCCCCGTGCTCCCGGTGCTGGTGGAGCCGCCGCCCACGCCGCCGCCCGAACTGGAGCTCGCCGACGTGCTCGTGGTCTCACCGATGGGCGGGAAGCTCCCTCCGCCGCCACAGCCGTTCCCGATCGCGACGGCAGTCCCGAGGAGCGTGCACACGAGCGCGAGCGTCTCTTGGCGGCGAAGGGGGGGGTGTCGGGGCATGCGGTTCTCCAGGGCCCGGAGGCGGGCTCCGGGTGAAAGCTTGAGGGGAGGCGAGTGTTCCGGATCATACGCAGATCCGCGGACCGCGTCACGTCGGCGCGGCCACCGCCCTGGCTTGCCGAGCGCCCCTCATGCCGCGGATCGCCAGCGCCCCGTAGGCCACGCCGAGCAGCGAGCCCGCGAGCACGTCGGTCGGGTAGTGCATGCCGTTGTGCACGCGCGAGAAGCACATGACGAAGGCGAAGAGCGCCCCCGCCGCCGCGAAGCGCCGGTAGGCGTGCCCGAGCACGGTGACGATCGCGGCCGTGCTCGCGGCGTGGCTGGAGGGGAACGAGGAGTCGGTGAAGCGGTAGCCGACCGGCTGGATCTCGTCCGGGTGGGCGAGGTACGGGCGCACCCGCATCGGCAGCTCGGCGAGCACGAGGTGCTTGAGCAGCGCCTCGCTGATGACGAAGTGGATGACCACCGCCACCAGCACGGTGGCCGCCGCGCGCCGCCCGTTCTGCGGATCGAGCCGCACCGCGAGGAGCAGGAGCACCACCCACAGCGCGACCAGGAGCGGCACCGCGCAGATCAGATCGGTGAAGGGATCGATGACGCCCCGGCCCAGCAGATTGACGAAGTGGGCGATCTCCAGATCCATGGGCCGCGAGGCTAACGTGATGGCCGCTACCGGTCGAGCCGGTCGCCGCGGGGCAACCGGTCATCCTGCGCCCGACCTGCTCCCGCCGCATCGCAGGAAAGCCTCCCCCTCCCGCCCCGGATCCGTATGATGCGCCTCCGACCCCGCCACGGGCTCCCTGGGGTGCCTCTGCGCCCCCGCGCCCTCCCTAGCGAACCATGAACCACACCAACCTTCGGCTCCTGGCTGTCTGCGCGGCGCTCGCGGCCCCCGCGCTGATCCCCGCCCCGGCCCTCGCCCAGCCCGCTTCCGTCGCGCCGGCAAGCGCGCCGGCCGGCACGGGCACCCCCGGCATCGACGCCGACACCCTGGCCCGGCAGCGGCAGCTCTTCGATCAGGCGAACAAGCTCTACGATCAGGGCAAGCTGGCCGACGCCGAGCTTGCCTACCTGTCCGCGTGGAAGCTGAAGAAGAGCTTCGACGTGGCCGGCAACGTCGGCAACCTGGAGGCCGACCTGAAGAAATGGCGCGCGGCCGCCGAGTTCCTCGCCTACGCCCTCCGCGAGTTCCCCGCCGGTGGCAAGCCCGGCCTCCGCGACTCGCTCCTCAAGCGCCTCGCCGAGGCGCAGACGCAGGTCGGGCAGCTCCACCTCCGCGTCAGCCGCCCCGGCGCCGAGGTGTTCATCGACGGCGTGTCCATCGGCCTCGCCCCCATCGCCGACGAGGTCTACGTCGAGGCCGGCACCCACCTGATCGAGGCCCGGCTCGAAGGGTTCCCCCCTGCCTCCGTGTCGGTCCAGGCCACCAAGGGGCAGCCCGCCGACGTCGATGTGGCCATCGTCGCCAAGCGCGCCAGCAAGACCCTGCTCATCGCAGGCGGCGCCATCGCCGGCGTGGCCGCGATCGCCGGCGGCGTGTTCACCGGCCTGTCCTTCAGCGAGGCGAGCACCGCCAAGAGCAAGTACGGCGCCGTCCCCACCGCCGGGTGCCCAGCCGTGCCCCCCTCCACCGGCACCTGCGCCGACCTGAAAGCCGCGCTCGACTCCAAGAACCTCTACGCCAACGTGGCGCTCTACAGCTTCGTCGCAGCGGGGGCCGTGGGCATCGCGACCGCCGTCTACGGCCTCGTCGGCGCCCGCCCCGCGCGCACCGGGCTCCTCGTCGCGCCGCTCGTGACGGCGCAGAGCGGCGGGGTCTTCGTCGAAGGGTCTTTCTAGGCGGGAGCCCGCCTGGCATCCGCGACCTTGCTTGGATGGAATGGAATGGAGCTTCGTATGCGTCGTAGCGAATGGCTGGTCTCCCTGGTGGTCCTGGTGCTGGGTGGCGCCGGCGCCGGCGTCATGGCGTGCGCCTTCAACACCGACGTCGGGGACTGTAACCAGTATCCGCGCCACGGATGCCCGGGGTACAGCGCCGCCGGGGGCGGCAGCAGCACCGGCACCCTGAGCGGCAGCGGCGGCACGGGCGGCGGCACGCCCATCGTGTGCACCGGCGATCCGTCGGCTCCGGTCGACGCGGGGGCCGTGCAGAGCGGGAACATCCGCGACGAGTGCGCGGTGTTCGTGCGGGCCGACGCGGTGGACGCAGGCACGCCGGACGGCACGATGGAGAAACCCTACGCCACGCTCCAGGCCGCCCTCCAGAACGCCGGTGGGAAGAAGAAGGTCTACGCCTGCGCGAGCGCCACGTTCGCCGAGGCGGTGAACCTCACGGCCGGCCTCGAGGTGTACGGCGGCTTCAGTTGCACCTCGGCGCAGTGGACGTGGTCGAGCACGGCTCAGACGGCGCTGATGGGGCCCGCCGACAGCGCGGCGTTCACCATCGGCACGGGTGCGGAC
>Ga0302279_10005078_pt1 | contig 14921 bp, 9 predicted proteins | sample III_Bog_N3_3_FD_194541 | JGI IMG/M metagenome (GOLD analysis project Ga0302279, IMG submission 194541) | Peat permafrost microbial communities from Stordalen Mire near Abisko, Sweden - III_Bog_N3_3 | ecosystem: Environmental > Terrestrial > Soil > Wetlands > Peat | place: Sweden: Abisko...
CCGACAGCGTGCCGGTGCCGCCGACCGATCCGGCCAATTCCAACGTGCCGCCGCGAGCCGCGATCTGGCCATCGTCGGTCACGGTGCCGGTGACGGTGCCAGCGCCGCCGAGCGTGCCCAGCACCGTCATCGGGTCGGTCGCCAGCGTGCCGCCGGCCAGCGATACGCTGCCGCTGCCCCACACCGTCGCGCTGGCGACCGCCACCTCGGCGCCGGCGCCGATGCTCAGCACGCCGGCGCCGCCTGATGTCGCGGCGCCGCCGCCGACCGCCAGCACCTGAGCCTGCAACAGCGTGCCGGCCCCGGTCAGCGTCACCCCGCCGACCGCGCCGGCGCTCACGCCGATCTCGACAAGCCCAATGGTGGTGCCGGTTCCCGCCTGCGCCCCCTGCGCGAGGGAAAGCTCGCCGGTGCCAAAATTGCCGACCGCCAGCGTGCCGAAGCCGAGCCCGGAGGCCAGCGTGCCGGTGCCGGTCACGGCGATGCTGCCGGACACGCCGGCCTGATCGCCGAGCACGACCGTCGCCGCCGCCACCTGTCCGCCGCTGTCGAGGCTGACGCTGGCGCTGGCGGCCTCGCCGACCGCCAGCTGGCCGCCGATGCTCCAGCTGGCGTTGCTCTCGATGGTCGCGGAATCGGTCACCAGCCCCGCGCCGGCGCCCATCGTCGCGGCCCCGCTGACCTGCAACGCGGCACTGTTGGTGACCTGCACCGCGCCGGTGCCGGCGTCGCCGACCTGCATCGAGCCGAACTGCGCCTGCGAGCCGGCGCCGTCCAGGTTGAAGGTGCCGTTGCCGCCGCTCGCGGCACCAAGGTCGAGCTCGGTGGCACTCAGCGAGCCGCCGGAATTGACCGAGAACGTGCCGGTGCCGGCGCGGCCGACCGTCAGCGTGCCGGTCAGCGCGAGGCTGCCGCCGGCGAACGTCACGTCGCCGCTGCCGCCCTGCTGGTCGCCGACCGTCAGCGTGCCGAACACGCCGAGCGAGCCGTCGCTGGCGATGTCCAGCGAGCCGCCGCCGCCGCCGCCCACCGTCAGGTCGCCGCCGTCCGCCAACTCGGCGCTGCCGGCCACCGTGATCGTGCCGGCCGCGCCCTGGCTGGCGCCGAGCACGATGTCGCCGGTGCTGCTGGCGGTGTCGGACGCACCGACGGCGAGGTCGGCCGAGCCGCCGCCGCCGACCGTCAGCGTGTCGGCATCCAGTTCGGCGCCGGTGCCGGAGAGCGAAATGGTGCCGTCGGCGCTGGCGACATTGGCCAGCACCAGCGCGCCGGCGCCGGCATCCAGCGTCGCCCCCTGGCCGATCGCCACACTGCCGCTGCCGCCGTCGCCGACGGTGACGTCGCCGCCCGGCGCCAGCGTCACGTCCTGGCCGAGCGTCAGCGTGCCGTCGCTGTCGGCGGACGCGCCGAGCGTCAGTTTTCCACTCGTGCTGACGCTGCTGCCCTGGCCGATGTCGAGGCTGCCGGAGCCGGCGTTGCCGATCACGATATCACCGCTCGGCGCGAGGTCGGCGGAGCCGGCGAGAGAAATGGTGCCGTCGCCGTTGGCCTGGTTGCCGAGCACCAGCGAGCCGGTGGCGGTCACGGTCGCGCCGCCGGCGACCTCCAGCGAGCCGCTGCCGTCGTCGCCGACGATCAGCGCGGCACCGACCGACAGGCTGGCGCCGCTGTCCAGCGTCAGCGCGCCGGTGCCGCCGTCCTGCACGCCGAGCGAAAGCGAGCCCGGCAATGCGATCGAGACGGCGGCATCGACGGTGTCGTCGTGCGCGCCGGCCACGCCGATCAGCCAGTCGCTGCCCAGCGTCAGCGTCGCGGTCGCGTCGGTGACCAGCAGTGCGCCGCTGCTGTCGGCCGAGATGCCTTCGGACAGCGTGCCGCCGACCGACAGCAGGCCGTTGCCGCCGAGCGTGATATTGCCCGCGCCGCCGGCGCCGACATGCAGATCGCCGGTCACCTGCACGGTGCCGCTGTCGATGTCGAGGTCGCCGCTGCCTTTGGCGGCGAGGCCGAGCGCCAGCGCGCCGGCGACGCTCAGCGAGGCCTGCGTGCCGATGGTCGCGGTCGCGGCACCGCCGTCGCCCAGCGTCATGTCGGTGCCGGCCTGCAGCACCGACATGTCGCCGCTGACGTCGATGCTGGCGGTGCTGTTGGCCGCCGCCGCGACATCGAGCGAGCCGGTGACGCCGAGGCTGCCGTCGCCGCCGACCGACACGGTGGCGCCGCCGGCATCGCCGAGCCTGGCGTCGCCGTCGACCGACAGCCCGGCGCCGCCGGCGATGCTGATGGTGCCGCCGCCGGTCGATTGCGCGCCGACGGCGAACGCGCCGGCGACGGTCAGCGAGGCGCTGGCGCCGAGGTCGATGGAACCGTTGCCGGCATCGCCCAAGGTCGCTGCCTGCGCCAGCGCCAGCCGCCCGCCGGTCATGGCGATGCTGCCGCCGCCGTTGCTCAGCACGCCGGCGTCGACCGCGCCGGCCACCGTCAGGTCGCCGCCGGCCGAGAGGCTCGCCTGCGCCAGCCCGGCATCGCCGAGAAACAGGTCGCCGGCGATGGTGCCGGCGTCGGCGACCGTCAGCGTGCCGGTGGCGTTGGCCTGCACGCCGATATCGACGGTGCCGCCGAAGCTGAACGAGCCGCTTTGCGCGATGTTGACCACGCCACTGCCGGCGTCGCCGATGGTGGCGTTGCCGGTCACCCCCAGCGACGCGCCGGCGCCGACCGAAATCGTGCCGGCGCCCGTGCCGGCCACGCCAAGATCGAGCGACCCGCCGACCGACAGCGCGCCGCTGCCGCTCAGCGTCACCCCGGCCGCCGCACCCTCGCCGATCAGCGCCGCCTTCGCCACGCTGACCGTGCCGCCAGCAGCGGTCAGCGTCGCACTCGACCCGGCCAAGGCGCCGGCGTCCAGCGTGCCTGTCACGGCAAGCGACCCGCCGGCGGCGAGGCTGACGCTGCCGGTGCCGGCATCGCCCAGCGTCATGTCGGCGCTGACGCCGAGCGTGTGCGCGCCGAGGTCGAGGCTGCCGGTGGACTTCGCCTGCGCGCCGAGGATCAGGTCCGAGCCGGCGGTGATCGACTCGCTGGTCTGCACCAGCAGCGTGCCGCTGCCGGCATCGCCCAGCGTGATGTCGCCGCTGACCGCGAAATGCGCGCTGCCCGAGACGGTGATGGTGCCCTTGCCGCTGCTCATGCCGCCGGCGTCGAGCGTGCCGACCACGCTGAGCGTGCCGCTGCTGAGGCTCAAATTACCGGTGCCGCCGTCGCCGATGGTGGCGTCGCCATCGACGCCGAGCGAGCCGCCGGACAGCGTCAGCGTGCCCGCGCCGTCGGAGGAGCCACCCAGCGTCAGCGAGCCGCTGACGGTGACGCTGGCCGAGCCGTCGATGGTGTCCTGGTGCGCGCCGCCGTTGCCGACGATCCAGGTGCCGAGCGACAGCGAGCCGCCGGACATATCGAGCGTGCCGGTGCCGCCGGTGCCGTAGCCGTCGTCGAGCGTGCCGGAGACATCGAGCGAGCCGCTGCCGGAGACCGTCATGTCGCCGGTGGTGCCGGCGCCGAGGATGACGATGCCGGTGACGCTGAGCGTGCCGGACAGATCGACGCTGCCGGTCGCCGAGCCGACGCCGCCGACCAGCAGCGAGGCGTCGCCGAGTTCCGTGTCGGCGCCGTTGCCGAGAATGCTCACCTTGCCGCCGGCGGCGATGTCCAGCGTGTCGTTGCCGGCGAAGCCGCCGACCGTCACCTCGCTGGTAGTGGTCCAAACGCCGCCGCTTTCGACGGTGACCGAGGCCTGGTCGCCCGCCATCAGGCCGATGCCGCCCGAGTCGTCGGTGACGTTGCTACCGGACTCGATGGTCAGCGCGCTGACGCCGCCCTCGCCGCCGACCACGAGGGCGTTGGTGACGGTGACATTGGTGGAGCTGAGATCGGCGACGCCGCCGATGGCAAACGCCGCGGTCGAGATGGTGCCGTTGTCGAGGGTGATATTGCCTTCCGCCTGGATGGCCCCCGCGCTGGTGTCGGTGGTCAGCGCGCCGCCCTTGCTGGCGTCGATGCTGCTGCCCGGATCGATATAGATCAGCGTGGTGCCGTTCAGCGTGCCGCCGGCCAGCGTGACGGTGACGGCGCCACCGTATTCGCCCGGGCCGTCGCCGATGCTGACCGCCTTGACCGTGCCGGTAAAAGTGACGTTGGCGGCCAGATACAGGCTGTTGACGTTGCCGCTGCCGCTGACCGTGCCGCCCTGGTCGAACACCGCCGCATCGCCGGCGCCGGGAATGTCGCTGGTCACGCCGGTCAGGTTGTCGAGCCACTGTCCGATCTTGTCGAAGTCGGCATCGCCGCCCTGCCAGAGGTAGGTGTCGCCCATCCTGTGTCTCCTGCCCGGTGCCGTCGTTATGCCCGACTCCGCATGGTGTGTACCCGACCGAACCGAAGCTGTGCGCAAAAATTTATCGCCCGGCGGCGTGGGCGCGGCGGATCTGGCGGTGCCGGCGGGCCGGCCGCTGCGTTGCGTGATCGGGCCAAACTGGCCACACTCGCGCCGCTGCGGCGATGTTCGGCCGGGGGGATACCATGACGCTGAAACTGACCTATGCCGGCTTCAACTATGTCGCCGACATCGACGGCTCGTATGCGAGTGCCGATTCGCTGTCGACGATGATCGCCGACACCGCCTCGAACTCTGTCGCACTGACCGACGACTACGGCATCGATGCAGCCACCAGCAGCGTCTATGCCGACTACGACACCGAAACGACGACCGGCAATACCGAGACGCTGGCCAACCTGACCGCGACCATCACGGAAGCGGAGAAGGATGGGCTGTCGGTGCTGGTACGGCCGCTGGTGGATTTCACCGCCGACGCCAGCACCGCGACGCTGACCGGCAGCGACAACAACGTCTATTATGACACCGAGTGGCGCGCCTACTACAACCCGACCAATGTTTCCGACTTTTTCTCCAGCTACACGACACTGCTGGTCGCCCAGGCGACGGCGGCGCAGGCGGCGGGTGCGCAGATTTTCGACATCGGCACCGAGATCGACCAACTGACCGGGCCGAGTTACCTGTCGTACTGGACAACGTTGATCGGCGACGTGCGCGCGGTGTTTCACGGCGCGCTGACCTATTCGGCGATCGACGACGACGATCTCAGCCCCTGGCAATACGGCGGCACCGGCCTGGGCGCGGGCACCGGCAATCTGGCGACGCAGGTGAGTTTCTGGAGTCAGCTCGACTATGTCGGCATCGACGAATACGCGGCGATCTCGGACGCCAACAACGGCGGCGCCAACCCGGACCCGACGCTGACCCAGCTGATCGCGGGATGGGAGGACACGCCGACCGATTCGACCACGTATGCGATGACCGGCGGCCTGTCGCTGATCAAATACTACGAGAACCTCGCTGCCACCATCGGCAAGCCGCTGCTGTTCACCGAACTCGGCTACAACAGCGCGCCCGATGCGGCGTCGCAGCCATTCTACACCAGTAGCAACACGTACGACCCGACGTTGCAGGCGAATCTGTATCAGGCATTCCTCACCGCCTGGAAAGCGCAAGGCAACACCTCGCTGCAAGGCGTGTATTTGTGGGATTGGGAACCAAATCCGGCCAATGTCGGTGCCGGCAGCAGCCCGAGTTGGACGCCGCAGGGCAATACCGGCGCGTTGCAGGTCGTCGATACCGGTTTCAGCGCCGCCACCGCCTGCTACGCCGCCGGCACGCGCATCGCGACCGAGGATGGCGATTGCCCGGTCGAGACTCTTGCTGTCGGGCAGCAGATCAAACTCGCGGCCGGCGGCAGCGCACCCGTGGTGTGGCTCGGCCACCGCCGCGTCGATTGCCGCCACCATCCGCGCCCACACGACGTGATGCCGGTGCGCGTCGCCGCCGGCGCGTTCGGCGACGGCCTGCCCGCCCGCCCATTGTGGCTGTCACCGGATCATGCCGTGTTCATCGACGAGGCGCTGATCCCGATCCGCTATCTGTTGAACGGCGCCAGCATCGTGCAGGTGGACGTGCCGGCGGTGACCTACTGGCACGTGGAACTGCCACGCCACGCGGTGATTCTCGCGGAAGGCCTGCCGGCGGAGAGTTATCTCGACGCCGGCAACCGCAGCGCCTTCGCCAACGGCGGCACGGCGGTGCAGATGCACGCCGAGTTCGCGCGGCGCGTGTGGGACGCCGACGGCTGCGCGAAACTGGTGCGCGAGGGCGCGACGCTTCAGGCGGCCCGCGCTGCCACGCTGGTGCGCGCACAGGTTCTCGGGTACGAACAGACGCGCGAGCCGGCGCTGCGCGCGCTGGTGGACGGGCGCGAGATCGCGGCGGAAGCCGCAGGCGGCGTCTATCGGTTTGTCCTGCCGGCAGCGACGCGCGGCGTCACCCTGCATTCGCGCGCGGCGATCCCGGCGCAGGTGAGCGCCGACAACACCGATCCGCGCCGCCTCGGCGTCGCTGTCGCCGGCCTCGCGCTGAACGGCGCGCCGATCGCGCTGGCCGATGCGCGGCTCGGCGGCGGCTGGCACGAACTGGAACACACTGCCGAGGGTGCTGCGTGGCGCTGGACCGACGGCGCCGCCGCGCTCGCGTTGGCGGGCGGCGGCGTGCTGACGGTTTCGGTGCTGCTGACCGAGCGCTACTGGCTGCCGCCCACCGGCAACGCCCGCCAGCCGATGTCGCGGCGGTGGAACAGCAGTGGCGCGTCGATGGCCGCAACTGCGCGGTAGGCCGCGACGCGCGCGGTCGGCAGGTCCGGCCCGGTGCCGGTAACCGCCAGCACGCGCCCGCCGGAGGAGACCAGCGCGCCGTCCAGCCGGTCGGTGCCGGACTGGAACACCAGCGCGCCCGGCACCGCCGCCGCCGCCGCCAGCGAGCCGATCGGCGCATGGCGCACCGGCGTGCCGGGATAGCCGTCCGCCGCCAGCACCACCGTCAGCGCCGCCCCCGGCTGCCAGCGCAGCGCGAAATTACCGAGTTCGCCGTCGCAGGCGGCGAGCAGTGCGGGCAGCAGGTCCGATTGCAGGCGCGGCAGCAGGCATTCCGCTTCCGGGTCGCCGAAGCGGACGTTGAATTCTATCAACTTTGGCCCGTCGGCCGTGAGCATCAGGCCGGCAAACAGGATTCCCCGGAACGGCGTGCCTTGGCGGGCGAGTTCGGCCAGTGAGGGGTGGATGATGCGATGCATCGCCTCCGCCTCCAGCGCCGGGGTCAGCGCCGGCGGCGGCGAGTAGGCGCCCATGCCGCCGGTGTTCGGGCCGGTGTCGCCCTCGCCGACGCGCTTGTGGTCCTGGGCCGCGCCCAGCGGCAGCGCGTTGATGCCGTCGCACAGCGCGAACAGGCTGATTTCCTCGCCGACCAGACATTCCTCGATCACCACCGAGGCGCCGGCATCGCCCAGTTGCCGCGCCTCCATGAACGCGCCGATCGCGGCCTCCGCCTCGGCGACCGAAGCGGCCACCACCACGCCCTTGCCGGCGGCCAGCCCATCCGCCTTCACCACGATCGGCGCGCCGCGCCGGCGCACGAACTCGCGCGCTTCATCGGCGCGGTCGAAACGTTCCCACAGCGCCGTCGGGATGCCGGCGGCGTCGCAGATCTCCTTACAGAAACTCTTGCTGCCCTCCAGCCGCGCCGCCGCCGCCGAGGGGCCGCAGCAGGCGATCTCGGCAAGCCCCAGCGCGTCGGCCAGACCCGCGACCAGCGGCGCTTCCGGGCCGGGCACCACGAGGTCGATGGCGTTGTCGCGGGCGAACGCCACCAGGGCTGCAATGTCGAGCACGCCGATGGCCACGTTTTCGGCAATTTGCGCGGTGCCGGGGTTGCCGGGCGCGCAGAACAGCTTGGTCAGCAGCGGACTCGCCGCCAGCGCCCAGCACAGCGCGTGCTCCCGTCCGCCCGACCCGACCACCAGCACGCGCATGCGCCGCTCCCCCACGCCTTCCAACACGGGGCGCGTCTAGCATATAGGGTGAGGCATGGACGATGCCGCGACGACGACCTCGAACATTCCCGAGTACACGGTTTCGGAAATCTCCGGCGCGGTGAAGCGCACGCTGGAGGGCGCGTTCGGCCGCATCCGCGTGCGCGGCGAGATCACCGAGCTGAAACGCTACCCGTCCGGCCACATCTATTTCTCCCTCAAGGACGAGGGGGGAAAAATCGCCGGCGTGGTGTGGAAATTCTCCGTGCCGCGCCTGGGGCTGGAGCCGGAGAACGGTGTGGAGGTGATCGCCACCGGCAAGGTTTCGTCCTATGGCGACCGCTCCACCTACCAGTTGATCGTGGAACGCCTGGAATACGCCGGCGCCGGCGCGCTGCTCGCGCGCATCGAGATGCTGCGGGTGAAACTGGCGGCGGAAGGCTTGTTCGACGGCGGCAGAAAGCGAAAACTGCCGTTGCTGCCCGACGTGGTCGGCGTGGTCACCAGCCCGCAGGGCGCGGTGATCCAGGACATCAAAACCACGATTTTACGGCGATTCCCGCGCCGGATTCTGCTGTGGCCGGTGCCGGTGCAGGGCGAGGGGGCCGCCGCGCGTATCGCCGAAGCGATCGCCGGCTTCTCCGCGCTGCCAATCGGGGGAAAAATTCCGCGCCCGGACGTGCTGATCGTCGCGCGCGGCGGCGGCAGCCTGGAAGATCTGATGGCGTTCAACGAGGAAATTGTTGTCAGGGCCGCCGCCGCGTCGAAAATTCCGCTGATTTCTGCCGTTGGGCATGAAACCGATACCACGTTGATCGATTTCGCCAGCGACCGGCGCGCGCCCACCCCGACGGCAGCGGCGGAATTGGCGGTGCCGTCGCGGGTGGAACTGGCGGCGGCGTTGCAGCAGCAGGCGGCGCGACTTTCCGGCGCGTTGAACCGCGTGACGCAGGAGCAGCGATTGCGGCTGCAACGGGCGGAACGCGGGCTGCCCGACCTGCCATCGCTGGTCGGCACGGCGCGGCAGCGGCTGGACGATCGCGGCGTGCGGCTGGCGCTGGCGCTGCCCAATTTCCTGGCAGCACAGCGCGCTTCGGTGGAGCGGGCAGGGACAAAGCTGCCGGACCCGACTTCGCTGTTGCAGGCGGCGCGGCAGCTTCTGGCGGATCGCGCGCATCGCCTCGGCATGGGCCTGCCGCTGCTGGCAGCGGCGCGGCGTTCCGCGCTGACGCTGGCCGCCACCACGCTTGCCGGTGCCCTGCGCCACGCGCTGGCCAACCGCGCCGCCCAGGCCGCGCGTGTGCTGCCGCGCTTTTCGTCGGCCCCCGTCGAGGCCAGACTGCGCGAATCCCGCGCCCGGCTGGAGGGGTTTGCCGCGCGCCTGGAGTCCGTCTCGCACAAGGCGGTGCTGGCCCGCGGCTACGCCGCCGTGTTCGCCGCCGACGGGTCTGCCGTCACCAAGGCCGCGTCGGTCAAACCGGGGGCGGCGCTACGCATCGCCTTCGCCGACGGCGACGTGCGCGCCACGGCGGCGCGGGACGACAAGCGGCAGGGGGCGTTGCCGTTATAGCGGTGCCTCAGCTTGTAGGGTGCAATGCCGTTTGGCATTGCACCGTCGCGCGCCGTCGAGGGAAGCGGTGCAATGCGAGGACATTGCACCCTACGGCTTGCTGCCGCATCGCCTCGGAAAATTTTCGCAACGCCTGCCGACGGAACACTTTTGCCTCCTTCGCCCAGATGCGTTCGGCCAGTCCACCGCGTCGTTGACGCGTTCGCCGTTGGCGAGGCGGCGCAGCAGCGCGGCCTGACGCTCGGACCAGACGAAAATGTCGGTGTCGTAGCGGCTCATCGCGGCCTCGATCATCGCATGTCGCGCCAGACCGCCTGCGCCGCGACAGTGTCAAGCGCGGCCGCCGCGCCCTGACCCGCGCCTCAGCGCGGATGCAACAGATGCGCGACCTGATCCAGCAGGTCGGCCGGCGTCTCGGCCAGCGCGTCCGCACCGGCCTGTTCCAGTTCGGCGCTGTCGCCGTAGCCCCACAGCACGCCGATGGCGCGCAACTCGTTAGCGTGCGCGCCGGAAATATCGAAACTGCGGTCGCCGATCATCACCGTGCGCGCGGGGTCGAGCCCCTGGGTCGCCAGCACATAGGCGATCAGTTCCGGCTTGTGCGCCAGCGCGCCGCCGCCGGCGGCACCGTAGATCGCGCGGAATTTGTCCGCGAGGCCAAGATGCGTCAGGATGCGCCGCGCCGCGTGGGCCGGTTTCGAGGTCGCGACAAGGACAGCAAACCCCTCGGCGCGAAACGTCTCCAGCACTGCCGCGATGCCGGGGTAGGGTGCGACCTGCAACAGCCCGCCGCCGTCGTAATGGCCGCGATACGCCGCCGAGGCGGCTTCGATCTGTTCGCTGTCGGCCGGGTCGAGCAGCCGCGCGAAAATGTCGCGCAGCGGCGGGCCGACCACCCAGGACAGGTTCTGGTCCGGATAAAGCGGCCGGCCGATCGCCTGCATGGCGTGGTGGATGCTGGCGATGATGCTGGGGCCGGATGCCACCAGCGTGCCATCGAGGTCGAACAATACGGCACGGGTCATGGCATGAGGTCCTTGGGCCAGCGGCGATGCAGCCAGAGCCAGTTTTCGGGGCGGGCGCGAATCCAGCGCTCCAGGCAGGCGTTCATCGCGGTGGTCAGTGCCGCGATATCGGCGGTGCGGTCGCCGGTGGCGGGCAGTGGCAGCGGCGGTTCGACGACGATGCGCAGCCGCGCCGGGCCGAGCCGTTCGACATGCGCCGGCAGCAACTGGCAGCGAAAGCGCAGCGCCAGCGCCGCCCCGGCCGAGGCGGTCATCGCCGGATGGCCGAACAGCGGCGCGGCGATGCCGTCGTTCATCTTCTGGTCGGCCAGCATGGCGAGCCGGCCGCCGTCGCGCAAATGTGCCAGCGCGCGGCGGGCGCCCTCCGGCCCCTTCGGGAACATTTTGATGCCGCCACCGGTCGCCTCGCGGCGGATGGCGTTGATCAGGCCGTCCGCCAGCGTGTTGGTGGCCGGGCGATAGACGACGGCGAGGTCGATGCCGTGCGCGGCGGCGGCCTGCGGCAGCAACTCCCAGTTGCCGAGATGGCCGGAGAAAAAGATCGCCGGGCCGCCGGCCGCCTGCAACGCCGCCAGATGGTCCGCGCCGACGATCTCCCAGCCGGGGCCGGACTCGGTGCGGCGCAGGCGCGCCAGATGCGGCAACTCGGCGACGGTGCGGCCGAGATTGTCCCACACGCCACGGACGATGCGGCGGCGGGCGGCTGCGTCCAATTCGGGCAAGGCCAGCCGCAGATTGGCGTCGGCGACGCGCGAGACCGGCAGCAGCGGCCCGAGCCAGCGCGCGACGGCGCCGCCGAGGTTGGAGGCGGCGGCCGGCGACAGCAGCCGCACCAGCAGCACTGCCAGCCACAGCGGCGCGGCTTCCAACGCGAAGCCGATCTGCTTTCGCGTCATCGCCGCCCCGCCAGCGCGTCGTCGAGCAGCGTCGTGACGGCGGCCAACGAGTCCCAGGCGAGCCGCACGCCGACCACACGCACGCGCGCAAGCTGCGCTGGCGTCAGCCGGGCGGCATCCTTCGGCGTCGTCACCGGAACCGCGCCCAGCCGGTCCGCCTCCGCCAGCACGGCGAAAAATTCGGCGTCGGTGTAGCGGTGATGGTCGGCGAAGGGGTGGCGCGCGACGATTTCGATGCCGGCGTCCGCCAGCATGTCAAAGAATTTCTCCGGCCGGCCGATGCCGGCGAAGGCCAGCACGCGGCGCCCGGCGACGGCCAAAATGTCGGGTGCCGGTTCCAGCCGCGCGGTCAGGACCGGCAGGTCGGGCGGCAGGGCGGCGCGGGCCAGCGTGCGGTCGGCGCCGATCAGGACGGCGGCGCGGCAGCGCACGGCGCAGGCGGCGACCGGTTCGCGCAGCGGCCCCGCCGGGATCGGCCGACCGTTGCCGAACCCAACCTCGCCGTCGATCACGAGGACAGAAAAATCCTTGTGCAGCGTGGGGTTTTGCAGCCCGTCGTCCATCACCAGCGCGTCGGCCCCATCCGCCAGCGCCGCGCGGGCGGAGAGGGCGCGGTCGGCGCCCACGTAAGTCGGGGCGAGGGCTGCCAGCAGCAAGGCTTCGTCGCCGACGGCGGATGCATCATGCCGCGCCGGATCGACGCGCCCGGCGCCGCCGCGCCCGCCGTAGCCGCGCGTGAGGAACGCGACGCGGGCACCGCGCGCCAGCAGCCGCGCGCCGAGATCGAGTGCCACCGTGGTCTTGCCGGCGCCGCCGACGCTGGCGTTGCCGGCACACAACACCGGCACCGGCGCGCGCCAGCCCGGGCGGGCGACGCGACGGGCGGTGGCGGCGGCGTAGACCGCGCCGAGCGGCGCCAGCAGGTGCGGCAAAACGCCGTCGTGGTTCCAGAAATCCGGCACGCGCATCACAGCGTCCGCTTCGGCAGCAGGCCGAGCAACTGTTCCGCTACCTGACGCGGCAAATCGCCGTGCTTGCGGGCGGCGGCGAAGCCGGCTTCTCCCATCGCGCGGCGCTGGCCGGCGTCGCGCAGCAGCATGTCGACCCAGGACGCCAGCGCGTCGGCGTCGGCGACCCGCGCCAGCGCCCCGGCCGCCGCCAGGATCGCCACCGGCTCGGCAAAATTGTGGACATGCGGCCCGACCGCGACGGCGCAGCCCAGCCGCGCCGGCTCCAGCGGGTTCTGCCCGCCATGTGGGACAAAACTGCCGCCGACGCAGGCGATGCCGGCGGCGGAGTAGAACAGGCCGAGTTCGCCCAGCGTGTCCGCGACCCACACGCCGGCGCCCTCCGGCGGTCCCTCGCCGTGTGAGCGCTGCGTCACCGGCAGGCCCTCGGCCAGCGCCGCGACCTCCGCGCCACGCTCGGGATGGCGCGGCACGATGATGGTCAGCAGGCCGGGATGTCGCGGCGCCAGGATGCGATGCACCTGCAACATGACCGCCTCCTCGCCCGGATGCGTGCTGGCGGCGAGCCAGACCGGGCGGGTGCCGATGGCGACGCGCAGTTTTTGCAACTCGATGCGTGGCACCGGCAGCGGCAGCGCGGCAAATTTCAGGTTGCCCGGCGCCTCCACGCGCGCCGCGCCGAGGGCTGCCAGCCGCTCGGCGTCGCCGGCCGATTGCGCCTGCACCCGCGTGAACGCGCCGAACAGCGATTTCGCGACCCCCGGCATCCGCCGCCAGCGGGCAAAACTGCGCGGCGAGAGGCGGGCGTTGACTAGCATCAGCGGGATTCTTTGCGCCCGCACGGCTTCGATCAGGTTGGGCCAGATTTCGGATTCCACCAGCGCCACCGCGTCCGGCCGCCAGTGCGCGACGAAGCGGCGCATCCAGGCGGGCACGTCGAGCGGCACAAAGCGATGCTGCATGCAGCCGTCCAGCGCCAGTTCCGGCAGGCGGCGGGATAAAAGCTCCGCCGAGGTGACGGTGCCGGTGGTCAGCAGCACCCGCACATCCGGCGCCATCTGGTGCAGCGCGGTCAGCACCGGCAGCACCGAGACGGTCTCGCCGAGGCTGGCGGCGTGCAGCCACAGCAGCCGTCCGGGCGGGCGGCGGGTGGTGTCGATGCCGAAGCGCTCGTCGAGCCGGCTCGCGATTTCCTTGCCGCGGGCGAGGCGGCGGCGGAGCATCCGGCGCAGCAAGGGGGCGGCGGCGGTGGCGGCGGCGGCGTAGAGCGACAACAGCATCAGCGGCACAGCAGGTCGGCGCGGTCGGCGGCCGCGGTCAGCGCCGCGGCGATCCCCGGCAGCGCGGCGGCGGCATTTTCGCGCGCCACACCAATGGGTTGCAGGCACACCAGGACGCCGCGCCCGAACGGCAGCGGCAGCACCATGCGGTCCCAGCTGCGCAGCACCAGCCGCCGACTGGTCTGCGCCGCGCACGGCAGCACCGCCACGCCCGACAGCGCCGCCAGTTGTGCCACGCCGGGTGAGGCGGTGCGGCGCGGCCCGCGCGGCCCGTCCGGCGTGATCGCCACCTGTTGGCCTTCGGCCAGCCGCTCCAGCAGGTGCCGCAAGCCTGCCGCCCCGCCGCGGTCCTGGCCGTTTCGGGCGGTCGAGCCATGCACCGTCGCCACCCCGAAGCGGCCGATCAGGGCCGCGATGAAGCGGCCGTCGCGGTGGCGGCTGACCAGCACGTGCATGCGCGGCCGGCTCTGCTCCCGTGCCAACCGCCACAGCGCCGGCAGCAGCGGCAGCCGCTCGTGCCAGAACGCGGCGATCACCGGTTGGCCGGCCAGATAGGGTGCGACGTGCTCCGCCCCGTCCAGCGTCCAGCGCGTGGTGCGCAACGCCCACGCCAGATAGCGGCCGAGCAGGGCGGCCAGCAGGCCGAGCAGGGCCGGATGCCGCAGCAGGCGCTTTAGCATGGTTCTAGGCGGACCGACGGCATGGCCGCGGCGGTAGCATGCGGCCGGCGCGGCGACAATTGCGGGTCACGTTACGATAACGTAACAAAATGGCCGTGGCTGTGCCACCGCCCCCCTCGGGCCGCGCGGGGCGGCCCGCAGGCGCGGGCCGGCGGGCGCGGCCGTTGCCCCGGCGTGGGTGTTCCCGTCGCCGGCCGCGCACCCGGTGGGCGCCGGGCCAGGTTCGGCGGCGGCGGTTTTCGCCGTGGCGCGGTGGCGGCGGGCCGGGTAGGCATCGCCGCATCCCGGAGCGGATTTTGCGGCTGCGCGGCCGACCCCGGCGAATCCGGCTTCAGCCCTCCGAATTTTGCCGGCAGTGTGTTGGCTCGACGCTGGCGGGGCGCGGCGTGCGGCCGGCACCGGGCGAGGCGGCACGGGAGGTCGGCGCCGGCGGCGATGCGCTCGGCGAGTGTGGCGATGCAGTGCGCGATGTCGCGAAGGCAGGCGACGATGAGCCCGATCAGCAGGTCGGCCAGCCGATCCCCGCCGCCCTTGGCGGCCATCGCCTGGGACAGGCAGAGGAGCGTGGTGGCGA
>Ga0302279_10005079_pt1 | contig 14917 bp, 11 predicted proteins | sample III_Bog_N3_3_FD_194541 | JGI IMG/M metagenome (GOLD analysis project Ga0302279, IMG submission 194541) | Peat permafrost microbial communities from Stordalen Mire near Abisko, Sweden - III_Bog_N3_3 | ecosystem: Environmental > Terrestrial > Soil > Wetlands > Peat | place: Sweden: Abisko...
GACGTCACGCGCTCCGATCATGAGCGGCACGAGGAAGTTGCCGAACGCGCCCGGAATGGCAGGAATCATGAACAGAAACACCATGACGATGCCGTGCATGGTGAAGAGGCGGTTGTAGGTGTTCGCAAGGACGATGGTCGGGCCCGGCGTGAGGTGCTCCAGCCGAAGCGCGAGCGCGAAGGCACCTCCGAGGGCCATCATGAGCGTGGTAGCTCCAAAGAACATGACCCCGATGCGCTTGTGATCCGTCGATAGCACCCACGATCGGAGCGTCGTATCGGCGGCCACGAAGCTCGGTGCTCGTGCTTCGAGAGCGAGGGGCGCAGCGAGCGTCACGGCTTCGTCTCCATGACGGGAAGCGCAACGCCCGACGGATCGCTTCCGTCGCGTACCGACTTGATGAGCTCGACGAGTGCCGCCACCTCCCCCTGATCGAGCGTCCCCTCGTAGGTAGGCATCGCGTTCTGATACCCGACGACGACGTCGGCGCCCGGCTCCATCATCGACTTCGTCAGGTACGATTCGTCTGCCACGACGCTTCGCCCGTCGGTAAGCGCGACTCTGGACAGATAGAGCCCTCGCCACGAGGGCCCCAGCGTGCGTTGGCCATCCAGGGTGTGGCAGGCGACGCAGGCGTGACGAACGGCGACATCGCGTCCGCGTACCGCTATCGGAATGACCCCTTTGCCGTCGGTCGCCTCGAGAGGATGACCGCCTGCGGCAAGCGCCGCTCCATTCGAGGCGGCGTCATGCCAGCGCGCGTAGGCGCTCTCGGGAAGCACGTTCAACGACCCGAGCATGCCAGAGTGAGAAACCCCGCAGTACTCCGCGCAATAGATCGGGTACGTGCCCGGCAGATCGGCGTTGAACCAGAGGGTCACGTAGCGCCCGGGGATGACGTCTTGCTTCATCCGGAGTGCCGGAACGTAGAAGCTGTGAATGACGTCCCGCGACGTCATGATGAGCCGTATCGGCTTCCCCGCCGGTACGGTCAGCTGCGACACCGCGTTGATGCCGTCCGCGTACGCGAACTTCCACATCCACTGCTTGCCGGTGACGTAGACGTCCATCGTGCCCGGTGGGGGCGTCTCCATCTTCACGTAGAGACGAAAACCGATGACCCACCACGTGAGAAAGAGCACGAGCACCGAGCCGACGAGCCCGACCTCCAGCGCCGAGCTCGATCGGACGCGGGTGGTGACGGCGGCCTCCAGACCGACGCGTCGCCGGTAACGAAGGACGAGCACGAGCGCGACCAGCGCGACGAGCGTCGAGGCCATCATCGTCACGCCGATGACGGAGTAGTGGAGGTAGTCCACCTCGCGCGCGATCGCCGACGCCTGGGGCGGCAGGAAGAGCAGCCTACGCAGGAGCTCGTTCACGGCCGTACCCCGGCGTCCGACGCTGCATGACGTTCTACATAGAGGGAGATGGCTCGATCGATGGGGATGCGGACCCGTTCGTGCGCTTCGTCGACCCAGGCGTAGCGACGGAGAGCTGCCTCCTCACGTTCGCGCTGAAGGAGGCCACCTCCGGGCCGAGACAGGAGCGTCTGCTCGATCACGCCGATCGCGCGAGGAGCGGCTGCCGGTGTCACGGTCGGCGCAGCAGGGAGTCGAGCCGTTTCGTCGCGAAGCAGACGAGTCGAGACGAGCACGGCGGCGACGATGACCAGAGCCGCCACGACGGCCGTACGAACGATCGAACGATTTGCGACCACCTCGCGCTCCTGAGAGACCGTAGGGGGACGCACGAGACTCACAGCGTCGCCTCGTACTTCAGCCCGCGCAGGACCGCAGGGTCGCTAGCGGCGATCTCTAGCTCCCCTCTGGCCCGGAGGACGGCGACGAGCGTCGCGCTCCCCCCGATGAAGAGAAGCGCGCCGAGATCCACCCAGTGAGGGCGAATCGCGCCGGAGACTTGCGGCATCACGACCCAGTAAACGTCCACGTAATGCGCCAGGACGAGCCATGCACCGATGATGCTCAGGACGAGCGGTCTTCGCTTGATGTCGCGCGAGAGAAGAGCCCCAAAAGGCAGAACGAAATGCCCGAACGCGAGGCCGAGAGCGACGACGCTCCAGGGGCCTTCGGTGCGTCGCTTCACCCACGGGATCTCGTCCGGTAGGTCCGCGATCCAGATCAGCATGTATTGCGTGAACGCGATGTACGTCCAGAAGATGACAAACGTCAGGAGAATGCGACCGAGCGCATGAGCGTGCTCGACGGTCGCCACGCGGACGCGCGACGCAAACGGGCCAAAGACCAGGAGCGCCAGGAGGCCGCTCGCAGCACCGAAGCCACCTCCGAAGAGGTAGATCCCGAAGACATTGGAGGACCAGGTTGGGTCGAGCGACATGAGCCAGTCGAACGCCGCGAAGGTCAACGTGAACGCCATCCACGGAAGCGTCGCGGCGGCAAAGCTCGCCTGCCGCTCGCCGAGCGCGGGAGCCGATGACGCGTCTTGCTCACGGGAAATGCGACGGAGAACCTCGGCAACGACGGTCCACGACGCGAGATAGACCGCCGAACGAAGCAGGAAGAAGCCCGTGTTGAGGTACGCGATCTTCGGAGCGATGTGGGCTCGCAGCTCGTCGCTCCAAACCCCTTCAGGTTGAGCCCACGGGTAGAGGACTCGGATGCCCACGCCGATGGGGACGAAGAGCACGATGAGCAGCGGAAAGATGGACGCGATGTCCTCCGCGCGACGACGAAGCACGGCCATCCAGCCGGCTCCCGTCGTGTGGCCAATCGCGAGAAAGAGCACCGCGCCGACCGCGATGCTCGCCGCGAAGACGTACGCGGTCAGGTACGCGAACATGGCTCGTTGCGAATCGAACGCGACGCCAACGGCAAAGAGCGCTGCACCGACGGCCGCGAAGCACGCCGGAACACGGGCAGCGTGCGGCAACGTCCGTGTCACGGCGCCTCCCGGGCGAGCTCGGCGCGCATGTCGTCCGGGAGACACGCGACGGGCATCGACTGGCTGAGCTCGAGCGCCTGAACGTACGCAACGACTGCCCACCGCTCCCGCACGTCGAGGATCGTGCTCATCGGCATCATCAGCCCGTAGCCGTCGGTGATGACGCGAAACAGCCGCCCAGGTGCGAACGCAGCGATGTCCGCGCCGAGCAACGACGGCGGAGGTCGCAGTTGCATCTTGGTAGCGACGACGCTTTCGCCGTCGCCGCGAATCCCGTGACACGTAGCGCAGACGATGTCGAAACGTCGCTCCCCCTCGAGCACGAGATCGAGAGTCACGGGGAGCGGGATGGCCGTGACGTCCTGCCCTTTGAGCGTCCCCCGCACGAGAGGCTCCGGGCCGATGACCGTATCCCGCGCGACGGTACCCTCGACGGGAGGCCGCATCGCGTTGCCGTCGGCGAAGAAGGAGCTCTCGCCGTAAGGCGAGTAGCGCGGCTGCTCCAGCATGCGCGAGAGCGTCCACTCTGGAACCTCGAAGTTCTGCCTCGTGTCGCACGCAACCAGCGCCGCCGCGACGGCGCCGACCAGCGCCGCATGCCCGACTCGGCCGTTCATGACGGACCCGCGAAGAGAACCACCCGCATGGCTCCCGCCGACTCGAGCTTCCCGCGAAGTCCCGCTGCGTCAGCTTCTAGCTCGCGAAACACCGTCGCGTCGACGAACGCCGCGACCCAGAAGCGATCGACGGACGCGCGCTCGAATCCAGGGGTCTCGAACACCGGGTCATAGAGGCGGAGGAGCCGGGCGTAGACGATGACGGCGACGAAAGCCGTGAGCGAGGCGACGAGAATCGCGGTCTCGAAGGCGATGGGAACGAACGCCGGAGCCGAATGATAGGGACGGCCGCCCACGATGACGGGGTACGACACGGCCGCGCACCACCACTCGATCAGGTAGGCGAGCGCCGCGCCCAGGAGACCGCCGGCAAGCACCCAGCGCGGGATCGGCGAGCGACGAACGCCGATAAGCGGCTCCACCTCGCGAACCGGGTACGGCGTGAACGTATCAAGGTCTCCCAGGCCGTAGGCGCGTAGCTCACGAACCGCCGCAACGAGCTCCTCGGGGGTGCCGTACTCGGCGATGATGCCTCGTGTAATCAAAGCGCCGCCTCCGTCGCGCCGATCGGCTCGTTCTCGTTGGCGATCTCCCGTTTCAGGTCCTTCAGCTCACTCACCGGGATGAACGGCACGAAGCGCAGGAAGAGAAGGAACAAGAACGAGAAGAAGCTGAGGGTTCCGACGAACAGCGAAAGGTCGATGAGCGACGGTCGGTAGAGATGCCAGCTGGAAGGCAGAAAGTCCCGCGACTCCGACGTAACGATCAAGATGAACCGCTCGGTCCACATTCCGACGTTGATGAGGATGGCCGCGACGAAGAGGACGGCCTCGTTCGTCCGGAAGCGCTTCACCCAGAACAGCTGCGGGGTAAGGCAGTTGCAGGCGAGCATCGTCCAGAAGATGAACGCGTACGGACCGGTCGGGCGATTGACGAGATGCACGTAGCGCTCGTACGGATCGCCGCTGTACCAGGCGATGAATATCTCGACGGCGTAGCTGTAGGTGACGATCCAGCCCGTCACCATCAGCATCTTGGCCATCGAGTCGAAGTGTTTGGCCGTAACGACTCGCTCGAGATGAAATATGCGACGCGAGGGAATGATCAAGGTGAGCACCATCGCGAAGCCCGAGTAGATGGCCCCGGCCACGAAGAACGGCGGGAAGATGGTCGAGTGCCAGCCAGGGAGCTGCGAGATAGCGAAGTCCATGCTCACGATGGAGTGCACCGACAGCACGAGCGGCGTCGCGAGGCCTGCCAGAAGCAAGTATCCGATACGATGGTGATGCCATGCTCGCGCCGAGCCTCGCCAGCCAAGGGCGAAGACTCCGTAAACTCGCTGCCGCCAGCGCTCCGGCGCCGTATCGCGCACGACGGCCAGGTCGGGGATGAGGCCTAGATAGAAGAAGAGCAGCGAGACGGTGAGGTAGGTGCTGACGGCGACGACGTCCCAGGGGAGCGCGCTCCGAAACTGCGGCCACACCCCCATCGTGCTCGGGTAGGGAACCAGCCAGTAGAAGAACCAGGGCCGTCCCAGGTGAAGGAGGGGAAAGAGCCCCGCCTGAACGACGGCGAAGAGCGTCATCCCCTCGGCGAAGCGGTTGATCGACGTTCGCCACTTCTGCTCGAGGAGGTAAAGGATGGCCGAGATGAACGTGCCGGCGTGACCAATCCCGATCCACCAGACGAAGTTGACGATGCCGAGCGCCCATCCGACGGGGATGTTGTTCCCCCAGACTCCGATCCCGGTCGTCATCGTGTAAACCACGGCAACGAACAGGCCCACGGAGCCCGTGCCCGTTAATGCAAGCAGCGCGGGGAATGCGCGCCCCGGTGACCAGAGTCGGTCCACGAGCTCATGAGTGAGCGCACCGTCCGTCGGATTGCCCAGGAGGACGCGCGTCTCGACGGGGGTTTCCTCGCCTGACGCATGGCTGCTCACGAGCGCCGTCACGGGAGAAGGTCCGGGCTCGGATTTCGAATGCGCGCGAGATAGCGCGTGCGCGGCTCCGTCCCGAGCTCGTGAAGCACGGCGTACGCTCGGGAATCTCGACGAAGGCTCGAGACACGCGAGGTCGGGTCTGCGATGGACCCGAACGTAATCGCGCGGGTCGGGCAGGCCTGCTCGCACGCGGTCCGCACGTCACCGTCTCGAATGGGCACGCCGTGCGTGTGGCTACGAATCTCCGTTTCGCGTATGCGCTGGACGCAATAGGTGCACTTCTCCATGACCCCGCGAGCGCGGACGGTGACGTCCGGGTTCATCGCCATACGGAGCGTTTCAGGCTTGTCGCGGTTGTAGTCGAACCAGTTGAAGCGGCGAACCTTGTACGGGCAGTTGTTCGAGCAAAACCGTGTTCCGACGCATCGGTTGTAGACCATCTCGTTGAGACCGTCGTCGCTGTGGACCGTCGCGCCGACCGGGCACACGTACTCGCACGGAGCCTTCTCGCAGTGCTGGCACGCCATCGGCTGGTGGTGCACGGCCGGCGCGTCGGCGCTCCCTTCGAAATAGCGATCGATGCGGAGCCAGTGCATCGCGCGCCCTTTCAGGACCCCCTCTTTGCCGACCACCGGGACGTTGTTCTCCGCCTGACAGGCGACGACGCACGCAGAGCATCCCGTGCAGATGTTCAAGTCGATCGTCATGGCCCACTGCTGGGTTGCGCCCGGTTTCACCTGATACAGCGTGGGCGTCACGCGGTTCCGATCGGCGAAACGTCGAGGGTCGCGGACAAGCTCGTCAATGGTGGCCGCAAGCGCGATGGGGCGATCTTCCATCGCACTATGCTCCTGCGTGATCGCGAAGGACGCGCGCTCGCCGGTCGGAACCAGGTCGACGCCGTGCGCGGCCCAAGGCGCAGCCTGCGTGCGAAGCGCATACGCGTTCACGCCGACACCGCGCGCGAGCTCTTCATCCCCCTCGCGGCCGAATCCAAGGCTCAACGTTACGCAGTCGTCCGCGTGTCCCGGGACGATGAGCACGGGCGCCTTCAGGGAAAGGCCGCCGACCCGCACGTCGACGATGTCCTCGGTGCGGAGCGCGAGCCGTCGGGCGGTCATTGTGCTGAGGCAGGCGGCGTTGCCCCACGTGAGCTTGGTGATCGGATCGGGGAGCTCGAGGAGCCACGCGTTGTTCGCAAACGCTCCGTCTCGCGCGTGAGCGTCGGGCTGGAACGCGAGCTCCAGGCGTCGGTCATCGGACGGGAAGACGAGGTCGAGCGAGGACGCAAACTTGTGCTCGTCGAAGGATACCTCGTCGGAGGCGCTCTCTCCGAGGACGCCGCGCTTCAGCGCTTCGGGGAACAGGTCGTCGAAGCCATCTCGTGCCGCACGCCAGTGGCGAAGCAGGAGCTCGCGACCGCCGGTCGCCCCTTCGCCTTGGAGGAGCGACAGCACTTCGCTGGACGTCTTGCCGCCGTAGAGCGGCTCGATCATCGGCTGGACGAAGGAAATAGTACCGTCCTTGGCGCGCGCGTCGCCCCATGACTCGAGGTAGTGGGCCGCCGGCACGAGCCACCTGGCGATGCGAGAGGTCTCGTTGGCGTACTCCGTCACGTACATGCGCTCGCGTACCGTGCCGACGCGTCGCGCGAACTCGAGATCCGCGGGCGCGGTGTAGCTGGGGTTGCCGCCGACGATGACGAGCGTGTCGACCTTCCCGCGGTCGACCTCCGCGAGAAGCGATGCGAGGTCTCCGGTGTGCGCGCCAAGACGACGGCTCGCGGGCTCGACGTAACGAACAGGCCCGCCGATCGCGCCGACCGCTGCGTTGATGAGGTGACCGAGCGCGTGGACCCTTGGGGGCTGGGCATCTCCGACAGCGACGAGCGCGCGCCCGCGGTGCCCTACGAGATCGCGGGCGACGGCGAGAGCCCATCGTGTCGCGTCGGGGGCTTCGCGCGCGCTTGCGAGCGAGGGAAGCACGCGCAGGGCCCACGCCGGCGGCGAAGAGAGCAGGGCGAGGGTTTCACGGAGAACCGCTGCGGCGACGTGAATGATGTCGCTTCGTCGCGAACGAAGGCGGTGGTCCGCGACGCTTCCGGTCACCGTGAGCGCTGGTTCGACGGCATAGAGCCTGTTCATGCCCACGTCAGAACGTCCGTCGCTTGGCACGCGCCTCCGTTCGGCGAACTTGCGCGCGTGACGAAGATGAAACGGGCCGCCCGCGAGCAAGTCGGAGTCGAGCGCGACCACGATATCGGCGTTCTCAAGCTCGTAGAGCGGCTCGGCGCGGCGGCCTATCGCCATCTCCAAACCCCGAAAAGCATTCGCACGCGAGAGCGGCTCGTAAACGTGGACGACAGCGCCACGACGCTCCAGCGACGCGAGGAGCCCGTCGAGCTCCGGCGATGCCGTCGGCTCGAGGAGCACGTGGATCCCCTCGAGGCTCGCGTCGCTCGGCCGCGCGAGCGCGCGGGCGAACGCCTGGAATGAGCTCGCCGACGTGCCGTGTTGCACACCACGGAGGCGGTTTGGGTCGTACAGCGAGAGGAGCGATGCTTGCTCGAAGACGCCGCTGGCACCCAGGCTGGCGGGGTGCTCCTCGTTCCCCTCCAGCTTCGTCGGCCGACCCTCGTGCTCCTCGACGAGAAGCCCCGTGCCGTAGCCTCCGAGGGTCATCGTCGTCGCATACGTGCGCGCGACCCCCGGGTTTTGTTCGGGCTGCCTCCCATAGGCGACGATCCGGCCCTTCGGCGCTCGCGTGCACGCGGCAGCGCCGGCCAGCATCAGGCTCGCCCCGAGGAGCTTTCCGAGGTCTCGACGCCCGACGACGGGGGGCTCGTCCACGCCGGGCGCGAACTCCATCGCCGCGTCTGGGTCGACGGCGCCAGCGAGCTCCTCGAGACTTCGCCAGCGGTCGCGACGCCGTTGCTCTTCAGACATGCGCGCCCCTCATCGGTGGCAGCCGCTGCACTCGGTGGGAGGGTTGATACGTCTCTCTTCACGCAGAGCGTTCCCAAGGGCGGTGCCCGTCGACGTCCACTCCATATCGGTGATGCGATCTTGCGGGCGCAGGCTCGGGGATGGGTTCCTATGGCAGTCCAGGCACCACTGCATGGTCAGCGGCGCCGCGGCGAAGACCTTCGCCATCTCGTCGACCCTTCCGTGACAGGTAACGCATCCGACCCCGCGCGTGACGTGAGCGGAGTGGTTGAAGTAAACGAAGTCCGGGAGCCGGTTGACGCGCTCCCAGCGGATAGGCTCGTTGGAGAAGGCGCTTCGACGAACGGGCTCGAGGAGCGCCGAGCCGTTCCACACCTGGTTGTGGCAACTCATGCAGAGGGAAGCCGCGGGAACGCCCGCATACGCGGACGTGCGAGCCCCGTCATGGCAATAGAGACAGTCGATTCCGTCGTCCCGCACGTGGTGTCTGTGATCGAAAAGGATGGGTTGCTCGATGAGCTCGTCCTGCCCGCTTGCGTAGGGCGAGCGGGCCCACCCAAGAAGGAAAAGCAATCCGCCCCCGCCCGCGAGCACCGCAAGCGCGAGCGCGAGGCGCACGAGGCTGTTGGATGCCGGAGAGAAGAGCGCGGGCATCGAAGCGGTTGCGGCAGAGAGCCCCCAGCGCGAGTGCAAGGCCCACGCCCAGTGGGAGCGGCTCACACAACGCTCGGCCGGGTGGTCCCTAGTTGGGCCTGTGAGCGTCCGATGCCGCGGAGTCTTCGTGTATCGGACCTACAGCATCGCCACAGGGCGTGGCATCCGTGTACCCAAGCGCTAGCGGGAGCCCGGCCGCTACGGCAACGCTTCCACCTGTGATTCGTCCGGTGCGAATCCCCCTCTGTTCACACCCACGCGCGTTGAGTATCTTTCGGGGTCCTCACGCCATGGTCGAAATCCGAGAGGTACCCGAGACCAAATCCGAAGAGCGCTTCTATCGCTGCTCTCTCCCCGTCACCCTGCGGCGCCGCGGGGCCGATCTCCACCTGATCACGAGCGACATCAGCTTCCAGGGGGCATTCATCCGGACGGAAGAGGCGCCGCCGCTGAACTCGCTCGTGCGCGTCTGCTTCACGCTCCCGCCCGACGACACGACGCTTGCCCTCTCGGCGCACACCGTCCAGGTCGTGAAGCCGGGCTCGACGACGAACCAGTACCCCGGCTTCGGAGCGCACCTCGTCGGCATGAACGGCGACATCAAGGCGCGCTGGGAGTCGCTCGTCTGGTCGCTCAAGCGCGAGCACAAGCAGTCGGTCCACACGACGGTAAACTTCGCCCGTCCGAGCTACCTGTCGCTCGTGCGGCAGCAGCAGCAGCAGAAGGCCCCCGAGGGCGCGACGCTCCGGTGGCTGCCCGAGTCGGTCGAGATGCTCGCCCGCATCGTGCGCGAGGACATCCCTTCAGGGACGATCTTCGTCGCCGCCACCGGAGCGACGACGCCACCCGGCACCAAGGTCTCCGTCGAGCTGGTACACCCGATCACGGCCGAGATCCTGGCGCTCCCGGGGGTGATTCGCCGACGGGGCGGCGTCGGCGCCGCCGATGGAGTGCTCGTGGCGCTCTCGCCCGTCAGCGCGGAGCTCTCTCTCGCGCTCACCGACATGGCCGACTCGGTCTGCGTGGTGCCAGACTACGACATCGACCTCTTCGCCCGACCGTCGCTCGTCCCTGGCCCGGGCTGAATGCTCTGACGCCGCTTCCAGAGCAACGCTAATCGCACGTAATCCCCCCCACGAGCTGCCCCGGCATCACCTCGAGGACCCCGCCGTCGGGGAGCGAGGCGGACGGAATCGAGACGACCGTCGCCTCGGGGTCGAGCATCATCACGGCCGACGGAATCGCCGTCCAGGTGAGCTTGCCGCTTGCGTCGCGGAGGTAGAGATCGAGCTGGCACTCATCCATGGCCGGGATGTAGTCGGCGAGCAAACCGCCGTCCGTGGGCGTTATCGTCAACGCTGGGGTGGTTGCGAACGAGATCGCGCTCGACCCGGTATTGTAGAAGGACAGGTAGAGCGTCGGGTCGCCCATCGTGCCCGGCGCGGCGCTGGCGGAGAGGTCCTCCGCGTCGTCGGTGGGGAGCGTCGAAGGCGTGACATCTCCGCCCGTGACACCGCAGCAGCCGTTCTCTGCAGTCGAAAGGGTCAATGCTCCGCTCGCAGTCGGCGCCGCAAACTCCACCGTGACGGCCGCGCTTACGTCCCCGCCCGCCGCAATCGTGACCACGCCGGGCTTCGTCCCCGCCGTCAGCGATACGCTCGCCTCCCCCCCGTGAAAGGTCCACGTGGCCGCCACAGGACCGGCGTCGTTCGTGCTGGCACTCGAGTCGTGTCGCGCCGCGGAGCCCGTGTCGCGGGCGTCCGCGTCGAATGTGTGGTCCCCCGCGTCCATGCCGCTGGACGCTGCCCCCGAGTCCTTCCCTCCCCCGTCACTGCTCCCCGAGCTGCACGCGAGGAAGAGCGTCGCGGCCGCCATCGGGCCCATCACGAAAAAATTCCTGGTCATCATGTCTCGGTTCCAGCCGATGGGGCCGCCCTCAGCGTGCGATCCTACCGCGGTCCGCCCCGTTTGTGCTGCGCCGCGGAGCGGCTCCGACACTTGCCGACGCGACCGGCGGGGAGGTCCAACCCTTCGTCGCGGCGAAGCGCTCGCCCAATAAGTATCACCCTCTCACGTTTGCGTGGGGAGCTTCCTTCGGTTCGGCGCTTCCGATGGGATGCGAGGGCATGAGCACGAACTCCGGCACCCCCACCGTACAGCGCGGAACGATCCTCAAGCCGCGACCTCGAGCAGCGCGGCAGCGCAGCTCGTCGCTCCTGGACATCGTTCTAGACCGCGCCCAGCGCGCTGCCGTCGAACAGCCGACGGGAAACGCGCTCCTTATCCTCGGAGAGGCCGGGCACGGGAAGACAACCGTGGCGGTCCGGCGCTTGGCGCATCTTTGGAGGTCGTCGCCCACGCCTCTGCGGGCGGCGGTGGTCGTGCCGACGGAAGGGCTGGCGCGCTCGCTTCAGCCGATGCTCCGCCAGCTCGGGGTTGATCTGGAGGTGCTGACCTACGACCGCTGGGCGTCGTTCCAGGCGCGCCGCACCTTCCGTCGGCTCCCACGCGAGAGCGACTCGACGCCGCCGAGCGTCATGCGGCTCAAGCGACATTCCGCTCTCCGGCTCGCGATCGAGGAGCTTGCGACACGGGAGCCCGGGCGCATCGACGATAACCCGGACGCGCCCGCGCCTCGGCGGGGCGTCCTCGCCACCCGGGGGGACCTCCAGCACCTCTTCGGAGACGCCGAGCTGCTCGAGCGTGTGGCGCGGATGGCGCAGCTGCCCCACCGCGGTGTCCTCGAAACGCTGGAGCGCACGCGCACGCAGTTCCATCTCAGGGCGGAGGACGAGTGGGCGCACGTCACGGAGCGAAGCCGCCTCGTCGCCGTAGACCATCGAGATCTCGATGACGGCACGGCGTCGGAGTCCGCCGACACGATCGACGTCGAGGACTACGCGGTGCTCTTCGAGCTCGCCCGTTTGCGCGCATTGCGGCGTGAGCGAGCGCCGATTCCGAGGATAAAGACGTACGATGTCCTCATGCTCGATGAGGCGCAGGAGCTCGCACCTCTCGAGCTCACCCTGCTTGGACGCAGCCTAAGGCCGGGTGGCACGCTCATCGTCGCGGGCGACGCGGACCAGCACACCGACGAGTCGAGCGCGTTCCGCGGCTGGGAGCACACGATGACCGAGCTCGGCCACCCGGACCACGAGAGCGTTCGGTTCGAGATCGGCTACCGGTGTCCTCCCGAGGTGGTCGCGCTTGCGCGGGTCGTGATCGGGACCCACGGCGCACGAGCTGCCAAAGGAGACATCGCGTGCCACGCGTTCGACGACGAGGCTGCGCCGCTTGCCTGGCTGACGAGCGACCTGCGCCATCTGCTCCATCGAGACCGTCGTGCCTCTGTCGCCGTCCTTTGTCGGACCCCGCGCACCGCCCGTCGAGTCGTTCGTGCCCTGCACGCCGCAGAGGTGCCTGCGAGGCTAGTCTTCGACGGACGCTTCTTCGCCCGTGGAGCCGTGCAGGTCACCACAGTGGACGAAGTAAAGGGGCTCGAGTTCGACTTCGTGATCATTCCCGACGCGGGCACCGTCGACTACCCCGACGACGCTGCCGCGCGGCGCACGATGTACGTGGCCGTGACCCGAGCTCGCCACCAGGTTGTCCTCGCTTGCGTGAGAGAGCCGAGCGCAATCCTCGCCACAATGCCTGCAATTCCTGAATCGTGAGACTCTCGACGATGGTGGGATCCAATCGCCTTCTCCGCTCCTCACGTGACGCCGGAGCCTATCGGGCCCACGCAGATCGACCCGGGCGACCGCGCGTCGAAACTTCAGGTACCCTCGGAAGTTTGGCGGACGGCGAGAGGTGCAGCTCGCCCACGTGAAGCGGACACGAAGCGAAGAGCGGGACACGACCATGGCTTGCAGACGATTCGTGGGGCGGACGGCATACCGGGTCGCTCTCGTGCTCCTCGCCGGCTGTGGCAACGAGGCGACCGCTACCCGCGATGCGGCTACCGTCCCGCGCGCCGACGCGACCGCCGACACTGCACCGGTCAGGCACAGCGACGCAACCGCCGACACCGCGCCGGGCTCCCGCGCCGACGCGACCGCCGACACCGCACCGGCGGTCACCGGCGACGCCGGCGCGGACGCGGACGCAGCCACGGTCCTCCATCGGGACGCGACTGTCGACGCGACCGTCATCCCCGCTGGCGACGCGACCGCAGACGCGGCGACAGTCGTCGTCCCCGACGCGAATGTCGATGCTCCGACCGACGTCGGTACCGACGCGGCGGTCGTCCCGGACGCGACGCACGCCTGCGCTGCGGGGACGACCTCGTGCCCCGCGACCTGCGGAGGGTCCGCGGGCTCGGACGCGTGCGTCGACCCCCTCACCGACGCGCAGAACTGCGGCGCGTGCGGCGTTCAGTGCGCGGGCTGGTCGTGCCAGGACGGTACCTGCCAGGATCCCTCGAATGGCTCTCTGTCCGCGATGCTCGTCGACGCTCGCCCGGACTGGCTCTTCTGGGTCCGGGACAACGGGGAGCCCCCCTCGACCGGCACGACCCTCGCCACGGCCGCCATCACGTTCGATCTGGGCGCGACGACGCTCGCGGGGGTCAACGGCAAATCGATCCAAACAATTGCGGAGTGGGACTACAGCTGCCTGCGAATCCCGAACGGTTCTACCGATGGCTCGGGGCTACCTCGCTCTACATTCCCCTGTTTCGATTCCCTCCAGGGATGCAGCGCGCCGACCTCTGACGCCGACGCCCTCGCGCGGCTCCAAGCCTACTACCAGGCACGACTCGCGGCCCTGCCGGGAAACTCGAAGATCCTCTCGACCACCGGGCACTTCTTCTTCCAGCATTACGGAGCCGAGTGGGGCGCCGATCTCATCCAGTCCGAGGTCGGCGAGAACATCAACAGCACGCAAGCCCACATCGCGTTCAGCCGAGGCGCCGCACGGCAATACGGCAAGCCGTGGGGTCTCGACATGTCGTCGTGGTACGGGCCCGGCAATCGCGACTGGACCGTGCCCGGCATCTGGGGCACCTCGTCGTGCTCGACGTGCGGCCACTCTCTGAGCCTCTCCGAGAGAACCTACTTCGCAGCGTACATGGCGGGTGCGAACTTCATGGAAGACGAAGGCGGCTCCTTCAACTTCTTCCTGGGAAATACGGCGCCGCTCCAGGAGTCACCCCTCGGGCAAATGGCTCAAACGATCAATCAATTCGCGACGGAGTACGCGGATAGGGGGACGACGTACGTACCGATCGCCATCCTGATGGATCACGATCACGGTATGGGGCTTGGCTGGTGGGAAACGTCGCTGACTTGGGACACGTTCCCACTCGATACCTCGAGGCTCTTCACCAAGAATCTCTACCAGACGATCTGGCCTCAGAGCTTCTCGGTGGGCTGGTCCCTCCCGGGCGCCAACGAGTCGCAGTACATGGTCCCCTCCCCCTTCGGCGATTCGTTCGACGTCTTGCTCGAGAACGCCCCCGCGTCCCTCTTCTCGAGCTACCGCGCGATCATCGCGACGGGGGACCTCGCGAACAGCGCCACGCTTCTCGCTTCACTAGGCAGCTACGTGAACGCCGGCGGCATCCTCGTGCTGGACTCGACGGCGCCCGCCGCGCCCTACGTCTCCGGGATCGTCGGCGCAGGGGCGCCAGAGCCGCTGGGCACGCTCACCACGAGCCAGGCCGTGCAGTACAAGGTGGGAGCCGGGTTCGTCGTCGTGATCAACGATATGACGCAGTGGAATCACGTGCTCGCGATCGTCTCCAATGCGACGTCGCCGTTCACGATCTCCGGCTCTGCCGAGTTCATGTTCAACCAGCGCGGACCGAGCTGGGTCGTCACCCTCATCAACGACCT
>Ga0302279_10005085_pt1 | contig 14906 bp, 11 predicted proteins | sample III_Bog_N3_3_FD_194541 | JGI IMG/M metagenome (GOLD analysis project Ga0302279, IMG submission 194541) | Peat permafrost microbial communities from Stordalen Mire near Abisko, Sweden - III_Bog_N3_3 | ecosystem: Environmental > Terrestrial > Soil > Wetlands > Peat | place: Sweden: Abisko...
CAGGCGGGCGACGGTGCGATAGACCTCCTGCATCGGCGGCGAGCGGCCGATCAGGGGCAGACGTTCGTCGCGCAAAGCCCGCGCTTGGGCCTTGGCTGCTTCGTTGTCGGCTGGACGGGCCAGGGCGCGGCGCGCCGCGGCGGTCATGTCGTCCAGATCGAAGGGCTTTGGCACATAGTCGAATGCGCCGATCTCTGCGGCGTTCACCGCCGTCATCAGCGTGTTCTGCGCGCTCATGACGATAATCGGCAGCTTGGGCCGTTGCTTCTTGATGCGCGGCAGGACGTCGAACACGTTCTCGTCCGGCATGACCACATCGGTGATCACCAGGTCGCCTTCGCCTTCTGACACCCATTTGAGCAGGGTCGTGGCGTTGCCGGTGGCGCGGACCTGATAACCCAGTCGGGTGAAGGCCTGGCTGAGAACGAGTCGGATCGAGGCGTCGTCGTCGGCGATGAGGATTTTAGACTGCACGGTCATTTCCTTGGGTTACCTCGCCGTAACGTCACTGTTCGACGGGTAGAAGCACGCGAAACACAGTGCGGCCGGGCTCTGACTCGAAATCGATCATACCCCCGTGCGCAGAGACTAATTTTGCGACAAGCGCCAATCCCAGACCGGCGCCCATCGCTTTTGAGGTGACAAAGGGCTGAAACAGGCCGTCGCGCAGATGGTCTGGGACGCCCGGTCCGTTATCCTGGACCCTGACTTCCAGCGGTGCGCCCCTGGCCGCTTGGCCGCCCGCGCTGCGAACCCGCACGCCGTGTCGATAGGCCGTGGAAATCGTGATCTCTCCGCGGTTGTCGCCACGCGAGTGGGCCGCTTCTGCTGCATTTTTGACCAGATTGAGAAAAATCTGGATCAGCTGATCCTCATCGCCAAGGGTTGGCGGCAGGGATGGATCGTAGGTTTCGCGCAAGGTAAGCCCGTCCGCCACGCCGTTGACCGCCAGGGCGCGCACCCGGTCCAGCACCAGGTGGATATTGACCGGCTCGCGGATGGGCGAGGTCTCTTCGGAGAAGGCCTGCATCCGGTCAACCAGGCGGTGGATGCGGTCTGTCTCCGAGACGATCAGCTGGGCCAGGGGGGCATCCTCCACCCTGGCGCTGCTCTTAAGCAGTTGCGCCGCGCCTCGGATGCCAGCCAGGGGGTTCTTGATCTCATGGGCCAGCATGCGTCCGAGGCCGACCACGGACTTAAGGCCCGACATGTCGGCGCGATCCAGCGGCGTGCCCGCCACTTTGGGATGCAGGGTCAACAGCACGGCCCCCTCACCCATCGGTGCGGCGGCGGCGTCCACCTGTAGCGGCGGCAGGCCCAGCAGATTGATTTCCAGCCCGCGCTCGCGGACCAGCGCGTCTTCCGCCAGGGCCCGATTGATCAGACCCGCCAGTGTCGAACCCGGCGGCAGGGCGTCGACGAAGCGGCCCCGCATGAGATGGGACAGTCCTTGGCCGAACAGCTCCTGAGCGGCCTCGTTGCATAGGGCGAGCGCGCCGTCCGGCCCTATGATTACCGTTGGCTCGGGCAACAGGTCGAAGGCCGCCGCGCGCAATCGATCGGCGATGGGACGATCGATCATGTTCATGCCGCCAGCCGCTGACGCTCGGACCACAGTTCGGTCAGACCAGCGGCGACATCGCGCGCATTATCGAGGCGGCAAAGCTGGGCCTTGGCCGAGCGACGCGACTCCGCGTTGGGCGGCCAGGGCGCGGCCTCGACGTACCAGCCCAAATGCTTACGGAAGATCTTCAGGCCTAGTCCCTCTCCGTAGAAGTTCAGGCTCTCGGAAAGGTGGTCTAACACAATCGCCAGGCGCTCGGCCGGGCCGGGCTCCCCCGGCGCCGGCCGGCCGTCCAGCGCGGCGTCGATGCCGCGGGCGATCCAAGGGCGACCGTAAGCCCCCCGGCCGATCATCACAGCGTCAGCGCCGGATGCATCAAGGGCCTCGCGCGCGGACGCCGCGTCGAGGATGTCGCCGTTGACGATGACCGGAATGGACACGGCCCGCTTGACCTGGGCCACGGCGCTCCAGTCGGCGGCGTCGCGATAGAACTGGCGGCGGGTGCGGCCGTGCACGGTTACCGCCTTGGCCCCACGCCTTTCAGCGCGGGCGGCCAATTCCGGCGCGTTGAGGCTGACCTCGTCCCAGCCCAGGCGCATTTTGACCGTCACGGCCGCGTCCGTGGCGTCCACGGCGGCGGCGATCAGGCTCTCGGCGAGATCGAGGTCGCGCATCAGGGCCGAGCCGCAGGCGGCGCCGGTCACTTCCTTGGCCGGGCAGCCGAAGTTCAGGTCGATGATCTGCGCGCCCGCACGTGTGGCCATCCGCGCGCCCTCGGCGATCCATTGCCGATCGCGCCCGACCAGTTGGACCACCATGACCGGCAGGCCCTCTCCCACCGCCGCGCGCCGCACCACATCGGGCCGCCCCTTGGCCAATTCGGCGCAGGCGACCATCTCGGTGGCGACATAGCTGGCCCCAAGCCGTGCTGCAGTGCGGCGGAACGGCAGGTCCGACACCCCGGTCATGGGCGCAAACCAAGCCCGTCCGCCAAGGGTCGTTGAACCAATAACCATTTTGCTCATTATTTAAGCATCCCCTACGCACCATTTTTGAGCAAAATGCTGTGTTTGTCGAGTCTAGACAAAACGGCGCCCAAAGACCAAACAGACACCATGACGTTTTCCGCGATCGTGGTGGCGGCCGGCTCGGGCTCTCGAGCGGGCTCAGGAACCCCGAAACAATGGCGCGAAGTGGGCGCGAAGCCCGTGGCGCGATGGTCCGTAGAGGCATTTTTTGCTGCGGGTGCGAAATCTATCGTCCTCGTCGTCCCCCCTGGGGACATGCATTTGGCGGAGGAAATCTTCCGTGATCTGAAGGACTTGGCGATCGTCCCCGGGGGGGCGGAGCGGGCCGATTCAGTGTCCGCCGGCCTCAGCGCCCTAGCCGGCGACGCGCCCGATGTGGTGATGATTCACGACGCCGCGCGCCCCTTTCTCAAGATGGTCCATATTCAGGCGCTGCTCGCCGACTTAAAGCACGCGGAGGGTGCGATCTTGGCGCTTCCGGTCGCCGATACCCTCAAGCGCGCTCAGGCTGACGGCGCGGTTATCACAGTGCCGCGGGACGGCCTCTGGCGCGCCCAGACTCCCCAGGCTTTCCGCTACAAGACCCTGGTCGACGCCTACGCCGCATGGCCGGGGGACTCGCCGCCGACGGATGAGGCCGTGGTGATCGAAACTGCGGGGGGAAGGGTCCGCTTGACGCCCGGCGATCCGGCCCTGATGAAGCTGACCTACCCGGAGGATTTTTATATGGCCGAGGCCCTGGCTGGCTCCGCACGAGTGACCCGCGTGGGTCAGGGCGTGGACGCCCATCGCTTTGGTCCCGGCGACGGCGTTTGGTTGTGCGGAGTCAAGATCGCAGGCGAGCGCACCTTGATCGGGCATTCGGACGCCGATGCGGGGCTTCACGCCATTACCGACGCGATCCTCGGGGCCATTGGCGAGGGCGATATCGGCGACCACTTCCCCCCCACTGATGCGCAGTGGAAGGGTGCGCCGTCACACCTGTTTCTCAGTCATGCCGCCGAGCTGGTTCGCCGAAAAGGCGGCAAACTGATCAATGTTGACGTCACGCTGATCTGCGAGAGGCCCAAGATCAAGCCGCACCGGCAGGCCATGCGCGAGACGCTGGCGGCCTTGTTGGACCTGCCGGTGGACCGGATCAGCGTCAAGGCCACCACGACGGAGGGCATGGGCTACACTGGCCGCGAGGAAGGCCTGCTGGCCCAAGCCATCGCCTCGGTCGAGACGCCGGCCTGACATGTTCCCGCGGGATATCCGGGACCTGGCGATCGAGGTGCTGGACGGCGCCCGCCGGGCCGGTCTGACCATCGCCACGGCGGAAAGCTGCACCGGCGGCCTTGTGGTTGGGGCCCTGACATCCATCGCCGGGTCCTCGGATGTGGTGGATCGAGGCTTCGTCACCTATTCCAACACGGCCAAGACCCAGATGCTCGGGGCCTCGCCCGCCTTGATCGCCAGGCACGGCGCGGTGTCACCTGAGGTCGCCATCGCCATGGCCGACGGCGCGCTCAAGGCTTCGGGCGCGGGCCTGGCCGTTTCAATCACCGGCATCGCCGGTCCGGGCGGAGGCTCAGCGGAAAAGCCGGTGGGTCTGGTGCATTTCGCCCTTGCACGAGGGCAACGCCCTGCCCTTCACCGGGAAATGCGTTTTGGCGACATCGGCCGCGAAACCGTGCGGCTGGCGAGCGTACGCGTCGCCCTTGAGATGCTGCTGTCGGCCGTCGCTGGGGGGTAACCGACCCGCGTAACGTCTTCTTAAGCATGGGAGGCGACGCCATGTACGAAACGGCCCTGGCTTGCGTAACGATCGTCGTGTGCTGCGTCGGCTTTCTATTGCTGGCGCCGCTGTTCCTCGACCGGTCGCTTTAGCGCCTCATATCAATCCGCGAAGGCAATCGACTCGGCCTCGATCTTGTCCGGATCGATCGCCGCGCCCAGCCCCGGCGCCGTCGGAACCTCGATCACGCCGTCGATGACGGTGAGCGGATCCGTCAGGAAATGCTGGTGAACGGCGTTCCATTTCACCAAGTACTCCTGGTAGGGCGTATGGACAGGCGATTGCACAGCCGAGAAATGCGCCGTCGCCACGCTTGAGTGCCCGTGAGGGATGACGATGAGGTCGTGCGCGGTGGCGTAGGCCGCGATCTTCAAGGTCTCACTCAAGCCTCCGCACCAATAGATGTCGGGTTGAATGACATCCAGCGCCCCGGAGTCGATGAAGCGCCTGAAACCCCACCGGGTATATTCGTGCTCAGCGCCCGCCAGAGGGATGCGGATGCGGTCGCGAAGGCGTTGGTAGCTGTCGATCCGATCCGGCATGACGCATTCTTCCAGCCATCTGGGCCGGTACTCCCCTATCCGCTCGGCGAGGTCGACGACGTAGCCGACGTCCATCGCCTGCCAGCAATCGAACATGAGATCGTAATCCTCGCCCACCGCCTCGCGCAGGGTGCGGACCAGCTCGACATTCTTCTGAAGGCCTTCGCGTCCGCTCATCGGGCCATGTCGGAAAAACCATTTCTGGCCCCTGTAGCCCTTGGCCTTGTAGTCCAGCGCACGCTCGCGAACCAAGCCGGGGTCGAGCACGGCGAAACCAAGCATGGAGGCGTAGGCGGGAATCGTGGATTGGGTGGGGCCTCCCAGCAGACGATGGACCGGCTGGCCGAGCCATTTTCCCCGGATGTCCCACAGGGCGCAGTCCACGGCGCTGATGGCCAGCATGGCGTCGCCTTGCCGGCCATGCACCATGAAGCGGTGCATCTGATCCCATAGGCGTTCGCCGGCGATAGCGTCCTGGCCGATCAGCAACCGGCGGAGGTGTCGGGCGATAATGAAGGCCACGGTCTCGGGAATGGGTCCGGCCAGCCCGGTCACCCCCTCCTGCGTATGGATCTCGAGGAAGTTGGTGACGATCTTGAAGCCGTCGGGAGTCTGCACGCCGCCTTCAAAATCATTGCGGTCCCGATAGTCCGGGTAGATGTCGATCGGGCGAACGAGCCGCTCTTCCCAGAGATCGCCCTTCGTCGGCAGCGTGCCGCGCAGCTGGCGCAGGCGAATTTCGGTGATGCGCATGGGGTCCCTCAACCGACCCGGTTGTATGAAAATCCGCCGCGCAGGGAAACGATGATCGTGAGGACCCCCGCCGACAGGCTCGCCATCGCGGCAAGCCAGTAGAGGCCGCCGTTGTAGTCCCCGCCCCGGTCGCGCAGAAGACCGATGACCCAGGGGTTGACGACGCTGGAAACATTGCCCAGCGCGTTGATGAGCGCGATCGCGGCGGCGGCCGTAACGCCGCCCAGTCTTGAGGTCGGCAGGCCCCAGAATACGGGAATCGCGCCGAAAGCGCCGATCGCGGCGAAACTCAGCGTCGCCAATTTCAGGGTCGGGTCCTTGGCCACCGCCGATGCCAGAAGGCCGACGATAGCCATGCCGAGCGCGGCGTAGTTGGCGAGCACCCGCTTGCCAGGCCGATCCGCCAGATAGCCAAGTCCGATCATGCCCGCCGCGCCGAATAGATAGGGGATCGTCGCGAGAAAGCCGGTCTGCACGGACCCGAAGCCGTACTCCTTGATGATCAGCGGAAGAAAGGTGCTGACGGCCCCGTTCAGGTTGGTCAGGCCGTAATACATCAGGCAAAACAGTAGGACCCGCGGGTTGATCAAGGCTCGCAGCCATCGAGAACCGTGAGTGGAGGCCTCGGCGCCGGCGCGGTCGCCCCGTTCCCCGTCCAGACGCTGGATCAGCCAGTCGCGTTCTTGCGCGCTTAGGAATTTTGCGTTGGCGGGATCGGAGGGCAGCAGATAAGGCACAAATCCGGCCAGAGCCACGGCTGGCAAGCCCTCCAGGATGTACAACCACTGCCAGCCGCGTAGGCCCAGTCGTCCGTTCAGTTGCAATAGAATCGCCGACGCCGGCGTGCCGATGACCAGTGCGACGGGTATGGCCACCATGAAGGCGCTGATGATGCGGCCGCGATAGGCGGCGGGAAACCACTGGGTGATGTAGAAGATGACCCCTGGAACCAGACCGGCTTCAGCCGCGCCCAGCAGGGCCCGCATCGCGTAGAGGCTGGCGGCGTTCCACACGAACGCGTGCGCGGCGGATATGAGTCCCCATGTCAGCATGATGCGCGCGATCCACCAGCGCGCGCCAAATCGCTCAAGCGCCAGATTGGACGGAATTTCCAGAAGGACATAGGGCGCGAAAAAGACACCCGCCGCGAAGCCGAAAGCCGCGGCCGACAGGCCGAGATCCTTGTTCATGGTCAGCGCGGCCACGCCGATGTTCGATCGGTCGATCACAGCGACGAAATAGGCGGCCGCCAATATCGGCATCAGCCGCCATGTCAGCTTTCGGACAACGTCCTTTTCCGAAACGCTCATGGCGGGGCGGCCTTTGCCGCGCCTTGGTCCGCGCATCTGGCGACGAGGAACAAGTTCGCGTCCGTCCCGCGGACACGGCAAAGCTCGAACGCCCGGAGCGCCATCGCATTTATCCTCCCTGCAAGCCCGGCCAGACTCAAGACGTTGACCTTGCCCCTTTCCTAGCACGACGGCCCGGCTTCGCGGCGCAGTCTTGCCGTTCACTCTCCCGCTGAGGGCGTCCCTTGGTTGCGCGGGGCGGCCGTGGGCGCCATTCCTTGCCAAACGGGAGGATTCCATGGCGACGCCTTATCGGGTAGCTGTCGGTCTTTTGCTGGCCGTCGCGGGCCTGGGCATGGCGGTTCCGGGCGCTTATCTCGTCAGCCTGGGCGGATCACCCTACTACGTCGTCGTCGGACTGATGGTCGTGGCATCCGCGGCGCTGATCCTGCGTCGCCAGGGGGCCGGTCTGGAGCTCTACGCCTTGGCGTTCGCGGGCACGGTCGCCTGGGGCCTGTGGGAAGTCGGTTTCGATCCCTGGGCCCTGATGCCGCGCCTGGTGTTTCTGGCGGTGGCCGGCCTGTTTCTGATGGCGCCCTGGCTTCGCGGGAGCCTTTCACCGCCGGGGCCGCGCACGCGGCGGGTCTTGCGCGCCGCCTTTTGGATCGTGGCCCTGGGCGCGGCGGCTGGCGCTTGGTCATCGGTCCGGCGCGGACCCGGCCAGATTGTCGCCTACCGGGGGCAGAGCCTCGCGCCGTCATCCCCGTCCGCCGACGCTGACGGAGCGGACTGGACCCATTACGGCAATACGGCGCACGGCACGCGCTATTCCCCGCTGGACCAGATCACGCCGGCCAACGTTCACGCCCTGCGACAGGCTTGGAGTTACGCCAGCGGCCGCGCGGGGCCGGACGGCAAGGTTCACGGCGGGCTGGAAATGACTCCGTTGATGGCCGAGGGCGCGATCTACGGCTGCACCGAGACGGGCGCCGTTTTCGCGCTCGATCCGGTCTCCGGCCGTGAGCTTTGGCGTTTCGATCCGGCGGCGAGCACGGGCAAGGGCCCCTTTGGAGTCTGCCGGGGCGTGACGTTCTACCGCGCCCCCAGGGCCGTCGCCGACTGCCCGGCGCGCCTGCTGATGGGAACGACCGACGACCGCCTGATCGCCTTGGACGCTAGCACGGGTCGCCTGTGCGGCGCCTTCGGCGTCAAGGGACAGGTGAACCTGCGCCAGGGCCTGGGCGATTTTCCCGCGGCGTGGACCCGCGTCACCTCGCCGCCGACCGTTGTCAACGGCGTGGCCGTTATCGGCCACCTGGTGGCCGACAATCGCGCGGTCCGAGTTCCGTCGGGCGTCGTGCGCGGCTATGACGCCGTCACGGGGACGCTGAAATGGGCGTTTGATACGGGCCGTCCCAACGACCCGCGGCCGTTGCCGTCCGGCCAGGCCTATACGGCCTCGACGCCGAATGCCTGGTCCATCGGCAGCGCCGACGAAAAGCTGGGTCTGGTCTATCTGCCCCTGGGTAACGGCAGTCCCGATCTGGTCGGCACGGCCCGCACGGCCAATACCGAGCACTTCTCGACCTCGGTGGTTGCACTGGACGCCGCGACCGGCGCGGTGCGCTGGAGCTTCCAGGCGGTGCACCACGACTTGTGGGACTACGACCTGGCCGCTCAGCCGGTGTTGGGTGACTTCCCCACGCCGTCCGGGCCCGTCCCCGCGCTTTACCAGGCGACCAAGTCGGGTCAGGTGTTCGTGCTGGACCGCCGCGACGGTCATCCCCTCACGCCGGTGCAGGAGCGGCCCGTCCCCCGTTCGGACGTGCCGGGCGAGCACGCGTCCCCTACCCAGCCTTATTCAGTCGGCATGCCCGAGTTCGCCGGCGCGGACCTGACCGAGGCGGACATGTGGGGCTTGACGCCGTTTGACCAAATCGCCTGCCGTATCCAGTTCCGCCAGGCCCGCTACCAAGGCATGTTCACCCCGCCGCGCCTGGGCCTGACCATCCGCTATCCGGGCGAACTGGGCGGCATAGACTGGGGCAGCGTGGCATTGGACGAGGGTCGCGGCGTGCTGGTGGTCAATTCCAACCACATGGCCGACCTGGACGAGCTGATCACCCGCGCCCAGGCCGACCGCGAGGCGCGCGGCCCGCAGCCCGACCCCAAGTCGCTGATCTACCATCTTCATCCCGGCCAGATGGAGGGCCTGCCCTTCGCCGTGCATTGGGGACCGTTCCTCTCCGCCATCGCCGTGCCGTGTCAGCGTCCGCCCTACGGCTTTCTGACCGCCATCGATCTGCATAGCCGCGCCATCCTGTGGCGGCGGACCCTGGGTGATGCGCGGGGCAGCGGACCGTTTGGCCTGGAATTGGGCCTACCCCTGCCGCTCGGCGCGCCCAATATCGGCGGTTCGGTGGTCACGCGCAGCGGGCTGATCTTCATCGCCGCGACCCAGGACGACATGTTCCGCGCCATTGACCTGAAAACCGGGCGCACTCTGTGGCAGGATCATCTGCCCGCTTCGGGCCACGCCACCCCCATGACCTACCGGGGGGCGGACGGGCGCCAGTACGTCGTGATCGCCGCTGGCGGCAAGGCTCTGCGCGACAAGCCCGGAGACAGGATCATCGCCTATCGTCTGGACGGTGCGGCGCCCGCTTCCGCCTTGCCGTAAATCTCGGCCGCGCGCGCCTCGAAACAGGCGATCAGTTTGACCACCGCCCGGTCCATGTTGGCGTGGAGCAAGGCATCGAGAATGCGGGATTTGAAGGCGAAATCGATGGAGAAGTGAATTCTCGTCCCGTGCTGATCGGGCTCGAAGCGCCAGTCGTTGTCGAGCGCGCGAAAGGGACCGTGCAGCAGGGATACATTGATGCGCAGCTTGTCCGCGTCGCGCAGCACCCGGGTGGCGAAGCGTTCGCGCAGGAAGGAAAAACCCACCCCGGCCTCGGCGTCCACGGTGGTGACGCCCGGTCGCACCTGGCGGGCGTTCCAGGTGCGCATGCTGGTCAGCCAGGGCACGAACTGCGGATAGGCCTCGACATCGCCCACCAGCTGGAACAGCTGCTCGGGGCTGTAGGGCAGAACCTTGGTCAGAGCGTGACGGTGCAAGCGCGCGTCAGAAGGCGGCGGCGAGCGCGCGCCGGGCGGCCTGCAGCTTGGCGAAATCCTCCCCGGCATGGTGCGAGGATCGCGTCAGGGGGCTGGAGGACACCATCAGAAAGCCCTTTGCCCGGGCGATGGTTTCATAGGCGGCGAATTCCTCCGGCGTCACGAACCGGTCGATGGCCGCGTGTTTGCGAGTGGGCTGCAGATACTGGCCGATGGTGATGAAATCCACGCCGGCCGAGCGCATGTCGTCCATCACCTGCATGACCTCTTCCTTGGTCTCGCCCAGGCCGACCATCAGGCCGGATTTGGTGAATTGCTCGCGATCGCGTTCCTTGACGCTCTGCAGTAGGCGCAGGGAATGGAAGTATCGCGCGCCGGGCCGGATCTTCAGGTAGAGCCGCGGCACGGTTTCCAGATTGTGGTTGAACACGTCCGGCTTGGAGTCGATCACAATCCGCTCGACGCCGTCCTTGCGCAGAAAATCCGGCGTGAGAATCTCAATGGTGGTCTGTGGCGCCGTCGCGCGGATCGCCCGCACCACATCCGCGAAGTGCGTCGCCCCGCCGTCGGCCAGGTCGTCGCGGTCCACCGAGGTGATCACCACGTGCTTGAGGCCCATCTTGAGCACCGCGTCGGCCACGCGCTGGGGCTCGGTGGGGTCGAGCGGTCCGGGCAGGCCGGTCTTGACGTTGCAGAAGGCGCAGGCCCGCGTGCAGGTGTCGCCCATGATCATCATGGTGGCGTGCGAGACGGTCCAGCATTCGCCGATATTGGGGCAGGCCGCCTCCTCGCACACGGTCGACAGTCCGTGGCTTTTCACGATGTCCTGCGTCTGACGATAGCCGACGGAACCCGGCGCCTTGACCCGTAGCCACTCGGGCTTCTTGAGCACTGGCGTGTCGGGGCGCGCCTGCTTTTCCGGATGGCGCAGGGCGCGGGCGCTGCGCGTGTCGATGAGCGTGACCATGAGGCCTAGATCGGACTTTGTCGGCTCCAGATCAAGCATTCCATCGCTATGGGATCGGCGCGGCGCCTTGAGGCGCAAAAGCACGGCGCCGCGTGCTAGGCTTGCGAGATAGGGACGGAGGAACAGGTGACGGACGGTCCAGACATGCGCACCACCCATGGCGGAGTGTTCGACGCCCTGATCGAGGCGGCCGGGCGATTTGGCCCGTCAAAGCCGATCCTGGAGGACCAGGATCGCAAGCCCCTCACCTACCGCGATCTGATCCGCGCCAGCTTTGCCCTGGGCCGCCGCATCGCCAGTCGGACAAAGCCCGGCGAGCATGTGGGCCTTTTGCTGCCCACCAGTGTCGGCGCCGTCGTGACTTTCTTCGCCCTGCAGGCCTTCGCCCGCGTCCCGACCATGCTGAACTTCACCTCCGGACCGCGCAATCTGAAGGGCGCCATCGAGGTCGCGGGCGTCAAGACCGTGCTCACCTCGCGCCGCTTCATCGCCCAGGCCCGACTGGAGGAATTGATGGCGGGGCTGGAAGGCGTTTGCAGCCTCGTCTATCTTGAGGACGTTCGCAAAACCATCGGGCCGCTCGATCGGCTTTACGCACTGGCCGCGGGCGCCGCGCCGCGCCGCTTCCGAAAGCTGGTCAATCCGGACGACATCGGCGTGATCCTCTTCACCTCAGGCAGCTTCGCCGCGCCGCGCGGGGTTGTGTTGAGTCAGGGTAACCTGGTGTCCAATGCGCGTCAGGTCGCCAGTCATATCGAACTGGATCCGGATTGGGTCTTCTTCAACCCTCTCCCGGTGTTCCATTCCTTCGGCCTGACCGGGGGCGTGCTGACGCCCATCCTCAATGGCCTGAAGGCCTTCGAATATCCGTCGCCCCTGCACGCCAAGATCATTCCGGGACTCGTGCGTGAGACCCAGGCCAGCGTCCTGCTCACCACCGACACCTTCCTGGGTCAGTACATGCGTGCGGGCGAGCCGGGCGACCTCAAGGGTCTGACCTTCGCTGTCTGCGGCGCCGAGAAGGTGCGCGAGGACACGCACCGGGCCTTCGCTGAATTGGCCGGCGCCCCGGTGATCGAAGGCTACGGCGCGACCGAAGCAGGGCCGGTGATCGCGGTTAATCACCCCAGCGACAATCGCCCAGGCACGGTGGGTCAGCTCGTGCCGGGCGTTGAAGCGCGGCTGGAGCCGGTCGACGGCATCACCGGCGGCGGAAGGCTGCATGTGCGCGGGCCAAACATCATGGCCGGCTATCTCAATGACAATTCTGGCGCGCTGGAGGCGCCGCCGGGCGGCTGGCATGACACGGGCGACATCGTCTCCATCGATGCGGACGGCTATGTGCGTCTGTTGGGCCGGGCCAAGCGCTTCGCCAAGATCGGCGGAGAGATGATCTCCCTGTCCGCGGTGGAAGATTTGGCCGCCGCCCTGTGGCCCGATCGCTGGCGCGCGGCGGTGTCCGTGCCCGACCACCGCAAGGGCGAGCGCCTAGTGCTGGTGCTCGAAGGCGGCCCTGTCCAGGGCCAGACTTTGCTGGCCCACGCCCAATCCGTTGGCGCCCCGGAGATCGCGGTGCCCCGCAAGATCATCGCTGTGCCCGCGCCCGTGTTGCTGGGGACGGGCAAGACGGATTACGCGGCCGTGCAAAGGATCGCCCAGGCCGACGGATGAGCGACCGCCGAGGGTGGGCGGAACGCCGGTGGCCCCATCCTGGAATACCAGGGCGAACTGCGCTCGGACTTTCAGAGCCATACGGCTGCGGTCAAGGCCAATTTCAGGTTCTAGGGTCGATTTCAGGTACAAGGACTGGCGGGCCGCGCCTCGCCAGTGCAAAACATCAGTCCATGAACACCACGCTGCAGCAAACCCCGCCGCAGGGCGCGCCGCCCCAGGGCCTGTCGATCGACCAGGCGCTGGCCCAGGCCAATGCCCACTGGGACGCCGGTCAGAACGCACAGGCGGAGATTCTGTGTCAGCAAGTCTTGGCCGTCTGGCCCGGCCAGAGCGACGCCCTGCACCTGCTCGGCCTGATGGCGTATGCGTTCGGAAATCTGGACTTGGCCATCGAGCACCTGCGCCGCGCTTGCCAGGCGCCGCGGGTGGCGCCGGTCTATCTCAGCAACCTCGCCGAGATGTGCCGCCAGCGCGGCCTTCTGGCGGAGGGCGAGGACGCCGCCCGCCGGGCGGTGACGCTGGAACCGACCATGGCCGGCGGCTGGAACAACCTCGGCATCATCCAGCAGGAAGCGGGCAAGTACGAGGAAAGCCTGGCCAGCCTCAAGCGCGTGATCGGCCTGAAGCCGGACGACGCCCTGGCGCGCAATAATCTGGGCAACACGCTCAAACGGCTCGGCCGGCTTGATGAAGCCAAGCAGCAGTACGAGGCGGCGCTGGCGCTCATGCCGAGCTACGCCGAAGCGCACAGCAATCTCGGCGCCCTGCTCAACGATCTTGGCCGGCCGGACGAAGCGCTGGCGTCGATCCGTCGAGCGATGGACATCAACCCCCGCCTGGCCGACGCCTACGTCAATGCCGCCGGCGTGGAAACCGCTCGCCGCCGGTATAATGACGCGCTGCGCTGGCTCGAAGGCATGCTCAACTTCGCGCCCCTGCACCCAGGCGGCTTGGCCGCCAAGGCGTCCGTGCTGACAAACCTGGAAAGGCCCGATGAGGCGGTTGAGGCGGCGCGCCAGGCCGTGTCGGCCGCGCCCCAGAGTGGAGACGCCCTGGTCGCCCTGGCTGAGGCCCTGCACGCCAAGGGCCAGATCGATCAGGCGCTCTCCGCATTGGATAAGGCCATCCCCCTGGGCGGCACGGCGGTGGAGAAGGCCATGGTTCGGCGCGCCTCCCTTTTGATGGAGCAGGGCGAGAAGGACAGTGCTCGTGCTGAGTTGGAAAAAGTCCTGGAGCTTTTTCCCGCCTCCGCGTCGGCTTGGCTCAGTCTCAGCGACCTGAAACGATTCAAGAGCCCCGATGCCGACATCGCGCGCATGGAGCGCCTGATCTCACCCGGGGCCGCGCCCAGCCTGCAGGACGCCATGGCCGTGCGCTTCGCTCTCGGGAAGGCCTGGATGGACCTGGGCGAAGCGGACAAGGCCTTCGACCATCTGGACGAGGGCAACCGCCTGATGCGGGCCACCTTCGACTATGACCGGGCGGAGACCAGCCGCTGGGTCGCCTCCATCGCCAAGACCTACGACCGAGCGGCGCTCAAAAAGCTGAGCGGCGGGGGCGCGCCGTCGGAGTCACCTGTGTTCGTGCTCGGCATGCCTCGCTCGGGCACGACCTTGGTCGAGCAAATCCTGGCCTCCCACCCCAGCGTCCATGGCGCCGGCGAACTATCGACGCTTCGTCGCCTGACGGATCAGCACGGCGGAATCGTGGACTTGCCGAAGGTGCTGACCCCCCAACTGGCGACGCAGATCGGCGAGGCCTATCTGGCGGAAACGGCCCTGCTCGCCGGCGGCAAGGCGCAAATTGTCGACAAGATGCCCTCCAACTTCCTGCAGGCGGGCCTCATACCGCTGATCCTGCCCGGCGCTCGGATCATTCACGTCCGGCGCAATGCCGTCGACAATTGCCTGTCCTGCTACACCAAGCTGTTCGCCCGAGAACAGCTGTTTACCTATGACCTCGTCGAACTCGGTCAGTTCTACCGCGACTACGAATCGATCATGGCCCATTGGCGCAAGGTCCTGCCGCCCGAACGCTTCATCGAGGTGGATTACGAGGCCGTGGTGGAAGACCTGGAGGGTCAGGCCCGTCGTCTGATCGAATTCCTGGGCCTGCCCTGGGACGAGGCCGTGGTGGATTTCCACAAGACCAAGAGGCCCGTGCGCACGGCCAGCGTCAATCAGGTGCGCCAGCCG
>Ga0302279_10005086_pt1 | contig 14905 bp, 10 predicted proteins | sample III_Bog_N3_3_FD_194541 | JGI IMG/M metagenome (GOLD analysis project Ga0302279, IMG submission 194541) | Peat permafrost microbial communities from Stordalen Mire near Abisko, Sweden - III_Bog_N3_3 | ecosystem: Environmental > Terrestrial > Soil > Wetlands > Peat | place: Sweden: Abisko...
ACCCGAGACCCGAAACCCAAGACCCGAACAGGGGTCAAGGCCGGTCAACACGCTTTAACCCTTTAAACCTTTTAAGAAACACCTGATGGAAGCTATTGTATTGCAGGTACTTGAATCCCGGCGGCAGCCGGGCAATTCCGCCAACCCGGCCTGTCCGCCATAGCTTTAGCGACGGCGGAAGGGTTGCCAGACAGTAGCCGGAGGTCGAGCGTCAGCGACACCCCCGGATCTGGCCATGAAACGGGTCGCACCCCGGCGGGGTGCCAGAACTCCCCAACCCGGCGTCAACCCCATAAACGTTTCTTCCATGAGCACACCCCGACCAAGCGGATGGAGGCTTTTAACCCTCCACGACTCGCCCAAGCGGACAGGATGCCCCGGGGATCGGTCATCCCCCCCTAAATTGGCTTGAGAATTTCCGCCCCGGCTCGTATTCCGGTGGGGATGAATCAATATGAAGCGCGCTTTGGCGGCATTCGCCGGTTGTATGGCACCGAGGGACAGGACCGGCTGGCCCGCGCCCATGTCTGCGTGGTCGGGATCGGCGGGGTGGGGTCGTGGACGGTCGAGGCCCTCGCCCGGACCGGGATTGGCACGCTCACCCTTGTGGATTTGGATGATGTCTGCATCAGCAACGTCAACCGCCAACTGCATGCCGTCACCGGAACCTTTGGCCGGCCGAAAGTCGAGGTCATGGCGGAGCGCATCCGGCTCATCCAGCCGGACTGCCGGATTCACGCGTTGCAATCCCTGTTCACCCGGACCACGGCGGCGGAGATCCTGGCCGCGCCCTTTGACGGCGTGGTGGATGCCATTGATCAGACACCCATGAAGGCGCTGCTCATCGCCCGCTGTCGCGGGTTGAAAATCCCCATCGTGACCACCGGCGGGGCGGGCGGGCGGCGCGACCCGACGGCGTTGCGCGTCGCGGACCTGGCGCGCACTTCGCATGACGGCCTGTTGTCGGCCACCCGCAAGCTGTTGCGGGATGAATACGACTTCCCGCGCGAGGCGAAGGCGGATTTTGGCGTGGATTGCGTTTATTCCACGGAAGCCCAGGTGTATCCCACCGCCGACGGCTCCGTATGCGCCACACGGGAGCCGGGCGCCAACCTGCGGCTGGATTGCCGGAGCGGCTACGGCACGGCGTGCTTTCTGACCGGGGCGTTCGGCTTTGCCGCCGCCGCGCAGATGGTGCAGCGCCTGGCCGGGCCCCGGTGAAGGCACTTAACCAACGGGCGGCGATTTCACTTGAGCCGCCCCGGCGGCGCAGGGATTATCAGTTCGATATATTAGAATGAAATACAAATCCATGTTATTGGCGACCGTCCTCCTGGCAACCCCGCTGCTCCCCGCCGGGGCCGGCAATCTGGTGCTGTGGTATCAGCAGCCCGCCGACCAGCCCATGAATCAATCGCTGCCGGTGGGCAATGGCCGCATCGGCGGCCTCATCGCCGGCGGCCCCGCGCAGGAGAACATCGTCCTGAACGAGGACAGCCTGTGGACGGGCGACGCCGATCCCTCCGGCGATTACGATGCCATGGGTGCCTACCAAACCCTCGGCCACCTCCTCATTGATCTGCCGGGCCACACCAATGCCACCGCCTACCGCCGCGACCTGGACATCGGCGACGCCCTGGCCCAGGTGACTTATCAAAGTCACGGCACCGCCTATGCCCGCGAATATTTTTGCAGCCATGCCGACGGCGTTTTGGTCGTGCGCCTCACCGCCGACGCGCCGGGTGCTTACACCGGCAGCCTCACGCTTCAGGACGCCCATGGCGCCCGGACTGCGGCCGACCAGGACACCCTCACCGATGCCGGCCAGTTGGCCAACGGATTGCATTACGAGGCCCGGCTCACCGCCCTGAACGAAGGCGGCTCGCTGACCGCCACCAATGGCACCCTCACCTTCACCGGCTGCACCAGCTTGACGCTGATCCTGGCCGCCGGCACGGATTACGTGATGGATTACCAGAAAAACTACCGGGGCGAACTCCCGGAGGCGCGGGTGAACGGCCTGGTCCGTGCGGCCGCCGCCAAATCGTATGCCGAACTCAAGGCCGCGCACGAAACGGATTTTCACGCCCTGTTCAACCGCGTCGCCCTCAATGTGGGCGCGTCCACGCCGGAACAAACCGCCCTGCCCACCGACCAGCGCAAAGTCCGGGCCGCGAAGTTCGTGGATCCGGAACTGGAGGCCCTGCTATTCGAATACGGACGCTATCTGTTGATCTCCTGCTCCCGCCCCGGCGGCCTGCCCGCGAATTTGCAGGGGCTGTGGAATGACAGCAACCAACCGCCGTGGCACTCGGATTATCACGCCAACATCAACATCCAAATGAATTACTGGCCCGCCGAGCCGGCCAACCTGACCGAGTGTGCGGAGCCGTTTTTTGACCTGGTGGACAGCCAGCTCCCGGCCTGGCGCCGGGCCACGGCCGCCGCGCCGGAATTCAACACCGCCGATGGGAAACCCGCCCCACGCGGCTTTGCCATCCGCACCTCGCACAACATTTTCGGCGGCCTGGGCTGGAAATGGGACAACACCGCCAACGCCTGGTATGGCTGGCATTTCTGGGAGCACTACGCCTTTGACGGCGATAAAACCTTCCTCCGCGACACCGCCTATCCGTATCTCAAGGAAACCAGTGAATTCTGGGCGGACCATCTGAAGACGCTGCCCGACGGCCGGCTGGTCGTGCCCAACGCCTGGTCCCCCGAACACGGCCCCACCGAGGACGGCGTCAGTTACAGCCAGGAAATTGTCTGGGATCTGTTCAACAATTATGTGGAGGCGGCGGATATTCTGGGCGTGGATAAAACGTTCCGTGACGAAATCGCCGGCCGGCGCGATCACCTCGCGACCCCGGGCATCGGCAGTTGGGGGCAATTGCTCGAATGTCTCACCGAAAAACACGATCCCCGGTATCCCGAGTTGGACACCCCCAACGATCATCACCGCCATACGTCGCATTTGTTTGCCGTCTATCCCGGCCGCCAGATCAGCCTCACCCGGACGCCCGCCCTCGCGGCGGCGGCCAAAAAATCCCTTGACGCCCGCGGGGACACCGGGGATGTGCGGGAATGGTCCTTCGCCTGGCGCACCGCCCTCTATGCCCGGTTGCACGACGGCGCGGACGCCCACCGCGAATTACAGCAATTCCTCTCCGCCCGCAACTCGAGTCCGAACCTGTTCGGCCTGCACCCGCCCGTGCAACTGGACGGCGACTTTGGCATCACTGCCGCCCTCTGCGAAATCCTGCTGCAATCGCACGAGGGCGAAATCAACCTGCTCCCCGCGCTGCCGGCGGCTTGGCCCACCGGTTCGGTAACCGGCCTGCGCACGCGCGGCGGGTTCACCGTGGACCTGGCCTGGGCGAACGGTCAACTAACGTCCGCCACCCTCCATTCCCTCAACGGCAACCCGTGCCGCCTGCGTTACGGTCAAGTGACCCGCGAGGTGACGATTGGCCGGGGCGAAACCTGGCAATGGGATGGGCGGAATTAAACGCTGCACGGCGCAAGAATCGCGTCACTCATCCCGTGAACAATCTTCTTATCGGCGGGGACGATGGTGGCCAGCACGCCGCCCAACTGCGGGCGGGCGGCGTCGCCTTCGCCCGCCACAAAGTAATACGGACACAACCGCACCCGGCCCTTCATGGGCACCACGGCGTGCTTTTCAAAATCGAACCAGGCGGACTCCACCAGCGCGGGTTTGTGGAAACGCTGCAGCACGCTCGGGGAGCTTTCAAAGTTGCGCAGGGCTTCGGTCACCGCCGCGCTCCAGTCCGCCTGCGACAAATCGCTGCCCAGATGCACACCACGCGCGCCCCACGCCTGGGCCGAAAAGCCGGAGACCTTCAAAATCAGGTCGCGTTCCTTTTGCGAGAGGGCCATCAATTGCCGCCAGTCGGTGAGGTTCAACTCGGGAATCGCCGCGTGCGGCGGCAGCGGTGCGGGGTCCATGAGCCAGGTGTAGGGCGTGAGCTTTTTGAGCTGTTTCAGAAAACTTTCGCCGAGTTCCTGCCGCCAGAATTCCTGAAGGTTGCGGTTCCACAACAGCGCGAACAGCATTTTTTCTTCGAACACCGGCTTGGGCGGCGGGGTGAGGCGGATTTTTTTGGCCGCCGCCAGTTCAAAGATTGTCGCGGCATTGGGCACGTTGGGCAGATCGAACAATTCAAAGAACCGATATACCGCATCCCCCTCCTTGAAATCCGTAAACGTGGCGTCGTGGACCTGGAACCGGTCCGCGCCCAATTGTCCGGCCACCCAGGCCATTTCCGGCCGGTAAGTGGCCGCCTCTTCCGACACAATGAGATGGACGGTGCCGGCGCTCCCAAAGATTTGCTCGAAGCCGCGCAGCATCCCGTCCGCCCCGCCCAGCACCTCGGCGGGCGCGGGGTCCGGCAGGGCGGAGTAAGTCTGATTCAGCCACGCCGTCAGGCCGATGCCGCCGGGAACGCTGTCGAGTTCCGTGACGGCCAGACCGGTTTCGGTGAGGAGCAAATCCGGGCGGATGACGCGCGGCAGGTCGTTTTTAAAGGCGGGCGAACGCTGGCGGGCGATCAGTTCCGGCGGCTTGCCCAGGTCCAGCCAGCGGGCGATCCATTCCGGCTGTTTGCCCTCGGCGCTCTTGCGATACAACAGATTGACCGCGCGATAAAATTGCAGCAACACCCGGCCCAGCGATTCAATTTCCCGCGCGAGATTTTCCCCGAGCGGAAAGGGCGTGGGCGAAATCTTCCATTCCAGCCCGGCAAACAGGCCGCCGGGGGGAATCCGGTCGCGGACAAACTCGGCTGGTGATGGTGTGGACATGAAATTACAACCGCACCTGACCGGCCCCGAAGCCCAGCCATTTGTAAGTGGTCAGTTCCTCCAACCCCATCGGGCCGCGCGCGCCGATCTTGTCGGTGCTGATGCCGATCTCCGCGCCCATGCCGAATTCGCCGCCGTCGGTGAACCGGGTCGAGGCGTTCCAATACACGGTGGCGGAATCCACCTCGGCGAGGAACTGCCGCGCATGGCCTTCATCCCGGGTGACGATGCTGTCCGAATGCGCCGAGCCGTAATGATTGATGTGATGAATCGCGGCCGGCACCCCGTCCACCACCCGCACATTGAGGATGTAATCGTTATACTCGGTGAAATAATCCTGTTCGGTGGCGGCCCGCAACGGCGGGTTGCGGGCCGGCGGGTGCGCGGTCAAAATGGCGAGGCTGGCGGCGTCACAGCGCAACTCGACTTGCTTGGGCGCGAGTTGGGCGGCCAGCCGGGGCAGGAAGGTTTCGGCCACGGCGCTGTGAACGAGCAGGGTTTCCATCGCGTTGCAAACGCCGGGGCGCTGGATTTTGGCGTTCACGGCGATGGCCTCGGCCATGGCCAGATCCGCTTCCGCATCCACAAACACATGGCACACGCCCTTGTAATGTTTGATGACGGGCACCTTGCTGCATTCGGCCACGGCGCGGATGAGGCTCTCGCCGCCGCGCGGCATGCACAGGTCCACATACTGGGTGAGGGAAAGCAAAATCGGAATCGCCTCGCGGTCGGGGGTGGGCACCACCTGGATGGCGTGTTTGACGCCGGCGTGCCGCTCGATCACGCCCACCAGCAAATCACCAATGACGCGGTTGGAATTCAGCGCCTCCTTGCCGCCGCGCAAAATGGTGGCGTTGCCGGATTTGAAACACAGGCTGGCGGCGTCCGCCGTGACGTTCGGGCGCGATTCATAAATGATGACCACCACGCCAATGGGGGTGGAGATTTTCTGGAGCTTCAAGCCGTTGGGCCGCACCCGCTCATCCAACAACCGGCCGACGGGATCGGGCAGCGCGGCGACCTCGCGCAAGCCCCGGGCCATGCCGGCAATGCGCTGGGCATCCAGTTGCAACCGGTCGAGCATGGCGGCGGACAGGCCGCCGGCGACGCCGTTGGCCAGGTCCAAATCATTGGCGGCCCGGATGGCGGCCAGGGCGGCGGGGGCTTCAATGGCCTCGGCCATTTTAATGAGACAGGCGTTTTTCTCCGCCGTCGTCAATTGACTCAGCGCGCGCGACGCCGTCTTGGCCTGCCGGGCCAGTTGCGTCATCGTTTCCAGTAAACTCATGGCCCATAAAGTAACCCAAATTGGCCAAGTGGAAAGCGGGAAACCATCGGCGGAAGCGAGGGCGGTGCATCCCGATGTTGTGGGCGGTGTTCAGTCCAAGGCCATTTTGGAGTGCGGCGACAGGTCGCCGCTTTTGGACGAGACGACACGTCGTCGAGTTCAAAAAAGTTTGTCTGTCCGGCCTCACCAACAACATCGGGATGTACGGAAGCAAGGGGAGGCGCATCTTGACACGGCCCCCGGTTTCCACCGGCCGGAAGCCCAGTATCGAGACTTCCAAGTCTGCTGTCTCGCAGGTTTCCAAACCTGCAGGCCGTTGAACCCGGTGCGACTCAGGATCTTCGGATAATCCGGCGATTTGGATATTGGCGCTCCGGAGGCGGTGCAAGCTGCGTCCAAGGCAGCGCCGGGCTTGTCCATAAAACTCATGACTGCAAACTTTCCACTGAGCGTGTAGTCTGACCGTTAAATATGTTCAAACACTCCGCTCCGGTATTGTGCCTGCTCATGTTTATGGCGCTGCCCAGTCTGGCCGCCCCGGTGGCGGCCGGCTCCGTAACCGCCGGCCCGCGCGAAATCATCCCCTTCGACACGGGCTGGCGATTTCACCTGGGCGATGATCCGGCGGCCCGGCAGCCGGTGTTTGATGACGGCGCCTGGCGCACCCTGGACGTGCCGCACGATTGGAGCATTGAAAGCGCCGTCAACCCGCCGCCGGCCGGCGAGAAAAACGGCGGCTATTTCGCCCATGGCATCGGCTGGTATCGGAAAAGTTTTCGGCTGCCGGAAGCCGTCGGGAAACAGGTCGTCATCGAATTTGACGGCGTCTATATGAACAGCGAAGTGTGGCTCAACGGCCAGTTTCTCGGCCGCCGGCCCTATGGCTTCATCGGGTTCAGGTATGATTTGACGGCGTGGCTGCACACCAACGGCGCGCCCAACGTGCTGGCGGTGCGGGTGGATGATTCGCTGGAACCCGCGTTGCGCTGGTATGCCGGGTCCGGGATTTACCGCCATGTGCGGCTGATCACGACGGCGTTCACGCACTTCCGGCTGGACGGCGGCGTGAGCATCACCACGCCGGAGATCACGCCCGGCCAGGCCGTCGTGCAGGCCGATTACATCGTGGACGCCAATTTCTTTTCGGAGCCCGAGCGGCAGGCGTGGCTCAAGGATAATTGGCACGCCAAAGCGGTGACCCGCGCAGTGGTCCTGCGCAGCAGCGTGCTGGGACCGGACGGCGCGGAAATCGCGGCGGTCTCGACCAACCTGAACCTCCCCGACCTGTTCCCCGGCCAGCATGCCACGCAACGCGTGATCGTGCCCAACCCCCGCCTCTGGTCCGACCGCACGCCGGAATTATACCAACTGCGCAGCACGCTCACCCTGGATGGCGTGGCGCTGGATGAAACGGTCAAAACATTTGGCATCCGCCAATTGCAGTATGATCCCGACCGGGGCCTGCTGGTGAACGGCCAACCGACCAAGCTCAAGGGCGTCTGCCTGCACCAGGACGCCGGCTCGTTTGGCAACGCCGTGCCCGTCGCCGTCTGGGCCATGCGTCTGGGCCGGCTGAAAGCGATGGGGTGCAACGCCATCCGCACCAGCCATCATCCCTTCGCCCCGGAGTTCTACGATTTGTGCGATCAACTGGGCTTGTATGTCTTCGATGAGGCGTTTGATGAATGGACCCGGGACTGGGCCTATAATTACAGTGAAAACCCGGCCGGCAAATCGCAATTCGGTTATCACCTCTACTTCAACCAGTGGGCCGAGACCGACCTCCGGGCCATGCTGCGCCGCGACCGGAATCATCCATGCGTGGTGCTTTACAGCATTGGCAACGAGATTCCCAACCAGTTGGACCGGGACGGTTATGTCACCGCGCGCAAGCTGGTGGCCATTTGCCACGAGGAGGACGCCACCCGGCCGGCCACCTCCGCCTGCGACCAGTCCTATTATTCCTCGCGCAACGGCTTCATGGATGAGTTGGACCTCGCCGGCTACAATTACATTGACCGGCTCTATGGAACCAATACCTATGTGCCCGAACGGGTGCGTTTCCCGCACCGGCTCTGCCTGGGCACGGAGGTCGGGGCGTCCCTGCCCAATTGGCTCGGGGTGCGCGATCATGATTATGTCATCGGCGAGTTCATCTGGACGGGCATTGATTATCTGGGCGAATCGGGGGATTTTCCCCGGCGTGGCAACGGCTCCGGTTTCCTGGATCTGTCCGGCGCGCGGAAGCCCGGCTACTATCAACGCGCCGCCTACTGGTCGGACCAGCCGGTGCTCCATCTCCAGGTGATCACCGCCGGGGACGGCAGCGGCACCCGGCGCGGCGGACCGGCGGCCGCCAAGTGGAACTGGCCGGCCGGCACCCAGACAACGGTTCGGGCCTCGGCCAATTGCGACGAAGTCGAACTGTTCCTCAACCAGGTCTCCTTGGGACGCCAGACCGTCTCCCACGATCTCTATTACAGCGACTGGTCCGTGCCCTTCACGCCGGGCGTCCTCTCTGCGGTGGGCTATCTCGCCGGCCGGCGGGTGGCTGCGGATGAGGTGCGCACGACCGGCCCGGCGGCGCGGCTTGAGATCACGCCGGTTACCCTGCCCGTGGCCGTGCCCGGGGAGGTCGCGCTTTACGATATCACGGTCGTGGATGCCGCCGGCCAGCGGGTGGTGGACGGCGCGCCCGCCGTGACGGTGAAAGTCAAAGGCGGCGGCCGTTTGATCGGCCTTGATACGTCGGACCTTGGATACGCCGGCCGCTTCAAAACCAACACCCGCAAAGCCACCAACGGCCATCTCCTGGCCACGGTGCAACGGACCGGGGCGCCGGGTGAAGGCCGCCTTACCGCCACCGCCTGGGGCCTGGCCGGCGCAACCGCCGCCATAACGGCGGTCGGGCTAAAACAGTAATTCGGTTACGGCGCCACCTGCAGGTTTTCCCAGCGCACGGTCCACGAGCCGTCATCGGGGAATCCGGGGGCGTTCCGTTTGGGTGCGCCGTCCCAGCCGGCGGCCATGAGGGCGGCGGCGTAAAGCAGGCCGCCGTTGGCCGGCAGATAGATCGTCAGGTCGGCGCGTTGATAAACCTGCCCGTTCAGGGCGTAATGGTTTTTGGGCGTGTCCAGCAGCAGGGCGTCCACGGCGTGGCCGGTTTCGCCGAGGCGCGCGGCGCACATGGCGAGCATGGGATAATCCCAGCCCCAGGTGTCCGGCCAGTTCCAATGCGCCCACACCCAGTCGAAGGTGTTTTTCATGGTGGCGGGATTGATCTGCGGGCCGGGCACAAAACTCAGCGCCCCCAGGACGGCCGGGTGATCCATGTTCCACTTGGGGTTCGTGTAGGAATCGGGCGCGGTTTCGGTGAAGAGATATTTGTCGTCCCCCACGGGCGGTTTGGCCAGGTCTTTCAGGACGGCGTCCCATTTTTCATTGCGCGGCAGGCCCAGGCGCAGCCGCCATTGCTGCGCGGTGTCCAAACCCCAGCGCCAGTAGGTGAGTTCAAACGTGGGGTTGAACGTGCGGTTCTTGGGGAAACGCTCCTGCGCGCATTGCAGGATGGGGCCGAGCACATAGCGCCCGGTGTTGGTGTCCCAGGTGGCGTAGCTGGCCATGAAATCCGCCGTCTGAAAAACCACGTCGCGGTATTTATCCAACGTCGCGCGGTCGGCGTGGGCGCGGTAAGCCAACTCGGCGTAGAAGATGGGATGCGGTTGTTCCCACACGAGAAACGGGCCGACGGGCGAAGGCGATTCCGCCCCGCTGGGGTCCGTCATTTTGGGCCAGCGCGCCCCGGCGTAACCCTGCTTTTGGGCCGTGCCCCGGGCGCGGGGCAGAATCCGGTCATAATATCCCAGGCTGTTCTCCAGCAGGCCGATCCGGTTCCAGAGCGCGAAGTGCGCCTCGTGCCAGAAGTGCATTTCCAGATGGAATTTCCCCTCCCAGGTGCTGCCGTTGTAGGTCAGGCCGGTTTCCTGCGGGGGATTTTTCCCGGCGTCCTGGATGGCGGTGAGATACTGGGAGAGCACGATGCGGCGTTCGAGTTCAAACCAGCGCGGATCCTTGCTGCCGGACAAATCAATGGCCCCGCCCGTGCTCCAAAACTGGTTCCAATGTTTTTGCGTGCCGGCGCGGACGGTGGCAAAGTCGGCGGGCGCATCGGTGACGCCCGGGGAAAAAGCGCAGACCAATTCCAGGGTGTCGGATTGCGGGGCCGGCCGCAGGATGAATTCATGCGCGGCCGGGTTGGTCAAAGTGCCGCCGGCGGACCAGCGGGCACGGACTTGATAAGTGTCCTCATCCAATGTTCGACGGAACCGGGCCGCCTGCTCCCCGTCGCGTTCCAAAATGGTTTGGTGCGCCCCGGGCTTGGACCAGTCCGCCGTCTTGATCGCGCCGGTGCCGTAGGGAAAATGGATTTCGATGCCCAGCCGGCCGGAACGGGCGAGCGGCGAAACGATCCGCACCGCGACGGCGTCCTGATCGGCGGCACAATCCCACAAATCCAGCGTCTGCTTGACGTCCGCCAAATCGTTGGTTTGCGCCGGCGAACCGTCCGCCTTGGTGAGGACGAACCCGATTTGCCCGAGGTGCAGGCGGTGGGGGTTGGCGCGGAGCCATTTGATCTCCGGCGTCTGCACATTGCCGGGCACGTCGGCATAGGGGACCAGGCGCCCGTTCAGGTCCGGGTATTCCTTGAATTGAAAATGGTCAATGCTGTAGTGGTTCGGGTTGGGAAACGTATGCCAGCCCCAATCCGACAGCGTGCCCAGCGGGATGGTGTTGGTGAAGGCGTCGGGGAAGGTTTGCAGACCGGTGGCATCCACCGTAAAGGCGAATTGGCCGTTGCCAACCGTGAGCGGATTGTCGGGGTCAAAGTGATTCAGCACGACCGTATGGCGGGTCACCAGCGCGTGACGGTCAATGGGTTGGGCCGGAACCGCCTGGAGCGCCAGAGCGGTCAACAGCCCGCCGAAGATGATTTTCATTTGCATGAGATGAAATAATTGATACCAAATCCCCGGCAAACATCACCATAAATTCATGGCAAAATTATTTTTGGGACTCGATTCCAGCACCCAAAGCCTCAGCGCCGTGGTCATTGACCTCGAGACGCGAACCGTGGCTTACGAAAAATCCATCAACTTTGACCGCGACCTGCCGCAGTTCAAAACCCAAAACGGGGTCTTGCCCCGCCGCGATCCGCTGGTCAAACACAGCCTGCCCCTCCTCTGGGCGGCGGCGCTGGACCGGCTGTTCGCCGCGATGAAAGCGGACGGGGTGGCGCTCGGCGAAATCCTGGCGGTCAGCGGCAGCGGCCAGCAGCACGGGTCGGTTTATCTGAACGACCGCGCCGCCGGCCGGCTGGCGGCGTTGAATCCGGCCCAATCGCTGGAACAGAATCTGCGCGGCATCTTTTCCCGCACCACCTCGCCGATCTGGATGGATTCCTCCACCACGAAACAATGCGCGGAAATCCGCAAAAAACTGGGGGGCATCGCGGCCACCGCCGAGGCGACGGGTTCGGACACCTTCGAGCGTTTCACCGGCCCGCAGATCCGCAAATTTTATCAAACCGAACCGGCGGCCTATAAAAAAACCGTCCACATCGCGCTGGTAAGTTCGTTCATGGCCTCGCTGCTGGCGGGCAAAATCGCGCCGATTGACCCGGGGGACGGCGCGGGCATGAACTTGATGGACATCCACACGAAAACCTGGCACGAGGCGGCGCTGAAGGCGACCGCACCGCAACTCGCCAAAAAACTGCCGCCGATCGCGCCGTCCGGTCAGGTCATCGGCAAAGTCAGCGCCTATTTTGTCGCGAAATACGGGTTGAATCCCGAAGCGCTGGCAACGACATGGACCGGGGATAACCCCGCCAGCGTGCTCGGTTTGGGCCTCGTTAAGCCCGGCATGGTGGCCATCAGCCTGGGCACCAGCGACACGTTTTTTGGCACCATGCGCGAATGTCAGACCGATTCGCAGGGCGAAGGGCATGTCTTCGGCTCGCCCACCGGCGATTACATGACGCTGATCTGCTTCAAGAACGGGTCGCTCGCGCGGGAAAAGATCCGCGAACGGTACGGCCTCAAGGATTGGAACGCCTTCGGCCGATTGCTGGCGGAAACCAAGCCGCGCAAAAATGGCGGCATTCTGCTGCCGTGGTTCGAGGCGGAAATCGTCCCGCGCATGAACCGGCCGGGCCTGCACCGGTTTGATCTGGAGGAAGCGGACGCCGCCGCGAATTGCCGGGCCATCTTCGAGGCGCAGATGATGTCCATGCGGCGGCATTCCCAATGGATGGGCGTGGCCCCCGGTTGCATTTATGCGACCGGCGGCGCCTCGAACGACCTGGCCTTGTTGCAGGTGATGGCCAATGTGCTGAACTGCCGGGTGCGGCGCATCGAAATTTCCAAGAGCGCGGCGCTGGGCGCGGCCTTGCAGGCGGCGCACGGCTGGCTGGTGGCCGCCGGAAAACAGCCGAAATGGGCCGCACTCACGCGCGGTTTCACCGACCCGGTGCCGGACAGCGAAATCCGCCCCAACCCGTCCGCCGTGCGGGTGTATAACCAGCTCATCAAAAAATTCGCCGTGTGCGAACGCGCGGCGCTGGCGGCATAAATTGGCCCGCTAAATCTGTATAATAAATTATGAAACAACTCCTTCTGCCTTGTTTGATCCTGGCCGCCACCGTCGCCGGATCCCGACCCGGGAACGCGGAAACGAATTCCACCGGTTCAACCCCCATCATAACCACCGCCCGGACGAACACCCCGGCGGCGCTGGAAGCCGAAACCAAGGAACACCGGGACGCCCGCATGGCGTGGTGGCGGGAGGCCCGGTTCGGAATGTTCATTCACTGGGGGGTTTATTCCGTGCCGGCCGGTTATTACCACGATCAACCGGTCGCCGGCATCGGGGAATGGATCATGAACAAGGGGAAAATCCCCTGCGCCGAATACCAGGCGTTTGCAAAACAATTTGACCCGGAAAAATTCGACGCCGACGCCTGGGTGGCCGCCGCCAAAAACGCCGGCATGAAATACATCGTCATCACCAGCAAGCATCACGACGGGTTCGCGATGTTTGATTCCAAGGCGAGCGACTGGAACATCGTGCAGGCCACCCCCTTCCACCGCGACCCGCTCAAGGAACTCGCCGCCGCCTGCCGCAAGGCGGGGATCAAGCTGGGCTTCTACTACTCGCAGGCGCAGGATTGGAACAATGGGGGCGCGGCCAGCGGCGGCAAATGGGACCCGGCCCAGAAGCGCGACATGGACGATTACATTGACAAGGTCGCCGTGCCGCAGGTGCGGGAGATCTTGAGCCATTACGGCGAATTCCCGGCCGTATTGTGGTGGGACACCCCCGACAATATGAACTTTAAACGGGCGTCCAAACTCTACGAAACGGTGAAGGAACTCCGCCCGAACATCATCATGAACAACCGCCTGGGCGGCGGTTTCAAGGGCGACACGGAAACCCCGGAGCAAAAAATCCCGGCCAAAGGCTACCCCGGACGGGACTGGGAAACGTGCATGACGCTGAACGACACCTGGGGCTTCAAACGCGATGACAATCACTGGAAATCCACCGAGACGCTGTTGCGCAACCTGATTGACATTGCCAGCAAGGGGGGCAATTACCTGTTGAACGTCGGCCCCACCTCCGAGGGGCTGATCCCGGAACCGAGCCTGGAGCGCCTGGCCGAAGTCGGCAAATGGATGAAGATCAACGGCGAAGCCATTTACGGCACTTCCGCCACCGTGTTTGGCGGCGAACTCGGCGGCACGGTCAAAATCAAGGATGGCTACGGCCAGGATACCCTCGTCTCCGCCGGCAACGACTGGCGCTGCACCACCAAGCCGGGCATTCTTTACATTGAAGTGTTCAACTGGCCCGCCAGCCACACCCTGGAACTGCCCGGCCTGCAAAGCCGGGTGAAAAAAGCGTATTTGCTCGCCGACCCGAAGCACACCAAATTGAAATTCGAAGCCACGGATCACGGCGTGACGCTGGAGTTGCCCGCAACGGCGCCCGATCCCATCGCCTCGGTTATCCGCATCAACCTTGCGGACCGCGTGGCGAAGGTTTCAACGGGAGTCAATTAATAATTCCCAAAATGGGAATGGATGACTAAATTGACGCGAAGACCATTTGAAAGGACCGCGCCATGAAGCCAAAAATCATCCGCAGCGAAGCCGACCATGAAGCGGCGCTGGAGCGCATTGCCAAACTCATGGAGGACGATCCAGAGCCCGCCACTCCTTGGGGGAGGAACTGGAACTGCTGAGTCTGCTGGTCTGGCGCTATGAGGACGAGCACGAACCGATGGACCTTCCGGACCCCGTGACGGCCATCCGTTTCCGCATGGAGCAGCAGGGCTTGAAAAACTGGGCCAAATGATCCTCGAACCCGTTCAAATAATTAGATCCGGTCTTGACGTCCGTGCTCAAACCAAGTGCGGCTGCGCTTTGTCCGGGTCAACGCCCAGATCCTTGATCGCCTGCTCCACGAGCGCGGGTTTGACCAAGCCTTTCTCCGACAGGGCGTAGAGGGTTCCAATGACGGTGGACTCGGCGTCCACCCCGAAGTGCCGGCGGAGCCGGGCCCGGGTGTCACTGCGGCCAAATCCGTCGGTGCCGAGCGTGAGCAAACCACCCGGAACCCACGGCGCGATCTGGTCGGGCACGGAGCGGACATTGTCGGAGACGGCGATGAAGGCGCCCTTCTCCTTTTTCAACAGCTCCTCCACATGGGATTTCTGGGGGGGCTGGG
>Ga0302279_10005089_pt1 | contig 14899 bp, 13 predicted proteins | sample III_Bog_N3_3_FD_194541 | JGI IMG/M metagenome (GOLD analysis project Ga0302279, IMG submission 194541) | Peat permafrost microbial communities from Stordalen Mire near Abisko, Sweden - III_Bog_N3_3 | ecosystem: Environmental > Terrestrial > Soil > Wetlands > Peat | place: Sweden: Abisko...
TGGCGCTGCCGGCGTATGGCAACACGGTCGCGCGCACGCCCAACCTCGATGCGCTGGCCGAGCACGGCACGGTGTTCGAGAACGCCTATTGCAACAGCCCGCTGTGCGCGCCGTCGCGCGGGGTGTTCGTCTATGGGCGGCTGCCGTCCGGCACCGGGGTGTACGACAATGCGGCAGAATTCCCGTCGCAGCTGCCGAGTTTTGCCCATTATCTGCGCAATGCCGGCTACCGCACCATCCTGACCGGCAAAATGCATTTTTGCGGGCCGGACCAGTTGCACGGCTTCGAGGAGCGGCTGACCACCGACATCTATCCGGCCGACTATGCCTGGACGCCGGACTGGACGCGGTTCGCCGAGCGGCCGGACTGGTATCATGTCATGGACAGCGTCGCCCAGGCCGGGCCGTGCGCGCGCACCAACCAGATCGACTACGACGAGGAGGTGGTGTTCACCGCGCAGCAGCGGCTGTTCGACATCGCGCGCGGCAGCGATGCGCGACCGTTCTGCATGGTGGTGTCGCTGACCCATCCGCACGACCCGTTCACGATCACCGACGACTACTGGAACCGCTACCGCGACGCCGAGATCCCGCCGCCGCGCGTGCCGGCCGACCCGACGGACCCGCACGCCAAGCGGCTGCGCCACGTCATCGGGCTGGACGGGCAGCCGGTGACGGAGGCGCAAACCCATGCCGCGCGGCGCGCCTATTACGGCGAGGTGTCGTATGTCGACGACAATATCGGGCGCGTGCTGGCGGCGTTGCGCGCGGCCCGGCTGGCGGAGGACACCATCGTCGTGGTGATCGCCGACCACGGCGAGATGCTCGGCGAGCGCGGGCTGTGGTTCAAAATGAACTTTTACGAGCCAGCCTGCCGGGTGCCGCTGATCGTGCATGCGCCGGGGCGGTTCGCGGCCGGACGGGTCGCCGAGGTCGTGTCGCTGGTCGATCTGCTGCCGACCTTGGCCGAGATCGCCGGCGACGGGCGGCCGCCGGACTATGCCGGGCCGATCGACGGGCGCAGCCTGCTGCCGCATCTGCAACGCAGCGGCGGCCATGACGAGGCGTTCGGCGAATATCTGGCGGAAGGCGTGCTGGCGCCGATGGTGATGATCCGCCGCGGCGCCGACAAGTTTGTCCATACCCCGACCGACCCCGACCAGCTTTTTGATCTCGCTGCCGATCCGGACGAGTTGGTGAATCTGGCGACCTCGCGGCACCATGCCGCCAAACTCGCGGAATTTCGCAAGGAGGTGGCGCGGCGGTGGAACCTCGCGGCGCTGCATCGCTCGGTGCTGGAGAGCCAGCGGCGGCGGCTGTTCGTGGTCGGCGCGCTCGCGCACGGCCGGCAGACGGCGTGGGACTGGCTGCCGCCGCGCGACGCCAGCCGTATGTATGTCCGCAATTCGATCCCGCTGGAGGACCTGGAAGCGATGTCCCGCTTCCCGAAATGGGCCCCTAGCCCCTAAAACCGAGGGGTCCGGGGCGGCCGGCCCCGGCGGGTCGCGGGCAGCGCCCGCGCCTTGCCTTGCTGGAGGAAACCCCGTGCCCACCGCACCGAATACCCCGCGCTTCGTCACCGGATCGACCATGCGCCATGTGGTGGTGATGGCGGGCACCGGCGCGGTCGGGCTGGTGGCGGTGTTTGCGGTCGATCTGCTGAACCTGTTCTACATTTCGCTGCTCGGCGTGCGGCCGATCGCGGCGGCGGTCGGGTTCGCGGGCGTGGTCGGGTTCATGCAGACCTCCATCGCCATCGGCCTGATGATCGGCATCAGCGCGGTGGTCTCGCGCACCATCGGCGCGGGGCGGCTGGAGGACGCACGGCGCATCGCCAGCGGTGCGATGGTGGTGCTGACGGGCTTGATGCTGCTGCTCGGCCTGTTGACGGTGGCGCTGCTGGACCCGCTGCTGCGCGCGCTCGGCGCGGTCGGCCAGACGCGGGCGCTGGCGGCGACGTTTTTGACGATCACCTCGCCGTCGCTGCCGCTGGTGGCGGCGGGGATGTGCCTGTCGGGCCTGCTACGCTCGGTCGGCGATGCGCGGCGGGCGATGAACGTGACGCTGGTGGCGGCGTTCGTGACCGCGGCGGTCGACCCGGTGTTCATTTTCGTATTGCATCTGGGGCTGACCGGGGCTGCGATCAGCACGGTGGTGTCGCGCTGCGTGCTGCTCGGCATGGGCTGGTATGCCGCGGTGAAAGTGCATGACCTGCTCGGGCCGCTGCGCCCGGCGCTGCTGCTGGCGGATCTGCGCCGCGTCGCGGCGGTCGCCGGGCCGGCGGTGCTCACCAATCTGGCGACGCCGATCGGCGCGTCCTACGTGACCCACAGCATGGCGGCCTTCGGCACGGCGGCGGTCGCCGGGCAGGCCACCATCGACCGGCTGTCGCCGGTGGCGTTCGGGCTGGTGTATGCGCTGACCGGGGCGGTGGGTCCGATCCTGGCGCAGAACATGGGCGCGGGGCGGCCCGACCGGGTGAATGCGGCGCTGCGCGACAGCCTGATCTTCGTCGCCTGTGCCGTGCTCGGCGCCTGGGCGATCCTGGCGGCGGCGCAGTCGCTGGTGGTGCTGGCGTTCTCCGCCGAGGGTGAGACGGCGGTGCTGATCCGGCTGTTCTGCTCGTGGCTGGCGGCGTCGTTCCTGTTCACCGGGGCGCTGTTCGTCGCCAACGCGGCGTTCAACAATCTGGGATTTCCACTGCTCTCGACCGGCTTCAACTGGGGCCGGGCGACGCTGGGGACGATCCCGTTCGTGACCATCGGCGCCGGCTATGGGCCGGCGGGCGTGCTGATCGGGCAGGCGGCCGGGTCGGTGGTGTTCGGCGTGGCCGCAGTGCTCGTGGCGTTCCGCGTGGTGCGGCGGCTCGATGCCGGCTCGGGCATCGCGGAGGCGGGCGCGCATCCGCTGATCGCCGGGTCCGGGCAGGCGGTGCTGGCGCTGGCAACCTCGCCGGCGCCGGCCGACTGAAGCGGGCCGGATCGTTGCCGCCGCTTGCGGCGCTGCGGCCGCGCCCCCATGTCAGGTCAAAGCTGCTCGGCCGCCGCGCCAGACCGAGACGTTTCGCTCTTGCCCCGAGCGAATAGCCCCCACCGCATTGCATTCGCGTCGCTGCACGTCCCTAAAGGGCGGAGACTGCTGCTTGGCTGCCGACCGCGTTACCGTTTGCCGTCGTGCCGTCGCCGTGGGGCGCCGGCCGAGCCCTCTCACCCTAGGCATACCAGATGACCGAGCGACGACCGCCGGAGCCCGACCGGCGGACAGATGACCTCGGCGCGCTCGACGCGATCGAGCGCGCCGAGCTGCGGCAGATGTGCAAAGCCTACGAAGGCGCGGTGGCGCGCCAGAGCCTGTGGCAGCTGGCGAACTCGTTCCTGCCGTTCTTCGCGATCTGCGGGCTGATGTATTGGAGCCTCGGCGTCTCCTTCCTGCTGACGGCGGCGCTGGCGGTGGTCGCGGCGGGGCTGGTGGTGCGCATCTTCGTCATCCAGCACGATTGCGGCCACGGCGCGTTCTTCCGCGCGCGCTGGGCCAACGAGTTGGTCGGCATGCTGTGCAGCCTGGTGACGCTGACGCCGTATCTGCTGTGGCGGCGGCAGCATGCCGGGCATCACAGTCACTGGAACAACCTCGATCAGCGGCTGGCCGGCATCGACATTTATTCCGGCTGCCTGACGGTGGCCGAATACGAGGCGCTGTCGCCGCTGCGTCGCCGCTGGTTGCGGGTGTTGCAGCACCCGGTGACGGCGTGGCTGGTGCTGCCGCCGGCGGTGTTTCTGCTGCTGTACCGTACGCCGTTCGACGCACCGCGGGCGTGGCGCCGCGAACGGCGCGGCGTGTACCTGACCAATCTCGGGCTGGTCGGCTTGGTGCTGGGCCTCGGCTTCAGCCTCGGCTTTCGGTCGGTGGCACTGGTGCAACTGCCGGTGATCGCGATCGCGGCGACCATCGGCGTCGGGCTGTTCTCGGTCCAGCATCGTTTCGAGCGGTCGCTGTGGGCGCGCGCGGGCGTCTGGAACAACGTGTCGGCGTCGCTGGAGGGCAGTTCCTACCTGCAACTGCCGCGCGTGCTGCAATGGTTCACCGGCAATATCGGCTTTCATCATGTGCATCACCTGAACCCGCGCATTCCCAATTATCGGCTGCAAGCGTGCCACGCGGCGATTCCGGCGCTGCACAGCGTGCATGTGCTGACGCCGTGGCAGGCGCTGCGGGCGTGGCGGGCGGCCCTGTGGGACGAGGGCAACGCCCGCATGGTGCCGTTCGCCAAGGCATTTGCGGCGCGGCAGAAGTGACGCTGTTCCATATCCGCCACCGCACCACCTATCGCTATCGCCACCCGGTGGCGCTGGGCCTGCACCGGCTGCAGTTGCGCCCGCGTGAGAGCCGCGCGCTGCATCTGATCTCCGCCGACATCTCGCTCACGCCGAACGCCGTGCTGACCTGGGCGAACGACGTGTTCGGCAACGCCATCGCCACCGCCTCGTTCGCCGATCCGGCCGACACGCTGATCGTCGAAAGCCGCATCGCGCTGGAGCACACGGCCGTGCCGTGGCCGCTGTTCGACGTTGCGTTTTCGGCCTGCAACTATCCGTTCCGCTACACCGACGACGAGTGCATCGACCTCGGCGCGCTGCTGCAACCGCAACACGCCGACCCGGGCGACCGGCTGCTGACCTGGGCGCGCGGCTTCGTGCGCGGCTACCCGACCGACACGCTGGCGCTGCTGAAGGACATCAACGCGGCGATCTCGCAATGGATCACCTACCAGCGGCGCGACGACGAAGGCACGCAGCCGCCGCTGACGACGCTGGACCGCGCCGCCGGATCGTGCCGCGACATCGCGCTGCTGCTGATCGAGACGGTACGGCGCTTAGGCTTCGGCGCCCGCATCGTCTCCGGCTACCTCGCCGACCGGACCGACGGCGGCGGCAGCATCGGCTCGGCCGATACCGCATCGACGCATGCCTGGGCGGAAATCTACCTGCCCGGTGCCGGCTGGGTGACGTTCGACCCGACCAACCGCACGGTGGGCGAGTTCTGCCTGATCCCGGTGGCGGTGGCGCGCGACATCCGCCAGACCGTTCCCGTGTCCGGCAGTTTCGTCGGCGCGACCGACGATTTTCTCGGCATGAGCGTGGATATCGACGTGCGCGCCGCACCGCCGGCCTGACCGGCGGGCGCGATGGCGCTTGCCCGGCGGTTGCCCGGGACGCTGGAATGTGTTTTGCACGGGTCAGCGCGGTAGCGTGGGGTCTGGAACGTGCAACGCGGATGAGCAGCATGACACTCGGGCGACGCGACGTGATGAAACTGGCGGCGGGGCTGCTGGCCGCACCCGCGATCGCGCGGGCGGACGCGCCGCGCGTGCTGCGCTTCGTGCCGCAGGCGAATCTGTCGAGCCTGGATGCCGTCGCCGGCACGCAATACGTGGTGCGCAATGCCGCGCTGATGGTGTGGGAGACGCTGTACGGCGTCGACAGTTCGTTCAACCCGCAGCCGCAGATGTGCGAAGGCCACGAGGTCAGCGACGATTTCAAGACCTGGAGCTTTCGCCTCCGCCCCGGACTGACGTTTCACGACGGCGAGGCAGTGACGACGCGCGACGTGCTGGCCAGCCTGCAACGCTGGATGGTGCGCGACACCATGGGGCAGATCATCAAGTCCCGCCTCGATGCGCTGGAAGCCATCGACGACCGCGGCTTCCGCTTCCGGCTCAACAAGCCGTTCACGAAAATGCTGTTCGCGCTGGGCAAGGGCAACGCGCCGCTGCCGCTGATCATGCCCGAGCGCATCGCCAAAACCGATCCGTTCCAGCTGATCAAGGAATATGTCGGCTCCGGCCCGATGCAGTTCCGCACCGACGAATGGGTGCCGGGCTCGCGCGCGGTGTTCGAACTGTTCCAGGGCTACCAGCCGCGCGCCGAGCCGGCCGACTGGCTGGCCGGCGGCAGGCGGATGAACTTCGACCGCATCGAGTGGCAGATCCTGCCCGACCCGGCGACGGCGGGGGCGGCGTTGCAGAACGGCGAAATCGATTGGTGGGAACAGCCGATTCCCGATCTGGTGCCGCTGCTGAAGGGCAACCGCGATCTGGTGGTCGACATCGCCGACCCGCTCGGCAATCTCGGCAGCCTGCGCATGAACCATCTGCACCCGCCGTTCAACGACCCGCGGGCGCGGCGCGCGCTGCTGATGGCGGTGTCGCAGCCGGACTACATGGCGGCGGTGTGCGGCGGCGACGATGCGCTGTGGCAGCCGACCGCGAGTTTCTTCACGCCCGGCACGAAGCTGTTCACCGAGGACGGCGGCGACCTGCTGAAAGGCCCGCGCAACTACGAGGCGGCAAAAAAGCTGCTGGCCGAGGCAGGCTATAACGGCGAGAAGGTGATTCTGATGGTGGCGACCGACATCGCCATCACCAAGGCCGAGGGCGATGTGACCGCCGACATGCTTGGAAAAATCGGCATGAATGTCGATTATCAGGCACTCGACTGGGGCACCGTCGGCGCCCGTCGCTCCAAGAAAGACCCGCCGGGCAAGGGCGGCTGGAACATTTTTCACACGTGGCATGCCGGTGCCGACTGCATCAATCCCGCACCGTATACCGCACTGGATGCCGGCGGGGCAAAGGCGTGGTTCGGCTGGCCGGACAGCCCGGCGGTGGAACAGGGCATCGTCGCCTGGTACGACGCCGCCGACAGCGCCGCCGAGACAGCCGCCGCGCGTGCGATCAATCGTGCCGCGTTCGATGACGTGGTCTACATCCCGACCGGATTCTTCCGCCAGTATCAGGCGTGGCGGCACGATCTGGCGGGCGTGGTGAAGGCGCCGTTCCCGGTGTTCTGGGGCGTGCGCAAGACCTGATGTGGCGCTATGCGGGCAGGCGCGTTCTCGCCACCGTGCCGGTGATGGGCTTCGTCGCGCTGTTCGTGTTCTCGCTGCTGTATTTCGCGCCCGGCGACCCGGCGGCGATCATCGCCGGCGATCAGGCCAGTGCGGACGACATCGCGCGCATCCGCGTCTCGCTCGGCCTCGACCGGCCGTTTTTGATCCGCTTCGGCGAGTGGCTGTGGCACGTGCTGAACGGCGATCTCGGCACTTCGATCTTCAGCAATCTGCCGGTGGTGCATCTGATCGGCCAGCGCGTCGAGCCGACGCTGTCGCTGATGCTGCTGACGCTGCTGCTGTCGGTCGGCGTCGCCGTGCCGCTCGGCGTGCTGGCGGCGGCGCGCGCCGGCAGTTGGATCGACCGGCTGGTGATGCTGTTCGCGGTGCTGGGGTTTTCCGTGCCGGTGTTCGTGGTCGGCTATGTGCTGGCCTATGTGTTCGCGCTGCAATTGGAATGGTTGCCGGTGCAGGGCTACACGCCGATCGCGCGCGGCGTGCTGCCGTGGCTGCGCAATCTGGTGCTGCCGGTGGTCTCGCTCGGCGCCATCTACATCGCGCTGATCGCGCGCATCACCCGCGCCGCGATGCTGGAAGTGCTCGGCCAGGACTACATCCGTACCGCGCGCGCGAAAGGGTTGGGGCTGGCGCCGATCCTGTTCGTGCATGCGCTGAAGAACGCCTCCGTGCCCATCGTCACCGTGATCGGCCTGGGCGTGGCGCTGCTGATCGGCGGTGCGGTTGTCACCGAGAGCGTGTTCGCGATTCCCGGCATCGGCCGGCTGGTGGTCGATGCGATCCTGCGGCGCGACTATCCGGTGATCCAGGGTGTCACGCTGCTGTTCAGCGTCGTCTATGTGCTGGTGAACCTGCTCGTCGATCTGACCTACTCGCTCCTCGATCCGCGAATTCGGCAATGATGCGCTGGGCAAGGCGGCATCCCGGCATCGCAGCGGGCGGCACGCTGCTGGTTGTGATCGTGCTCGCCGCCGTGTTGGCGCCGCTGCTGTTCACCGTCGACCCGACCGCGCTGGCGCCGGCGCGCCGCACCCGGCCGCCGTCCGCGGACCACTGGTTCGGCACCGACATGCTGGGCCGCGACATTTATTCCCGCGTCGTCTACGGCGCACGCGTGTCGCTGATCGTCGGCTTTGCCGTGGCGTTGCTGGCGTCGGGCATCGGGCTTGGCATCGGCGTGCTGGCCGGGTTCGTGCGCGTGCTCGACAACGTCGTCATGCGCGCGATGGACGGGCTGATGGCGGTGCCGCCGATCCTGCTCGCGGTCGCGCTGATGGCGCTGACGCGCGGCAGCGTGCAGAACGTCATTGTCGCCATCACGATCGCCGAAGTGCCGCGCGTCAGCCGGCTGGTGCGTGGCGTCGTGCTGGGCTTGCGCGAACTGCCCTATGTCGAGGCCGCCATCGCCGCCGGCACGCGCACGCCGCTGCTGGTGTGGCGGCACATCCTGCCGAATACGCTGGCGCCGCTGATCGTGCAGGCGAGCTATATCTGTGCGTCGGCGATGATCGTGGAGGCGATCCTGAGTTTCATCGGCGCCGGCACGCCGCCGACGGTGCCGAGCTGGGGCAACATCATGGCGGAGGGCCGCGCACTCTGGCAGGTCAAGCCGTTCATCGTGTTCTTTCCCGCCGCCGCCCTCAGCGTCACGGTGCTGGCGGTGAACCTGCTCGGCGACGGACTGCGCGATGCGCTCGATCCGCGCATGACGAAGCGGTACTAGCATGGCGCTGCTCGATGTCGCGGGCCTGGATGTGCGCTTCGCGACGGCGCGCGGCGCGTTGCGGGCGGTACAGGATCTCAGCTTCCACGTCGATGCCGGGGAGACGCTGGCGATTGTCGGCGAGAGCGGTTGCGGCAAGTCGGTGACCTCGATGTCGGTGCTGCGGCTGATCCCGCAGCCGCCGGGGCGGATCGGTGGTGCCATCCGCTTCGATGGGCACGACCTGCTGGCGCTGCCGGAACGCGAGATGCGGGCGCTGCGCGGCAAGGATATCGGCATGATCTTTCAGGAACCGATGACCAGCCTCAACCCGGTGCTGACGGTCGGGCGGCAGATTGCCGAGACTTTTCGCGTGCATGAAAGGCTTTCGCGGCGAGCGGCGGCGGCGCGGGCGATCGACATGCTGGCGCTGGTCGGCATTGCCGAACCGGAGCGGTGCGTGCGCGCGTATCCGCACCAGTTGTCGGGCGGCATGCGCCAGCGCGTGATGATCGCCATTGCGCTGGCCTGCAACCCGCGTTTGCTGATCGCCGACGAGCCGACGACGGCGCTCGACGTTACCATCCAGGCGCAGATTCTCGATCTGATGCGCGACCTGAAAACGCGCGTGGGGGCGGCGATCATGCTGATCACGCACGACCTCGGCGTGGTTGCGGACATGGCGCAGCGCGTGGTGGTGATGTACGCGGGCCGCAAGGTGGAGGAAGCGGCCGTGGCGGATTTGTTCGCAGCCCCGCTGCATCCGTACACGCGCGGCCTGCTCGGCGCGGTGCCGCGCCTCGGCTCGTCGCTGTCCGGCGCGCCGCGCGCGCGGCTGGCGGAAATTCCCGGGCAGGTGCCAAGCCTGCTCGGCCCCCTGCCCGGCTGCGCGTTTGCCGGGCGCTGCCCGCTTGCGACTGACATCTGCACGCGCGAGGCGCCGCCGTTGCGGCCGCATCTGCCGGCGCATCTGGCCGCGTGCCATCACGCGGGTGTCGCGGCATGACCGCGAAACTGCTCGATGTCGCGGGGCTGGCGAAACACTACGCGGTGCGCGGCGGCGCGCTGCGGGCGGTGGACGGCGTGTCGTTCGCGCTCGACCGCGGCGAGACCCTTGCCATCGTCGGCGAGAGCGGTTGCGGCAAGTCCACTGTCGGGCGCTGCATCCTGCGGCTGGTGCGGCCGACCGAGGGCGAGGTGGCGCTGAACGGCACACGCATTGACGATCTGCCGGAGCGCAAATTGCGGCCGTTGCGGCGGCAGATGCAGGTGGTGTTTCAGGACCCGTTCAGCAGCCTGAACCCGCGCCAGCGCGTGCGCGACATCGTGGCCGAACCGCTGCGCAATTTTGCCCTGGCGTCGGGAGCCGCGTTGCAGGCGCGGGTGGCGGCGTTGCTCGATCAGGTCGGGTTGCCGGCGAGTGCGATGCAGCGCCTGCCGCACGAGTTTTCCGGCGGCCAGCGGCAGCGCATCGGCATCGCCCGCGCCCTCGCCCCCGGCCCCGATCTGCTGGTGTGCGACGAAGCCGTCTCGGCCCTCGATGTTTCGGTGAAGGCGCAGATCGTCAATCTGCTGCTCGGCTTGCAGGAACGGCTTGGCCTGGGGCTGCTGTTCATCAGCCACGATCTGGCGATCGTGGAGCACCTGACGCATCGCGTGGCGGTGATGTATCTCGGCCGCATCGTCGAACTCGCCGACCGGCGCGCGCTGTTCGCGACGCCGCGCCACCCGTACACGCGGGCGCTGCTGTCCGCCGTGCCGGTGCCGGACCCGGCGGCGTTGCGCAACCGCATTGTGTTGCGCGGCGACGTGCCGAGCCCGCTGGCGCCGCCCCCCGGTTGCCGCTTCCACACCCGCTGCCCGGAGGCGTTCGCGCGCTGCCGCGGCGAAGACCCGGTGCCGCGCCAGATCGCACCCGGGCATCTGGTCGCCTGCCATCTGGACTCCTGAGCCGGGTTGCGGCACCGCCATGATGTTGCTATATCGTAACAAAAAGAGCGTGCCAAGGCACCGGCTTGGCTCAGGCCGGATCGGGCAAAGGCGGGGGATAGCGCAGGCCGAAGACATAGCGCGGGCGGCTTGATCTGCTGGGCGGTTTTCGGGCGGGGGCGGGCTTTGCCGGTGGTTTCGGCCTTGCGGGGCGCGGTGGCGCGGCGATCGGCAGTTCGACGTCCAGCATCCGGCAGAGCGAGCGGAGCGGTCGGAGCATCGATGCCGGGACGGCGGCGAGGAGTGCCTTCATCTCCGGGTCGGTGAAGAGGTGCCGCAACTGCGAGGCGGCGGCCGCCGATTCCGGCACCAGTCTGATCAGCCACGCCGGGCCGGTGGGGAGGCGGTTCGGGGTTCCCGGCCGCCTGCCGGGGCGCGGCCCGCCGGATTTTCGCGGTGCAATCTTGCCGGCGGCGATGCGGTCGGCGAGCCGGTAAAACGCCTGCCGGATCTGGGCAAACCGGGTCAGGACCAGCATCGTCAGCGGCACCGCGAGCCGGCCGGTGAGGCGGCGCTGCTCCACGGCCATCCAGAGCCCGTTGATGATGCTGGCAAAGCGTTTTGCCGGGGTGGGGGGTGCGTCGGTCACGCCTCTTGTTAGTATAAATGACACATCCTGGGCAAGCGGAATTTTCCGCCCCGCGTGTCGCACGCCGCTCGCGCGCTGCCCCCGCCCCTCGCCGCTCCAAGGGGCGGAGGTAGAGAAGAAAGCACGCTCTGTAACCAGATATGGGAGTGACAATGTGACTCACGTGTGAGGATTCGTTCGCAAGCAACTGAATCAGTTGGTCATTCCCGCGAAAGCGGGAATCCATGCGGCGCCCCCTGGATTCCCGCTTTCGCGGGAATGACGAGAATGCAGCACCTTTTTTCGAGTGGTTGCAACTTGCGTTGGCGGGCTGAAGCCCGCCCTACGGCTTGCCACGGCTTGCTGGCCCGCATCTTGAATGCAGCTAGCTGCATGGAGCATCCGTATGTCGAACTCGACCGCGTCAGCCTGCGCTATGGCGGCGCGGACGGCACGCTGGCGTTGCAGGACACCAGTCTGCGCGTGGCGCAGGGCGAGTTTCTCGCGGTGGTCGGGCCGTCCGGCTGCGGCAAGTCGACGCTGATGCGGCTGGTCACCGGGCTGTGGCCGGCGAGCGCCGGCACGGTGATCGTCGCCGGCAAGGAAGTGACCGGCCCGCTCAGCATCGCCGGCATGGCGTTCCAGAACCCGACCTTGCTGCCGTGGCGCAGCGTGCTGGACAACGTGATGCTGCCGCTGGAAGTGGTGCGGCCGCATCGCCGCCGGCTGCGCCGCGAGCGCGCCGCCTATGAAGCGCGCGCCACCGCGCTGCTGGCGCTGGTCGGGCTCGCCGGCTCCGCGAACCGCTTTCCGTGGCACCTGTCCGGCGGCATGCAGCAACGCGTCTCATTGTGCCGGGCGCTGATCCACGAGCCGCATCTGCTGATGCTCGACGAACCGTTCGGCGCACTCGACGTCTTTACCCGCGAGGACCTGTGGGCGGTGTTGCAGGAGGTCTGGCTGGCGCGGCGGCCGACGGTGATTCTGGTCACCCACGATCTGCGCGAGGCGGTGTTTCTTGCCGACCGGGTCTGCGTGATGAGCGCGCGGCCCGGCCGCATCGTGGTGTCGCGCGAAATCGACCTGAAGCGGCCGCGCACGCTGGAAACCACGTATCTGCCGGCGTTCATCGAGCTCGCGCACGAATTGCGCGGCTACATCGCGGACGCGCGGGAGGCGACGCATGGTTGACCCGCGCGCCGCCGCCGCGCGCCGGCAACGCCGGTTACAGCGTGTCCTGCCCTGGGCGGTGATCGTGCTGCTGTTCGCGATCTGGGAAGTGTGCGTGCGCGCCTTCGATGTCGCCGCCTTCGTGCTGCCCGCACCTTCGGCGATCTTTGCCTCGATCTGGCAATTCCATACGCCGATCCTGGAGAACGCGGCACAGACGCTGCTGACCAGCGTGCTCGGCTTCGCGCTCGCGGTCGTGGTCGGGCTCGTGCTGGGTGCCGCCCTCGGCGCCTCCGCGCTGATCTATCACGCGGCCTATCCGCTGCTGATCGGCTTCAACGCGGTGCCGAAGGTTGCGGTGGTGCCGATCCTGGTGATCTGGTTCGGCATCGGCACGGTGCCGGCCATCATCACCGCATTCCTGCTCAGCTTCTTCCCCATCGTGGTCAATGTCGCCACCGGCATCGCCACGGTGGAGCCGGAGTTGCGCGACGTGCTGCGCGCGCTCGGCGCCAGCAAGCTCGACATCGTGCTCAAGATCGGCCTGCCGCGCGCGATGCCGTATTTCTTCGCCAGCCTCAAAATTGCCATCACCGTCGCCTTCGTCGGCTCGATCCTGGCGGAAACCGTCGCCGCCAACAGCGGCATCGGCCATCTGATGGTGGTGGCGGCGTCGAGCTTCGACGTGCCGCTGGTGTTCGCCGGCCTGCTGGTGACCAGCCTGATGGGCATTCTGATGTATGCGATCGCGGCGGTGGTGGAGGCGCGGATGACCGGCTGGGCGGTGCGCAGCGCGCCCACGGCCGGCACCGTGACGACGACGGCTTAGCCGGCCAGTGCGGCGGACAGCGCGTCGAGCGCCGCCTGCGCGACCTGCACGTCCTGATCGCCCGAGCCGGAGCCGACGCCGATGCCGCCGACCACGTGGCCGTCGATGACGATCGGCAGCCCGCCTTTCAGGTTGGTCATGCGCCCGTGCGAGGCGAGGCCGAGTTTCAGTTCGACATCCGCCGGCAGCCCGCCGGACGGACGGCCGGAGGCGGCGGCGGTCATCGCCTTGTGCGTCGCGGTGTCGGCCGACAGCAGGCGCGAGCCGTCCATGCGCAGGCAGGCGAGCACGTTGCAGCCCTCGTCGACGACGATGATCACCTGCGGCACGCCGATGGCGGCGGCGGCGGCCTCGGCGGCCTGCAACAGCAACAGAGCGGCGCGATGCGTCAGTTTCAGCGCGGGGCGGGTCAGGCTCATGCGGTGTGCTCCGAAGCGGTGACCAGCTTGCCCGCCGGTGGGTGCGTGATGACGTGCGGCGACGCGACGGTCAAACCGGGATTTTGCGCGTGTCGTCGGGCGGCATGAAGGCGGCGTTGAACAGCGTGTCCGGCGGCGGTGCCACCGGCAAGCCGAAACCGTCCTTGACCACGGCGATAGCGGCAGCCAGCCGCGCCGCATCGACGACGCCGAGGCCGCCGGCCTTCGACTCGGCGGTGACCAGCTGGTTGCGGATCAGCCAGGTCAGCCGCTCGGTTTCCAGCGCCACGTCGATCAGGCTTTCCTGCTGCTGCAAGGCGGCAATCGCCGCCGCCGGATCGGCGATGGCGGCCTGATAGCTTTTCGCGCTGGCGATCAGGAAGCGTTTGGTCAGGTCGGCATCGTCCAGCATTTTGCGCGAGGCGACCACTGCGTTGCCGTACAGCGGCATGCCCCAGTCGCTGTAGTAGACCAGCTTGATGTCCTCGCGCTTGGCGCCGCCCTTGATCAGGTTGAAATAGCTGGTGCTGTCGAAGCCGAGAATCGCATCGACGTCGCCGCGCAGCAACAGCGCCTCGCGCAGGCGCAGATCGACGAATTTCCATTTCACCGCGTTCGGGTCGAGACCGTTGATCTTGCAGAAGGCGGGAAACAGCCGATACGCGGCATCGTTGACGGCCGCGCCGAGGGTCTTGCCGGCCAGATCGGCAGGTTTGGCGATGCCGGATCTGGCGAAGGTGATGGCCGAGAGCGGGCTGCGGTAATACAGCATGAACACGGCACTGATCGCCTTGTCCGGATTGCTGGCATCGAATCCGGTCAGCACGTTGATGTCGCCGATGCCGAAATCGTAGACGCCGGCGCCGACCCGACCGATCGACTCGACCGAGCCGCCGGCGCCGTCGAACCGGCAGCGCAGCCCGACCGAAGCGTAGTAGCCGCGCTGCACGCCGAGGAAGAACGGCGCGGTCGAGCCGTCGTAATTGACCGAGAACGAAACGCGCAGATCGACCGTGTCGGCGCGGGCGACGCGCGGGGCGGCGAGCAGCGCGCCGGCCCCGGCCAGCAACGCACGACGCGGCAGGCGAAGGTTTGGCATGGTGTGTCTCCCCGGTTGGCGGCGCAGGCGCGCGCCAACCATCCGCAAGGCCCGTGCCAGCAGCGGGGGCACGGCGAGCGGCGGGGGGTGGCTGATGCCGTGCCCATTGCGCGGGCAGGACAGGCAGCCGGCGCCACGAATCCGGCCGGCGTGGTGCGCCGGCCGGAAACCCGACGGTCGAAATACTATGCCGACTTCACCTTGGCGGGGCGGCCGC
>Ga0302279_10005092_pt1 | contig 14895 bp, 13 predicted proteins | sample III_Bog_N3_3_FD_194541 | JGI IMG/M metagenome (GOLD analysis project Ga0302279, IMG submission 194541) | Peat permafrost microbial communities from Stordalen Mire near Abisko, Sweden - III_Bog_N3_3 | ecosystem: Environmental > Terrestrial > Soil > Wetlands > Peat | place: Sweden: Abisko...
CCTCCTGCCGGCCTCCGCCGGCACCGTCCGGCTCGACGGCGCCGACGTGACCAACCGGCCGGCCTTCAAGGTGGCCCGCGCCGGAATGGCCCACGTGGTCGAGGGCCGGGGCGTGTTCGCCAGTCTGACCGTCGAGGAGAACCTCAAGCTGGCCTTCCGCCAGCGCGCCGGTCGACGGGCGGTGGCGGAGTCGCTGGGCCGCGCCTACGAGGCGTTCCCGCTGCTCGGGGCCAGGAAGGGCCAGTACGGCGGCACCCTGTCGGGTGGGGAGCAGCGACTCCTTTCCCTGGCCAAGGTGCTGGTCGTCCCGCCCCGGGTGCTGGTGGCCGACGAGATCTCCCTGGGGCTCGCCCCGTTGGTGACCGACGTCGTCTACGACGGGCTCCGGCGCATCAACGAGACGGGGACCGCCCTGCTCATCGTGGAGCAGCAGGTGGACCGGGTCCTCGAGATCGCCCACTCGGCTGTCGTCCTGGAGCACGGGTCGGTGGCCTTCCGCGGTCCGACGTCGGGGGCGCTGCAGGCCGTCGAGCGCCTCCTGGGCTCCCGGGAGCGGGCCGAGGCGGGGGACGGAGCGGGGGAACAACGGGGCCGGTCACCGGGAGGCCGGGACGGCGCCGTGCCAGGATCGGGTGCCGGGCCGGACGGCCGGGCCGGAGGAGAGGGCAGGACATGAGCAACGGAGTTCGGGACGCGGTCGTCGTCGACGTCGTGCGGACGACGCTCGGGAAGCGGGGCGGGGCACTGGCCGGCTGGCATCCCGCCGACCTGCTGGGCTTCGCCCTGAACTCGCTGGTCGAACGCACCGGCGTCGACCCCGGGCTGGTCGACGACGTCATCGGCGGGTGCGTCAGCCAGGTGGGGGAGCAGAGCACGAACATCGCCCGCAACGGCTGGGTGTCCGCCGGGTTGCCCCAGCACGTGCCCGCCACCACCGTCGACCGCCAGTGCGGCTCCTCCCAGCAGGCCATCCACTTCGCCGCGGCGGGGGTGAACGCCGGCCACTACGACCTGGTCGTGGCCTGTGGTGTCGAGTCCATGAGCCGGGTCAAGCTGGCCTCGAACGCCCGGGGCGGGACCGGACCGTTCCCGCCGTCGTTCCTGGAGCAGATCGACGGTCGCCTGTGGGCCCAGTTCCGGGTGGCCCAGGTGCTGGCCGACCGGTGGGGGATCACCCGGGCGGACATGGACGCGTTCGCCCTCGAGAGCCACCGCCGGGCCGCCGCGGCGTGGGACCAGGGCCACTTCGCCCGCGAGGCGGTACCGGTCCCGCTGAAGGACGAGGAGGGGACGTTCACGGGGGCCCACCTCGACCGGGACGAGGGGATCCGGCGCGGCGGAACCATGGAGACTCTGGCCGGGCTTCCGCCGGCACAGTCGTGGGAGCCCGACACGGCGCCGGACATCACAGCCGGCAATTCGTCGCAGATGACCGACGGCGCCGCCGCCATGCTCATCGCCGAGCGCTCGGTGGCCGAGCGTCTTGGCCTGCCGGTGCGGGCCCGGGTCGCCCATGCCACAGTGGCGGCCGACGACGCCGCCATCGTGCTGTCGGCCCCGGTGCCGGCCACCCAGCGGCTCCTCGACCGTTCGGGCATGACCATCGACCAGTTCGACGCCGTCGAGTGCAACGAGGCGTTCGCCGCCATCGCCCTGATGTGGCACCGGGCCTTCCCGGTCGACCCGGTGGTCCTCAACCCGAGGGGCGGGGCCATCGCGCTCGGGCACCCGCTCGGGGCGAGTGGGGTGCGGCTGGCCGCCACCTTGCTGAACCACCTGGAGGCGACCGGTGGCCGCTACGGCTTCCAGACCATGTGCGAGGGCGGCGGGCAGGCCAACGCCACCGTGTTCGAGCGCCTGGGCTGATCCGTAGCCCCCCCCGGGGGGCGGGTCTCAGTTCCCGTTGACGGGAGCGGTGGCACCACCGGAACGCTGGGACCGCACGTAGGCGGCCGATCCGGCCAGGAAGGCGTCGACGTCCTGGGACTTGGACGAGGCGAACTCGGCGAAGTAGTCCGGCACGTAGACGGCGTGGGACCCGGAGTCGATCCCGGCGAGGATGGTGGTGACCGCCTCGTCGACGGTGATGGCGTCCACCCCGCCGGCGAAGGGGTCGTTGTCCGGCAGGGTGAACAGCTCCGTGTCGACCACCCCGGGGTAGACCACCGTGACCTTGACGCCCGAGTCCCACAGGTCGACGGCCATCGCCTCGGAGAAGACGGCGATGGCCGCCTTGGAGGCGTCGTAGGCCGACTCACCCGGTGAACTGAGCGGTGCCGCCACCGACGACACGTTGACGATCCGTCCGGATCCCCGCTCGATCATCTGCGGCAGGAGGGCGAGGGTGAGGCGCACCGGCGACAGGAAGTTGATGGCCATGACCGACTCGACCGTGGCCATGTCGAGGGCCGTCACCTGGCGGCGCTTGGGGATACCGGCGTTGTTGACCAGGAGGTCCACACCGCCGAGACCCTCCACGGCGTCCCGGGCCAGCCGGTCCACGGAGTCGGGGTCAGCCAGGTCCGCCACCCACATCCTCGAGCCGGGGGAGTGCGCCCGGCAGCGCTCGAGGACCTCGGCCAGGCGGTCCAGGCGTCGGGCCACGATCCCGACGGTGGCGCCCCGCTCGGCGAACGCTACGGCCAGTCCGGCGCCCATGCCGGACGACCCCCCGGTCACCAGCACCCGCGATCCGGTGTAGTCCGTCGTTCCCGTCATCGGTTCCTCCACTGGGGTGTGCGCTTCTCGGCGAAGGCCTTCGGTCCCTCCACTGCGTCCTCGCTCGAGAACACCTCTGCGGCGATGGCCGACTCGATCCGGTAGGCCTCCTTCATGTCCACCAGCAGCCCTCGCTGGACGGACTCCTTGGTCTTGCGTACGGCGAAGGGGCCGTTGGCCGTGATCCGACTGGCGTAGTCGTAGGCCCGCTCCAGCAGCTGGCCCGGTGGGCACACCTCGTTCAGGAGACCCATGGCGAGGACCCGGGGGGCGGAGATCCGGTCGGCGCAGAGCAGGAGCTCCATGGCGGCGGGGTACGGGATCTGGCGGGGCAGGCGCACCGTGGTGCCACCGCCGGCGAAGAGGCCCCGCTTGGGCTCGAGGACACCGAAGGTGGCCGTGTCGGCGGCCACCCGGATGTCGCAGCCTCCCAGCATCTCCATCCCACCGGCCACGCAGGTGCCGTTGACGGCGGCGACGATCGGCTTGTACAGCCGGACGTTGCGGAGGACCGCCTTCACCCCGTCGTCGAGCCGGTAGCCGTCGATCTCGGTGATCCCCTCCTTCTGCATGCGGGACTGCAGGCGGGTGATCTCGGGGATGTAGGTCTTGAGATCGGCCCCGACGCAGAAGTCCTCGCCGACCCCGGTGACCACGGCGACCCAGGCGTCGTCGTCGTCGCCGAAGCGCTCCCAGGCCCCGCGGAGCTCGGCGAAGTGCCCCATGTCCATGGCGTTGCGCGCCTCGGGGCGGTCGATGGTGATGCGGACGACGTGACCGTCGTCCAACTCGTAGTGGATCGGCATGGCCCTCCTCGTGTCGGGTCGGTGGGTGCTGGGTGCGGAAGTGGTGGCCCGGACGAGTCACCGGTGGGCGGTGACGACCTCCCGGGCGCCCGTCTCGAGGGTGACCGCGGCGCCGACCAGCTCCTCGTCGACGCCGGCAGGCTCGTCCAGGCGGGCATAGCTGCGGGAGCCGTCGGGCAGGTCACAGATCAGCGCCGTCCACTCGGGGCCCTCGCGGCCGCAGGTGGTCGAGAAGGTGGCGACCGTGGCCGGGCCCTCGGCCCTCATGGTCACCGGCACGGTGTCGACGGCCGCCTGCGGGGCGGGCTGCGGGGCGGGAAGGTCCTGAGGTGGTGTGGCGGACCACAGGGTGGCCGCATGGCTGGTCATGTGCATCCCGACCCCGGTCACCAGGCCGTGGCCGCCGGGGTCGCCACGGAGGGTCTCGGCCATGGCGACCAGGGCGTGGGTGGCGTAGTTGCTTCCCGGACCCCCGTGGTAGGGGAGACCGCCGGTGACGGTCAGGGCACGGTCGTCGGTGATGCCCAGTGCGTCGCGGGCGAACTGGAGCGAGGCCGAGAAGCACGAGTACAGGTCGAGGTGGGCCACCTCGTCGATCCCCACGCCTCCGAGGGCGTGTCGTGCCGCCGATGCCATGGCCGGGGAGCACCCGAGGTCGGGACGGGCCGCCATCGTGGTCGGCTCCTCGCCCACGCCGGTGCCCCACAGGTAGACCCGCCGGTCCGCCGGTACACCCAACTCGTCGGCACGGGCCTCGGTGGCCACCAGTACGGCGGCCGCCATGTCGACGTCCATGACCGCAGTCATCAGCTTCGTGTAGGGGGTGGCCACCATCCGGTTGGCCGGCTCGGGCCGGATTATCTCCTCGGCCGTCCGGGCCACGGGGAACCAGGCGTTGTCGGGGTCGGCAGCCGCCACGGTCGACAGCGGGGCGAGCACCTCGCCCAGCTGTCGGCGGTACCCGTCGACGGCCTGGCCCCGGTCGGCCCGCCGGGCCGTGTCCAGTAGGGCGAAGGTCAGGTAGGCCTGGTAGATCCCGTGGGCGGCCTCGGTCCGGTCCAGGGTGAGGGGGAACGGCGGCGGCTCGGCCGGTGGATGGGACCACGGGGGATCAGGGTGGTGGCGGAGGGTGGCGAGCGCCTCACCCCCGACGATCAGGGTCAGTCCGTTCCCACCACCGGCCATCCGGTCGGCGGTGTCGGCCACCAGGCGCAGGGGGACCGATCCGCCGAGTCCGGAGTACCGGGAGGTACCCGGCCGGGCGCCCAGCCGAGCGGCCAGTCGGGCAGCCGGGTCGTCGTACTGCCAGGACTGGCAGAAGACCACCTGCAGCGAGTCGACGGCGGCGAGCGCCGTCGGACATCCGGCGTCGTCGGCGGCGGCCCGGGCGACGTCCTCCCACAGGTCGAGCGGCTCGGGCGCCGACCGGCCTCGCCACGTCCGACGGGCGACCCCGACGATGCACGGGGTGCGGGGGTCGACCGCCACGTCAGGACGGGCTGGAACGACGCGGGAGCGCGATGGCCCGGTCGGCGATGATGTTCTTCTGCACCTCGGTCGAGCCCCCGCCGATGGTGCTGTAGCGCTGGAACGAGTAGAGCCGGGTCCACTTTCCCCGGTCGACGGCGTCGGGACCACCGCGGGCCAGGACGCCGGACGGTCCGAGCAGGTCGACCGACAGGGCGGCGAGTGTCTGGGCCAGGGCCGACCAGCTCAGCTTGGCGAAGGGGACCTCCGGCCAGTTCTTCTCCCCCTTGATGATCTTGGACAGCGCCCGCAGCGACAGCAGGCGGGCCAGTTCGATGTCGGTCCAGGCCCGGGCGACGCGGTCCCGCAGTGCCGGGTCCTCCAGCGCCCCGGGGTTCACCGCCCGCGTCGTGGTCACCATGGCCCGCAGGTCGGCGGCCAGGATGGCCAGCTGGGTGGCGATCCCCACGCGTTCGTGGCCGAGGGTGCCCATGGCCACCATCCACCCCTCGCCCTCGCCCCCGAGCCGGCAGTCGACCGGGATGCGGGCATCGGTGAAGTAGACCTCGTTGAACATCTCCTCACCGGCCATGTCCCGGATGGGCCGGCGCTCGATTCCCGGGGTCTCGAGATCGAGGATGAAGGCGGTGATCCCCTCGTGCTTCGCCCCCCGCTCGATGGCGGTGGGGTCGGTCCGCAGGAGGAACAGCCCCCACTTGGCCAGGTGGGCGGTGGAGATCCAGATCTTCTGCCCGTTGACCACGTAGGCGTCACCGTCGAGGATCGCCGTGGTGCGCAGGTTGGCCAGGTCGTTGCCGGCGTCGGGCTCGGAGAACCCCTGGCACCAGTGATCGGTGGCGTCGAGGATCGAGGGGAGCCACCGGGCCTTCTGCTCCTCGGTGCCCCAGGCGATGATCATGGGGCCGATCTGCCACAGCCCGTTGGTGTTGAACATGCCGGGGGTGCGGTACTCCGCCATGATCTCGGAGTAGATGATCCGCTGCATGGCGGTGGCGTTGCGCCCCCCGTACTCCTCGGGCCAGTTGGCGGCGGCCCACCGGCCCTCGTTCAGCTCGCGCTGCCACGCCGCCCGACGCAGCTGGGACTTCTCGCCGGAGAGGGACGAGTTGTCGTCGAGCTCCTCACGTTCGAGGAATCCGGGGAGGTGTTCGTCGAGCCAGTCACGCAATTCGGTGGCGAACTGCTCGTCCTCGGGGGCAAGTGCGAAGTCCACGGGGCCGAGGATAGCCCTCAGGACCGTCTACGCTCGTGCCGTCATCAGTCGTGCCGATCCCGAGGTGGTCCGTGGACTTCACATTCGATGCCGAGCAGTTGGCCCTGCAGGACGTCGCCCGTCGGGCCATGGACGAGGTCGATGGCGGGCTCCTCCGGGAGCTGGCCGACGACGATGCCGGGTACACGTCCGAGCTGTGGGACCGACTGGTGTCCCTCGGCTGGACGTCGCTGCTGATCCCCGGCGAGGGTGCCGGTCTGCTGGAGATGTGCATCGTCCTCGAACAGATGGGGCGGGTCCCGCTGCCCGGACCGTTCTTCTCGTCGGCGGTGGCGGCCACCCTGGCGGCCCGTGCGCTGGAGGAGCAGGGGCTGCTCGACAAGCTGGCCTCCGGGGAGACCCGGGGGACGGTCGCCGTGCTGGAGCAGGGCCACGGTGACCCGTTGGACACGGTCCGGACCCGGGCGACCCGCAAGGGTGCGGGCTGGGTCCTGCACGGAATCAAGCCGGCCGTGCCGGACGGGCACACGGCGGACTGGGTGATCGTGGTGGCGCTGGTCGAGGACGGGGTGCGGTCGTTCCTCGTACGCCAGCCGGACGCCGAGCTGGTCCCGTCCCTGGATCCGACCCGCAAGCTGGCCCGCCTGGTCCTCGATGGGACGCCCGCCGTTCCACTCGGTCCCGGGGGCAACCAGGTCGCCCTCTGGCGGCGCGTCCAGGACGACATCGCCGTGGCGCTGGCCGCCGAGTCGGTCGGCGTGTCCGACCGCGCCCTCGAGATGGCCACCGAGTACGCCAAGGTCCGGGTGGTCTTCGATCAGCCCATCGCCTCGTTCCAGGTGGTGAAGCACCGGATCGTCGACATGTTCCACGCCCTCGAGCTGGCCCGGGTGGGCGTCCACTATGCGGCCTGGTCGTCGGACGGGGACCAGCCCGACCGCGTCCGGGCGGCCGCCATGGCCTCCGCCTACGCCGCCGAGGCATCGGTCAAGGTGACCGGGGACGACATCCAGCTCCACGGAGGCGTGGGGTTCACCTGGGCCAACGACGCGCATTTCCTCTTCAAGCGGGCCAAGCAGAACGAGGTCCTGATGGGTGGGAGCGGGCAGCAGTGGCAGCGGCTGGGGGCCCTCTTCACCGAACTCTGAGGCCGACCGGGCGCCGGCGCCGACGGTGCGCCCGGGAAGTCAGGGGACGCCCGGGATGTCAGGGGACGCCCCGGAAGTCAGGGGACGGGGTGCTCGAGCAACGAGGCGATCTCCTCGGCCCGGGCGCGGAACACCTCGGCGGACCCCCGCCCTCCGTCGAGGACCCCGGCGACGTGTTCGATGACCAGGCCGACCAGGAGACTGCGGAGCATCCTGGCCAGGACCGCCTCCTCCCCGGGAGGGCAGAGCCGGGGGCGGTGGTCGGAGAGCCAGAGCTCGAGTGACGCCTCGGTGGCGTCGAACAGCTCGGTGCCCACGGCCCGTGCCGTCTGGTCCCCCCGCATCACCTCGCCCAGCATCAGACGGATGAAGTCCTCCACCTCGAGCATGGACTCCAGGATGTCGACCAGGAGATCGGCCAGTGTCGGGGCCGCGTCGCGGACCAACGACGGCGGTTCGGCGAGGTCGGGGCTGTCCAGGAAACCCCGCTCCTCGAGGACCGCCACCAGCAGGTCGCGCTTGGACGGGAAGTAGTGGTAGAGCGTCGCCACGTTGAGCCCGGTGGCGGCGGCCAGGCTGCGCATGCTCGTCCCGTCCACGCCGTGCTGGGACATCAGCGACAGTGCCGTGCGCAGGATCCGCTCGCGTTGATTGGGGGCCCCGCCCCGGTCGGTGGGCTCGGGCGTGGGGGTCGGCACCGGCCCATTGTGGCCCACTCCCGCCGGGGGGACCCGGTGGGGAGGCGACGCGGTCCCGACGGGCCGCCGGAGGGGGTGCCCCGCGTCCCAAACGAACGTTTGATCTATAGTGCCGGACAGAGCGTCGGCCGGAGTGGCCGACGACCGGGGGAGGATCGGCCCGCACCGGTCCGGGACGGGGACCACGATGGCACGGACGGACGAGCGCACTGTCGGCACGGCACCGGCTCTGGAGAGGTTCGACCCCTTCGAGCTGCAGGACACCGTGTCCGGGGAGATCCGCGATCCGTACCCGCGGATGGGCGAACTGCGACGCCAGCACCCCGTCCACGTGGGCCCGGTCGACCTGGGTGACGGGGTGTCCGACCCCGACCCCACCCGGCCCCCGCCGGTCACCGTCTTCGGGTTCGACGAGTCGGTCCAGGTGCTCCGTGACAACGAGACGTACTCGTCGTCGGTATACGAGGGGATCATGGGCCTGGTCATGGGCAGGACCATCCTCCAGATGGACGAGCCCGAGCACCGGGTGCACCGGGCGCTGGTGTCGCCGACCTTCCGCTCCAAGGTCCTCGAGCGGTGGGAGGGTGACCTCGTGCAGCGGGTGGTCGACGAGCTCCTCGACGACTTCGCCGCCGACGGGTCGGCCGACCTCGTCCAGCAGTTGACGTTCCACTTCCCGGTCCAGGTCATCGCCGAGATCCTCGGCCTGCCCCGCGCCGACTTCCCCCGCTTCCAGCGGTGGGCCATCGAGATCACCAGCGTCACGACCGACTGGGACCGTGGCATTGCCGCCTCCGAGGCCCTGCGCGACTACTTCGCCGGGGTCGTCGAGGAGCGGCGGGTGCGGCCGGCCGACGACCTGATCAGCGATCTGCTGGCGGTCGACGTCGAGGGCCGGAGGCTCGATGACGAGGAGATCTTCTCGTTCCTGCGCCTGCTGCTGCCGGCCGGGGTCGAGACCACCTACCGGGCGTCGGGCAATCTCCTCTACGGCCTGCTCACCAACCCCGACCAGCTGCGGGCCGTACGACAGGACCGCTCGTTGCTTCCCGCCGCCTTCGAGGAGACGATCCGGTGGGAGCCGCCGGTGACGGTGATCCTGCGCCGGGCCATGGTCGACACGGAGCTGGCCGGTGTGGCCGTCGCCGAGGGCGCGGACGTCGGGCTGCTGCTGGGCTCGGCCAACCGGGACGAGCGCAAGTACGAGCACCCCGACCAGTTCGACATCTTCCGGGAGTCGCGTCAGAGCCTGGGATTCGGCTTCGGGGTCCACGTGTGCCTGGGCATGCACCTGGCCCGCATGGAGACCCGGGTGGCCGTCAACGCCCTGTTGGACCGGATGCCCGACCTGGCGCTGGCCCCCGCCCCGGGCCAGGACCTGCACATCAAGGGCATGGCGTTCCGCTCGCCGATCGCCCTGCCTGTCGCCTTCTCCCCGTCCTGAGCGTGCCGGTCCGGAGCGTGGCGGTACCGGCCCGCCGGCGACGGCCTGAGTAGGGTCGGGCGGATGCCGACCTGGTTGACCGAGGCCGAGTTCGCCGTGCTGACGGCCGCCTGCGACCGCACCGTGCCGGTCAGCGGGGACGGGCCGGGGGCGGTGGCCTCCGGGGTGCCCGACTACATCGACGGCCTGCTCGGTGCCTTCACGGTCGACCCTCCCCGGATCTGGGCCCGGGGGCCCACCTCGGGCCGGTTCGGTGGCGAGGAGGCGTTCCGCGACTTCCATCCGCTCTCGCCCCTGGACGAATTGGCGTGGCGCATCCGGATCGAGGGTTCGCAGGGTCGACCCGAACGGGAATTCAACGGCCCCGTCGTCGGGCTCCAGGAGCGGTACCGGTCGGCACTGGCCTCGCTCGGCCCGGACTTCTGCAGTGCCGGCCCCGACGAGCAGGACGCCCGTATGGCAGCCGTGGACGGGTTCCCCGAGCTCCTCTTCCATCACTGCTGCGAAGGTCTCTACGGCGCCCCCGAATACGGGGGGAACCGGGACGGCGCCGCGTGGGCCGCCATCGACTTCGCCGGTGACGTCCAACCCCGGGGCTGGACCGATGCCCAGGTGTCCGAGCCGTGACCCTCGACGCCGTCATCATCGGTTCCGGGCCGGGCGGCTCGGCGGCGGCGGAGGTGCTCACCGCGGCCGGGTGGACGGTCGCCATCGTCGAGAAGGGCCGGAACCACCTACTCGACCCCGACGACCTGACCCGGCCGTCCGCGGACTACTCCAACGACGAGATCAAGTTCCACAGCCGCCACTTCCTCGGCCCGGACCCGCTGGTCGAGCCCCGGACCTTCCGGACCGGCGAGGAGGACGGCGACCGGGTGCACGTGGGCGAGGTCAACTCGGTACCGTCCACGGTGGGGGGAGGGGGCACCCACGCAGACGGCAAGGTGCCCCGCTTCATGCCCGGCGACTTCCGCCTGCTCTCGGATCTCGGCCCGCAGCCCGGGGCCGCCGTTGCCGACTGGCCCGTCACCTACGACGACCTCGAGCCGTTCTACGCAGCGGTGGAGCGGTCCATCGGCGTGGCCGGGCTGGAGGGGGCCAACCCGTTCGCCGGACCCCGGTCGGGACCGTTCCCCATGCCCCCCGGCGCGGCGATGTTCGGCGCCGTCCGGTCGACGGCGGCCGCCGAGCGCCTCGGCTACCACCCGTACCCGGCGCCGACGGCGGCCAACAGTGTCCCCTACGACGGGCGACCGGCCTGCAACAACTGCGGCTTCTGCTCCTTCTTCGGCTGCCCGATCCACGCCAAGGGCGACCCGGTGGCCCTGCTGACCCGGACCATGGCGACCGGCCGGGCCGAGCTGCTGGCCGAGACCTTCGTGTCGCGGATCCGGTTCGAGGGCCGGCGGGCGACCGGAGTGGATCTGGTGGAGGCCGACGGGAGCACCCGTTTCCTGCCCGCCCGCCACGTCGTGGTGGCCGCCGGCGCCATCGAGACCCCCCGGCTCCTGCTGCTGTCGGACGTGGAGCACCCGGCGCTCGGTCGGTACCTCATGGTCCACTTCCAGACCATCGTGGCCGGCGGGATGCCGTACCGGACCTATGCGGAACGGGGCCGGTCGGTGACCCACGTCCACGACGACATGATCGTCGGTGACGAGCTGTCCCGTACCGCCGCCCGTGACGCCGGCCTGCCCTGGGTCCGCGGGGGCCTCGTCGAGCATGCGGGGGCGGCCATGCCCATCATGGAGGCCAAGCACTACCCGCCCGGGGCGGCCCACAACCGGCTGATGGCCGAGTCACCCATCCGCAAGCGCCTGTGGGCCTTCACCATGCAGGGCGAGGACCTGCCCTACGCCGGCAACCGGGTGGACCTCGACCCTTCGGTGCGCGATGCCCGGGGGTTCCCGGTGGCCCGGATCACCTACCGTCCCGGCCGTCACGAATTGGTCGCCCACGAGCACTTCGGGCCACGCCTGGCGGAGATCCTGAAGGAGATGGGAGCGCAGTGGACGGCGGTGACCTCGTCGCCCGGACGGGGCAATGCCGGCTTCACCCCGGACTCGGTGCCGGAGAGCCGCCACAACATGGGCACGGTGCGCATGGGGACGGACCCGGCGACATCGGTGTCCGATCCGTTCGGCCGGCTCCACGCCTACGACAACGTCGTCGTGGCCGACTCCTCGGTCTTCGTGACCTCCGCCGGCTATGGTCCCACGCTCACCCTGGCCACCCTGGCCGCCCGTGCCGCCCACCACCTGGTCTGACCGGACCGGTGGCGCCCGCGGCCGCCCCGTCAGGAAAGGCCGCGGGTGAGCAGGAGCGAACCGGCGATCGGGCCCCCGCCGTTGCTGACGGCGGCCACTTCGGGCGGCCCGCCCCGTGCCGTCACCACCTGGCGGTCGCCGCCGTCGCCGCGCAGCTGCACGCACGCCTCGTGGATGAGCCCGAATCCGTGCAGGCGCCCCCCGGACAGCTGTCCACCGGCGGTGTTGATCGGCAGCGATCCGGCCCGGCTGATGGTCGACCCGTCCTCGACGAACGGACCGCTCTCCCCGCGACCGCAGAACCCCAGGGCCTCCAGCCAGACCATGGCCAGGATCGAGAACCCGTCGTAGAGCTGGGCGACGTCGACGTCGGCCGGCCGGAGGTCGGTCCGCTCCCACATCGAGGCGGCCGCGTCCCGCGCCGCCATCGTCGTCATGTCGTCGAACTGGTCCCAGCTGGGTCGGCCCCGCAGCGCGGTGCCGACCGCGTTGACCTGGCACACCGGATGGGGCACGTCGGGTGCGTGGTCGCGGTGGGACACGACCAGGGCGGTGGACCCGTCACTCGGGGCGTCACAGTCGAACAGGCACAGCGGGGTGGAGATCATCCGGGCGTCGAGGTAGTCGGCCAGGGCCATCGGGTCCCGGTAGATCGCCTTCGGGTTGTCGGCGGCGTTGCGCCGGCCGTTGAGGGCGATCTGGGCCAGCTGGTCGCGGGTGAGACCGAACTCGTCCATCCGGCGCTGGGCGACCAGGGCGATCCAGTTCACGGCGGACACCGCCCCGAACGGGAGCGTCCACTGCAGGAACCCGGAGAACCGGGGCATGCCGCCGGCCGCTCCACCCCCTCCGCCGATGCCCTGGCGCCCGCCGGTGCCCTGGGCCGTCGACTCGGTCACCGTCCGGTAGACCAGGACGTGGCGGGCCAGACCGGCACCGACGGCGAGGCAGGCGGCGATCAGTGCCCGCATCTGCCCGGGGCCCTCGCCACCGCCGTCGTGCCAGTCCAGGCGCAGGCGGAGGGCGTCCTGGACCTCGGGGGTGGTGGGGCCGGCGAATCCCGGGGTCCCCACCCCCATGCCCGGGTACGTCGCCAGCCCGTCGATGTCGTCACGGGTCAGACCGGCGTCGGCCACCGCCTCCAGACAGGCGTCCAGGGTCAGATCGAGGCCGGTCCGCCCGAGCCGGCGGCCCACGGCCGACTGGCCGATGCCCGAGATGACGGCCTGCCGCTCGAGGGGCGTCCCTGACGGTGCGCTCATCCCCGGTTCCCGGTCGACGGACGGAAGAGCGGGAGATAGACGTCGTCGTGGTGGTCGAACACGACCTCGACCGCCATACCGGCGTGCACGTCGGCGACGCCCACGTCCACCAGGTTGGTCGTGAGGCGCACCCGCTCGTCCTCCTCGATGGCCACGAGGCCGATCAGGTAGGGCCCGCTGCCCGGGATCCACTCCTGGACGTTGACCGTGTGGGCGACGACGGTCGCCCGTCCACTCACCTCCTCGGGTGCCAGCTCCGACGACAGGCAGTCCGGACAGCGCGGTGACGGGGGATGGACGAAGGTGCGGCACGCCCGGCAACGGAGGAAGCGGAGCCGACCGTCAGCACCGCTGGTCCAGAAGAACTCGTTCTCTGGCTCGAGCCGGGGCAGCAGGCGCAGGGCCGGTCCACGGGCCGGCGGACCGGTACCGACGGTGGCCGACCCGGCGTCACCCGCCGTCATCCCCGCTGGTCCGGCATCAGCGGCCCAGTACGTCGGGGTTGACGATGTGGAGGGGCCGTGCCCCGGCCAGCAGTCGGCACAGGTCCTCGGCGATGATCCGGGTGTGGTTCGCCTCGGTGTCGTAGGTGGCGCCGCCGATGTGGGGCGTGAGCACCACCGACGGGAGCTGGCACAGCGGGTGGTCCGGCGCCAGGAACTCCCCTTCGAAGTGATCGAGCCCGGCGGCGGACACCTGTCCCGAGGTGAGGGCGGCCACCAGCGCGTCGGTGTCGTGCAGGGCGGCCCGGGCGGAGTTGAGGAAGACCGCGCCCGGTCGCATGGCGGCGAACTGGGCACTGCCGATCATGCCCGAGGTCTCGGGGGTCACCGGGGCGTGCAGCGAGACCACGTCCGAGCGCTCGAGCAGTTCGTCGAGCCCCACCGTGGGCTCGTCGGAGTAGGGGTCGTAGGCGATGACCTCCATGCCGAGCCCGCGCAGCCGCCACCGCAGGGCCCGGGCCACGGCACCCAGGCCGACCAGTCCCACCGTCCGTCCGGCCAGCTCCCACGCCCGGAACCGCTGGTAGGGGATCGTGCCGTCCTTGTAGATGTCCCCGTTGCGCACGTCGGCGTCGGCGTCGACGACCTGGCGGGTGGCGCTGAACAGCAGGGCGATGGTCAGTTCGGCCACGGCGTCGGCATTGCGCCCCGGTGCCCGCAGCACGGGCACCCCCGCCTCGGTGGCGGCGGCGACGTCGACGTTGGTGGGGTCGCCCCGGCAACTGCCCACGGCCACGAGGGGCAGCTCGAAGAGCGGTCCGGCGCACCGGTCGCTCTCCACCACGGCGATGGTGGCGCCGTCGGCCTCCATGCGGGCAGCCAGCTGATCGGCGTCGTAGATGCGGAGCTTCGGCTGGTCGAGCCAGGAGTCGAGCGTGAGGTCGGCCAGCTCGCCGAGCAGGTCGAGACCGGGACCGCGCACAGCGGCCGTGACGAGCGCCTTGGGTCGTGCCTGCGTCATACGTTCGCCCTCTCCCCTGGGTAGCGTGCTGACCGACCGGGACAGTACCACCGACCGGAGGAGACGGACCGATGTCATCGCACCCAGACGAGTCAACGCACGCAGTCGGGCAGACACCGAGGGCAGCGGCTCCGCCGGCGGGGGACCGGTGCACCATCGGGATCGACGTGGGCACCACGTCGGTCAAGGCGGTGGCGGTCGATGCCGAGGGGCGGGTGGTGGCCCGTGCCCGGGTGCCGCACCGGGTGATCACGCCGACACCGGAGGTCCTGGAGCACGACGCGTCCCAGGCCTGGCGTCGGGGACCGCGACGGGCGCTGGCCCAAGTGGCCGCGGCGCTCGACGGGCCGGCGGCCGGGGTGGTCGTCACGGCGATGGTCCCGTCGA
>Ga0302279_10005093_pt1 | contig 14893 bp, 14 predicted proteins | sample III_Bog_N3_3_FD_194541 | JGI IMG/M metagenome (GOLD analysis project Ga0302279, IMG submission 194541) | Peat permafrost microbial communities from Stordalen Mire near Abisko, Sweden - III_Bog_N3_3 | ecosystem: Environmental > Terrestrial > Soil > Wetlands > Peat | place: Sweden: Abisko...
GCAGGCGACAATTTTCATTCTCTGGGGCCGCATGGTTGTGGCATAGGAGCCGGGGAGGCCTTTCTACCAACGGTTGCCCAAGGAGTCCACGACCTGGGTCGGGGCCCTTGCCGGGTGCCGCCAGACAGCGATCGTGCCCTGCGGTGCAGACCTCACGAAGCAGGGGCCTCGACGCGTTGCCGCAGGCCAGGATGGTGCGGCTGGCGCCTTGCCTGCGGCTGGACCTGCCGCACAGCCGCCGCGACAGAAAGCTCGACTTCGCCCCCCCGTCCCGACGCGGAACGGCCCATCGATGTGATGGAAGCCGGCTCCCGCTATGGCCCGGTCAGGGGGGCGATATATGACATGAGCTTGAATATCGTATCTTGCTGAATTAGAATCGTTGACACGTTCCTTTCAGCATAGTATTTGAACCGCGATTCCAGGGAAGGGAATGGGTTTCGCGCGATGTGCCCCGCCCATTCGTCCGCAACCAGGACCGGATCTACGTAATAATGTGTCACGTGCGGCAAAGGCCGTGACGTGAACCGAGGGATTCTGTACCCATATTCGCCGACGCCACAGCGGGTTGTGGGGGTCCGAAACTCATGCTCCGCATCCTATGCGGATCGGTTTGCGCATGGTTAGGCACCACAGCTTGGCGTATCAAGTCGAAGGAGGACCAGAATGGCAAACCCACCGTACGGCATCAATGTGTGGATCTTCCTGAACGAAGATGAACCACCCGGCACCAACTACAACAGCTCAAACAGCTGCTTTCAATCGCTCATTCAGTACAAGACTTACGACAGCGCAAGTTTCCTCGGCATCGCGTTTTTCGAGGTGGTTCCCGCCGCCAGCGGTGACACCATCCAAATCGGCAGCTCATCGCACCCGGGTGGTCTGACCAACCAGGATTATTTGAACTCCGTGCTGCATGATGCACGCCAGGTCAACCCGAATATCAAATTCTTGGCGACGATGGTGTATTCGGGCAGCAATACCCTGGCCGCAATTTTTGCAGGCGGTGGCGATCCGCAAACACAGGCCACCACATTCGCCAACAATCTGGTGACGTATCTCAGTAACAATGGCATGAATGGGATGGATGTTGACTGGGAAGGCGCGGTATCCGAACAACTCACCCAGCAACAGTTCCAGATCCTGTTTTCCACGATTCGCCAGGTGTTCGATCAGCAGCCGGTGAAATATTATCTGTCGTTCACGCCTGCATGGCCCACCAGTACGATCGATTATCCGACGGTCAACAGCGCATTTGATTTCGTCTCCCCTCAATTCTACGACGGCACGCCCTTATCGGAATTTCTCCGCGTCGGAATCGCCCCGACCAAGATCGGCTACGGCGCACAGTTCGAGCCAGGAAATGCGGCACCCAATGCCTCCGCACAACAGGTTTGGAACACCGTGTCGGCGGGTTTTCAATACAAGGGAACCCCGTATGATTATCAGGACATTTTTGTCTGGCGACTCAACTCCGGCAACTTCCAGTTTGAGCAGGCCCAGTTCATGATTCTGTTTCAACTCGGAAACCCGCCGACCGGCAATGCCTTCGACGACACGCCGATCATCGGCGCGGCGGGTAACCCCAACATGACCCAAATGAATATCCGATCGGGGGACGTACTCGACGCCATTCAGGCCGTCAATACCGGGACCGGCCCATACAACACCGGCACTCAGGACAGGGAAATCGGGGTATTCACATTGTTGCAGCACGGCGGAAACAGCGGAGCAAACCAAACGGTCAATATCCCGCTCAATGATCCGATCGTGTCTGTTTCCGGCTACACCGGCTCGTGGTACGGCTGGCAGTGTGTTTTGCAACTCACGTTAACCGGACGCAGCGGCGCCACGTATGGCCCATTCGGCACCATGGCCGGTTCAACCACCCGGAACCCTTTCACACAGTCCGCCACGCCCGGACAGAGCGTCGTTGCCTTTAGCGGATCCACCGTGACGGTTCCCCTGGCGGACGGCAGCCACACTGCAATCATTGCAAGTCTGAATGCGGCCTTTGCCTGACCCGTCATTGCACCAGACCTGCAGGCGAATGCGCGGCTGCCACGCACCCATTGGCGCGAACCTGACGGTAGGCCATGTTCAACGGCCACCCGGGCAGTTACGAGGCATGCCATGCAAAGCCTGCGGCTGGACGAACGTGTCACCGCGACGAATTTCGACGAGGTCCGCTATCTGGCCGCGAACCCCGATGTGGCCGCGGCGGTCGCGGCGGGGCATCTGCTGACGGGGTGGCAGCATTACGCGCATTTCGGCCATCGCGAGCCGCGCCGGATGCGGGTCACCGCCGGCCTCGACGCGTTGCGACAGGCCAAGATGGCGCGCCTTCTGCCGTTCCTGCGACTGGACCTGCCGCATGTCCGGCGGGGCGCCAAGATCGACTTCCTGACCCCGGAACTGCGCCAACAGGCGGCGGTGGTGCCAACGGACAACGTGTCGGCGAACCCCTACCCGGACCCGGTGCGCGCGATGATCGCGCGCCATCCCGACGGCCTGCTGCTGGATTGCGGCGCCGGCCAGCGCGACGTGTACTACGACACGATCGTGAACTACGAGATCGTCGATTACGACTCCACCGACGTGCTGGGCATCGGCGAGACCTTGCCGTTCCAGGACGCCACCTTCGACGGCGTCATCTCGATCGCGGTGCTGGAGCATGTCCGCGACCCCTTCGCCTGTGCCGCGGAGCTGGTTCGGGTGCTGAAACCCGGCGGCGAGATCGCCTGCGAGGTCCCCTTCCTGCAGCCGCTGCACGGGTTTCCGCATCACTATTACAACATGACCCCACAGGGCCTGCGCGCCTTGTTCGAAGGCGCGATCGACGTGGACAATGTCTTCGTCCTGCCCTCCGGTTCCCCGGTCTGGTCGCTGACCTGGGTGATCCGGCGCTGGGCGGAGTGCCTCGACGAACCCGTTCGGCGCGAGTTCCTGGGCACGACGTTGGGCGATCTGCTGCGGCCGGCGGACGACTTCATGGGCCGGCCCTGGGTCAAGAGCCTCTCGGCCGAGGCCAACCTGGAACTGGCCGCGGCCACCTTCCTCACCGGTCGCAAGCCGGCGGCCCCCGAGCATGGCCCCCTTGTGGTTGGCAAGCGGCAAGGCTAAGCCCGGCGCCTTCCGGCAACCACCAGCTCGCCGCACCTAGGGGTTTACTGTATGTTCTCGCGGATGCTCGGCTTCATGTCTGCCGACATGGCCATCGATCTCGGCACCGCCAACACGCTTGTCTATGTCAAGGGTCGAGGCATCGTTCTGGCGGAGCCAAGCGTCGTGGCGATCGCCGACGTGCGCGGCAAAAAGCAGGTCGTCGCGGTGGGGGAGGAAGCCAAGCTGATGCTGGGCCGCACCCCCGGCTACATCACCGCCAGCCGCCCGTTGCGCGACGGGGTGATCGCGGATTTCGAGGTGGCGGAGGAAATGATCAAGCATTTCATTCGCAAGGTGCATAACCGGCGCGGGTTCGCCTCGCCGCTGATCATCGTCTGCGTACCCTCCGGCTCCACCGCCGTCGAACGCCGAGCGATCCAGGAAAGCGCGGAGAGCGCCGGCGCCAGGCGGGTGCAACTGATCGAGGAACCGATGGCCGCGGCGATCGGCGCGGGGCTGCCGGTGACCGAACCCTCGGGATCCATGGTCGTCGATATCGGCGGCGGCACGACGGAGGTCGCGGTGATCTCCCTGGGCGGCATCGTCTATTCGCGCAGCGTGCGGGTGGGCGGGGACAAGATGGACGAGGCGATCATCAGCTATATCCGCCGCAACCATAATTTGCTGATCGGCGAGTCCTCGGCCGAACGGATCAAGATGGATATCGGCGCGGCGAACCAGTCCGAGGACGGCGACCAAGGACCGTACCGGGAGGTGCGCGGCCGCGACCTGATGAACGGGGTGCCGCGTGAGGTGCTGGTGAGCCAGCGCCAGATCGCCGAAAGCCTGTCCGAACCGGTGGCGGCGATCGTGGAGGCGGTGAAGGTGGCGCTGGAGAACACGCCGCCCGAACTCGCGGCCGACATCGTGGACCGGGGGATCGTGCTGACCGGGGGCGGGGCGCTGCTGTACCGGCTGGATCAGGTGCTGCGCGATGCGACGGGGCTCGCGGTGGTGGTGGCGGAGAACCCGCTGCAATGCGTCGCGCTGGGGACGGGACGGGCGCTGGAGGAACGCAAGCGGCTGTCGAACGTGCTGACCAGCATGTACTGACCGGTCACGGCACCCGATAGACCCGCGCCGCGGTGCCGCTGAATAAAGCCGCTTTCGCGTCGGCCGAGGCGCCGGCGGCGATCCGCTTGAAGGCGTTCCAGGTTACCGCGTAGCTGCTCCAGCGCTTCTGCACCGGAAAGTTGCTCTCGAACATGCAGCGGTCGGCGCCGAACAACGTGATGCTGGTCTCCAGCCAGGGGCGCCAGGCGGCGGCGGTTTCTTCCGATGACGGCGGCAGGTCGCGGTTGGCGGCATCACCCGGCAGCCGGATCGGCAGGGCGCCGAGTTTCACCGTCACGTTCGGCTGGCGGGACAGCGCGGCCATGCCTTCTTTCCAGTCGGCGAAGACCCGGGCGCGATCGGCGGCATAGGGCCCGCCCAGGATCGGGCTGCCGACATGGTTCAGCACGATGGTCGTGGCGGGGAAGGCGGCGGCGAGATCGGCGACCTCGGCCAGTTGCGGATGATAGACCCAGGCATCGAACACGAGGCCCAGCCGGTCCAGGCAGGCATAGCCGGCGCGGAAGGCCGGATCGGCGAGCCTATGCGGCGTCGGCACCACCTTGTGGATGCGGTCGCTGGCGTCCCAGGCGGTGGACTGGCGGATACCGGCAAAGCGCCCGCCGCCGGCCTGGATGTGGCGTTCCAGCAGCGGACCGGCGGCCTCACCCAGTCGCAGATCGATGTTGCCGACCATGCGGATACAGGGTTTCGAGGGGCCGGACGCGTCGAGACCGGCGACGAATTCGGTTTCGCCGAGGGAGGCTTCCGCGGGTGGGCCATCGGTGCGGTACATCGAGTGGCATTCCTCGTACACCGTCCCTCGGATGTTGTGGCCGGAGGCGAGGTCGGCGAGCAGATCCGGCAGCAGGTAGGTGCTGCCGTCGCGGACCCAGAGGTGGTGGTGCGGGTCGATGATCGCCAGGTCGGGTTCCAGGATGGGTTCGACGTGGCGGCCAAGCCAGCCGGTGTCGATCGGGCCGGCGAAACGGCTATGCGGTTGGGGGGCCATGGTGGGGTTCCTCCGGTCGCCCCGAACGGGCGTTTAGCCGGATGATGGCACGGGAAATGGGGCCGGTCACGCGAACCGGGGGATGGGCCGGTTGTCTCGCCCCGTGCCGTGGCCCCGGCAGCCGATGATCGTCAGTTGATGTGTCGCCCCTTTGCCGAGGGTCTCATCGATCAGCCTGCTGCTTTTATCGATCCGCCGGCTCCAGCAGGGTTTCAGATCGGCTCATATCACGTCCGTTGCTGGCATCGGCGGTTGCATCCGCAAGTCCGCTTTTGCACCCCGAAGTTAGCCAGCGGCCGGGGCCGCACCGCCATGGCTGAAAATGGCCGAGGGTCCAGCACTTCGCATTTTGCCGCAAGATTGTTGTATATTCGTTACGCTCTGGACAGCGTGGGAGGACGGGACGCGCTATTTTTCATAGAAGGAAGAATGAAGGTCACGGTGCGCAACGGCGGCTAATCCTGCCGGGCGCCGACCAAATCTGGGGGACAGCGTACTTACACAGTCGTCGGTAAGCAGGACGACACTGGGTTTCCCAACGTCATGCGGGCGCAGGCCCGCCATCCACGACTTTCGCACGTGCAGCCACGCAAGTCATGGATGGTGCGCCTTCGCGCACCATGACGCGTAAAGCAATGCCGTCGCCCAAATTACCGACTGCTGAGTAACGGACAGGCTCAGCGCGCTTCTGGCGGATGTCCCTGACGGCCCGCCATCGTCGAAACGGGCCAACACCCCCGCCCCGCCAAATTCCGCATCAGCGCCCCGACCCCGAAGGTCCAGCCCTCGCATTGGTCCGTCGGCCGCATCCGGTTCACCAGCCGCCCCAGTTTCGGCGACGCGATCGTCACGATATCTCCCGTCTTATGCGTGAACCCCTGTCCCGGCGCATCCCGGTCCTCCACCGGCGCGAACATCGTCCCCAGGAACAGCACCGCCCCGTCGGGATACGGGTGGTGCGCATTCAGCATCTGCCCCGCCAGGTCCGCCGGATCGCGGCTGATCTTCGCGATCGAGGAAGCCCCCTCCAGCGCGAACCCGTCCTCGCCACGCACCCGCAGTGTCACCGTCATCGACCGGATATCGTGCAGGCCGAACCCGGCGTCGAACAACCGCAGGAACGGCCCGATCGCACAGGACGCGTTGTTGTCCTTCGCCTTGCCCAGCAGCAGCGCCGACCGGCCCTCCACATCGCGCAGGTTCACGTCATTGCCCAAGGACGCCCCCACGATCGCGCCCTCCGAGGACACTGCCAGCACCACCTCCGGCTCCGGATTGTTCCACGACGATCCCGGATGGATCCCCGCATCCGACCCGGTCCCGACCGCGGCCATCGGCTGGCACTTGGTGAAGATTTCCGCATCCGGGCCGATGCCGACCTCCAGGTACTGGCTCCAGGCGCCCTGCTGGATCAGCACCTGCTTCAGATGCGCCGCCTCCGGCGATCCCGGTTTCAGGCGCGCCAGGTCATCGCCGACCAGCCGCGTCACTTCAAACCGGATGGCGGCGGCGGCGTTCAGATCGCCGCGGGCGCGTTCCTCGATCACGCGTTCCAGCATCGAGACCGCAAAGGTCACGCCCGCCGCCTTCACCGCTTGCAGATCGACCGGCGCCAGCAGCCACAGACGAGCGACATCGCGCGTATCCGGCGGCGTGTTGGCCAGCACCGCATCCAGCGGGCCCAACGCCTCGCCCTCCGCGGCGCGCAGGGCCGCGGCGGGATCGGCGGCCTCGCACAGATCGCGCATCGTGGGGAAGGTCCGGGTGATGTCCACCAACGCCCCGTCGCGCACCGCCACTACCGACGGCCCGCCCAAGTCCGGCCGCCATACCCGCCCGGCCAGCGCGGCGGCCGCGGCGTCGTCCGGCAACGCCGGCATCAGGGCATCGGCAAACACTGTCATAGCTGGTATCCTCCCCTCCGGGTGTCGCACCCGGCCGGTTCCTGACTACATGAACCGGCACCAACTGGGGAGAGAGCGGATGAAGCGGCTGTTTGGCGGCGGTCAGGAAACGGCGGAGTCCTTCCCGGTCCAGCACGCGGATGAAGAATGGCGCGGCAAGCTGACGCCGCAGCAATTCGCCGTGCTGCGCAAGCACGGCACCGAACGGGCGGGCACCAGCCCGCTGAACCAGGAAAAGCGCCCCGGCACCTTCATCTGCGCCGGCTGCGGGCACGATCTGTTCAAGACGGCGACCAAATTCGAAAGCGGCACCGGCTGGCCCAGCTTCTGGCAGCCGCTGGACGGCGCCGTGGGCACCACGGAGGACCGCAGCTTCTTCATGACCCGGGTCGAGGTTCATTGCAGCCAGTGCGGCGGCCATCTCGGGCACGTCTTCCCCGACGGCCCGCGTCCGACCGGCCAGCGCTATTGCATGAACGGCGTGGCGATGGACTTCAAGCCGGACTGACCGGCGCCGGCCGGCCGAGATACTGCGCCAGCACCGTCTTCGGCGGACCGTCGGCGACGATGCGGCCCTTTTCCAGCCACAGCACCCGCGTGCACCAGGTCTGGATGATCTCGGTCTGGTGGGTGGACAGCACCATGATCTCGGCGCCGCGGACCATTTCCTCCAGCCGGTGGCGCGCCTTATCCATGAAGGCGGCGTCGCCGGCGAGGAACCATTCGTCCATCAGCAGGATCTGCGGCCGGATGGCGGTCGCCAGAGCGAAGCCCAGCCGCACGACCATGCCGGCCGAGTAGATCCGCACCGGCAGGTCCAGAAAGTCCGACAGTTCGGCGAACTGCTCGACGTCCCGCTCGAGTTGCGGCAGCGCCGATCGCGGCAGGCCGTTATACAGGCCGCGCAGCGCGATGTTCTCTCGCCCCGTCAGGTCGATATTCATCCCCAGGCTGGGATCCAGCAGCGCGTTCAGGCTGCCCTCCACCCGCACCCTCCCTGCCACCGGCTCGTAAATCCCGGCGAGGACACGCAGGAGGGTGGTTTTGCCGGCGCCGTTGGAGCCGACCAGGCCCAGCCGGTCGCCGCTGTGCAAGGTGAAGGAAATGTCCTGCAGCGCCTGCACCACGATCCGCTGCTGCTGGTCCTTACCCAACCGGCCGGAGGCGGCGGCGACGACCATCTTCTTCAGGCTGCGCGAGCTGCCATGATACAGCGGAAAGTAAACCGCGACATCGGCGGCCTCGATGCGGGCATCACGGGGCATGGCTAGATCCAGAACGCGATGCGGCCGCGGGCGCGCAGGAAAAACGCCCAGGCGACGCCGCACAGCGCACCGCTGTACAGCAAGGTGGCAAGCCAGGTCATGGCCGAGGCGGGGGTGCCCAGCAGCGGCCCGCGCACGACCTCCAGCAGGTCGTAGAACGGACTGAACGGCAACAGATAGACCATCTCCCGCAACTGTTCGGGTTTCCAGATCACCGGGGTGAGGAAGAACGCGATCTGCATGATGCTGTTGACGATCGGCAGGATGTCGCGAAAGCGGGCGCAGAAGCCGCCCAGCAGCATCGTCAGCGCGAGGGCATCCGCGACCCACACCGCCAGGCCCGGAACAGCGAGGACCGCGTCCCAGCCCGGCCAGCGGTCGTAGATCGCGAAAACCACGACGATCACGATGATGTTGTGCGCCAGCACCAGCAGGTTGCGGATCAGGATCCGCAACGAAAACACGGAGAACGGCATCCGCACCGAACGGATCACGCCCTCGGATTCGGTGAAGGTCAGACAGGAATCGTTCACCAAAGTCGCCAGGAACGCCCACAACACCTGCGACAGCGCGAGAAACGGCAGGTAGTCCCGCATGTCCATGTGGAACAGCCGCGAATACAACAGCCCCAGCGAGGCAACCATCACCCCGGTCGAGATCGTCAGCCAGAGCGGCCCCAGCATCGAACCGCGATAGCGCAGCCGGATGTCGAGCCAGCCCAGTGTCAGCGCCAGGCGCCAGAGCCGCAGCCCGTCGCGGATATCCCACAGCGCGAGGCGATTGCGGGCCCGGACCGACATCACGGCGTGCAGGTCGAGGGTGGCATTTCGCGCGGTGGTCATGGCGGGTCCGGTCATCAGGCGGAGGCCGATAGCCCATTGGCCCGCCCACGGCAACCGGGACACCGCGTTCCGGCTTTACGCCATGGGGACAGGCCGCTAGGACAAGCGCCATGAACACCGGGGTCCCGATCCCTTCCGCCATTCCGCGCACCGCCCTCGTCACCGGCGGCGCCCAGCGGCTGGGGCGCGGCATCGCTTTGGCCCTGGCCGGCGCCGGCTTCGATATCGCGGTGCATTGCCACGCCAGCACCGAGGCCGCCGCCGCCACCTGTGCCGATATCGCCCGTCTGGGACGCCGAGCCGTCACGTTGCGCGCCGACCTGGCCGCCGAAGCCGAGACCGAACGCTTGCTGCCGGCCGCCGCCGAGGCGCTGGGACCGATCGGCGTGCTGGTCAACAACGCCAGCCGGTTCGAGCGCGACGCGTGGGACGACGCGACGCGCGCCTCCTGGGACGCGCATCTCGAGCCCAACCTGCGGGCGCCCTTCGTGCTGATGCAGCACTTCGCGGCGGCGCTGCCGGCCCTGGCGCAGGGTGTGGTGATCAATCTGATCGACCAGCGGGTCTGGTCGATCACCCCGCATTTCGTGACCTACACCCTGTCCAAGGCGGGCCTCTGGGCCTTGACCCAAAGCATGGCGCTGGCGCTCGCCCCGCGCATCCGGGTCAACGCCATCGGCCCCGGCCCCGCTTTGCCCAGCCCGCGCCAGTCGCAGGCCCAGTTCGACCGGCAGGCGGCGTCGGTGCCGCTGGGCCACGGCACCTCGGCAGCCGAGGTGGGGCAGGCCGCCCTGATGATCCTGTCGCTGCCGGCGATGACCGGACAGATGATCGCGCTGGACGGCGGGCAGCATCTGCAATGGGCGTCCGGCCAGGGCGCGCCGCCGCCGGAGGAGTAGCGATGACCATCGCCAGCAGCCGGGACGGGTTGCGTCACGTCTTCCTGCGCGATCTGGTGCTGCCGGCCAGCATCGGCGTCTATCCCCACGAGCACGCGGCGCGTCAGCGGGTGCGCATCAATGTCGATCTGGGGGTCACCGATGACACCGCACGTTCGGGTATTCCGGTTGGCCGCGATGAACTGGGCCGGGTGGTTGACTACGAGACGGTGGCGAACCAGGTCAGAGCCATCGTCGGCGCCGGTCACGTTCGCCTGGCCGAGACCCTGGCGGAGCGGATCGCGGTGGCGTGCCTGATGGACGAGCGCGTCGAATTGGTCAGGATCCGGGTCGAAAAGCTGGATATTTTTCCCGACGCGGTGTCGGCGGGGGTGGAAATCGAGCGCCGGCGGCAGAATTCATCCACCTGATAACATTGGGAAATCAGAAACAACCCTGCCTTGCATACGGCTTTTCATTTGAGGACAGCGTGTTGATCGAAATGCTGTAATATCAATGGCTTGATGAGTGCCTAAAATTCCAGCAACGTGTATTCCCCCCAGCAAGACCGCGGTTTTCCGGGGCTTACCCGCGGTTCCACACACAGACTTATCCACAGATTCGGTGGATGAAATCACGCCGCCGTGAACGAGCAGTCTATGATCGAGGCTGACCCCGTACCACCGCCCGCGAAAGGCGTCGCGGTCATCGAGGCCGCCCTGGCCACGATGCCCGCGAACCGCGGCGTCTATCGCGTGCTGGATGCCAAGGGCGAGGCGCTGTACGTCGGCAAGGCCCGCAACCTGGCACGCCGGGTGACCGCCTATACCCGGCCGGTGCGCCTCGATGAACGGCGGCGGCGCATGGAGAACGAGACTGTCGCCATGACGGTGATCACCACCCACACCGAGGCCGGGGCGCTGCTGCTGGAGGCCACCCTCATCGAGCGAATTTCCCGTTGACTGCACCAAAGCGTTCCTGCGGGACGCCGCGCCTTGATGCCGCCCATACTATCCTTGACATCATATGCGCTGCGGAGTATATGGCGGCAGTCCTTGCCTAAGCCAGGCGAGGATGGACCGGATTGATAGTTAACGGGAGTATATGATGATCAAAAATCGCAGGTTTTGCCGGGAGGATTTGGATGATACGCTCTATCAAAGGATCAGCAACCCGTCGCTTTATAGAAGATGGCAAGCCGAATTTTTCCGGGTTGGACGCTGATCTGGCACACCAGCGGCTTAATGAACTGAATGCAGCTGTTTCCCTTGACTCATTTGGCAAGCTGAAAAGCATTGGCTTGCATAAGCTCAAAGGCGACCGTCGGGGATTTTGGCCTATAGATATTAACGGGCCTTGGCGACTGCTATTCAAGTTCAAGAACGGCGACGCGTATGAAGTGCATATCAATGATCCCCATTGAAAGGTGAACGGCGTGAACCGCCCAAATGATAGCGAGGTGTTTGAATACCCCGGGGGCGTGCCTCTGCCGCCTGTGCATCCCGGGCGTTCGTTGGCCTGTGAACTGCAGGCCCGTGGCCTCACAGCGAATGCACTGTCCCTGAAGCTTCGGGTGCCAGCCAACCGGCTGTCAGAAATCATCCGCGGCCAGCGGGCCATCTCAGCAGAGACGGCATTGCGCCTCGGACGGTATTTCGGCACAGGTGGTGCATTCTGGATGAATTTGCAGAGCCATTACGACTTGGCATTGGCCGAAAGGCAGGTTGGGGAACGGATCAACCAGGAAGTCGAGGCCGCCTGACCGATCAGGGATGCGAAGGCTGAAACAAGAGAATAGACTGTTCATGTCTCGGGTTCGAAAGCAACGGCACGAATTTGCGGCCTGCAAGGCCGGCGTATGTGGGCCTGCGAGGACTTTGCCGGCGCGGCCGTCCCGACCCGGCGTTGGCAAGTCATCGCGCAGCCTTGGGATCGACCCTGATCCAAGACTGTGGTGGGATGTTCTCCAGCCGCGTCGATGAGCATGCAAATGGACACGCCTGAGGGGTTGCTGCCGCCCGCGAAAGGCGTCTCGGTCATCGAGGCCGCCCTGGCCACGATGCCCGCGAACCCCGGCGTCTATCGCATGCTGGATGCCAAGGGCGAGGCGCTGTACGTCGGCAAGGCCCGCAACCTGGCACGCCGGGTGACCGCCTATACCCAGCCGGTGCGCCTCGATGAACGGCTGCGGCGCATGGTGAACGAGACCGTCGCCATGGAGGTGATCACCACCCACACCGAGGCCGAGGCGCTGCTGCTGGAGGCCAACCTCATCAAGCGGCTGAAGCCGCGCTTCAATATCGTCCTGCGCGACGACAAGTCCTACCCCTGGCTGATGCTGACCGAGGATCATCCCTACCCGCAGATCGCCAAGCACCGCGGCGCGCAGGTGCGGAAGGGGTCGTATTACGGCCCCTTTGCCTCGGCTTGGGCGGTCAATCAGACGGTCAATGCGATGCAGCGGGTGTTTCTGCTGCGGTCCTGCGCCGATACGGTCTTTTCCACGCGCACCCGGCCGTGCCTGCTGTTCCAGATCAAACGCTGTTCCGCGCCCTGCGTCGGGCGGATCGAGCCGGCGGCCTATGCGAAGCTCGTGGGTCAGGCGAAGGCCTTCCTGTCCGGCAAGTCCGCGACCGTGCAGCAGGAACTGGCGGCCGAGATGGAACAGGCGGCCGAAACCCTGGAATTCGAACGCGCCGCCGCCGCCCGCGACCGCATCCGAGCCCTGACCTTCGTGCAAGGCAACGATGTGGTGAACCCGGCCAGCCTGACCGATGCGGACGTGATCGCCGCCTGGCAGACCGCCGGCCAGACCTGCGTACAGGTGTTCTTCGTCCGCGGCGGGCGCAACAACGGCAACCGCGCCTTCTTCCCGACCCACACCAAGGCCGAGGAGGCGCCGCAGGTGCTGGCCGCCTTCATCGCTCAGTTCTACGACGACAAGCCGCCGCCGCCGGTGCTGCTGATCAACCACACGGTGCCCGAACAGGAGCTGGTGGCCGAAGCACTGACCCTGAAGGCCGGCCGCAAGGTGGAGATCGCGGTGCCGCAGCGGGGCGAGAAGCGCGCGGTGGTCGAACACGCGGAAACCAACGCGCGCGAGGCGCTGGAGCGCAAGCTGGCCGAATCCGCCGGCCAGGCGAAGCTGCTGGAGGGGGCGGCGCAATTGTTCGGCCTGCCCGCCACACCGGAGCGCATCGAGGTCTATGACAACTCCCACATCATGGGGACGAACCCGTATGGGGTGATGATCGTCGCCGGGCCCGAGGGCTTCACCAAGGCGGCGTACCGGAAATTCGGCATCCGCGGGCCGCTGGCCCCCGGTGACGATTTCGGCATGATGCGGGAGGTGCTGACACGACGGTTCAGCCGGGCCCTGAAGGAACAGGCGGAAGGCGCGCCGGCCGGCGACTGGCCGGATATCGTGCTGATCGACGGCGGGGCCGGGCAGTTGTCGGCGGCGCGCGATGTGCTGGCGGAACTCGGCGTGGACGACGTGAAGCTGATCGCGATCGCCAAGGGGCCGGACCGCGATGCCGGGCGGGAGTGGTTCCACACCGACGGGATGGCGCCGTTCCAACTGCCGCCGCGCGATCCGGTGCTGTATTTCCTGCAACGGCTGCGCGACGAGGCGCACCGCTTCGCCATCACGACCCACAGAGCCGGGCGATCGAAGGCGATCCGGGTGAGCGAGCTGGACGAAATCCAGGGCATTGGCGCGGCCCGCAAACGCGCGCTGTTGAACCATTTCGGGTCGGCGCGCGGCGTCAAGATGGCGGGCCTCGGCGACCTGGAAGCCGCTCCCGGTATCAGCCACGAGACCGCTCGGCGGGTGTATGCGCATTTTCACCCGGGCGTGCGGATGGAGGGGAGCGGGTAGGCTGCGTCTGGCGCGGCCAGGGTTGCGGCGGCAGTCGCGACCCGGGTCGGATGCGGGCAACACATCCCCCCACCCCGACCGGTGTCGTCCGAACAGCGGGTCCGCTCGATTCGCTGCCAGGGCCGCAAGCGCCCGCGTCATGCCGTCCGGCTATCGCAACCGGACGTGCCGATCAGCCGAGCCCGCTGCCCGATCCGGACCTGAACCACCGCGTGCTGACGAAACAGGCGCGCCAGACGCCGCACCCGGCCGGGATGGTCGAGCACCAGCAGATGCGCCTCGTGCCAGCCGCGCCACGCCCCCTGCGCCACCAGCACCGTCATGCCCCGCAGCCGCTCCGCCAGGGCGATCTGGCGGCGGCGGTTCCAACCCGGCGGCATCCGGCGTGACCGGGGATTCCAGGCGGTGATAAACACGCCCGTTCGGCATCCATGCGCCCGCAACAAGCCATCCATCCCGCGGGCGCGCCAGCCGATCCGCACCGCGATACCGCCGGCTTCATAGGTGGTGCGCCGGTAGGCCCGCAGGGTCCGCGCCGGAATGGTCAACGCGACCGGCGTTCAGGAAGACCGGTCGTCGTGGCTGCCGGCGAACGCCACGTCGCGATGCACGTGCACCGACATCAGCACGCCGAAGCCCAGCATCACCGTGATCATCGCCGATCCGCCATGCGAGATCAACGGCAGCGGCACCCCGCCCACCGGGATTGCCCCCATCACCATCGCCAGGTTGACGAACACATACAGAAAATAGTTGCAGGCGATCCCGAGCGCCACCAGTCGGCCGAACTGGTGGCGGCAGCGCAAAGCGATCAGCATCCCGCCCAGCACGATCAGCAGCAGCAGCGCCATCACCACGAGGCTGCCGACCAGGCCGAATTCCTCGCCGATCATC
>Ga0302279_10005096_pt1 | contig 14884 bp, 13 predicted proteins | sample III_Bog_N3_3_FD_194541 | JGI IMG/M metagenome (GOLD analysis project Ga0302279, IMG submission 194541) | Peat permafrost microbial communities from Stordalen Mire near Abisko, Sweden - III_Bog_N3_3 | ecosystem: Environmental > Terrestrial > Soil > Wetlands > Peat | place: Sweden: Abisko...
TAGCGGGCTGGGCCTTGACCCTATGGAACCCACAAAACAGGACTCGATACGGGCTGAGATTGCTAAAAAAGTTCGCACCTTGCGTGAGAAGCGAGGATTGCCGCAGGCTGAGTTGTCGAAAAAGCTCGGGATGTCCCAGAGTCGGTTCTCAGTGGTCGAGCGGGGTGACGGGTCCTTTTCGGCGGAGCAATTCGTGGAAATCCTCAGGGGATTCGGCGGGAAGTCGATGATCGATTGGATCTCACCGCAACCCAGGACGTGGACATCGTCGGCCCCAGGGTCACCAACGAAAAATCCCTGCGCGAAGTCATCCAAGGATCTTCAGTCATCGCACGCAGGTGTGGTGTGGCCACCACCATCCAACCCAATGATTTTTTTGATGCCGTGAGGGCCGTTCGTGCCGACGCCCGTTAGCGACGTGCTGAAAGCCGCAGCCCTGACTCCAGCGATTCAAACCAAGCTCCTGCAACTGGCGGGCAAGGAAACGGCCCTGGCCTCCAAACACCGCATGTACCTGGATCTCGTGCCGGGAGGGTTGCCCTTCCTGCCGCTGGGGCCGAAGTGGAACCCAGTGCAGGACCTTGACCAGAAGCTGGCCCACTTTCACGTGGAGGCCTTGGGCATCGTTGATACTGTCGTATCGAAGCTAAAACGTTTTGCCGCAAACGATCAGGCCGACATCAAGGCCATGGTGGATCGAGAACTGGTCGGGCACGCCGACCTAGCGCGGCGACTGGCAAAGCTCCATGAGCACCCCGCCGGTCTCGGCCGGGTGGATGAAGGCGATCCGGGTTCCGTGGGCTCCGGCCCTGGGCTCCTGGTCGATCATCCGGACGCCTTTGGCCAGCAGTTCCTGCACCGCCAGATCCACGTCGTCCACCTCGAAGGCCACGTGATGGATGCCAGGCCCCTTCTTTTCCAAGAATTTCCCCACCGGGCTGGCCGGATCCGTGGCTTCCAGGTATTCCAAGGTACTGGGCCCCACCGGAAAGAAGGCCGTCTTCACCCGCTGGGACGGGACGTCCTCGACGTGCTCAGCTTCCATCCCGAACAGTTTGCCCATGCGGCCCATGGCCTCGTCGAGGGTGGCCGAGGCGATGCCCAGGTGATTGATGCGCAGCAATTTCATGGAATCCTCCGATGGATCATTCTACTTCGCCTTGTTCGCACAGATCCAATGGCGGTTGCGCGTAGAATGGGGAAGGCTCAGATGAGCCCTAGGTAAAAGAGGAGCAAACATGGCCCAAGTGACGCTTAAAGGCAATCCCTTCCACACCGCCGGGGAACTTCCCGGGACGGGAAGTCAGGCGCCCACCTTCACCCTCACCCGCACCGACCTCAGCGCGGTCTCTCCTGCGGATTACAAGGGGCAGCGGCTGGTCCTGAACATCTTCCCCAGCATCGACACCCCCACCTGCGCCACCTCGGTGCGCAAGTTCAACGCCCAGGCCAGTTCGGTTCCCAACACGGTGGTGCTCTGCATTTCCGCCGACCTGCCGTTCGCCGCCGGCCGCTTCTGCTCCACCGAGGGCCTGGACAAGGTCGTTCCCGCCTCCACCTTCCGCAGCCCCGAGTTCGGCCAGGCCTACGGCGTCACCTTGACCGACGGCCCCCTGCGCGGCCTCCTGGCCCGCTCGGTGGTGGTCCTGGACGAGACCGGCAAGGTGGTCTACACCGAACTGGTGGGCGAGATCGCCAACGAACCCAACTACGACGCCGCCCTGAAGGCGCTGAAGTAGCCTTTCAGGATCCATCGATTTGCCCGGAACGGCGTGCCTTGGCACGCCGTTCCCGTAGCTGGCACCCAGCATCCGTTCACTCCAGGATCTTCTTCAGCTTCCTCAATTCCGGCACCTTCCAGGCGGTGAACCCGACGATCCCCAGGGTCATGCAGCCGCCGAACAGCACCGACGGGATCAGCCCCAGCACCCTGGCCGCCAGCCCGGACTCGAAGGCCCCGACCTCGTTGCTGGAGCCGATGAAGAACCCTGCCACCGCCTGAACCCGGCCCATCATCTCCGGCGGGGTACGGGCCTGGATCAGGGTCTGGCGGACCACCACACTGATGTTATCCACGGCGCCGCTCACGGCCAGCAGGGCCATGGACAGCCAGAACGACCAGGACAGGGCGAACCCGATCCAGCACAACCCGAAGCCCGCCACGCAGGCCAGCAGCACCAACCCGGCGTTGCGTTCGGTGGGATGGTGGGCAACCCACAGGCCCATGAGCACGGAGCCCACCGAAGGCGCGGTGCGCAGCAGGCCCAGGCCCTGGGGCCCCACCTTCAGGATCTCCAGGGCGAACACCGGCAGCAGGGCCACCGCCCCCCCGAACAGCACCGCGAACAGGTCCAGGGACATGGTGCTGAGCAGCAGGCGGTGCTGGAACACGAACACCACGCCCTCTCCCAGCCCCTTCAGCAGCGGCGCGTTCCGGGCCACCCTGGGCCTGGGCGCCACCGCCAGCATCGCCAGGACCGCGGTGCCCATGAGCAGGGTTTCCGCCAGGTAGGCGAGCCTCGCGCTGCCGAACCCGATGAGCAGCCCACCCACCGCCGGCCCGGCCACCTGGGCCAGCTGGAACGAGGAGCTGCGCCAAACCGCGGCATTCTGGTAGGCCTCCAGCGGAATGAGTTCGGTGCTGAGGGCCTGGGAAGCGGGCCGGTAGAAGGCCCGGCCCACACCCGCCAGGGCCTGGATGGCGTAGAAGGGCCAGGCCGCGCGGGGTACCGCGCCCCAATTGAGGGCCAGCAGCAGCAGCGCCCCCAAAAGCAGGGCGGCCATGGCCATCAGCGAGAGCCGGCGCCGGTCCATGCGGTCCGCGGCGTAGCCGCCGATGAGCGAAAGCCCCAGGAACGGCACCGCCTCCGAAAGACCGATAAGACCGAGGGAGAATGGATCCCGGGTGATCAGGTAGACCTGCCAGCCCATCACCAGCGTCTGCATCTGGGTGGCCATGGTCAGGGCCAGGGCTCCGCCCAGGAACCACCGGTACTCCCGGAAACGGAGCGCCTGGTAGGGATCCTTTTCACTCATTCATTTGTCCTTATTCATAGCGGAGGGCATCGATCACATCCAGATTCGCAGCTTTGAGCGCCGGCAGGAACCCCGCGACGATGCCCACCACCCCGCTGAAGCCCAGGCCCAGGGCCACAGCCCAGCTGTCGGCGATGGCCGGCAGGGCGGTGAAGGTCTTGAGCACCCAGATGGTCAGGAACGCGAACGCGACTCCAAGGAGACCGCCCAGCACCGAAAGCACCACGGCCTCGGTGAGGAACTGCCAGAGAATATTGCTGCGGGTGGCGCCCAGGGCCCGGCGCACGCCGATCTCCCGGGTGCGCTCGGTGACGCTCACCAGCATGATGTTGGAGATGCCGATGCCGCCCACCAGCAGGGAGATGCTGGCGGCCAGGGCGAGGAAGGTGGTCAGGACGCTGGCCTGCTGGTCCTGCATCTTCACCCAGTCGTCCTGCTTGCGGATCATGAAGGTGTTGTCGTCCTTGGGCGTGAGCCGCAGGCGCTGGCGCAGCAGGGCGGTGATCTCCAGTTCCGCCAGGTCCGACTTGTTGTCCTGGGCGCTCACCAGGATGTTCTGGATGTGGTCGGCGCCCTGGATCTTGCGCATGACCGTGGTGTAGGGGGCCACCACCACGTCGTCCTGGTCGCCCATCATCCCGGCGCCCTTGGATTCCAACACCCCGACCACCTCGAACGGCAGGGCCGCGATCCGGATGCTCTTGCCGATGGGGTCCTCGCCGTTGGGAAACAGCTCCCCAGCGACGGTGGTCCCGATCACGCACACCTTGCCCAGGCCCCGGACCTCCTGGTCCGTGAAGAAGCGCCCCTGGTTCACCTCCCAGCCCCGGATCTGGGGAAACTGGACCCCCGAACCCTGGATGCTGGAAACGGCGTTGTTGTTCTGGTACGCCACCGTCCGGGTGGAACGCACCTGGGGGGTGGCGGCCACCACGCTGGAATCCTTCAGTTCCCGTACGATCAGGTCGGCGTCCGCTTCCTCCAGCACGGCCACGCTGCCGAACCCCAAGGGGCCCATGCGGCTGTTGGAAGTCCCGCCGCCGTTGAAGATGGTGAGCATGTTCGAGCCCATGTTCTGGATGATGTCGATGGAGGCCTTCCGGGAGCCTTCGCCAATGCCGATCATGGCGATGACCGCCCCGACCCCGATGATGATCCCCAGCATGGTGAGGAAGGCTCTGGTCTTGTTGCGGGTGATGGCGAACAGGGCCAGTTTCAGGAATTCGAGAATGGCCACGGTCAGGCCTCCAGGACAGGCGGGAAGGTCCGCATCAGTGGTGCATGCCGCCGGGGCCACCCAGCGGGGAGCCGGAGCCCTGGGTCATGGTTTTCTTGTATTCTTCGACCCCGGAGAGCACCACCAGCCCGGGCACGACCCCTTCCCCGGCCACTTCGGTGAAGCTGCCGTCGCTGACCCCGGCCCTGACCGGCAGCAGCTTGGGCTTGCCGTTGACCAGGATCCACAGGCGGTCATCCGTCCGGGCCGTCACACCCTTGCCAAGCCCGCCCCCCCCGCCGGTGACCGCCGGGCGCGGGCCTGAGGCGGCCGCGGGCCGCTTTTCCTCCATGGGGACGAAGGCGGCCGGATTGAAGCGCAGGGCCGCGCTGGGAACCCGCAGGACATCTTCCTTGCGGTTGGTGACGATGGTGCAGTTGGCGGTCATGCCGGGGAACAGGGCGAGGTTGCCGTTGTAGACCGGGCTGCCGGGCGGCATGTAGCGGGCGGTGGTGTATTCGATGGTCCCGGTCTGGCTGGAGGCCAGTTCAGGACGGTGGCCCTTGCCGGTGGCAGGGGCCGGAGCGGCCTTGGCCGGATCCTTCGGCGCCCCGCTGTCCGAAGGCGGCAGGTAGGTGCTGCGGGTCTCGTTGGTCACTTCCATGATCACGTTATAGGTCACCACATTATTGGTGACCACCGGATTGAGCTGGACTTCGCTCACCACGCCCTTGAACTGCTTGTCCGGATAGCTGTCGACCGTGAAAAAGGCGCGCTGTCCCACCCGCACCTGGCCGATATCGGCTTCGTCGATGGCGGCGGAAACTTTCATCTTGGCCAGATCCTGGGCGATGATGAACACGCTCGGAGTGGCGAAGCTGGCAGCCACGGTCTGGCCGACATCCACCAGCCGCGCCACCACGACCCCATCCACGGGCGCCTTGAGGGTGCAATAGCCCAGGTTGGTCTTCGCCGTTTCCAGGCCGGCCTTGGCCGTCTCCAGGTTGGCGGTGGCGACCTTCAAGGCCAGATGGAAGCCATCCAGATCGTTGTCATCCAACAGCTTGGCCTTCCAGAGCTCCAGGTTGCGCTTGTAGACGATCTCGGCGTTGGCTTTGCTGTCGGTGGCCGATTGCAGCTGGGCCTGGGCCGCCTTGAGCGCGGTCAGCCAGGGGGTCGGATCGATCCTCCCGATCACCTGGCCCTTTTTCACCAGGCTGCTGAAGTCGGCGGTGAGCGAGGTCACCACCCCCGAGACCTGGGTGCCCACCGGCACCTGGATCAGGGCGTTGAGGGTTCCGGTGGCGGTGATCCGCTGGGTGATGCTGCCCATCTCCACCTTGGCGGTGCGCCATTTGATCTCTTCATGATTGCCCCGCAGAACCAGGGCACCGGCTCCCGCGATCACTCCAAGGACCAGGACAGACCCGACCCATGCTCTCCGCTTCATATCCACCTCAAATTCAGGAGCCTTGAAAAATCCTTGGCCGCCGTTACGGGATAACCTCTCACATTCTTGGACATTCCGGTACGGCCCCCTTGTCGACGCAGGCGTCACCATGAATCTAAGGACCTTGTACCGGTGCCTGCAAAACGGAAAAGATTATTCTTTCACGATGGCCTACCTTGGCATGGGAGGCCCCAACCGGTCAAAAGGTTGAGTCTGCCCACCGCCAACCCGAGGGTTGGCTGGATTCATCCCCACCCGGGCGGATCAGGGCAGGTTGCGCAGGACTTCCTGGGAGGCTGGCCGGGCGAAGGCGTTCAGGACGGTCCCCGGCATGAGCCCCAGGACCAGAACCAGGATCCCGCAGACCAGCACCGTGGCGCCGGCCAGGGGGGCCAGGACCGCCGGCCGTTCCGCGGCCTCCCGTTCGGCGAATTCGGAGGGCTTCTCCATGAACAGCGCCACCGGCACGCCCAGGTAGTAGTACACCGACACCAGGCTGGCCAGCACGCCCACCACCGCCATGGACACATGCCCGGTGAGGATCAGCTCCTTGAAGATCATGTATTTGCCATAGAACCCGGCCAGGGGCGGAAGCCCCGCCAGGGAGAACATGCATAGGCTGACGGCGATGCCCAGGCCCGGCCGCTTCCAGCCAAGGCCCTTGAGCTGCTCGAAACTGACCTCGTCGCCCACCAGCCCGAAGGCGGAGAGCATGCCGAAGGCGCCCATGTTCATCGCCAGGTAGGCCAGGAGATAGAACAGGATGCCGGCATAGGCGTTGGAGGTGCCCGCCACGAACCCGAGCAGGAGGTAGCCCGCGTGGCTGATGCTGGAATAGGCGAGCATGCGCTTGATGTTGGTCTGGGCCAGGGCGGCCAGATTGCCCAGCACCAGCGAAAGCACGGCCAGGATCGCCATCGCCTCGCGCATGGGTACCGCCACCGCGGACAGGGACAGGCCCATGCCCATCACCCGCAGCAGGGCCAGGACGGCGACCCCCTTGGTGGCCACGGACATGAAGCCGGCGATGGGATGGGGCGCCGCGTCATAGACATCGGGGGTCCACTGGTGGAAAGGCACCACGCTCATCTTGAACAGGAACCCGAGCAGCAGCAGGGCCGCCCCCACCAGGGCGATGGGATCCACCGCGCCCTGGGCCAGGCGGGCGCCGATGACGCCGATGTCCAGGCTGCCGGTGGCGCCGTACAGCAGCACCGAGCCCATCAGGAAGAAGGCCGAAGCCACGGCGCCGGTGAGAAAGTACTTCATGCCCCCTTCCAGGGCCTTTTCCCGCATCCGCACCGTGGCGGTGAGGGCGTACAGGGGCAGGGAGAGCAGTTCCAGGCCCAGGAACAGCAGGATCAGGTTGCCGGTAGCCGCGAACAGGATCATGCCAGTCACGGAAAACAGCAGCAGGGAGAGGGTCTCGCCCTTCACCCAGCCTTCCTGGTGCAGGTGGTCCCAGAGCTGGAGCACCGCCAGGGCCGCGGCCACCAGCACGAAGATCCCGCCGAACTGGGCCAGCCGGTCCATGTGCAGCGCCCCGAAGCTGGGCTGGGCACCCGAAGCCCAGAGCCGGGTCAGGTAGAAGAATCCTCCGGTAAGGGCGAACAGCGCGATGAAGAACATGGCGGCCCGGATCCACTTGACGGTGGCCTGGTCCGAATCCAGCGAGGCGATGGGCAGCAGGCACGCGCCCAGGGCCGGGATCAGCAGCGGCATGATGGCGGACAGTTCGCCGGCGGTCAGGGACATCACTTCACCTCGGCGGAAAGGGCGAACCCTGGGCCATGGGGCGCCCGGCTCAATGACAGCATCTGTCCCACCTGCCGTTCGGATTGCCCAAGGAAGGTCTGGGGGTGGATGCCCATCCAGAAGATCAGCACCACGATCGGCAGCATCACCGCGATTTCCCTTGCGTTGAGATCCTCGTGCAGGTGGGCGGTGCCGCTGTCCTCGCGCTCATTGGCCGGGCCCCAGAACACCCGCTTGACCATCCAGAGCATGTAGACCGCGCTCAGCAGCACGCCCAGGGTGGCCACACAGGCCAGGGCCCGGCCCCAGGCGAAGCCGGAAGTATAGGTGCCGTTCAGGATCAGGAACTCGCCCACGAACCCGTTGGTCAGGGGCAGGCCGATGCTGCTGAGGGTGACCACCAGGAAGAAGGCCGTGAACACCGGCATCTTCAGGGCCACCCCGCCGAAGTCGGCGATCCTGCGGGTGTGGGCCCGGTCGTAGAGCATGCCCACCAGCAGGAACAGCGCCCCGGTGGAGATGCCGTGGTTGAGCATCTGCAGCATCGCGCCCTGGGTGCCCAGCACGGTCATGGAGGCGATGCCCAGCATGATGAAGCCCATGTGGCTGACCGAGGAATACGCCACCAGCTTCTTGATGTCGGTCTGAACCATGGCCACCAGGGCCCCGTAGACGATGGCCAGCACCGACAGCACGGCCAGGAGTTCGGCGTAGCGCGCGGCGGAGTCCGGGAACATGGGCAGGGCGAAGCGCAGGAACCCGTAAGATCCGAGCTTCAGCAGCACCCCGGCCAGGATCACCGAACCGCCGGTGGGGGCCTGGGTGTGGGCGTCCGGCAGCCAGGTATGCAGGGGGAACAGCGGCACCTTGATGGCGAAGGCCAGGGCGAAGGCCAGGAACAGGATGCTCTGGGTGGCGGGCGGCAGCGCGGCCACCGCCTGGGCCATGACCCCGGGGGCGAAGCTTCCGGCCCGGCCGGCCAGGAACAGCAGCGCCACCAGCCAGAGCAGGGATCCGGACAGAGTGAACAGGATGAACTTGGTGGCGGCGTATTTCCGCTCGTCGCCGCCCCAGACCCCGATGAGGAAGTACATGGGCAGCAGCATGGCCTCCCAGAACAGATAGAACAGCAGCAGGTCCTGGGCCACCAGGGCGCCCAGCATGCCGGTCTCCAGCATGAGGAACAGCGCCACGGCCGCCCCGGCCCGCTTGGGGATGCTGTTCCAGGTGCCCAGCAGGGTCACCGGCAACAGAAAGGTGGTGAGCAGCACCAGCCAGAGGTTGAGCCCGTCCACGGCCAGATGGTAGTCCACCGGGACGCCCACCGCGGTGAACCACGGGAAGCGCTCCACGTAGACCTGCCCCATGGGATCGGCGGGCAGGTGCAGCAGCTGGATGGCCGCGATCACCAGGATGCCGGTGGAGCCCAGCAGGCCCAGCAGCTTGGCCAGGGGCGCCTGACGCTCGGAGAGCGGCAGCAGGGCGAGCCCCCAGAGCAGGGGGGCGAACACGATGAAACTGAGGAGGTGGGAATTGATCCAGGCGGTGATCACGGCGGCATCCTACTTCAAGAAGATCCAGAGCAGGAGCACAGCCCCGATGGCCATGCCCAGAGCGTAGTTGCGCACCCGGCCCGTCTGGGCCTGGGCGGCGAGATCCCCCCCGACCCGCGTGAACGCGCCCGGAAGGTTCACACCGATGCCGTCGATGATGACGACGTCGAAGGCCTTCCAGAGGAAGTGGCCTCCCCACCGGGCGGGGCCGAGGATCAGAGCCTCCACGGCCTCGTCTACGTAGAACTTGTTGGAGAGCACCCGGTACAGGACCGGGAAGCGGCTGCTGAAGGCCTCTTCCGCCGCCGTTCCCCGGCGGTAGACGTTCCAGCCCAGGAACCCGGCGGCCAGGGCGACGGTGGTGGACAGGGCCATGAGGGACCAGGCCAAGGCCGCCGAGCCATGCTCCGGGTTGGGGACAACCAATCCGCTCCGGCCGAAGGTCAGGGCCGGCTCCAGCCAGCCTTCGATGGCGAAGCTGCCGCCCCAGATCCTGGGCAGGCCCAGCAGGCCCGCCAGCAGGGCGCCGATGGCCAGGATCACCAGGGGCGCGGTCATGGTGGCCGGGCTTTCCTGGGCATGGTCGAAGGCGTGCCGGTCCCTGGGTTCGCCCCAGAACGCGAGAGCCATCAGCCGCCACATGTAGAAGGCGGTGCAGGCCGCGCCCAGCAGGCCCATGGCGTAGAGCGCGGGGCTCTTCTGGAAGGCCAGGTAGAGGATCTCGTCCTTGCTGAAGAAGCCCGAGGTGCCGGGGAAGCCCATGATGCAGAGGGTCGCGACCAGCATGGTCCAGAAGGTGATCGGCATCTTCGACCTAAGCCCACCCATGCGGAACAGGTCCTGCTGGTGATGCATCCCGTGGATCACGCTGCCGGCCCCCAGGAACAGCAGGGCCTTGAACCAGGCGTGGGTGAACAGGTGCAGGAAGCCGGCGGCGAATCCGGCCGAGCCCAGCCCCAGGAACATGTAGCCCAGCTGGGACACCGTGGAGTAGGCCAGCACTTTCTTGATGTCCCGCTGGAACAGGCCGATGGCGGCGGCGAACAGGGCGGTGGAGCCGCCCACCCAGGCCACCGCGGTGAGGGTGATGGGGGTGAGCAGGAACAGGGGGCTCAACCGGCAGATGAGGTAGATGCCGGCGGTCACCATGGTGGCCGCATGGATCAGGGCGCTCACCGGGGTGGGGCCGGCCATGGCGTCGGGCAGCCAGAGGTAGAGGGGGATCTGGGCGCTCTTGCCGGTGGCGCCCACGAACATCATGAGGGTGGCGAAGGTGAGGACGCCAAAGCCCGCTTCGGGGCTCAGCTGCCCGGCCCGGGTCAGGATCTCGCCCACGGTGAGGGTCCCGAACGAGGCGAACAGGGCCATCATGCCCATGGTCATGCCCAGGTCGCCCACCCGGTTGAACAGGAAGGCCTTGAGCCCGGCGGCCGCGGCCACCTCGGTATCGAAGTAGTAGCCGATCAGCAGGTAGCTGCACAGGCCGACCCCCTCCCAGCCCACGAACAGCAACGGCAGGGACGAGCCCAGCACCAGCAGCAGCATGAAGAACACGAACAGGTTCAGGTAGCAGAAGTAGCGGGCGTAGCCCTCCTCCTCCCACATGTAGCCCACCGAGTAGAGGTGGATCAGGGTGCCGATCCCGGTGACCACCAGGGCCATGACCGAGCTGAGGGAGTCGAACACCAGGCCGAACGGCACGTGCATGGGTCCGGCGGCCATCCACTCGAAGTACGGCAGGTCCAGGCGCCGGCCGGGGGCATCCAGCACCGCGCTGAAGGCGAAACCGGCCAGGATCAGCGGGACGATCAGGCAGGCCAGGGCCACGGCGGTGACCGCGCCCTTGCCCAGCCTCCGGCCCAGGAGGCCATGGAAGGCGGCCCCCAGAAGGGGCAGGATGGGAATGAGCCAGGCGACCTTTTGCATCACGCCCTCACTGTTTCAGCGCGTCAGCGCGGTCGGTGTCGGTGCTCTGCCGGAGGCGGTAGAGACCCACCACCAGGGCCAGCCCCACCGCGGCCTCACAGGCGGCCACGGCGATGATGAACAGATAGAACACGGTGCCCTGGACATCCGAGCCCCGGAACCGGGCGAACGCCACCAGGGCCACATTGGCGGCGTTGAGCATCAGCTCCACCCCCATGAACTGGACCAGGATGGAGCGCCGGCAGAGCACGGTCGCCAGGCCGGTGATGAACAGCAGCAGCGCCACCAGGATGTAGCCCTGCAGGCCCCCCGAAAGGATCGAGATCAACGTGGTCATGCTGGGCTCCGTCACAAATCCCGCTTCACGATGGCGACCGCGCCGACCATGGCCGCCAGCAGGAGCAGGCCGACCACTTCGAAAGCCAGCAGATGGTCACTGAAAAGGGCATTGCCGAGGTTGCCCAGGTTTTGAGCCGCCGGCGGCGGGTTGGCCGAAAGCCGGCGCAGCAGGCCGGACCCGGCCACCAGCCTGGCGACCCCGGCGGTGAGCACCAGGGTCACCAGCACCGACAGCCAGCGCTGGATCGGCCTGGCCCGGATCGCCGGCTCCTCCTGGTGCTCGTTCAGCAGCATGATCACGAACAGCAGCAGCACGACGATGGCACCGGAATAGACGATGATCTGCAGCGCCGCGGCCACGGGGTTGGCCAGCAGCAGGAACAGGCCCGCCACCCCCATGAAGCTGAGCACCAGGCAGAGCCCCGCCACCACCAGGTTGCGCTGGAAGGTGAGCGCCACGGCTCCGATTAGGGTGATGAGGGCGAAACACAGGAACATGGGGGGTCCTAGTTCTGGATGGACTGGTGGGGGACGGTGGGGGTCGGATCCTCGGTGATCCTCGCCTTGCCGTCCTGGTCCGCATAGGTGTTCATCAGGTCCCACTTGCCGAACTGCATGGACAGACGGCCATAGGAAGCCTGCTCATAGTCGGTGCGCAGCCAGATGGCGTCCTTGGGGCAGGCCTCCTCGCACATGGCGCAATAGATGCAGCGGAGCATGTCGATCTTGAAGACGGAGGGGCGCTTCTCTTCGAATCCCTGGGTCTTGTTGATGTCGCCGTATTCCTCGGCCTCGATGGTGATGCACCGGGCCGGGCAGGCCTCGGCGCACATGAAACAGGCCACGCACTTGATGGAGCCGTCCTCGAACCGCTTGAGCTCGTGCAGTCCCCGGTAGCCGGCGGCGGGGGTCCGCTTGCGGTCCGGGTAGGGAATGGTGAACCGCTTGCTGGACCGGGTGGTGATCTGTTTGAGGAAGTGGCGCATGGTGATGACCATGCCCATGAACACCGGCCAGACGTAGGTCCGGTCCAGCCAGTTCAGTTCGACTTTCTTGACCAGCGTGGCCATGGCTCAGGCCCCCCTATGCATCAGGAACGCCTGGAGCAGGAGGTTGCCCAGGCTCAAAGGCAGCATCACCTTCCAGCCCAGGAACATCAACTGGTCGTAGCGGAAGCGGGGGATGGTCCAGCGCACCCAGATGAACACCCAGCAGAAGAACACCAGCTTGAGCGCGAAGCAGACCACCGAGAGCAGGACCGGCGGATCGGCCAGGAACGGAACCGCCCAGCCGCCGAAGAACAGGGTGATGACCAGGGCCGAGGCGGTGACGATGTGCACGTATTCGGACAGCTGGAGCAGGGCGAATTTCATGGAGCCGTATTCGGTGTGGAACCCGGCCACGATCTCGCTCTCGCCTTCGGCGAAGTCGAACGGGAGGCGGTTGGTCTCGGCGAACATGCAGATGAAGAACACCAGGAAGCCGAGCGCCTGGGGGAACACGTTCCACAGCCCGGCCTGGGCGGCGATGATCTGCTGGGGGTCGTAGCCCCCGGTGCGCATGAACACCGCGATCACCGCCAGGCTCATGGCGATCTCGTAGCTCACCATCTGGGCCGAGGAGCGCATCCCGCCCAGGATCGACCATTTGTTGTTGCTGCTCCAGGCGGCGGTGAGGATGCCGTAGACCGCCACCGCGCCGATCGCCAGGGGGTAGAGCATGCCCATGCCGTTGCCGGGATCCAGGAGGCTGAGGTGGTAGGTGTGCCCGTTCTGGGTAAAGCTGCGGCCGAAGGGGATGATGGCGAAGCCCATCATGGCCGGCACGAAGGCCATCACCGGGGCCAGCCAGAACAGCAGCGGGCTGGCGTCCGCCGGGACCAGGTCCTCCTTGAGGAAGAACTTGATGCCGTCGGCCGCCAGCTGGGGCAGCCCCAGCAGGCGCCAGCGACCGAACAGCAGCGCCCGGTTGGGACCGATCCGGTCCTGGATCATGGCGCTGCCCCGGCGTTCGCCCCAGGTGAGCAGAGCCGCCAGGGTCAAGGGCCCCAGAAAGACAATGAGCACCTTGACGATCATCCAGAAGGTTTCCGGCATCAGGTGGAGCAGACTGGCCAAATATTCCATAGGGTGGCTTTCCGGTAGGGTTTCCACGGGTAACCCGACCATTCAAGTTAGCAGGTGAGGCCCGTTGGGCCAAGGACGGGAAGCCAAGCATGTTCATCGTCCGGCCTTGGAAAAACCTCCGCCTCCGGAGCCGAGCGGGGTTTGGAGCGGAATGAATCTCATCCCCAAAAACGGTGACGGTGGTCACGTAAGGCCCCCAAGGACTTGCCCCGGATCCGGGAAGACCGATCCTGTTGTCTGGAGACAGGTGCTGGAAAAAAGGATCCGGTAACCGCATACCCCTAGTCCCACCAGGTCTCCCCGAGCATTGTCAGACTCCCGCCGAATGGGGCTTTCCCAGGTGCGCACGGGCCGCTTGCACGGAAATCCTCCCCAGGACCCACCGGATCTGCCGGCAGGGGCGGGGACACTCATACCTCTTTCCCCTCCCCGGAGAATCCGATGAAATCCTTCATCCCGGCCTTCAAGTTCCCCCTCCTCCTGGCGCTCATCGCCGCTGCGCCGCTGGCCATGGCCGCAGAGCCCCAGGGCCCCAAGGGTTTCACCGCGGAAGCGGCCGCGTCCGTGACCCGCCTGAGCAGCGAAGTGCAAGCCCAGAGACTCGGCTTCACGGTCGGGCTCAATCCCGCCATGCAGTATTCCCTGCAGCAGCTGTGCGGCACCCGGCCCGAGCTCCAGCAGGAGGACTTCCGGGCCCATGCCGAAGGCGGCTACCTGAACTTCGAGATGACCGATGCCGTCGGCACCACCGTACTGCCCAAGGCCTACGTGGGCTGGTCCAGTTCCGTGAAAGACCAGGGCCAGTGCGGCAGCTGCTGGGACTTCTCCACCATCGCCACCCTGGAGGCCGCAGCCCTGAAGAAACATGGTTACCCTCAGGCCAAGGTCAACCCGGACGGCTCCATCACCACCAGCGGCGACATCACCATCCTTTCCGAGCAGCAGGTGCTGTCCTGCAACCCGTTCGGCTTCAGCTGCGACGGCGGCTACTTCGCCTTCGACATGCTCATGCCCAAGAACGCCGGCCAGAGCGGCTACTACAAGGGCGCCGTGCCAGCCGAGGCCTTCCCCTACGTGGCCTACCAGACCGCCTGCAGCATCCCCACCCAGAACTCGTTCACCCCGGTATCCCAGTGGGGCTATGTCGGCAGCGGCAACGGCATCCCGTCGGTCTACGCCATCAAGTGCGCCATCTACAAGTGGGGCAACGTGTCCGCCTGCGTCAACGCGGACAACTACTTCCAGGCCTACACCGGCGGCGTGTTCAACGACCCTTCCGCCAATACCGGGAGCATCAACCACGCCATCGCCCTGGTCGGCTGGGATGACGCCAAGGGCGCCTGGCTGCTGAAGAACTCATGGGGTCCGAACTGGGGCGTCAACGGCTTCATGTGGATCAAGTACGGCACGGCCCTGGTGGGCACTTCCCCGGCCTGGTGCCTGGACTAGTCCTTCCGCGCCGCCCCCCCCCGTCGCGGGGGGG
>Ga0302279_10005100_pt1 | contig 14878 bp, 10 predicted proteins | sample III_Bog_N3_3_FD_194541 | JGI IMG/M metagenome (GOLD analysis project Ga0302279, IMG submission 194541) | Peat permafrost microbial communities from Stordalen Mire near Abisko, Sweden - III_Bog_N3_3 | ecosystem: Environmental > Terrestrial > Soil > Wetlands > Peat | place: Sweden: Abisko...
CGGGTGGGATCGGTGGTCGGACTCGGTGGGCGCTCCGGCAGTCCGTCGTAGACGTGTTTCCAGTAGAGCTGCCCGGTGTCCGCGTCGATGGCGTAGAGGGTGTACCCGCCCCCGAAGATGACAAGGTTCGGACGTTTCCCGTTACCCGGCTCGTACCAGGCGGTCGACGTCACCAGCCCACCGTCGGAGTCGCGGGTCCGCGGCTGCTGGCCGGGGTAGGGCGTGACCGCGGTCTGGGAGTCCAGCTGGAACGACCAGCGCAACGACCCAGTGGCGACCTCGATGGCGTAGAACTTCGTGTCCCAGGACCCGAAGTAGGCCACACCGCCGACAACGGTCGGGGTGGCGGTGACCGCGTCCCCGGTGGGGAAGAAAAATGCTTCACGGAGCGACCCGACGGTCGAGGGAGTGAGGGTCGTGGGACCGGTGAAGTCGTGCCCGGGCCCGTTTCCGTAGCTCGCCCAGCTGTTCGGCGGCAGCGCCCGGGGTGGTGCCGTCGACGCGGTGGAGCTCGTCAGGGCGTCGGCCCCGGCCGAGCAGCCCGCCGACACGAAGACCATCGCCAGCACGACTCCGAACCGTGCGAGGAAGTGGTGTCGGGAAGCTCGGTCGGACACGGTCATTCCCCCTCGGACGGGCTCTCGGGAGTCGGCAGCGGGGTGGGGTGGTCGGGGAAGGGACAGACCTGACTGGCGGGCACGCAGACGGTGACGCTCGTCGGGAAGGCGAAGTGTCCGGCGACTGTGGTCGGCGGTCCGGGATCCCGACCGGGCCCGAACCGCACGGACATGACCCGGCCCTGATAGTCCGAGGGCCCGCAATTGGTGAGCGTGCCCTGACAGGTGATGTGGATGTCCACGAAGTAGAGCGTGCCGTCGGGCGCGAACGCCATGCCGAACGGGTTGAACCCGTTGGGGTCGCTGCCGAAGGTCGCGAGGGACTCACCGGCGATGCTCGGCCGGTCCACCGGGGTCCCGTTCCCCGTGAACCACTTGATCACGGCATCGTCCGCCCCCCCGCCGAAGATCGAGGAGATGGCGTAGCAGCCACAGGTCGGGTCGTGTGCGACGCCCATCGGTACCGGCAGGTTGTCGGTCGTCGCCTGGAAGAACACGGAGGACCGGATGGCGGACCGCGGGTAGCGGCCATCGGGGCACTGGGCGGCGCTGGAGGGGAAGGACGCATGGTCGAACTCGAGCACGTTCCCGGGGAACCCACCTGATGCCGATCCGGCCTGGGGAACCAGGACGTCGCCGTTCGGCAGGGTGGTCATCATCCCCGGTTGGGAGAGTCCTCCCGACCCGTCGGTGTGATTCGGCCCGATCCCCCCGGTGTCGGGCCCGTAGAGCACGCACGCAGTGGTGTAGGAAGGCGCGAACCACTCGACCAGGCGCCCGTTGGTCGGGATCGGGAACGAGCCCTGCGCCGTCCCGATATCGCTGGCGAAGATGTTGTGCTTGCCGTCGACGGCGCACCCGGTGTAGGTCGCCTGACCGTTGTACACACCGGTGCTGTCCGCCGGGGCGTCCTGACCCGGCTGCCCGGGTGCCATCCGGAAGGGCCCGGGGACGTACAGGGTCTTCCCGGTGAACCCGCCGTGCACGTTGTTCACCATCTCGCTGTCGGCGGGCTGCTTGAACGGGTTGTTCGGGGGACCGCCGGGATTGTGCTGGCTCGGATTGGTGGGGTCCGAGCCCCCGATGAAGCGGCCGGACCCGTCGTCGAGCACGCACACCTGCCCGTTGAGGTCGTACGGGGCCATGACCTGACCCTGCGACCGGTCGGCCGAGCTGAAGTAGTCGACCTCCTCGTCCTGGTCCCAGTAGACGAGGTAGCCCGATCTGGGCGCGGACGACGTAGCCGGGGCCGCCGTGGTCGACGCCGACGACGCCGACGAGCTGCACCCGGTCAGCAGCAGAGTGCCGACCAACAGCGCTCCCAGGATCCGGCGTCGGGGACCGGTGGGACGCGGATCACGGGGATGGGTCGACACGGTACCGTTCATGACGAACTCCCTCCGGTCGGACCGGACAGCGCACGGACGCAGTTGTCGGCCGTGTCGGATACCCGGAGCGTCCCGTCCGGAGCGACGGCGACACCGAGCGGGATCGAGAGGCCCGCGGCACCTGCCGGCACGGTCGAACGACGGGACGTCTCGCAGCCCGCCGTCCCCCCGCCGGCGATCGAGGCGATGTCACCGGCCACCATCGGCCGGCCGTAGAAGGTCCCGGTCGAGCCGGCCACGACCGAGATCTGGTCGGCCGCCGAGTCCGCGACGACCAGGTTGCCGGCGGAGTCGACTGCGACACCGGCGGGCGAGGCGAGCTCGGCCGCCACCGCCGGCCCACCGTCACCCGACGTCCCTTTGGTTCCGTCACCGGCGACGGTGTACATGTCCCCGGCGGTCATCGGGATGCCGTAGTACGTCCCGGTGGTGGTGGCGACGACGCGCACCCGCTGACCGAGGTAGTCCCCCACCACCAGGTTCCCGTGGGCGTCGACGGCCACGCCGACCGGCTGGTCGATCGAGGCCGAGGTGGCCGGACCGCCGTCGCCGGCGCTGGTCGGGGAGCCCGTCCCGGTCACCGTGTAGATGTGGCCGGACGCCACCTTCCTGCCGAAGGAGGTGCCGTTCGCCCCGGCGATGAGTCGGACGCGATTGCCGTAGAACTCGGTGACGAGGACGTCCCCGGCTGCGTCGAGCGCCACGTCCTCGGGGGCATAGAGTTCGGCGGCGGCGGCGGGTCCACCGTCGCCGTTGCTCCCCACGGCACCCGTCCCGGCCAGCACGTATACGTCGCCGGCGGTCATCGGCCGGCCGTAGTACCCGCCGTTCGTGGCGGCCACCACGAGGACACGATTGCCGGCGAACTCGGCAACGAGCAGATTGCCGTGGGCGTCGAACGCCACCCCCGAAGGGGCGTCGAGCTCCCCGTCCCGGCCGGGCCCGCCCATGCCGGCGGCGCCGGCGGTACCCGTGCCGGCCACGGTGGTGATGTCACCGGCGACCAACGACTCCCCGAAAGCGTGGGTGGTCCGAGCCGGGACGAGCCGCACCCGGTTGTTGTTCTGGTCGGCCACCGCCACGTCGCCGGAACTGCTGACGGCCACTCCGGTGGGCAGGTTGAGGAGCGCACCGGGCGCCGGCCCACCGTCGCCCGAGAACCCACCGAGACGGCCGCTTCCGGCGACCGTCCGGATCGTACCCGCAGCGATGTGTCGACCGTGGGCGAGCCCCGTCCGCCACGCGACGACCCGGACACGGTGGTTACCGGTATCGGCCACGACGAGGTCACCACTGCCCTCGACCGCCACCGCCCCGGGATGGTCGAGGGCGGCGTGTCCGGCGGGACCGCCGTCACCGGTGAAGCCGGCCGCACCCGTGCCGGCGACCGTGTAGATGTCCCCTGATCGCACGGTCCGCCCGAGCACGGTTCCCGAACGGGCGGCCACCAGGCGGACACGGCTGTTCCCTGTGTCGGCGACGACCAGGTCGCCACGTCCGTCGACGGTGACGGCGGCCGGTCGGTTGAGCGAGGCCCCGGCGGCCGGTCCCTCGTCCCCGGCGACCCCGTAGATGTCCCCGGCGGTCATCGGGATCCCGTAGAAGGTGCCGTCCGTGGCCGCCACCACCCTGATCTGACTGTTCCCGAGGTCCGCCACGACCAGATTGCCGTGGCTGTCGATGGCGAGTCCGTCGGGCTGGTCAAGTTCGGCCAGGAGCGCCCGGCCACCGTTGCCCGACGACCCGGTGGTCCCGGTCCCGGCCACGGTGTAGATGTCCCCGGCGGTCATCGTGATCCCGTAGAACGTGCCGTCCGCGGCCGCCACCACCCGCACGGCGGCATTGCCGGAATCGCAGATCACGAGGTTGCCGGAGCCGTCCAGGGCGATCCCGGCCGGGTAGGCCAGTTCGGCCGCGGCGGCCGGTCCGCCGTCGCCGCTGTAGCCCCAGCTGCCGTCGCCCGCCACGGTGGTCATGGACCCGGCCGTGGTCGGCTCACCGAAGTGGGTACCGCCGGTCGCGGCCACCAGGCGGACCCGGTTGTTCTGGTCGTCGGCCAGATACGTGTCGCCGGCCGCGTCGGTCACCAGCCCGTCCGGCGTATTGCACGAGGCATCCGCGGCCGGGCCCCCGTCCCCCCCGTAACCCGATGTGGCGATGTCCCCGGCGCACGCCACGGTGGTCTCCGTTCCGGACGGAGTGAGGGAACGGACGACCATGGCCGTCCCGTCCCCGATGTCGATCGCTCCCGAGCCCGTGGTCACCAACGACACCGGGTCCTGGGCGATGGCGATCCCCGGACCGACACCGGTACCCCCGATGACGGTCGACACCTCCACCCCCGCGGATGCCGATGCGGCCGGGGTGGCGGTGGCGGTGGCAGCGAGGACGGTGACCGTCACGAGCGCGGTCGCCAGCACCGACGAGCGCGCCCGGCGGCGGTGGGATCCCTGCGGACCCTCCCCCCGAGCGCTCACGGGCCGGAGGACCGCGACGTGGCGCGACCCCCCGAGGTCTCCCTCCATGCTCCCCCTTCACTTCTCCGGTTCCCCAGCTCCGGACACACGGCGAGCCGCCGATGCCGAGACGATAATCCAGTGGGCGTCGGTTCCGCCGAGGATCCCGGCCGGACCGCGGCGGTACCGCGTCCGCGCCGGTCCGGCCGACCCGGGATGGCGGTCGGGTCGCCCGCACGGTGGCCGCCTCTGCGAGCGCCCGTCAACTGGTCCCCGCGGTCACCCCATGTTCCCCGTAGCCCGGGCCGCGACCGCTGCCCTGGCCTCGCTGCTGGTCGCCCAGTCGAACACCGGTGCCACCGCCTTGTAGCGCGCCGAAGCGTCGACGATCATCGCCCGACGAACCTGGACGAGGGACCGCACGGCGGTCTGCGGGTTCTCGAGAACCTGACCGGCCAATTCTTCTGCACCCTCGATGTGCCGACCGTCCTCGACCATGCGCGTCAGCATGCCTCCGGCCACGGCCTCCTCCGCCGTGAACATCCGCCCGGTCATGGCCACGTCGTAGGCGAAGGCCGGCGTGCCGAGCTGGGGGATCAGGCCCGGCATGGCCAGACCGATCTTGGTCTCGGTGAGCTGGAACCTGGCGTTGCGGGAGGCGACGACATGGTCGCAGAGCAGTGCCGTGGCCAGCGCGTGGCCGAGGCAGTACCCGTGGACGGCGGCGATGACCGGCTTCCAGTGGTCACACTCCAGGAATGCCTCACGCTCGGTGGTGCGACCCGCCGTCGATCCCTCGTCCATGGAGCGCTGGAGGCGGGCGTCGATGTCACCTCCACTGGAGAAGGAGCGGCCCTGGCCGAAGAGGACGGCGATCTCGGCGGTGTCGTCAGCATCCAACCGCCGCATGGCTGCACTGAGCGCCTGGAGGTCCTCGTCGCGGAACGCGTTGTGCTTCTCCCGGCGCTCGAAGCTCAGGTAGGCGATGCGGTCCCGGACGTTGTAGCCGACGGTCATCGGACAAGGCTTCCTGACGCCGTGGTGGCCGTCAAGGGGCTGGATCGTGGAGGCGGTGGACCCTCGGCATCCGGTGGTCAGCGACCCGTCCAGACCGGCGCCCGCTTCTCGACGAACGCCCGTGCGCCCTCCTTCGCATCCTCACTGGCGAAGACCCCTGGTTGGATCTCACTCTGGAGTGCCCAGAGCTCCTCGTCCGTCATGGATGCTGCCGCCCGCATGAGCCTCCGGGTCGCCTGCACGCCGAGCGGACCGTTGGCAGCGATGCGCTCCGCCAGCTCCACCGCCGTGCGGAGGACGTCACCCCGGGGGACCACACGGTTCACCAGGCCGAGCTCCGAAGCCCTCCCGGCGTCGATCATGTCACCGGTCATCCCGAGCTCGAGGGCGATGGCCAGGGGGATCCGACGTGGGAGGAACACGCCGCCACCAGCTGCGAACAGGCCCCGCTTGGCCTCGGGGATCCCGAATCGGGCGTCCTCCGACGCCACGATCAGGTCGCACGCCATGAGGAGCTCGAACCCACCGGCCACCGCGGTGGCGTTGGCCGCCCCGATCACCGGGGTGGAGAAGCCGCCACGGATGAAGACCGAGAACGCCTCCATGCCCGCCTTCTGGTCGTCGCCGGAGGTCAGGTCATCCTCGACGAAGGCCCGGAGGTCCATGCCGGCGCAGAACGCCCGGTCTCCCGTCCCCGTCAGCACGACGGCCCGGACCTGCTCGTCCGATTCGGCGTGGAGGAGCCCGAAACCGATGCCCGCCATGACCGCCACGTTCATGGCATTGCGGGCTTCCGGCCGGTTGATGCGGATCGTCACGATGGCGCCCGAGCGGTTGACCGCCACCTCTTCCTGCTGATCAACTGTCACGCGGCAAACGTATCCCGTCCACCCACTCCAGGGGACCGACGGAACGGGCCAGGTCGGGCCGACGGGACTCCTCCGGGCGACGGCTCCGGACGCCACGTGGACCATGATGCCCGTCCCCGGGGGCACGGCGCCGCAGCCGGGACCCCGGCCGGGTGGAGTGCGGTCACCAGGGTTCGGGGCTCGATGGATACCGACCACTACGGCACGGGTCCGGTCCGGCACGTCACCTGGATTCGGCAGACGGCAGACCCCGGGAGTCGTGGGTACAGTCGCGAAGGAACTTCGGAATCGACAGGCGGGAGGAAGCGATGAGACGGGACGATCGGAGACTACGGGTCGGCATGACCGCGGGCCTGACCACCATCCTCTTCACCGGACTGACGCTGTTCGCCATTGGAGGTGTGTCGGAGGCGACACCGGCGACCTACGGAATCATTCCGAGCCCCAGCGTCCCGGGCGGAAGCAGTGTCCTGCAGAGCGTCTCGTGCGAGAGCCGCACCTCCTGCGTCGCCGTCGGTTGGTCGCAGGTCGGCACGCTCGACCAGACGCTGGTCGAGTCGTGGAACGGCACGGTCTGGTCGATCGTGTCGAGCCCCGATCAGGGTTCGGGGAACAACGCACTCAACAGCGTGAGCTGCTCCGGCTCCCTCTGCCTCGCCGTCGGTTACTCGACGGGCCCGTCCTACCGGCAGACCCTTGTCGAGTCCTCCCAGTCCGGAGCGGCGTGGACGATCATGGCCAGTCCGAACCAGAGTTCGTTCGACAACTTCCTGAGCGGGGTCTCCTGTGCGAGCACGGCGTTCTGTGAGGCCGTCGGCACGTACAACGTGGGCGCCCAGGGCTACGGTCAGAACCTTGTCGAGACCTGGAACGGCTCGGGCTTCAGCATCACACCGAGCCCGGACTACGCGTCCAACGGCAGCCAGTACAACCAGGGACTCGACGGCGTCTCCTGCACCAGTTCGCTGTTCTGCCAGGCCTCGGGCAACTGGTACGGAGGACCGCTCATCGAAGGATGGAACGGATCCACGTGGTCCATCGAGTTCTCCGAGGCGGACAGTTTGAACTTCAGCGGCGTCTCGTGCACGTCCACGGTCTTCTGTGCGGTCGTCGGTACAACGATCGACTATTCCGGACTCGGGGTGTATCAGTTCCCGTGGGTCGAGTCGTGGGACGGAACCTCGTGGACCCAGGACCCGACCAGCGGTTCGGGCCAGGCGGAGACCGTGATCACCGGAGTGTCGTGCACAGGTCCACACGCCTGCGTGCTCATCGGTACGGCACATCCGCAGATCGGGGGGTCGACGGCGACGGGCATCGAGACCTGGAACACCTACCCGCCCACGGACGGCAACTGGGCCTGGACTCCCACACCGACCCAGGGATCGAACGACAACCAGTTCAACGGCATCTCCTGCCCCGACACGTCGGACTGCGCGATGGTCGGGTACTACTCCAACGGATCCGCCGACCAGACGCTGGTCGAGAACGGCATCACACCGGCCGGTGCAGCCGTCACCGGCGGAACGCCGCAGTCGACCCAGGTGGGCACGCCGTACCCTGTCGGTCTCCAGGCCACGGTGGTCGACGCCGGGGACCAGCCACTCCAGGGCGTGAGCGTGACGTTCTCCGCACCCGCATCCGGACCTTCGGGAACGTTCGCCAACGGGATGACCACCGATACCGAACCGACCAACGCCAGCGGTGTGGCGACCTCTTCCACCTTCACCGCCAACAATTCCGGCGGCTCCTTCAGTGTGGCGGCGACCGCCTCCGGGGTCGGTGGACAGCTGACGTACTCCCTCACCAATCTCGCACCGCCGACGTTCACGTCGGCCGCCGGAGTCAGCTTCACCCAGGGGGCATTCGGCAGCTTCACACCGGCAGCAGGTGGCACACCGATCCCGACCATCACGGAAACGGGCCTGCTGCCGGACGGCGTGACCTTCACCGGCGGCGTCCTCTCGGGGACGCCCACGAGCGCCGGAACCTTCCCGATCACGTTCACCGCCGACAATGGGATCTCCCCGGAGGGCACACTGGACTTCACGCTCACCGTCGATGATCCACCAACCATCACCAGCGCGAGCACGGCCACGTTTCCTGAACAGAGTCCGGGCAGCTTCACCATCACCACCTCCGGGATCCCGACACCCTCGATCTCGGAGACCGGGCCGCTGCCGCCTGGAGTGAACTTCACCGATCACCATGACGGGACCGCCACGATCAGCGGAACGTCAGCGGCGAGCACCGTCGGGTCCCACCTGGTCACCATCTCGGCATCGAACGGGATCGGTGCTGCCGCCGACCAGTCCTTCACCTTGACGATCTCGGGGTTGACGGTTACCACGACGTCGTTGCCGCCGGCAGCGCGGGGAGTACCGTACTCCGTGCAGCTGCAGGCGGACGGTGGCGTCCTACCATTCAAGTGGAAGAAGGAAGCGGCCCTTCCGAAGGGACTGAAGCTGAGCTCGACCGGCCTACTGTCCGGAACTCCGAACACGAGGCTCACGACCGGGAGCTACCCGATCTCGTTGCAGGTCCAGGACGCGACGAAGCGGGTGCACCAGACCGCCACGGCGACGCTCAGCCTGACCGTGGGGTGAACCCGGGCACCATGGCCGTGCCAGTTCGGAGGTCCGACCGCCGTCCTGCTCGACGGCCCGGGGGGGTGGCAGAGCGAGTAACGTCATCCGCAGCCGGGCCGTCGAGCAGACGCGGCACCCCGTAACCCGTCGCTCCAGACCACCGGTGACGCAAGAGTATTCAGAACGGAAGCGCAACGTGACGCCCACCGCTGCAGCCGCACGGGCATGACAGCCGTGGCCCCGGCGTCGGTGGTCGACCGACGTACGAAGGCCCCGTCCCGGCGCAGCCAACGGTTGACGATGCTCACGCTCGTCGGTGCCGACATCTGGGCGAAGCGGGCCCGGTCCGCCGGCATCGCGTTCGCCGTTGCGCTAGCCGTGATGACGGTCGTGACGCTGACCGTGGTGAGCAGCGGGCTCGAGACGGCAGCCACCGCCGTGTTGACCGTGGGCAAGGCCGACTTCACCGTGGCCCAGAACGGGGTCTCCGACCTCCTCTACAGCAACATCGACACCGGACAGCTGGCGCAGATCGGCGCCACCCCCGGCGTCAAGAGCTCGGTCGGCGTGCTGCTGGAGACGGAGCACCTCAGTGCCGCCGACCCGCTGTTCATCGAGATCGGCATCCAGCCCGACGACCTCGCCACCTTCGGCGTAACGGTCGTGGCCGGTACCGCGTACGGGGCCACGGCGAGCAACGAGGTCATGCTCGGCTGGCGTGCCGCGCAGAACCTGGGGCTCCACGTGGGCGACACGTTCCACGCCAACGGCACGGCCAACCGGGTCGTCGGCATCTACTCCACCGGCATCTCCTACGGCGATTCGGCCGCCATGTTTCCGCTCCCTGCCCTCCAAGCTTACAACCGCGTCCCGGGGTCCGTCTCCCTCGTGTTCGTCAAGGTCGGCCCCGGGCAGTCGTCGGCCCGGGTGCAGCGCACCCTGACGGCGAACCAACCGGAGCTGACCACGATCTCCACCCTGGCCCAGGCCGGGCGGGCCGACCGCAACCTCGTCTACCTCAAGGCGGCGGTCACCGGGAGCACGATCCTGGCCGTGGTGATCGGGGCCATCGTGGTGGGGAACACCATGCTGCTCTCACTCTTCGAGCGCACGCGGGAATTCGGTCTGCTGCGGGCCATCGGCTGGGGGCGCCGCCGTGTGGTGTGGCTCGTGGTGTCCGAGAGCCTGGTCCTCGCCCTCGTGGGATCGGGCCTCGGGATCGGCCTGTCGTTCCTGGTGACGACCGTGCTCGAGGCACTTCCCCAGCTGAACGGCGTCCTCCACTCCAACTTCACGTCGGGCGCCTTCTGGCACGGCCTGGCCGTCGGCATCGGAATGGCGGTACTCGGTTCGCTCTACCCCTCCATCCGGGCGGCCAATCTGACCCCGCTCAAGGCACTCAGCAATGAGTGAGGCGTCGACGGCTCCGCCGAAGATCGAGATCCACGGGGTCACCAAGGTGTACGCCGATGGCCGGGTCCAGGCCCTGGCCGGGGTGGACCTGACCATCGACGCCGGCGAGTTCGTCGCCATCACCGGGCCGTCGGGGTGCGGGAAGTCCACTCTCCTCGGCCTGCTCGCCGCCCTCGACACGCCGACGGCCGGTGTCATACGGGTCGGCTCCTACACATTGGACCGCCTCCGCGACGCCAACCGCTTCCGACGCCAGGAGGTGGGGCTGGTCTTCCAGTTCCACAACCTGCTGCCCCGATTGTCGGCCCTGCACAACGTGGAGATCGCCATGCTCGGCTCCACACGGCCCCATGCGGCGCGCACCGAGTTCGCCCTCGGGCTGCTCGACGAGGTCGGGCTCGGCCACCTCACCGACCGCCGGCCGCCCCAACTCTCCGGAGGTGAGCGCCAACGGGTGGCGGTGGCCCGGGCGCTGGCCAACGAACCGTCGGTGATCTTCGCCGACGAGCCGACCGGGAGCCTCGACAGCCACTCGACCGACGTGGTGCTCCGGCTGTTCCAACGCCTGCGCACGGATCACGGTGTGACCATCGTGATGGTGACCCACGACGAAGCCGTGGCGGCGATCGCCGACCGCACGGTGCACATGCTCGACGGACGGATCGCCCCGGAGGGCGCCCCGGCATGATGCCCCGGCCAGCTGCTCCCGCAGCCCCGGGCGCAGCCGTCAGGATCCGAGCTGCTCGGCGCCGTCCGGATAGAACTGCCGGAACCACCGGCGGTACTGCGCGACGGGACCATCGACCGCCGTGACCATCGGGCGCTGACGGTAGATCTTGTGCTCCCAGATGGGTAGGTCCTGGGTGAACTGGAGGTTGGTGACCTTGTCGTTGAGCTCGGAGATCGACTCGGTGGCCTCCTCGTCGTCGAGGCGTCTCATCGAGAAGCTCAGTGTGACCTCGGTCAGCTCGTCGTCGATCGGCGTCTGGGTGATGTAGGTGAGCATGTCGATCGGGTCCTGACGCACCTCGACGGCCACGATGCCCGGACCGCACGTGGTAGTGGTGGTGCTCACCTCGAAGCCCGTCTCGGACACGGCGGTCACGCTCAGGCGCTGGTCGACGATCATGGACGCACCGGCGAAGCGGACCTCGAACCGCTGCTCCTCCGGCGGCTTCATGTCGTGGACGGTCGCGAAGTGCGACCGGTCGATGATGTTCTCGGTCAGGTCCTGTACGTGGACACGCACCGTGTAGGTGCTGCTCCGCCAGTCGGTCCATGCCGAGCCGTCCGGTCGGTAGGCGATGACGTCGAACGACGGGGGGGCGCCGTCGCCGTGGTGCCAGACGAATATCCGGCCGTTGCGCTCGCAGACCTCCCACGTCCGGGCCGATGCCCGGGGCGGGCGGGTCAGTCCGGGCACCTCGGCGAGCGTGCCCTCACCGTCGAAGCGCCAGCCGTGGAACGGGCACGCGATCCCGTCCCCGCACACCCGTCCGCCCACGCCGAGGTGGGCGCCCAGGTGGGGACAGTGGGCGTCGAACACCCGGGCTGCGCCGTCGTCACCGCGGAAGAGCACCAGGTCCCGGCCCAGGTAGTGGATCGCCCGTACATCCCCTGCTCCGAGGTCCCCGGAGCCGCCGACGCCGAACCAGCCGTTGGGTGCCGCCGGGAACGGGTAGCGGCCGGCCACCGGGATCAGGAAGCCGTGCCGTCGGCGAAGTCGCGGAACCGGCCGGCGAAGGCCCGCAGCGGAAGGTCCGCGCTGGTGAGCATCCCCGGTGGCGCTTCACATACCGCCCGCATGGCGTTCAACGCTGGCATCCCGGTGATGGTCATGCCGAGCGAAGCGAAGTACTCGGCATCCATGAGGCTGTGCGGCTTGCCGGAGGTGGGCAGGATCATGTGTTTGTTGATGATCATCGGATCCCCCTCGATGGTGGTGATGTAGCAGCCCCTCACGTTCCACCTCGGCTCGGTCCGGGGAGTCATCTGCCATTCCAGATGGACCTCGATCTTCGGCTCGCCGCCGGACATCCCCTTGAACTTGGCCAGGCTTCCCCCGACCGAGCCCTTGGGCAGCGTCCACCAGCCGAGGTCGATGTCCTCGGTGCAGGCGCCGAGTTCGCACTCGAACACGATGTCGTCGATGGGCTGGTCGAGGCAGTCCGCCATCAGGTAGATGGAGTCGGCGAACACCGTGCAGCCCCGTTCCAGCAGGACCGGGACCTCGGGGTCGTCGACGGGACGGCCGTAGCCGACGTTCTTCCACGTGTCGACCGAATGGTGGCACGAGACGTCGACGGTCTCGAGCACCGTCAAGTGCTCGACGTACCCCATGCCGGCCGTCGACACGACGCTCAGGATCTGGGCGAGTCCGGGGTTCATGCCGGTGCCGTAGAAGGAGGCGCCCCCACGGCGACAGGCCTCCTCCACCAGCTGCGTCGGCAACGTGCCGGACGGATGGGGGTGGTTGCGGTCACGGTGGTGCCCGGTGATCCAGTCGGAGGTGGTCACGACGTTGACGCCGCGCTCGAGCAGCGCGCAGAAGATGTCGACATCGGGCCAGACGCCGTTGAAGTTCACGACGTCCGGATCGGCGCGGAACACGTCCTCCAGATCACCGGTGGCGATCACCCCGAGCGGTGCCCTTCCCACGATCTCCCCGGCGTCCCTCCCGATCTTCCCGGGCGAGTAGCAGAACAGGCTGACCAGTTCGAGGTCCGGGTGGTCGACGATGCGCCCGATCATCTCGGAACCGACGTTTCCCGTGGCGAACTGGGCGACACGCAGTGGTGCCTTCGTCAAGGTGATCCCCCTCACCGTGCGGGCGGCCGTGCTCGACCGCCGTCCCGGTCATCCTACGGATGGGTTGGACACCTGTCCAGAGACATGTCTGGATTACAGTCCAGGTTGCGGTGCTCCGGCCGAGGGGTCGGCCACCGGGTCGATTCGCCGAGCCCGTCGACGGAGGGGACGCTGATGAAGGTACTGGTCACGGGCGGTACCGGCTTCGTGGGCTCCCACACCGTCGCCGCCCTGCTCCGCCACGGCCACGAGGTCCGGGTCCTGGCCCGGACCCCCGGACGCCTGCCGGTCGTATTGGCGCCCCTGGGCGTCACGGCCGAGGCCGTCCCGGGTGACGTCACCGATGCTGGGTCCGTGGCCGCCGCGCTGGACGGCTGCGACACCGTGCTCCACGCCGCCGCCGAGATCGGCGTCGGTGGCGCCGGGGGGCAGGTCTCGGACGTGAACGTCGTCGGCACGCGTACGGTGCTCGCCGAGGCCCTGGCCGCGGGCGTCGATCCCGTCGTCTACACGTCCACCGTCACCGTCTACCTCCCCAGCCGGGACCCAGTCGTCACGCCGTCCTCGGCGCTGGCCGAACCACGCTCGGCGTACGGCGCGTCCAAGCGGGACGCCGAGCTGCTGGTCCGGGAGCATCAGGATCGCGGCGACCCGGTCACCAGCTTCACCCTGGGCGGCATCTACGGGCCGACGTCGCCGCACCTCGACGGCAGTTTCCAGGCCATCCTGGGCGCACTGGGCTCGATGATGCTCGTGCCTCCGGGGGGCCTGGGGGTCGTCGACGTCCGCGATGCGGCCGAGCTGCTCACCCGCGCCATGGAGCCGGGCCGGGGTCCGAGGCACTACCTGGCCGGGGGGCAGTACGTGAGCTGGGCCGAATGGACGGCACTGCTGGGCGAGGCCGCGGGTGTCGACCTCCACGGGCACGTCGTCACCGCCGAGGAGATGATCGACCTCGGCCGGAAGTTCGACGCCCAACGCGGGTCCGGCGCGGTCGATGCGCCGCTGTCGGAGGAGGCGGCCGTCATCATGACCAGCGGCGTCCCGACCGACGACACCGCCACCCTGGCCGACCTGGGCATGGCCTACCGTCCCCTGCTCGACACCTTCCGGGACACCGTGGCCTTCCTGCGGGCCGGCGGCCACCTGCCGGCCCGGTAGCCCGCGGGCGGCGACGCCGTCCGCGGATGCGGCCGTAGGTGTGACCGCGGAGATCAGGTCAGGTCGAGGAGGGCCGCGGCGGCGCGGCGCTCGACGGTCGCGTACCCGTTGGTCGACGCGCTGGCCAAGGCCTTCTGGAGAAGGACCTCTCCCCGCTCCCGGTCACCGGGTCCGGCCCGCTCGACGAGCATCCGCCCCCACGAGAGGGCTGTCATCCCGGCGAAGAACTTGGCGCCCACCTGTTCGCTGAATGCGGCGGACTCCTCGTAGCGCGACTCCGCCTCGGCGTGGCGACCGAGCACGGACGCCAGTCCGGCCACATAGTGGGCGACCGGACCCTCCGTCGAGGCCACACCGAAGGACAGCTGGTCCGACCACGGGTCGAGCTGCTCGAAGATCGGAGCGGCAAACCGAGGGTCTCGACATTCGACGGCCGCCGCCGCGTAGCAGTTCATGCCGGTCAACCACCCGGCGTCCACCGGGAGTTGGAAGCCGGCGGCCTCGAAGGCTTCGAGGGAGGCCCGGACCTCCGTGGTGCGATCCGCCTCCGCGTGGGCGAGT
>Ga0302279_10005101_pt1 | contig 14875 bp, 14 predicted proteins | sample III_Bog_N3_3_FD_194541 | JGI IMG/M metagenome (GOLD analysis project Ga0302279, IMG submission 194541) | Peat permafrost microbial communities from Stordalen Mire near Abisko, Sweden - III_Bog_N3_3 | ecosystem: Environmental > Terrestrial > Soil > Wetlands > Peat | place: Sweden: Abisko...
GCCGTCGATGGAGACCAGCCCCTGGTGGCGGTGCTCGTCCGGCCCCTGATCCACGGTGAACGCCAGAAACCCGTCGCCCAGCAGGCGGCCGGCACTCGGGGCAGGCTCCTTGGCGAGTTCCCGCGCCAGCCAGTCGGGCTCGGCGCGGGCATAGCCACGCAGCGCGCCGGTGTCGGTACAGTCGGCGAGCAGCAGCGAAACCGGACCGTCACCCTTGGCCTGGATGCTGAACGTCCCGCGGAACTTGAGCGCGGAGGCAAGCGCAGCCGCCAGCGCCAAAACCTGCCCGGTGAGCTGGGTCACGATGGGATCGCTGTCCTGCCGGGTCAGCAGCGCATCGGCGAGCGGGCCGAGCCGGATCAGCCGGCCCCGCACGGGGCGCCGGGGCAGGTAAAACGGGGTGACGCCGCGCGGCACCACGATGTCGGGCACATCAGGGCGCCCGCTGTCGAGAAAGGCGGGGGTGTTGGTCATGGGGTGGAAGATAGGGGCGCGCTTGGTGATCTGCCACCGCGTTGGGCGGGCAAGAGGGATATGCAACCTGGACAGACTATCGGGTGAGGCTTTGCATCTGGCGATGCGACCGCCGCCGTAATCCGATCTCCGGCCTTGCGTTTTATCGCGACAGCGTGATGATACTCTCAGATGACCTCAAGCCGATCGCCGCTGACGGCACCAGAGAACGATCCGGATGGCAAATAGCGTAGCCGCCGCTCTTATCACTGATGACGTAATCCGACAGATTACCGCGTTGGGAGCCTATTTTTCGGCCTTCATCGGGTTCATAGGAGCACTGATCGGTATAGCGCTGACATGGTTGTACCAGCGCTCGAACAAGCGAAACGAAATTGGCATTCAGAAAAGGCTGGAAATATACACAAAATATTGCGAAGCTGTCTCAGAAATAGCCATGACACAAAAGTTGCTTATCGAATTTAGCAGCATATGCCGAGATCTAAGTCCAGAAGATGCATCCAAAAAGAGACTCGATATTTCGATAGAAATCAACAAATCTATCGCAAGATATACGTCAGCAAAGGCGGCCCTGGTTCTTTATTCATCGCCTGACATTGTAACGGCGGTTGCGAAATTCGAAGAAACGGGAGCGCAATTGAATGATCCAACGGCGCTGACCGCATTCGTCAATATAATGCAACAAATCAGACGGGAGTCTAAAAAACCCGTTGATGACCGTTATGTTAAGCTTGTCCTATTTGGCAATGGATGACAGCGAATAAGGTGCTGCACGCCGCCTAAGCTCCCGGCTCCGCAGGGAAAATGCCGTCGAGAACGAGTCCCGGCGGGTCCAGCCGCACCTGACCATCCCGCACGATGCGGGTCAGAATCGAGCCGGCCTCATCGCGCGCATGGTGAATGACGGTGCGGATGTCGGTCGCAACAATAAGATAATGGCGGACCGAGGCAATCCTGAAGTAGTCGGCAAGCTTCAGGCCGGCATCGCGCGACCGCGACGACGGCGACAGCACCTCCACCACGATCATCGGATCGGTAATCCGAACCACATCGTCGGCGAGCGGTGGACCGCGCCGCACCAGCGCGTCGGGCTCGTAAACCGTCGTCTCATCGACCTGCACGGCTGGGCCGTCGACGAATGCCTCGCACGGGAGCTTTGCTGCGGCAATGGCATCAGCGAGGAGCCGGACGATGTGCAGCTTGCAACGCGCATGCGCCACCCGCTCCGGTGCCATGGCGACCACCTGGCCGCGCACGAGTTCGAAGTGCCCGCCCTCAGGCTGGGCGAGCGCCCAGGCGATGAACTCGTCGGCCGTCATGCGGGGCAGGACAGACGCACTCATTTTGGCAGGTTAGCAGGAGGAACGGCGAGAATCACGATAGTTCCGAGTTTGGGATCCTGACCGCCGCCGTCACCGTGCGCCGACCCGCCGCCCCTCACCGCCGCAGCGCAATCACCAGCGCCTCAGCCTCCCCCGGCTCCATCGCCAGCGCCCGCACCGCGACCGCCTGCGAAAACCCCGCCCGCGCGAACGCCGCCAGCGCGCGGCGGTGCCCCGCCTCATCCAGCGGCTCGCCGATCCGGAACGGCCCGATCCGCCGCCGCCGCGCCAGCACCAGCGCCGCGGCGAGTTCGGTCTCCGCGTCGTCCGGCACAGCCTCCCGCGCCAACCCGGCCGCCACCCCCTTGCCGCCGAGATGCGCGGTTATCGCGCGCCGAGACCGCCCGGCGCGCGCCAAGCTGCGTGCCCGGCTCGCGGCGAACGCGGCATCGTTGACCGCCCCCGCTTCGGCCAGCCGCAAAACCACCTCGGCCGCCGCGCGCTTCGCCTCGGCCGCCTGCGCCCGGATTGCCTCGGGCTCGGCCGCCCCCGCCGCCAGCCGCGCCCAGCGATCGACGCGCCGCTCCAGCACCCGCCGCAGCCCGGCCTGCGTGGTGGCGTAACGCGCCAGATGGGTCAGCGCTGCCTCGTGCAGCACACCCTGGTCGGGCGGCGGACCGGCACGCCGAGGCGGCTTCACGGGTGACATGGCAGCCGGACCATGCCACGCCGGCCGCCCCGTGCAAGCCGGCTCTGCGCAGCCGTCTTCAACCGGTCGTTTGACTTGCGGCGATGCAACCGCCATTGATTCCCGCTTGCTCTGGACCCTCCCGCGAGTGGTCGCTGGAGGGAGATCCGCCAAACCGAGCCCCACCGAGGGGAAGACGACCCCATGATTTCCGCCCTGATGCCGAACTACGCCCGCACCAACCTCGCCTTCGAGCGGGGGGACGGTGCCTGGTTGTGGACGGTGGACGGGCGATTCCTCGATTTCGGCGCCGGCATCGCCACCGCCTCGCTCGGCCATGGCCACCCCCATCTGGCCCAGGCGATCGCCGAGCAGGCCGCCAAGGTGATCCACACCTCCAACCTGTACCGCATCCCCCAGGCCGAGCGCCTGGCGGAGCGGCTGGTGGCGGCGACCTTCGCGGACAGCGTGTTCTTCTGCAACTCGGGCGCGGAAGCGAACGAGGCAATGATCAAGATGATCCGCCGCACGATGTTCGAGACCGGCCGGCCGGAGCGCTACCGCATCATCTGCTTCGACGGCGCCTTCCACGGCCGCACGCTCGCCACGCTGGCGGCCACCGGGAACCCGAAATACCTGCAAGGCTTCGGCCCGCCGGTGGACGGGTTCGACCACGTGCCGTTCAACAACATGAACGCGGTGCGCGACGCGATCGGGCCGGCCACCGCGGGCATCATCGTCGAGCCGATCCAGGGCGAGGGCGGCGTGCGCCCTGCCAGCTTGCAATTCCTGCGCGATCTGCGCGCCGCCTGCGACGAATACGGGCTGATCCTTGGCGTTGACGAAGTGCAGACCGGCATGGGGCGGTCCGGCCGGCTGTTCGCGCATGAATGGGCCGGGATTGCGCCCGACGTGATGTCGGCGGCCAAGGGCATCGGCGGCGGGTTCCCGCTCGGCGCCACGCTCGCCCGAGAGATCGTGGCCAAGCACCTGGTGCCTGGCACGCATGGCAGCACGTTCGGCGGCAACCCGCTGGCCTGCGCCGCCGGCAACGCCACGCTGGACGTGCTGCTCGCCCCCGGCTTCCTCGCCGAGGTCGATCGCAAGGCCCACCTGCTGTGGTGCGAACTGCAGCGGATCGTCACGGATTTCCCGCAAGTGTTCCAGGACGTGCGCGGCGCCGGCCTGCTGGTCGGGCTCAAATGCGCCATCCCGCCGGGCGAGGTGCAGGCCGCCTGCCTCGCCGAAGGGCTGCTGGCGCTGACCGCCGGCGATAACGTCCTGCGCCTGGCACCACCGCTCGTCGTCACGGACGACGATATCGCCCAGGGCGTGGCGATGCTGCGCCGGGCGGCGCGGCGTTGCCTGCCATCCTCCGGCAGGGAGGCGGCGAAATGAGCGCCGCAGCCAAGCGCGTCGCCCAGGACAGCGGTTGGGCCGCCGACAAGTCGCCGGGCCTGCGACACTTCCTGGACCTGCGCGACTTCGACACTGCGACCCTGCGTCAGATGCTGGACTCTGCGGTCGCCATCAAGGGCGCGCGCGGCGGCGGCGCCGCCCGGCCGCTCGCCGGCAAGACGCTGGCGCTGATCTTCGAGAAGCCGTCCACCCGGACGCGCGTGTCGTTCGAGGTCGGGATGCGCCAGCTCGGCGGCGACGTGGTCGTGCTCAGCGGCAAGGAGATGCAGACCGGGCGCGGCGAGTCCGCCGCCGACACGGCCCGGGTGCTGTCCCGCTACGTGGACGGCATCATGCTGCGCACCGACCGGGTATCGAAACTGCACGAGCTGGCGCAGCACGCCACGGTGCCGGTGATCAACGGGCTGACCGACACGTCCCACCCCTGTCAGCTCATGGCCGACGTGATGACGTTCGAGGAACATCGCGGCCCGATCGCCGGGCAGATCGTGACCTGGTGCGGCGACGGCAACAACGTCGCGCGAAGCTGGATCGAGGCGGCCGTGCGCTTCGGCTTCACCCTGCGCCTGGCAACCCCCGACGCGCTGCGCCCACCGCAGGAGGTGCTGGACTGGGCGCGCACGCAAGGCGGGTCGATCGAGCTGACCGACGATCCGGAAGCGGCGGTGGCCGGCGCGCGCTGCGTGGTGACCGACGCGTGGGTGAGCATGGCCGACGATCCGAACGAGCGCCGGCACAACCTGCTGGCGCCGTACCGCGTCACCACGGCGCTGATGGCGAAGGCGGCGCCGGACGCGGTTTTCATGCACTGCCTGCCAGCGCATCGCGGGGAGGAGGTCACCGCCGAGGTGATCGACGGGCCACAATCCATCGTGTTCGACGAGGCCGAGAACCGGCTGCACGCGCAGAAATCCGTGCTGGCCTGGGCGCTCGGCGCTCCTCGGTAGCCGCGCCCCGCCATGGCCGACCGCCTGCCGTCAGCGATTGTGTTCGACGTGTTCGGGACGGTCGTGGACTGGCGCAGCAGCCTGATCGCCGAGCTGTCGGCGTTCGGCGCGGCGCGAGGCATCTCGGCTGACTGGGCCGGTTTGGTGGACCAGTGGCGCGGGGCGTATCGGCCCTCGATGGACCGGGTGCGCAAGGGCGAGATGCCTTGGACCCGGCTGGACGATCTGCACCGCGCGTCGCTCGACCGGCTGGTGGCCTCATTCGGGATTGACGGGCTGTCCGAGGACGACCTGCGCCATATCAACCGGGGCTGGCACAGGCTGGCGCCGTGGCCGGATTCGGTGCCGGGGCTGGCGCGGCTGAAACAGCGGTTCATCATCGGCCCGCTGTCGAACGGGAACCTGTCCCTGCTGACCAACATGGCCAAACATGCAGGGCTGCCGTGGGATGTGGTGTTCGGCTCCGACCTGTTCGGGCACTTCAAGCCGGACCCCGAGACCTATCTGGGCGTTTGCCGGCTGCTCGACCTGCCGCCGGACCAGGTGATGATGGCGGCGGCGCATAACAGCGATCTGACGGCGGCAAGGGGGCTCGGGCTGATGACGGCGTTCTTCCCCCGCCCGACCGAGTACGGCCCGCGCCAGACGGCCGATTTCACCGCCGAGGCGGCGTGGGAAGTGGTCGCGTCGGACATGGAAGATTTGGCCCGCCAGCTTGGGGTTTGAGCGAACAGCGGGGCTTTCCAAACCAGCCGGCGCTTGCTATGACGCGCGCCTTGGCGACGGGACCGGTCCCTGCCCGGTTTCGTGGGGGCGCATAGCTCAGTTGGTAGAGCAGCTGACTCTTAATCAGCGGGCCGTAGGTTCGAGTCCTACTGCGCCCACCAACGAAATCAAAGAGTCGTGGCTCTGATCGCGCGAACATCGAGCCGGGACTGCGACCAGATCAGGTCGGCGGCGCTGTTCTCCTGGAGCCAGAATGCCTACATCCGACGAGGAAGCACGAGAGCTGAAGGTAGCCCTGATGCGCGCAGACCTCGAACTCAAGTCCAAACAAGCCTTCTGGGAGACGCCCCGCAACATCGCCGTGCTCGTCGCTACCGTCGCTGCGCTGGCCGGCGTGCTGGGGTTCAAACTTGGCCAGAACGCCCCTCAGCCGCAGATCGTAGTTTTGCAGCCGGGGACAACACAGGCAGCGCCGCCGACGCCCCCGCTCAGATAGGGCCGGCCCAGTTTGCCTCGCCCTTGCCCCTTGAGGTGGCCCCCATCCAGGCCGCGGAGCGCTAAGAGCGGCTCCCGCCAGTTACAAACCCCCTGCTCGTGCCAGGGGAGCCAGTCTGCATAGGACGTCTTCTAGTCGATTGAAGTGCATCCACCAATCGCTCGATAGCTTCCTCACCCCATATGCGATGGCACCACGCGCGGCCCGGCCGAGATGTCTCATTTGTCCGGCTCAGGAACTTCTTGACTTCCCTGGGCGTATATCCAATGTATCGACGACCAGAGACTTGCGGTGCCCGCTTGGTTGGTCGCCCGTGCCGCCGTCTGTGGGCGTTTGGAGGATACGAACATGCGTTCAACGGTCAGCCGGTGGGGCAACAGCCTTGCTTTGCGGCTCCCTCGAAACCTCGCAGAAGACCTGAACCTGGTCGAAGGCTCCGAGGTCGATCTCAAGGCTGACGGCGGCCAACTCGTCGCAACACCGGCGAAGCCGCGCTATCGGCTGGCCGACATGCTGGCAACAGTTTCGGCACAGGAAAAAGAGGTTGATTGGGGCGAGCCACGCGGAAAAGAGGAATGGTGACCAATGGTCGCGTACCAGCCGGATCGTGGTGACTTTATTGTTGTGGATTGCTCACCGCAGGCCGGAACGGAACAGGCCGGACGCCGGCCTGCTCTCGTGCTGTCGCCACAATCCTTCAATGTCGCGCTTGGATTGGTTTTTGCTTGTCCCATCACCAGTAAGGTCTCCGGGAGTGCGTTCGACGTGCCGGTCCCTGCTTCGTGCCGGGTGAAAGGGGCTGTGTTGCTGGCACATCTGAGGAGCTTTGATTGGATCGCCCGCAATGTGGCCTTCCATTCGCGCGCGCCGGATTCTTTTGTCGAGGACATCGTCGCACGTTTAAATGCGGTCATCGAGACTAATGAATCCCAGGCAGCGCGACTGGCCGCCGCCGGAAGACGGTAAAACACTGGGAAACGAAGCCGCTTAGCGCCGGATGCCGATCCGGTGGCGGTCGCTGTCCTCCGGTAAGACCGTATGTCCGTCCCGGGGTTGAGGTGGTGAGCCTGGACACGCAAAGCGGTGGATTTCGGCGGCTTTCTGATCACGGTTGGTGATGGGGGGCAGGCGCCAGCCCTCACAGATCGTGACCGAGCCACCACGACCGGAACGGCGGCGGCGCCATTGCCGAGGCGTGCCTCCACAGCCGTGTCGAGAAGCTGTCGGTCACCGGGCGAGAAGCGGCCGTGATGCAGGGTGGCTACGTCTCCAACCCGGAAGAGGGCCGGATGCGCTTCGCCCGTAATTGCCTCCAACGCGACGGCTGTTTCGATGGCGGCGCGGACAGTGTTATACCAACGGCCCTAAATCTTCACCTGCAACCAATCACGGGAGGCTATGGAGGTGATGGTGCCGGGTAGCTTCATAAGCTTGTTCCAGGCGTCGGCGCATGCCTTCACAACAGCCTGGTAGTTTTCGAAAACTCGATGGCTGAGGTAGTTGGCGCGGAGAAACGCCCAGATGTTTTCAACGGGATTGAGTTCCGGCGCATAGGCCGGCAGCGGCAGCAGAACGATGTTGTCCGGGACGGTGAGCTTCGCGGAGGTATGCCAGCCTGCGCCGTCCATTACCAATATGGCGATGGCGCCCACACCAACGCAGCGGCTGATCTCTGCAAGGTGCTCGTTCATCGCTTCAAGATTGACTGAGGGCATGATGATGGCTGCGCCGGTCCCGCGGGCCGGGCAAACCGCTCCAAACAGATAGGCCGAGGTAAACCGATGATCGCGCACAGCGCGCGGACGTGTGCCGCGCTTGGCCCACGTCCGCGTCAGCGTTCCTTGCTGACCGATCCGCGCCTCATCCTGAATCCAAAGCTCTAGCGGCACGTCTATCGGCTTGCCGCACAGGCGGGCGACGACCGCTTCGCGGACCAGATCTTCGAAGCTCTCTTTGTAAGCCTCTTGCGCCTCAGGGTCGCTCTTGGGGTGCTGCGGGCGGACCGAGAGTCGCCGGAAGTCGAGCTTGCGTAGCAGCTTCCCAACGGTGCGCTCGTGCACCTCAATCCCAAATTTCGCCTTGATGCGGTCGCGAAGGTCAACCCGGCGCCAGCGCACGACGCCGTCCTTCGTCAGATCGGGACCTGCCTCCACCCATCCTTCCAGCTCCGCCATCTGCTCGGGGTTCAGTCGGGGCGGGCGACCCGTGCGGGGACGGTCGAACAGGCCGTCAATACCCTCCTCGTTGAACCTGTGCACCCAATCGCACAGAGTCTGACGGTCCATCGCGCAGGCCGTCGCTGCCGTCTCTCGCAGATTCCCGTCGATTACCATGGCGACGGCGAGCAGCCGCCGGGCGGCGTTTGCGTCGCCCGTCGCGGCCGCCTCAGCCCGAAGGTCGGCCGCAGTGATATCCGTCCGAGCAATCAAAATCGGCGCCGCCATAGCTCTTCCCCGCGAATCGAATGTGCAGCGCATCGATTCGCACATTCGCGCGGCCTTGCGAATCCCCCGAGTCGGGAATTTCGGCCGTTGGTATTACTGGTGATGTCGGGCTGGCGGCCGCCGAGCAAGCCGGGGACCCGCTTCTGCAGACGCTGCCATTCGGTCTTTGCCGAGGCCTCGCTGGGAATGGAGGCAAGCTGGACGGCGGCAATGCCTGTCTTCCCGACGCTGGCCAGGCTGACCGGTGCGCCCGTTGCCGGGCCGGATGTCATGGTCCCGGCGGCCGGCGGTTCCGGCGCCACGGCGACTGATGCGGCCGCCGCGATATCGGCAGCCGCCGGCTGTGGTGAGGCGGCCTGCGTCCCGAACACGGGCAGCGGCTGTTGCTTGGCGAAAAGGCTCGCCATCGCCTCGTCGAGCGTCGGCTCCATCACGACACTGTCGCCCGTAACGGCGATCACGCGCTTCAACTGGGGAAAGTTCTCCCCCGCGGCCTGGAGGTAGATCGGCACGATATACAGAAACGAGTTCTCGATCGGAGTCACGATCAGCTTACCGCGAATCACGTGCGATCCCCTCTCGTCCCAGAGCGTGAGCTGTTGCGAAATCGTCGGGTTCTGATCGATCATCGCTTCGATCTGGTTCGGCCCATAGATCAGCTTCTCCTTCGGCAGCTCATAGAACAGCTTTTTGCCGTAGTCCGGAAAGTCGCAGCGTGCCGCCATCCACGAAATCATGTTGTCACGGTTTTGCGGTGTGAACGGAGTCATCAGGAGGTATTCCAGCGTAGCGCTGCCGGGAAGCTTCATCAGGATGTAATAGGGCTGCATTGGCTGTTGCTCGCCGGCGTAGGTCTCCTTGGGAGCCACCCACAGATCCTCCCGGTTATAGAAGACCTGCGGATCGGTCATGTGGAACGTCTTGTACTCGTCGGACTGAATGGCGAACAGGTCCTCCGGGTAGCGCAGATGGGACTTCAGATCCGGCGACAACTGATCGAGGCTCTGGAAGACGCCGGGAAATGCCCGCTGATAGGCGGCGAGGATCGGGTCCTTGGGGTCCATGACGTAAAACTGGACACTCCCGTCGTACATGTTGGCGACGACCTTCACGGAATTGCGCAGGTAGTTCAGGTTGTCCGTGAAGCCGGCCCGATGGGGATTTGCATAGGGGAACTGGTCCGACGTGGTGTAGGCATCCTGGATCCAATACAACTTCCCTTCGCTCAGCACCGGATAGGGGTCACTATCGAGGCTGAGGAAGGGTGCGACCTTGGCAACCCGCTGCTGAACGTCCCGCCAGATCTGGATCCGGCTCTCCGGCTTGATATATGTGGTCAGAAGAATGTTGATGTCCTTCTGCGTCCAGGCGAACAGCACCCTGCGCCAAAAACTGTCCAGCGGAATGCCGCCCGTTCCGCCATAGCTGGTGTAGACGTTGTCGTTGCCTTTCGGATAGTCGAACTCCTTGGTGCCGGTCGCAACAATGCGGTACCCGGGCATTGTTTCGCCGTAATAGATCGCGGGCTGTGTGATGGCCAGGCCCTCTGTGGACGTGGCTGGTACGTTCTCGAGAAGATATTGCGGAAATCCGCCGCCGACGGTCTTCGACACGAAGTTCATCACCAGTCCGTAGCCATGCGTGAACTGCAGATACTCGTTGACCCATGTTTGCGCTGCCGCGGGGAGGTCCGGCGAGAGCTCGCGGGTGGCAAGCATCACCTGGTGATAGCCATCCTTCAGGTGATACCGGTCGACACCAACGTTGTAGAACTGATAGTACAGACGGATCGCCTGGGTCTGTTAATACATTTGCAGCAGCGGCCGCGCGTCCCACAGCCGGATATTCTCGATCGTGTCCTGGTTCCGGGCAAGCACGGCGGGAGTCAGGTCGGCCAGGGCCGGATAGGAGGTCTCCTGGATCGAGTCCAGGTCATAGGCCTTTCGCGTGGATTCGATGTAGTGCTTCAGATAAGGGGTCTCGAAAGCCAACTCGCTTGGTTGCACGACGAACTTTTGGAAGATGGCCGGGACCAGCAGGATGCCGACGACATAGACGGCGAGGTAGACACCAGCTCCCACAACCAGCGCCCGCAAGCGCGGGCGGAAGACATTCAATGCCAGCAGCGCACATGCCATCACCGAGACGGCGACCATGATCCACAATGCGATCCTTGTCACATGATCGGCGGTAAAGCCGGCGCCATAGACGACGCCTGTAGTCGAGTAGACGAGTTCATAGTGATCGAGGCAGAGCCCGAAGGCCCAGTTGGCGACCAGGATGAAAAGCAGAACCGATAGATGTGACGTGGCACTTCCGCTCGCGACGGGGACACTGCCGCGATCGGCCTGAAGCAATCGGAAGTACCCGTAGACAAGGCTTACCCCGACAATTGCCAGGACCGTTACCACCATCAGACTGGTCTGCAGCAACTGATAGAAGGGCAACTGAAAGACATAGAACCCGACATCGACCCCAAAGAGCGGATCCGACACGCCGAATGACCCGCCGTAGCGAAAGCGCAGGTAGGCATCCCATTGGCTGAAGAAACCAGCGGCTGCAAGCCAGGCGAGCACCAGGCTGGCAATGACCACGCCCGCACGTAGGAGTCTTGGCGTCAGATCGATGTTGATCCGGTCAGCCCCGTCAGCGGGCGATATAATCGCGCCCTGCGTTGGCGCGCCGCCACCGGCGAACGCGCCACTGTTGCGCAGAGCCTGGCGAAGATTGATCCACATGAAAAGAAACACGAACACGAACGCCACGGCGAACATCGTCCACTGAACCGAAAGTAGCGTCCAGAAGATACCTGTGTAGTGGAGTTGGCCCATCCACAGCCATTTCTGCAAATAGCCGGTAACCATGCCGACGGCGATGAGGAGTAGGATCGCCGCCGGGATCAGAAGCTGCAGCAGGAACCCCAACCTGGAATTGCGGCCCTTCTGGCGGGGGTCTTCACCCGAAGGCTGTGGCGAGTTTACGGGGGCTGACGGCATCGTGTCCATTGTTTCATCGCTCCGCACTTCGTCCGTACGACAAGGCCGCGGGAGAAGTTCGCCGCTTCACCCACGTCCCGCTCGTGGTGCGCATATTCGTATGCCGCCACAATCAGGAATCTAGCGAGAGCGGGCTCGGTTCTGGAGCTTCGGAATCTACTCAAGTCGCTCACGTTGAAGGCTTACCCGGTGTCCCGGGTCCGCCCGCCGAGCCCGGCCCTCCTTAGCGGGCGCGGTCGCCCCAGGGGTGGGCGGAGAAGGTCGTATGCTGTCCCCATTCAGCGGCGCCGAGTCCCGTGGTCCGTGACATTTCCCCAGTCTGATCTGAGTAGTTTCCGGTGCTACCGCCGCCGTTCGCTGCCGACTATGGTGACGCTCCTGTCAGGGACAAATCAGGCAGATCAGGGAGTGGGGCGACAGCGTGTTCGCTGCATGCCAAGGCCGACGTTCGATATGCCGCTCGGCGACGTGCTCCTGGCGGAACTGGTCAACGACCCGGAGAGCGCCGGTCGTCCCGTCGCCGAAGTGATCGCCGACACCGAGGCGGGCGGCGATCGTGGCCCTGCGCGCGCCGTGGTGAACCCAAGGCCCTCGGCTGATCGCGAAAAGCGAGACGGAGCCCAAACCCAAGGCGCCGGGTGATCCGGCGCTGCAGGCGGCCGAGTAAGACGATGGATGATACGAACCACAACAACCGTCGGAGGGATTTCCATGAAGATTGATTGCAAGGATTTTCGCGTCCGGGAGGGCGACCAGGTCCATCTCGCGAAGTGGCCGACGAAGGTCGATCCCGTTTACAAATCCAAGGCGCAGTACAAGACGCTGCTGGAAGAGCACGTCGCGAAGCTCAGCGCGATGCAGCAACTCCACCACGCGTCCAACCGTCACGCCATATTGCTGATCCTTCAGGCGACGGATGCCGCGGGAAAGGACGGCGCCATCCGTCACGTGATGTCGGGCGTCAACCCGCAGGGTTGCCGGGTCTACGGTTTCAAGCAACCCACGGAACCCGAACTGGAGCATGATTTTCTCTGGCGGACCTCTCGCGATTTGCCTGAGCGTGGGCGGATCGCGATTTTCAATAGGTCCTACTACGAGGAGGTGCTGGTCGTCCGCGTGCATCGCGACATGCTGCACCGGGAAGCCATCCCAGACGCGCCTCACCATGACCGGAAGGTCTGGCACGAGCGCTATCAATCGATTAACGATTTTGAAAAGCACCTCGGGGTCAATGGAACGCGTGTCGTCAAAGTCTTTCTCCACCTCTCGAAGGAGGAGCAACGCAAGCGTTTTCTCGAACGCCTCGACGACCCTGAGAAAAACTGGAAATTCAGCGACGCGGATTTGAGGGAGCGCGAATTCTGGGACGATTACGCGAAGGCCTACGAAGAATGCCTTAGCTCAACGAGCACTGATGACGCGCCCTGGTTTGTTGTTCCCGCCGACGACAAGGAAAACGCGCGGCTCATTGTCTCCCAGATCGTCCTCGACACGTTCGAAGGGCTGAAAATGAGCTATCCCAGAACGAGCGCGGACCGTGAACGTGAGCTGCACTCGATCCGCAAGGAGCTGACCAAGTGACGGCGCGCCGGAGCGGTTCGGGGCGTCTTCGGCTTGCCCGTACGGTCGCCAGCTGTCGGATCGCCCCTACGCTCTCGGATTGCGCTGTGCCACAATTGGGAATCGCCTCCCCGGAGCTCGCATGAAAAGCCTGATCATCTTCGATCTCGATGGCACGCTCGCCGGGAGCAAATCCGATCTCGATGGCGAGATGGCGACGCTTCTGGCTCGGTTGCTCGGGATCGTCGCCGTCGCGATCATTTCCGGTGGCGCCTGGGGACAGTTTGAAAAGCAGGTGGTCGCCTTTCTGCCGCATGACGAGCGGCTGAAAAGGCTGTCCCTCTTGCCGACCTGTGGAACCAAATGCTATCGCTTTGACGGTGCGTGGAAGAAGCTCTACTCCGAGGATTTCACCGGCGACGAAAAGAAGAAAATCATCGGCGCGCTCGATCAGGCGGTGGGGCAGGCCGGCTTCAAAGCGGAAAAGCATTGGGGCGAGCCGATCGAAGACCGCGACAGTCAAATCACGTTCTCGGCTCTGGGGCAGGCAGCGCCGTTGGACGAAAAGGAGAAATGGGATCCCGACTTCGCGAAGCGCAAGGCGATAGAAGCGATTTTCGCGCCTCTGATTCCTGCATTCTCGATCCAATTGGGCGGCTCCACCTCCATCGACGTCACCGGGCCGGGGATCGACAAGGCCCATGCCGTCAGGAAGCTCCAAGAAACACTCGGCATCGCCATCACCGACATGATCTTCGTTGGCGACGCGATCTTTCCCGGCGGAAACGACTATCCCGCGAAGCAGGCGGGCGCTGAGTCCATCAGGGTACGCGACCCGCATGAAACGAAGCGTGTCGTCGAAGCCATTTGCGCTTGCCTCGAAACAGGAGATAGACATCGCACGGATTCAATCTGAAGCGGCGCCAGACGATCGTGAGAGGCCAACATTTTCCGATAACCGGACTGACTCGTGGTTTAGCCGGAACTTCCCGATTTCATTTCATCTAAGCCATTGATTTTACCTGCGACGCCCCGCGTCCCGAACCGGAACTCGGCCCCCGCCATCCCGCTGCGCGAAAGTTACCGCGAGGACAGCAAGGCTCGCAAACGCACACTCGGCAAGCTCCGACTGGCCGAAGCAGCACGTCGAAGGCCTGCGCGCGGTGCTCAAGAGCGTGGGGCTTTATCAGGCGCCGCACGTCACCAACTACCATTTCGTACTCAACCGCAATCAATTGAGTGGTCACCAGATTGCTGGGCGCCTGCTCCGTCTGCTTGTCGAGACCTTCAACCCAACCGGGCCTGTGATCGTCGGGCTCGATGACACGATGTCCCCCAGACAACGACCAGCGCCTCCGAGAGGCTGATTGCTGACCTTCGGCTGGCTTGATCCCGGCCCGCGAACTGGGCCGTTACCTCTGGGCTATCTTGCTTGCACCATTCAACCGGCACCAAATCGCGGCGGGCGTCACGACTCTGGCAGCCTTCAGCATAAGCTGACGTCTTGCGCGCAGACCGTGGGCCGCGGCGCCGTCGGCCTACCCGGCCGCGACCACTTCGCAGCCGGACTTTTGGGCATGCACGCGGCGGCAGAACGCTGCCGCTTGGTTCTGGTCCGCGAAGCCACCTGTGCGCACCAGCCAGAACGCGCGACCACCTTGCTCCGTCCTGCTAACCGGAACTTCCTACTTTCGAATTCTACAACCCCTTGATCCAGAACGATTAGTTTCGTCCGGAGGCGGTGGCTACTGGCTACACGGTGACGTCGAGGAGGGCGAGCGCTTTGTGCTGGATCGGGGTGGG
>Ga0302279_10005102_pt1 | contig 14870 bp, 10 predicted proteins | sample III_Bog_N3_3_FD_194541 | JGI IMG/M metagenome (GOLD analysis project Ga0302279, IMG submission 194541) | Peat permafrost microbial communities from Stordalen Mire near Abisko, Sweden - III_Bog_N3_3 | ecosystem: Environmental > Terrestrial > Soil > Wetlands > Peat | place: Sweden: Abisko...
CTCCTCTCCGGCCCGGCGCTCTCCGTTCAAGGACAGGTCTTGATCGAGTCGATCCACTGCCCGATGAGCGTGATCGCCTGAGGGTCGACCAGGTAGCTCCCCACCGAGGGCATCCGCCCGACGTTGGTCATCTCCTGGGGATCGGACGCCGCGATGGGGATGTTCATGCGGAGCCACATCGCGGAGGAGGCGTGATCCCCCGGCGCGAGGTCCGCGTAGGGCACCAGCGCCATCCCGGGGATACCGTTCTGCTCTTGCAGGTTGCAGATCTGCGTGTCGTGGAGCGGCAGGCTGTAGCGCAGATCGAACCCTTGGTCGTTCACGTCCGGGCGATGGCAAAATCCACAGTTGGCGGCCAGGTAGGAGCGGGCCATCTGATCGAGCGTCGCGCCCGCGGGCGGTCCGGTCAGACCGAGGGCGGCGTTCGCATACGGCTCGACCTGGGCCTCGGCATAGGGCGCGACCGGCGCCGTGGCGTCGAAGAGGCCCTTGGCCTTGAAGGCGTCGATCTGGTTGGTGCCGTTGACGGTGCGATTCATCTGGTCCGTCTCCGGGCCCAGCGTCCCCGTGGCGGCGCTGTGGCAGGCGATGCAGTCGGTGAAGCTCGGGTAGTGCCACTCCACCGTCTGCGTCCCCGTGTCGAACGAGACGGCAGTGCGCGTGTTGGGGACGATGACCGCCTCCGTCTGGGCCTCGTTCCAGGCGTAGTTGTAGCCGACCCAGTCGGTGCCGTTCTGGATCAGGGCGGCCGTGGCCGCGTCGACGTGCATCAGGAGGCGCGTCTCGACGAGCTTCCCGTCGAAGAGGAAGTTCTTGATCATCACGGTCCCGACCGGGAACACCCACGTCCCGGTCTCGGCGGGGCCCTGCGGCACACACATCGGCGAGATGCACTCCAGCAGCTCCGTCGGCGTCGCGGTCGGGCCGCAGTTCTTGACGTGAATCTTCCCTCCGGGCGGCAGGACGAACGCCCGGGACTTGGCGGCGTCGTCCGACCACAGCGGGCTGTTGACCTCGTAGGAGATCGCGCTCGACACGATGCTCGTGGGCGTGGTCGGGTCCATGCACCCCGTGAGGCTGAGCGAGCAGATCGGCAGCGCCGTCATCACGGGCGCCGCGCACGCCTGAGGTGTCGTCGGCGTGATGCAGGTCGGCGGCGCGTCGGCGTCGGCGTCGGAGCCAGCGTCGGAGCCAGCGTCGGACCCGTTGGACGCCCCGCCGCTGCCGCTGGAGGAGCTCCCGGAGCCTCCGGCGCCGCTCCCGCCCGCCGCTCCCTGGCCCTGGCCCGAGCCGGTGGCGCTGTCGTTCCTGGAACAGGCGACCGCGACCGACACGACGACTGCGCCGGCCAGGAGACCGGAGGACAGGCGAAGCTCGATGGCCTTCATTGCGCTCAGATCCCTCCTGGAGACCACGAGCAGAGGTGCCCGAGGGCGGAGACCACGATTCGATTCTTGGCGGCGATGGGGAAGCTCATGCTCGGGATGCTCCCGTTGTCGCAGGGCGTGCCGGCGGTCGTGAAGACCCGCTGCCCGGTGTCGCCGTCGACGACCGCGAGCTGCGAGCCCTCGAGGAACCACACCAGCGCGTTCGAGCCCATGCCGTCGGTGGTCGTCGAGATCGGCGGGAAGTTCATGTGCCCGCCCCCCGCGTTGACCTTGTTGCACCAGACGACCTTGGCGATGGGGGTCTGACCCGGCTCGATGAGCGTGGAGACGATCACCTCGCCGGTCACCGCCCCGCCGGGACACGTCGTGCCGCCCCCTCCCACGTTGATCGTCGCGTGGAGGCCCGAGGCCGAGGTGTAGATGGTCGGCGCCGTGTACACGGTCTCGCCCGTGGTGCCGGACACCACCACGTCCGCCAGCGCGCCCCCGGGCGTGCGGTTGACCGGATCGTAGATGCTATTGCTCAGGTTGGTGCCGTCGAGGAAGAAGATCCGCCCCGCCTTGGCCGGAGCCACCAGCAGCGCCGCCGGGGTGGATCCCGCCGGGAGCGGCACATACGACGGCGTCGACGCGCCGAAGTCGAGATCGCCCTGGGGCTGGTCCCACCCCTGCCACTCGGTCGGTACGAAGACGTTGGCCGCGCTCCGCGTGAACGCCGCCATCCCGGTGACGCGAACCACCTCCTGCGAGTCCGAGGCATTGCGCGCCACCGAGGTGGTGTCGCCGGTGACGCCGAACACGCCCGTCCCGTCCGAGGTCAGGCCGCCCGATCCCCAGATCCCGGAGCGCGCGCTCTGCGTCGCCCAGCCGGCGACCTTGGTCGGATTGGTGGTATCGACGGCGATGATCCAGCCGCGGTACGTGCCCCCGTCGCCGTATTGCCCGCCGAAGGGAATGTAGAGGATGTCGTTGGCGAGGAGGAGCGCCCCGTGCTGGTTCTGCCCCCCCGAGTTGAAGGCGGTGCCATTGTACGAGACCGTCGTGCTGGAGAGCGTCACCGGCCAGCCGCCGCTGGTGACCTCGACCCCGGAGTCGACCGAGAGCGCGTGGACCAGGTGCGGATTGTTGCCGGTCACCACGAACACGCGGCGCGAGACGGGGTCGATCACCGGGGTGCCGCGGATCCCGTCGCCTCCCGTGGTGACGGCGGCGGTCCACACCGGCAGGCCCGTGGTCTCGTCGAACGCCACCACGTTGGGATTCGACCCCAGCGGGGGGAACGCGAAGAAGAGACCGTTCCCCGCCGCCCGCCCCGTGGCCTTGCAGCCGGTCGCCCCCGTCGGACAGCCCGCTCCCGCGGGGCCTTCCTCCAGGTACAGCACCGACGCCGTTCCCTGGTTCTGGGTGTTGCCGTTGGCCGGAAACGTCGCGTTGGTGTTGAACGCCGCGTCGGGCGCCATCGTCGTCACCGCGCTCTTGGCCAGCCCCGGCTGAACGTAGGTCGCTCGCCGGAACAGATCATTGCCTCGCTGGAGCACCGATTGCGTGGCGACCGCGCTGCCGCCGCTCCCCGAGCTGGTGCTGCTGCTCGCGCCGCCGCTCCCGGACGGGCCCGTGCTGCCGCCGCTGCTGGCAGTGCCCGACGCGGTGGATCCGGTGGATCCGGTCGCCGCGGTGGATCCGCCGGATCCGGCCGCGCTCGTCGCGTGGGAGCTCTCGGAGCCGCCGTTGCCGCAGTGGACCGAGAGCGAAGCGAGCCCGGGAATCAAGACGGTGAGCACACCCAAGCGCGTTCTGTGTTTCACGACATCATCCTTCTGTGTTGCGGATGGGCCCGCGGACGGCTCGGCCGAGGGCCGTAGGGATCTTGTACCTCGTCCGGTTCGCCGCCGCGAGCGCGCCGTCGATGGCTCGCGGGCGCGCACCCGCTACTGCGCCGAGCAGCAGCGGAACCCCACCGTCGGTCCTGGCTGGTTGCGGGGGACGAGGGCCACGCCCATCGCGTAGTCGCAGGTGCTCGTGGTGGCGGTCGCCTGCATGTCGCCCCCGCGCACGTGGCACGAGGCGGCGGGATCGGAGGACGCGCAGACGCCGTCCCACTCGGCGACGTTCCCGTTGAGATCGAACACACCGGGGAACGCGGCGGAGAGCGGCTCGCCCTGACACTTCGCCTTCGAGGCGACGGCCAGCGTCGTGCACGCCGTGCCCGTGCACCCGGTGTTGCACGCGGTGGCATCGTAGGTGTCGGCATAGACGTACTGCTGCTTGCCGTCGGCCGAGCAGGCGTACTCGTACTGGTTCAGCTCGGGGTTGGCCCAGTCCGCGAAGGTGACGGTCATCCCCTGCGCGATGGCGTCGGGGCGGGCGCCGCAGAGCTGCTTGCCGAGGGCCTGGCAGTAGGCCTGACCGTCGCACCAGTCCACGCACACCTGAGGATGCGCGTTGCAGTTGGTCGTGCACACCAGGCTGCTGGTCATGCACGTCGGGTCCGGCTGGAACGTGGTGTTCCCCTGGCACTCCGCCGGCTGGCTCGCCGTCGACGGCGTGGTGGCGAGCCACGCGGCGTACTGCGACCGGGTGATCTCCGTGGTGTCCATCGACCACCCGGGCGGCAGCATCTCGAACACCGGCGCCGGCAGCCCGTTGCGGCACTCCTCGTTGGCGTTCAACGGCGCGGTGCACATCGCGGGAGGGGCCGCGTCGCCGCCTCCGGCGTCGGCTCCACCGGGGCCGCTTCCCCCCTCCTGTACCGGCGTGGGCTCCGGCGGAAGCCCGAGCTGGTAGCGCTGCGACGGCTGCTGGGTGAGCCCCGTCGCGTCGATCGGGAACGGCTGCGAGGTCAAGGTGGTGGTCACCGCGGGCAGCCCGGGGCGATTCGCGGTGATCGTGAACGTCCCCGCCGTGGTGGTCGAGCGGACGAAGAGGCGATTGATCCCGGCCTCGGTCCAGAGGTTGTCCTTGAATTTACTCTGCCGGACACCGCTGTTGTAACCCCCGATCCACACCCCCGCGCCGGTGTGGGTGAAGGTGACGTTCGCCTCGTCGGTGGGGACGCGGTTGCCGGCGGCGTCGACCGCCTCGACGTCGACCATGGCGATGTCGGCGCCGTCCGCAAACCACCCCTGCGGGCCCAGCACGGTGGTGAGCGTCAGCGCCGCCACCGGACCTACGGTGACCTTCTGGTCGGAGACGGTCATGCCCGCAAGGGTCCCCACCGCCTCGATCTTGCCCGGTTGGTAGGCCACGCCCGGGAAGGCCCAGGTGAGCTGGTTGGGGGATCCGGTCGAGACGTCGACGGCGCCCGGGTAGGTCTTGATCAGCGCCCCGTTCGGGTCATAGGTCGAGAGCGTGACCTGCGGGGTGTTGGCGGCCACGTAGACCGTCTTGGTGGTCCCGGCCGGGTAGTTCCAGTGTCCGAGGATGGCGATCGCCGGGACGTGACTGGCTGCGACCGTCAGCGCGTAAAACGACTCCTTGGGGAGCCGGGAGCCGTCGACCGTGCCGCTCACGCGCGCCACCTCGGTGTCCTTCATCCGCCCGTCGCTGTCGCTGTCGGCGAAGAAGATCTTGCTGAGGCCGGCCTGCACGCCGCTCGCGGTGCGCGTGCCCACCGGCTCGACGAAGTTGCTGTAGGCGTAGCCCGCCCAGTACTTGCTGAGGTTGCACAGCGCCAGGGCCTCGGAGCTGTTCTGCCGGTAGTCGTTCAACGGGTACTCGGCGATGTAGTTGCCCGCGGTCGTCTCCAGCGTGCCCATGTAGTAGGGCGAGGCGATCTTGGTGTAGCCGCCGGTCACGAGCTGGTTCGAGTGCGGATCCCAGACGGGCGTGTAGTCGTCCCAGACGCGGCGCGGCGACTCCTGGCGCGAGCTCTCCGCGTCCCAGAAGGGGATGGTGGTGCTCCGCGCGGTGATGTCCTCCGGTGACCCGTACTCGAGCGCCGGGACGGCTACGGTGTCGGTGCCGCGCGCCCCGGCGAAGCGCCCGCCGTGCGGGTCCCACTTGTCGCGAACGGCCTTCATGTCCAGCATCTGCTGCTGCGTGAGGGAGCCGTTGCACCCCTCGTAGAAGGTCACGCTCGGGTTGTTGCGATAGTAGATGGTGACGTTCTGCATCACCGCGAGGTGCTGCGGCCAGTACTCCATGAAGCCGCACCCCTCCCCGGCGCCGGCGGGCACGGCCATGAGGAGCCCGAGCCGGTCCGCGGAGTCCACCATGTGGCGGCGCGGCGCCACGTGCATCGGCCGCACGAAGAAGAAGTTCTCCTGCTTCATCATCAGGTAGTCGTACTCGGTCATCCAGTCCTGGGGGATGCCCGGGCCCGACCAGTCCATGACCTCGCGGGGGGAGAACCCGGCGATCCAGGTGGGGTGCCCGTTGACCTCGAACCCGCTGGCGGTGCTGAACGTGAACGAGCGGATGCCGAGCGGGTTGTCGACGACGTCGACGAGGGCGCCGCCGAGCTGCACCGAGGATCGGGCGGTGTAGAGGTACGGATAATCCGGCGCCCACAGGTGCGCGCCGGTGATCGGCGCGCTCACGGTGAGGGTGGCCTTCTGCCCGGCGGCGATGCTCTGCGCCGCGGCGGTCTGCGACCAGACGACGTTGCCGCCGCGATCGAGGACCTCCGCCGAGAACGTCGCCATCTGGTCGGTCGCGTACTCGTTGGCGACCTCCGCTTCGAAGGTCACCGTCGCGCTCCGCGCCAGCGTGTCGATGGCGGTGGCGTAGACGTACACGCCGCTCGTCTGCAGGTTCCGGTAGAGGGGCAGCGTCTGATGGAGCTTGTCGGTGACGATGAGGTTCGCGTCCGTGTAGAGGCCGCCGTACATCGGGTAGAAGGAGCTCGTCGACCAGTCGAACACCTGGCCGGGGACGTAGGTCTGGTCCTGCTCGAGATCGTCGTTGTTCACCTGCACGGCGACCACGTTGTCGGCGCCGAACTGCACCGCCGCGGTGATGTCGAGCCCGGTGGGGCTGATCTCGTCCTCCTGGATGCCAATCTTGGTCCCGTTCACGTAGAACGTCCCCGCGTTGCGGACGCCCTGGAACTCGAGGAAGACCTTGCGGTCCTTGTCGCTCGCGTCGAGGGTGAAGTGCTTGCGGTACCAGCTCAGCCCCTCGTAGGGAGGCATCACGGGCTGGTCCGTCGCGAACCCCACCCAGTCGACGAACTGATCGACGTCGTTGAACGTGTGCGGGAGGCTGACCGCCGTCCACGTCGAGTCGTCGAAGGCGGGCGCCTGGGCCCCGGCGACGTCCTTGCGAAGGAACTTCCAGCCGTAGTTGAGGCTGTACTGCACGCGATTGTTGGGCTGCGGCGGAGGGACCACGGCCGCGCCGCCGGTGCCGCTCGCCCCGCCGGTGCCGCTCGCGCTGCCGCCCGCCGGCGCGCCGCCGCTGCCGGTGGTCCCGGAGCTGCGAACGGCGCCCTTCGATCCGCAGCCCCCGGTGGCCGGAGCGCCCATCGCCGCGAGCGCCATCCCCGCGGCGATCCACCCGAGCGCCCCCCGCGTCGCCCGCGCCGTCACGGCGACCCCGCCGTTGCGCTCAGGCCTGGGCGAGAGACGACAAATTCACGCGCCATGCCCGTAAGTGGATCGACCGGTCGAAACGGCTCACCGGGCTCCGCTTTTTTTCCCGTCGGTCGCGGACCCCGGAGCCTCGCTCACCGCACCGCCAGCACCACCTCGTGCGCCTCGGCGAGGGTGGGCACCTCCCACCGCTCGGTCATGCGCCGGATGACCGCCACCGGCACGGCCGCCTCCCGGGCGCGGTTCTGCGCGAACAGCGTCGCCGCCGGGACCTCGACGTAGACCACCCGCACCCGGGCCTTGTAGTCGGCGAGCAGGTCGAGCAGGGGGCCGCGCCGCTGCCGCGAGAGGTTGGTCGCGTTCCACACGAAGGGCTCGCGCCGGCGCAGCAGCTCCTTGGCCCGCTCGCGCACGGCCTGGACCACCTGCCCCTGGGTGTCGGTCGGGTCGACGTCGAGCTCGGTCCGCATCGCGTCGAGCGAGACCACCGCCATCGCGCCGGCGTGCTCGCGGACCCAGGTGTCCTTGCCGGCGCCGGGGAGGCCGCTCAGCACGGTGACCTCGGTCTGGGTGTCGTCGAAGGCCTCCACGTCGGGGTGGCGCCCGCCCTCCGCCGAGCCGCTCCGGAAGTAGACGACGCGGGTGTGGTCGGAGGCGAAGCGGCGGTGCCCGTGCAGGCAGCCCTCCTCGCGGCAGAGCTCGCGGAAGAGCTCGATCTGGTCGACGATGCGCGGCGCGTCGGCGCAGATGCGCCCGCGGATGTCGGCCTCGGCGACGATGGCGAGGAGGTCGCACCGGGCGGCCAGGCTGACCTCGGCGGCGACGCGCTGGGCGTCGTCTCGGTCGACCAGGTAGAAGGGGATCTGGTGGTAGCGGATGAGGCCGCACACCGCCTCGCGCAGTGCGAAGGGCGCGCCGAGATCCCAGAGGAGCCGCCGCGCCATCAGCTCGCCGGCGCGCGAGTGGCCCTTGGCGGTGACGCGCCCGTCGTCCTCCACCCGGGTGGTGGCCGGCTTGGCGATGTCGTGCATCAAGCAGGCGACGTACACCGCCGCGCGATCGTCCGCGGGGAGCGCGCGGAAGGCGGGCATGGCGAGGAGCGTCTCCAGCACCATGCGGGTGTGGATCCAGACGTTGCCTTCGGCGTGGTGGATCGGGTCCTGCGGGCAGTCGGCGAGGCGCTGCACCCACGGGAAGACCTGGAGCTCATCCCAGCGGAGCCGGTCGAGATCGGGCAGCAAGAGCTCGAAGGAAGGGGAGGTGGGCATGGGGCGCTCCGGGACCGGAAAGCGCACGGTAGCACGCGTGCTACGCTCGGCCCGCCGTGTCCGCGAAGTATCCGCGCTCCTTCCATCTGCCCTGGTCCCCGGGGGGCACCTCCGACGACAAGCGGCTCGCCGACGTGTCACCGCTGCTGGGGATCCCGCTGGTGATCACCGAGAAGTGCGACGGCTCCAACCTCACCTACACGCGCACCAGCGTCTTCTCCCGCTCGCACGCGGGGCCGCCGGGACACCCCAGCTTCGACCTGGCCAAGGCCACCCACGCCCGCGTCGGCCACCACCTCTCGGCGGGCCTCTCGCTCTTCTGCGAGTACTGCTATGCGGTCCACTCCATCGAGTACGGGGCGCTCCCCGACTACTCGCTGGTCTTCGGCGTCCGCGACGACGAGCGGGGCGTGTGGTGGGACTGGGATCTGGTGGCCGCGCAGGCGCGCGACGTCGGGCTGCCCACCGTGCCCGTGGTCTACCGCGGCGTCGTCGCCACCGAGCGCGAGCTCGCGGCGCTCACCACCGCCCTCGCGGCCGAGCCCTCCGCGTTCGGCGGCGTGCGCGAGGGGGTGGTGGTGCGCCCCGCCGGCGAGTTCACCGATGCCACGTTCTCCCGGAGCATCGGCAAGTGGGTGCGCCGGGGGCACGTCCAGACGGACGAGCACTGGATGCACCAGTCGATCAAGGCGCAGCGCCTGGTCCCTCCGGCCTCCTGACGCCCTCGTCGGGCGCGCCCCGCGCCGCATTCCCGCGCTCGCCCGGCTGTCCAGGGGCCGGCGGCCCGCGTCTCATCGGAGCGATGAAGACGCCCCGAGACGCCTCCCCGATGGTCCTCGCCCTGAAAGCGCCGCGTGGATGGATGGCGCCCCTGGGCACGCTCACCTCGCTGCTCGCCGAGTCGGTGGCCCAGGACTTCGGTGAGCGGGTCCTGCTCCTGCGCTTCACGGAGGCGGGAGGGGGCCGACCCTCACCCACGCCCTCGCCGTCCCCCGCGTCGTGGCCCCCCGCCGTGACGGCGGTCTCCGTCCCGGTCTCGGGGGACGCCGCGCTGGCGGTCCGCGCCGCGCTCGAGGCTCGGGGCGGAGATCACGCCGTCGTCTTCCTCGATCTCTCGGCGCTGGGCCGGACGGCCTTCGCCGACGTCGCGCCGCTGGTCGACCGGCCCGTGTACCTCACCCGCGAGCCCCGCTTCGAGCCGGTGGTCGCCGCGCACCGCGACGCGCTGGTCACCGAGGTGCTGCCGGGCGCTCCGCCGCCGCGAGCCTCGGGCCTGGGCGCGCTCGCCGGGGCGCTCCTCTCGGGACCTCCGCGCGCGCTCTCGGGAGCGCCGTACTCGGCGACGCGGAGCTTACCGGAGCGGTGTCGCGTGCGCCTCGACCTCGGGGCGCTCGCGGCGATCCCGGCGCCGTCGCTCGGCGACTGCCACCCCGAGCTGCGCGCGTCGCTGTCGCGCTGGGCGCGGGCGGTGACCCACCGCCGGGTGGGGCTCGCCCTGGGAGGCGGGGGCGCCTGGGCCTTGACCCACGTGGCCCTCATCGAGGGGCTCCTCGCGCGCGGGGTCCCCGTCGACCTCGTCGCCGCCACCGGCGGGGGCTCGCTGGTGGGCGCCTACTACTGCGCGCTCGGCCCCTCGGGGCTCTCGCGGCTCGTCGCCCGCGGGCGCGCGCTGGAGCGCTGCCTCGGCGCGGCCAGGGTCAGCACCGCCGCCCTCGAGGGGCTCGTCGCCCACGATCTCGGCGCCCTGCAGCTCGAGGAGCTGGAGGTGCCGCTCTACCCCGCCGCGACCAACCTCTCCATGCGGCGGCGCGAGGTGCTCCGCCGCACCTCGCTCGCCTTCGGGGTGCGGGCCAGCTCGAGCGCGCCCGGCGTGTTCCCTTCCACCGTCACCCGCGACGGGCGCTACGTGGAGGGCTCCGCCGGTGAGGGCGCGCCCGCCACGCTCGCCGCGGCCATGGGGGCCGCCCTCGTCGTCGCCGGCCCCGGCCTCCCGCCGCCGTCGCAGCGGCCCGCCGCGTTCCCGCCCGAGAGCGCCCTCGGCCGCTTGCTCCTGGCGTCGAGCCCGCTCGCGCGCGCGCTCGATCTGCTGGTCTCGTTCGACCTGCTCTGCCACGAGGCCGGCGACGTCCCCGCCGGTGAGCGGACCATCGTCTACCGCATGGCCGAGCACCTCGCGCCCCTGGTGGGATCCCTGGCCTTCTCGCGCGCCGCGGAGCTCATCGGCGCCGCGCGCGCCGATCCCCAGCTCGCGCGCACCCTCGACGAGGCCGAGCGCGCCTATCACCAGCTCCTCGAGCCCACCGGCGCCCGCCCGGGCGGTCCCGTCGTGCGCGAGTCACGGTCGATGATCCAGTGAGGCCGGCGTCTCTTCCTCAGTAGGCGTGCGCGGGATAGCCCGCCGCTGCCGCGTACTGCTTGTAGGCGGTCACCACCGGGTCGTCGTAATTGGTGTTGTACTGCGTGCAGCTCGTGGTGCTGCCGTAGCTGTTGTAGTTGCCCACCGCCATCAGCGTGTACTGGTCCACGGTGCAGCCGGGGAACTGCTTCTCCACCTGGGCGCGGTTGCCGGCCACCCCCGAGATGCCGGTGTGGATGTTGACGTCGGGGTTGAAGATGGAGCCCGCCCACCCCGCCGCGGTCGGATCGGTGGTGAGGTTGGGCTGGCCGCTGGGCAGGAGGCCAATGCCGCCGGGATCGTCGCCGCACGCCGGCACGACCTGCATCAGCCCGTAGCACCCCGACTCCGCGGCGGTCCATCCCTTGGGCGTCCCGCAGGGGTCGTTGGGGCAGGCGACCGAGGTGTCGTCGAAGCGCGACTCGACGTAGATGATCGCCTTGAAGATCATCGGGTCGGGCTCCTGGTAGTAGGCCGCCCACCGGAGGATCTCGCAGTCGAAGGAGTCGACGCTGATGTTCGTCTGCACCGCCGTGAGGCCGGTGTGGAGCGGGTCGGGGCTGCACGCGCCGGTGCTCGCGCCGCCGGTGCCGGCGCTGGCCGAGCTCGCGCCGCCCGTGCCGGTGGTGCCGCTGGAGGAGGCGCTCGCGCCGCCCGTGCCGGTCGCGGTCGTGCTCGCGGTCCCCGTCGGCTGGCTCCCGCCGGCGCCCGGTCCGCCGCTGCTCGGGCTGCTGCACCCGAGGAGGGCGAGGGTGATCACCAGTGCCGCCTGCTCGCTCTTCATCGCCGGAGGGTAGAGCAGGCGGGCCGCGCGGCGCGAGGCCTTCTCACTGCGCCAGCTCGCGCAGCCGAGCCATCAGCTCCAGCGTCCCCGAGCGCCCCTGGAAGCTCGGGAGCATCTGCCCCTCGAAGACGATCTCGTCGGCCCCGATCTCCCGCGTCGCCGCGATGTCGTCGCCGATCTGCTGCCAGCTCCCGTGGAACGGGCCGCGCCCGGAGCGCCCGCTGCCGGCGCGCGGCTCGTGGAGCGCGAGGTTGGCGCGGACGACCAGCTTGAGCTCGGCGGGATCGCGCCCGGCGGCCTCCGCCATGGCGCGGATGGAGGCGAACATGGTCTTCATCGCGGGGATGGGGATCCCCGCGGGGTTCCAGCCGTCGGTGCGCTCGGCGACGCGCCTCATCGTGGCCTCGGTGTAGGCGGCCATGTAGATGGGCGGGTGCGGCGTCTGCACCGGGCGCAGGCCCATCACCGAGCGCGGGAGCGCGTAGTGGACGCCCTGGTGCTCCGGGGTGTCCTCGGTCCAGGCCTTGCGGAGCACCTCCAGCGCCTCGTCGGCGCGCGCGCCGCGGGTGCCGAAGTCGACGCCCGCCGCCTCGAACTCGTCGGGCGACCACCCGGTGCCGAAGGCCAGCCGGAGTCGCCCCGCGGAGAGGACGTCGAGGGTGGTGAGCTGCCGCGCGAGGAGGACCGGGTTGTAGAGCGGGAGGATCAGCACGCTGGTGCCCACCGCGATGCGGCGCGTGCACGCCGCCGCGAAGGTCAGCGCGACGAGGGGATCGAGGACGCGCTGGAACAGGTGCGGCATCGCGCCGTCCCGCGCGGCGGGGTACGGCACCCTGGGCGCCACCGGATAGAGCAAGCGGTCGAGGACCCACAGCGAGTCGTACCCGAGGGCCTCCGCCTCGAGGGCGACGGCGCGCACGTTGTCCGGGGTGGCTTCGTCGCCGCACTGGGGAAGAGTGAAACCGAGCTGCACGCCGTCTCCCTTGGGTGGCCGCTAAGGTAGCCGCCGGGGAGGCGCTTCGTCAGGGCGCCGTTGGTGCGCTGACTCACCGGAAGGTCGCCAGCGCGGCCACCATCGCGAAGCCCAGCCCGACCAGGGCCACCGCGAGCAGGGCGCGCAGCACGGGCCGCTCCCTCGTCGCGCCGAGGAGCTTGGCCCGGTCGGCCTCCGGCAGGGGGCCGGAGGCGTCGATCATGTGCGCCTCCAGCTTGCGCTGGGAGGCGCGGCCTCCCATCAGCAGCATCAGCACCTCCGCCAGGGCGGCCGTGGCGATGAGCAAGAGGCCGGCGCGCCGGGTCACCCAGGCGCGCTGCTTCTCGCGCTCCACCGCGTTGGGGAGGCCGTCGAGCAGGAGCTCGAGCGGACGCGGCACCACCGCCCCCTCCTTCGGTCGGATCGGCCAGGCCACCGTGCCGGCGCCCCGCTCCACCGGATCGCCGGCGACGGAGGCGTAGAGCACGGCCGCCGCGGGCGCGTCGGGGAGGGTCACCTCGCCGGCGTAGAAGCCCTGGGCGTCGCGGGCGAGCGGCACCACCGCGCCGCCGATGCGGCCCTCGGTGCTCCAGAACGAGACGTAGGCTCGCTCGCGGGGGGAGGGCGAGAGCAGCGGCACCACCGCGTCGCCGCCGGCCGGCCTCAGGTACATCGCGCCGGGGATCACCGGGAGCGTGCCCTCCCAGCGGCCGGTCTCGCCGCGGGCGCGGGCCGTGACCGTGAGCTCGACCTGGTGGGCGAGCGCCCGGACCGTGAACGACACCCGGCCGCCCGGGCCGGCGCTCTTCTTCGCCGAGGATCCCAGGTCGAGGCCGGGCCCCGCGATCTCCACCTCGGCGCCGGGCGAGGTCTCCACCAGCAGTTCCTCCGGGAAGGGCGAGGCCAGGAAGCCGCGGGTGGCTTCGACCCGGAGGGGGATGGCGCCGCTGGCCCGGCCGGCGAGGGTGCCGACGTCGACGCGGGCGGCCTCGGGGTGGCCGAGGGCCATCTCGCCCCCGGCGAGCAGGCGGGGGCGCGCGCCGAGCGCGGTGACCCGGATCGCCACCGGCCCGCGGATGGGGGCGCTGCCCTCGAGGCGCACCTCGGCGATGCCGTCCGGCCCGGTCGGTCCGTGGAAGGCGCGCAAGGTCTGCCCCGGCGCGCTCGCCTCGACGAGCAGATCCTGGACGCCGGCGCTGTCGTTGACCTCGTAGAGGCTGCGCACCACCTCGACGCGGAGCGCCAGGGCGCTCGCGCCGTCCGCCGGCAGGCCGCGCACCCGGGCCCCGAACGCGGGCCGAAGCGCCCCGGGACCGAGGAACACCAGCGCCGCCACCAGCACCGAGGCGGTGGGCAGGACGAACGTCGCGGCCCGGCTGATCCCGGCCCAGGAGACAGCCGGAGGCCGGCCGGCGGAGCTCATCGGAGCATGATAGCGCGCGATCGCTTTGCGTCGCGGCCCCTCATCCGATACGAAGCGGCCGATGGCGGCCGACAAGACCACGAAGCGCAAGCGCAGGGCGGAGAACAGCGACGCGGGCGGCACCGGCTTGCTCCGGCTCCGCACCGACCCCCGCAAGGAGCGCCGGTTCGAGCCCCGGACCTCGGCCGCCGCCTACCTCTCCGTCCTCGGGATGGCGGTGGGCTCGGTGATCCTCGGGGCCGGCGTCTACGGCCAGTGGCTCCGCACCACCGCCCGGCCCGACCTCACCGAGCCGCTCCCCTACGCGCCCTACCTGCTCGTCGGCGGCGCGCTGCTGGTGCTGGCGATCCTGCTCGTCGGCCCCCGCACCCCCAAGCCCATCCGCGTCGGCGACGCCGGCCTCGGCCTGGAGAAGGAGCCCGGCGACATCGAGCGCATCGCCTGGTGCGACGTCTCCGGCATCCTCTTCGGCGGCGGCGTGCTCACCTTCCAGAGCCCCGGCAACGTGCTCGCCATCCCCCTCGACCTGCACCCCCAGGCCGCCGCCCGCGCCCTCGCCGAGGCGCGCGAGCGCATCCCCGCCCGCCTCCAGGACATCGACACCGCCGGCATCCCCAAGCCCGACGCCGACGAAGGCGAGGTGCTCCCCCTGGAGGCGCCCCAGCTCGCCGGCGCGCGCTGCAAGGCCTCCGACGAGCTCATCGCCTTCGAGAAGGACGCGCGCCTCTGCGGCCGCTGCGGCGAGCTCTACCACAAGGGCCACGTGCCCACCCGCTGCCTCACCTGCGACGCGGCGTTGAGGTAGGTCTCCTCCTGGGCAACCGGCGCGCGGGGCGATGACGCCGGCGCGCCGGGGAGCTGCAGGACCGCGCGCCCGGCTGCTGGACCGTGCGCCCGGCTGCAGGACCGCGCGCCCGGCTGCTGGACGGTGCGCCCGGCGGAAGGTTCTCTCGGTCGAGCGCACCGGATCGCGTTTCCAGCGTCGGGATCGCGTTCTTCTGCGAGCCGGTTTCCTGGTCCAGCAGCCGGCCGCGCGAGGGAGCAGCCGGCCGCGCGCGGGAGCTGCCGGCCGCGCGGCGCATGCGACGGTTCGCGGGGGGAACACGCT
>Ga0302279_10005106_pt1 | contig 14864 bp, 15 predicted proteins | sample III_Bog_N3_3_FD_194541 | JGI IMG/M metagenome (GOLD analysis project Ga0302279, IMG submission 194541) | Peat permafrost microbial communities from Stordalen Mire near Abisko, Sweden - III_Bog_N3_3 | ecosystem: Environmental > Terrestrial > Soil > Wetlands > Peat | place: Sweden: Abisko...
GTAGTACTGGCGATTCAACAGGTAGTCGTCGTGCTCGAGCGGATGGTCGACCCCGTCGTACAGCCAGAAGTCCTTCCGCACGTACACCCCCACGTGACCGGGAAGCGTGTTGGAGAAGGTGCTGCTGCGGTTGACGCCGTCGTAGGTGTAGAAGAGCCCGGAGATCGTGTCGCTCGCGATGCGGTGGTACGGGTCGTACGTCATCGCCGTCGAGCCCGCGATCGTGAGCGGCATGCCTTTGGTGTTGTACGTGACCGGGACGCCGCCGAGCTGCGTGAGCTTCCCTTCTGCGTCGGCGGTGACGGGTAGTCCTGCGACGGAGTTGGGGATCGGGGCGTCCGCGGTTCCACCGCCGCTGAGGAGCGGGCGCTGGTCGTCGATCGCGACCGTGGCGTTGTGCTTGAGCGCGCCGATCTTGTTGTACGTGGCGTGTAGGTAACGGTAGACGCCGCGCGTGAGCAAGGGAGGCGACGCGAGGCGACAGATCGCCCCATTATTGGCGTTTTTCGCGTTTTTCCGTTCGCGCGGGAACGAGCGCACCAAGTTGGCAACGCGTCCGAGAAGGCCGCGAATCCGATTTGTGGGGTTGAAGGCCGCGCCGTAGACTGAGCGGCACGATGAGCACGAGCGAAGAAGCGGTCGGAGCCCTTGCGAGCCGCATCACCGTCAACGTCGCCCAATGTGGAGGGCGGCCGTGTGTCCGCGGATTGCGTATCCGCGTGGCCGATGTGCTGGATCTTCTCGCATCGGGGCTCTCGTCCGCGGAGGTCGTCGCGGAGCTGCCAGATCTCGAGCCAGCCGACGTCGAAGCTTGCTTGAGGTTCGCGAGCAGGCGGCTCGATCACCCGATCCTCGCCGCGTGAGGGTCTGGATCGACGCGCAGGTATCGCCCGCCCTCGCCGTCTGGATGCGCGAGCGCTTCGCTGTGGAGGCATCGGCCGTGCGAGATCTCGGGCTCGTTCAGGCCGAGGACCAGGGCATCTTCGCGGCGGCCCGTGCCGCAGGTGCCGTGGTCCTCACGAAGGACGCCGACTTCGTCGAGCTGCTCGAACGCCTTGGGCCCCCGCCTCGCGTCGTCTGGCTGCGCTGTGGGAATACCTCGAACGCGCGGCTGCGCATGATCCTCGAACGGTGGTGGCCAAAGGTCGAGGAGTTGCTCGCGGCAGGGGAGAAGCTGATCGAGATCGCGGAAGGGGGCGCCGAGACCGGCGGTCGGGTAGCCCCGGGTCGTCTCCTTCCCGGGGCCCCCACGGATCCGGACGTGCGCGATTCGCGCATCCGGCTCTTCGAGACGCGGGTTCGCTACGCGGGGCGCGCGGCGGCCGGCGTAAGCAGCGGGTAGCGCTGCAGCAGCCGAGACATCGCGTCCCAGGAGAGGCCGCGCTGTGAGCGGCGGCGCAACCATCGCCACCACTCGCGCACGGCGCGATGTTGCAGGCTCCCGCACCGCGCCCGGTTGCCCTTGCGGCCGTAGTAGCCGTAATGACCTCGGAGCTTCTGGTTGAGGACCTGCTGCTGCGTCTCAAGCGGTTCATGGCGGTTCGCCTTGCACCACTCGGAGATGCGCTTCAGCGCTCGTCGAAAGCGGTCGGCTGCTGTTCGCGTCTTCACCACCCACTTGCCTGTCATGGGGCTCTTGCCCCAGTGGATGGTGAAGCCGAGGAAGTCGAAGGTGCCCGGCTCGTCGGACCCATCGTCGCCGCCGCGCATCAGCGGCAGCGGCAGCCGGTCCGGCCGCTTGAAGGCGACCAGGCGCGTCTTGTCCGGATGCAACGTCAGACCGTACTTGCCGAATCGCTTCGGCAGCACGGCCATCACGCGGCGCGCGTCCTCCTCGTACTCGAATAGCATCACGGCGTCGTCGGCGTAACGCACCAGATGCGCACGCCCTTGCAGGCGCACGCGTACGTCCCGGTGGAACCACACGTCGAGCACCTCGTGCAGGAAGATGTTCGCGAGGATGGGAGATACGACCCCACCCTGCGGACTGCCCGCCTCCGAGCGCGTCACCGCGCCGTCTTCGAGCACTCCTGCGTTCAGCCACTTGCCGATCAAGCGCTGCATCACTCCATCACGTATCCGGCCGCCCAGCACCTCGCGCAGTCGCTCGTGATCGATCGAGTCGAAGTACCTTCGTATGTCGATCTCGATGATCCATCCGCCGGCCATCTTGCTCGCCTCTCGATGCAGTACGTCCAGCGCCTGCTGCGCTGAGCGCCCTGGCCGGAAGCCGTAAGAGCAGTCCAGAAACTCCTGCTCGTAGACGGTTTCCAGCACCATCGCGACCGCGCGCTGCAACACCTTGTCCTCGAAGGTCGGGATGCCCAGCGGGCGCATCTCGCCATTGTCTTTCGGGATGTACGCACGCCGCACCGGCGGCGCGCGGTACGTGCCGGACTTCGCGCGTTCGAGCAGCGACCGGAGGTTGTCCTCCAGATGCACTGCGTATTCGTCGGCGGTCTGTCCGTCCACGCCCGTCGCGCCGTCCTTGCGAGTACGCCGGTATGCCTCGCGCAGCCAATCGAGGTCGATGTGATGAGCCAGCGTCGTGAGCGGCTGGTCGCGCAATTGCCGCGCCAGCATCGCTATCCGTTCAAGTCGCGTTGAGATGGGCTTCGAGCCCGATGTCTCGTCCATCTTTCCCTCTCACGGTTCCATGTCCCGGCGCGCCCTTTACTCCACAGGGTCCCTTGGATCGGTTCCCCTGCTTCCTCGCTACTACGACGCGCTCCGACGCCCCGCTGCCCCGCTCTCGCTTCGCTTGCGCTCGCGATTCGCGGTTCCGTCATCGACGGAGCAAGCGGGGCCTCCCAAGTTCCTCGGCGACCCTCGCCACGCGCGCCCCGGCTCTTCGACCCCGGTGGAATCTCAGGAGCAGGACCTCCGGGACCGATCGTCCCTACGTTTCGCTCCGTCGATAATGCCTTCCGAACCTACTGCGTCGTCGGCTTCCACCACATCGATCTTTCGGGGCCCGATTCCGCGGCTCGCGTGCTCGCTGTCTACGCTTCGTGACCCGGGTCGCCCTCGGTCGTCACGCAAGACTCGCTTCCGGCTGGCGGCCCTGCCTTGGCCGGGCGGGAGTCAAACCCGCTGGGTCGCTCTCCAAGGTTTCGAATCATGTCTGGCTCACATGAAGTCCTCCTTGGCGAAGCTTTCTTGGCGCACAGTAAGAAATCCTAGGGATCACGCGGGGTCAAGCCGCGCCGTGGGCTGGATCGCGTAACGAGACGGGCGGTTCGTTACAACCTGGCGACCATATTGGCAACATCACGGAGAACGAATTTGTCAGGCGGTACAGGCAAATGACTGACTCGCATGACCTGGACGGCGCGGACTACATTCGAGATTCCGGAGTCTTGATTGCAGGCGCACTCACGACCGCTGCGGGCGCAGCACTCGCCATCTGGGGCATCGCGAACGCAAAAAAGAATTGCACCGCTCAGATCGCTCTTGAAGCCAACAGCAACTGCCAGAGTCAGAACGGCCCACAGGGGGGTTGGCTTCCCGTCTACAGCGATCAGGTCGGGAGCGATGCGGAGTATTACAATCCTTCGCAAAAAATCGACAATGTTGGGGCCGACCTCCTCGGAGGACTTGGAGTCGGCGCCGCAGTGATCGGAGCGTCTTTCCTCGTGTACGGCGCTCTGAACGCGGATGGAACGTCGGACGAGCATGTGGTCACCAAGTTCGACGCCCAGCTCTACGCCGCGAAGTACAACCGCGAGCTCTTGCGCAAGACGATCCAGGACACGAAGGAGCGGATGAAGCACCTCTCGGGCAAGAACAACGCGCCCAGCTTTACGATCCTGCCGATCGCCTCGCCGGGGTTCACGGGGATCATCGGTACGTTCTGAAACCTCCACTGTGTCCTAACTCAGGTACAGATCGAAGGTGTGGCCCTGTCCTCGTACTCGCCGTAAGACCCCCGAGGCGAGCACCGACGAAGAGCTGCAAGCGCCGCTCGATCAGATCGAGCTTCTCGCCAAGCTCGAAGACGAATAAGAGCCAGCCCGCGCGCGCGCACGGGCGCGCACGAGAAAAAGGGGAGTCTCGCTCGTGTCGAAGGTGAAGCCGCTCTTACCGGGCCCGGTCGCGGCCGCCCGCCGCGTGCTCGACGAGTGCGACGTCCGCCACCCGCGCGACATCCACGTCGAGGCGATCGCCGCGCGCTACGGCGCCATCGTCGTGTACGCGCCGATGGACACCGCGCGCGGCGCGCTCGTCCGTTCCGCGAACCGCGCCGTCATCTGGATCGACCAAGACGCGGAAGGGGAGGCGCACGCGCGCTTCACCGGCGCGCACGAGTTCGCGCACTTCCTTCGGCCGTCGCAGCTGGGCAACTGGTGGGAAACGAGGATCAGCTCCGTAGTCGGAACGCGCCGGTTGGTGCGAGTCGAAGTCGCTCGTCCCGCGATCCCCTGGAAAAGATTGTCGTTTGCCCGGGCGCTTCCTTCCGCGGGGCCTGGCGTGTAGATGGTCCAGTGGGGGTCGAGCGCCCAAGCGCCGCGTGCCGCAATCCACCGATTTCGGCACGCTGTCAGGCGCTACAGCAAGGCTGTAACGCCGTCCAATTTGACCGGGCGCAAGGCAGTCCACGCCGCCACTTAGGTCCGCGGTTTCCGCCGTGAGTGGAAGGCACTGTGCGCATAAGTAGGATTAGGACACCGCGCGCCCCCGAACCGGCCCTTTCCCCGCGGAAAATCGCTTGCTCGTCCTACACGCGTACCGCCTCCAGGGGAACATGAAGTCGGGAAGGGGACGGGCCGCCCCCGCGCTATCCTCTGGCGATGATGCGCCGCCGTCCCTCACGCTCCATCCTCCTCCGGTGCCTCGTCGCCGCCGTGCTCGCCCTCGTCGCCGCGGTCACCGCCCCGGAGGTCCGCGCCGACAACGCCGGCCCGTGGGAGCAGGTGCGCGAAGAGGCCGGCATCCGCGTCCAGCGTCGCAAGGTCGAAGGCTCCAGCCTCCACGAGTTCCAGGGCCGCGGCGTGATCGACGCGCCGCTCACGACAGTGCTGGCGGTGCTGCACGACGTCGGCCGCGCCCCCGAGTGGATGCACAAGTGCGCTGCCGCCCACGTCGTCGAGCACATCGACGACCGCCACGACGTCGTCTACAACCGCACCGCTGCCCCCTGGCCCGTCTCCGACCGGGATGCCGTGCTCTCGAGCGCGGCGGCCTTCGACGCGCGCACGCACGAGGTGCGCATTGACTTCTGGGCCATCACGCACCCCAAAGAGCCGCCCGTCCCGGGCGTGGTGCGCATGCCCTCTTTGCGCGGCCACTGGACCCTCTCGCCCCTCAACGGCGGCCGCGCCACCCAAGCCGAGTACCAGGTGCACGCCGATCCGGGCGGGAGCCTCCCTGGCTGGATCGTGAACATGGTCTCGAAGGAGATCCCCTTCCAGACCATCGCTAGCCTGCGCGAGCAGGTGAAGCGCCGCCACTACCCCGAGTACGAGAAGTGGATCATGAGCACGCCCGAGTACCAGTCGGTGGCCGGCGCCTTCGTCGGTGCCGCCGCGGCGCCGTCCCCCGCTGCTGCCGGCGCGTCTGCGCCCGGCGGCGCGCCCTAGTTGAGCGAGCGCGAACCTCGGTCATGCGAGAGATCGCCAATCGAAGCAGGCGGCGACCCGCGCTGAGGTAGGCTCGGCGGCGAGAACGTCGCCCCGGCGTGGTATGAATCAGGTTCGCGTCGACCACCCGGCGGGGGGCGGCAGGGAGAGTGGGAGCAATCCACCGGCGAGTGGATCTCCGGAGGTGACGGCTCATGTCGAACGCACAAACCCGCGCATGCCCGCCTACCACCGAGCGACAGGCGCGGCTGGAGGAACAGTGCACCTAGCGGACCTCCCCGGCTGCGGCCACGCGGTCCCGTATGAAGATGCGGAAGGAACCGTGGCGGCGCTTCGACAGTTCGTCGTGCGCGTCACCGGCTGATGGACCCGGCTCAGAAGCGTCATCGCGATGCCGTTCGAGCGAGTGTCGAGCGGCTGCGAACGATCGATGAGACCGCACCACTTGATGCTGCTGGCGTCGCCGGAGCGGTCGCCTCGGAGCTGCATGGTCTCCTTGGTGGCTCGCTCAGCGTCGCCTATCGCCCCGCACGTGCGGCCAACGACTGGATCATTGGCGCGGTCGGGCCTCGCTCCGAAGTCATCTCGACGAGTCTCGCGCGGACCGTCACGGCATCGGCCGACTGGTTTCGCTACGACCCGCTACGCCCCGCCGTGGAGCAGCGAAATACGGTCTCCGCTACGGAGCGCACCGGTGCGCCGGCGGCGGCCGGGCCGTTCTTCGATCGACTCGGCAAGAATATCGGTCAGACCCGCCTTCTTCTATGCGACGGGCCCGTCCTCCTGGCATGGGTCGGCATCCTCCGAGAGCCGGAGCGGCGGCACGACGTCGATCGCGATGTATTGCGACGAATCGGTCTGGCCGCTCGGCGCCACCTTCGCCTCGCCCTCGGCGTTCCCGGGTCGTTCAAGTTCTCTTCGTTCGAAGTCTCACTGGACGCCTATCCGGGTGAGGCGTACGTGGTCCGCCGCGACGGGAGGGTCGAGTTCGCGAATGCTCTCGGGGCGGAGCGCCTCGCGGGTAGCGGGAAAGCCGTCCTGAAGGAGCTGCGGGAAGCGGTGGCATCCTATCCGGTCGCGTCGGAGGGCTTCGAGCTGCATCCGCTCCGCGCCTCGTCGATGGGCGCCCACTTCCTCGCCACCCGGCGAAGTGGGGCGGCGGATCTCGAAGCGCGTTTGCGGCACGCGGGCGCTCGCTGGGCCCTTACGCCGAGGCAAGTCTCCGTCCTTCGTCACCTTGCCCTCGGCGACGCGAACAAGGACATCGCCGCGGGCCTCGCGATGAGCGTACGAACCGTCGAGCAACACGTCGCGACGATGCTCGCGCGGGCGAAGGTCGAGAGCCGGCTCAGGCTCGTGGCCAAGGTGTGGATGGGGTGACGGCGGCTGGGACGCAGCGCCTACCGTGATTCCACGGATGGGCGTGCGCTCGAACGGCTGCTACCTCCTCTCTTGTGAAGGGCTCGAGGCCCCGGTTCGTCGCCCGTGCTTTCCGTTGGGTCTTTGAACCACAGCGTCTGACGGTGAGGGCTCTTCGATGTGGTTCGAGCCAATGGGGTCATGGATGAAACTTGTTTGGAGCGTCACTATCTTTCTAGGCATCGCCGCCGTTCTGCCAGCGTTCGCGGGTTGCAGCGGTTCGAGTGCCGGTCCCAACACGACGCCGGGCGCCGCGGGCGAGACCTGCAACCCGAACGCTTCCGGTACGGACGGCTGCAACACAAGCTCTGTGTGCGTTACGCAATACGACGTCTGCTACCCCGACTGCTCCGAAGTCAGCTGTCCCAACGGAACCTGCACTACGTACTACTCCAGTATCGAGCAGACGTCGTACTCCGTGTGCTTTCCCGCCGGGGCTAGCCCCCCCGCGAGCGGCGGTGGCTCGAGCTCGGGAAGTGGCAGCGGTGGCTCAAGTAGCTCGGCCAGTTGCAGCTGCCAGGAACTCCCGAGTCTTTCAGGGGCTTCGACTGGCTGCTCGTCGGGTGGCTTCGCGTATCAGTGCACCGTGAGCGGCTCAGTGAGTAGCGTGTGTTCCGCGGCGACTGAGGGATATGAAGTGTGCGCGAGTATGACCGGCTCAGGCAGCGGCGGCGCAGGCTCGTCGGGGAGCTCAGGCGGGGGAGGCGGCGGTTCGTCTGGAAGTGCCTCGTCCAGCGGGGGTATTTCTGGTGGGAGTTCCGGTTCGACCGGCGGCGGAAGCGACCTTTGCGCGGGTTCGACTGCGCAACCAGGTGGCCAGTACAACAGCTGCGTCCAACAGTTCTACGACCCGAGCACGTACAACTGGCTTTCGTTTCGCAACACCTGCAACGTCGCCATCCACATCGACTTCTGCGCCCAGGCGCAGCCTTCGAACTGCTTTGCAACGGACGTCCCCGTCGGCGGCTCGAGCAATACGGGGGACTCGCAAAGCGAGGTGAGCAGCTACGGCGGCTTTAGCTTGGCAGTCTGCGGCGCGGGATACAACGCCTGGACGCCAAATGGCGCTTGGACGGCCGGAGCCCAGTTTTGCTGCGTCCCATGATTCAAACGTTTCTTCGCTACGGTGGTGACACGAGGGCAGGACTGTTCGCATGAACGCAACTCGAACTGTACTTGGGCTCATTCTCCTCGTCTTCACTGGTTGCTCGAATGGGTCCGCCCCGTCCACGCCCGGCTCAGACGACGCCGGCGATACCTCCGGCGAGGGGGGGACTACGCCAGGTTCAGACGGCGCCAGTAGTGCCTCAGGCGAGGGGGGACCGGTCGGCCCGTGCGCCGTGTTGGCCGAGCCGCTGGAACCGGCAACCCCGGGAGCAACTGGCGCTGTCGTGGGACCGGTGGTGGTGTGCGAGAACGAAAACGAATGTGGAACCGCGACGGCGGCGAACCAGAAAGGGCAAGCATGCTGCTGCCCTGGGGGGACCGGTTACTCGTGCGTTCCTGGAGTGACTGAGAGCGCCAACGCTAGTAACGGGCAGCCCAATCCATCCGCTGGATGTGGCTATTGCAAGCCCGCAAGCGGAGCCTACGCCGCGACACTAGGGGGTCCAGTATGTGGCAGCAATGCGAACGGCAACACTGCTTTCGCCTGCCCGATCGGCAGCACATGCTCGCTTAGTTCGGAATACGACGTCCCCGTCAACGTCGCAATCCCGTACGCTTGCTGCCCGACTGGCGAGACGTGTCCGGCACAGTTGTGCAAGTAGCTCATTCGACCCGCGAAGAGTGGGTGAGAGCCGTCTGCGAAAGCGGCGGCTGGGACCCAACGCCTACCGTAGTTCCACGGATGGGCGTGTCCTCGAACGGCTGCTACCCCCTCTTTGAACCTTCCCACGTCGTGGGAGGCGTGCCCTTTCGGTGAGGAGTGGTACGGCTGCGGTTCGCGTCGAGCACCTCGGGGGCGGGGGGCAGACGGTCGGTGGAGGAATCCATCGGCGATGCCCCCCGAGTGAGAAAAGATGCCGACGTACGAGACCGCGCACGATTCTAGACGACCCCCGCCTTGGCCCGCTCTCCAGGCCCGCATCGCGGTCCTCTCTCTGCTGGGTCTCCTCGGGATCGCCTGCTCGAGTAGTAGCGTCCCGGCCGGTGGGGCTGCCGATGCGTCCGTAAATGCGACGGCGGGGGAGCCAGGCACCAACCCGGACGGCGGGCCGGCGGCTCCAGGCGAGGAAGGCGGAACCCTCGGCGCCGACGGAGCCCCGGCCGGAGGTGAGGCGGGTGCATCCGTCCTCCAGTGCGTTCCCGGAGACTGCTGTTCAAGCACCGACTGCCTGGCGAACCAGTGCTGCGACGTCGCGACGCACACTTGCGGCTCGTCGAACTGCCCGTGCACGTCGGACGCCCAGTGTGGCACCGGCGAGAAGTGCTGCGGCGGGGCATGTACCAAGGCGGCCTGCTGCGCGGACTCCGACTGCCCCTCCTCCGACTGTTGCACGAGTGGCTCATGCACGGCCTGCTGCCACTCGAACAGCGACTGCCTCGCGAACCAGTGTTGCAGCACGACCACGAAGCAGTGCGGAACCGCCAACTGCCAGTGCACTACCGACGCCCAGTGCGGCAGCGGCCAGAAGTGCTGCGGCGCGAGCTGCGTCGCTGGAGCCTGCTGCGGCAACTCGGATTGCGGGGGCAGCACCCCCATCTGCAAGGACAACAAATGCGTCGCCGGGTGTCTTTCGGCCGCCGACTGTCTCGCCGACCAGTGCTGCGACACCACGACGAATCAGTGTTCCTCGTCGAGTTGCCCTTGTACAGCCGACGCTCAATGTGGAACGGGCTCCAAGTGTTGCGGATCGGCATGTGTGCGCGGGACCTGTTGTGGCAACGGCGACTGCGCAGGCAGCACCCGCGTTTGTACGAACAACGCATGCGTCGCCGGATGCCTGGCGAGCACCGATTGCCTCGCCAACCAGTGCTGCAACCCTACGACGGAGCAGTGCGGAACGTGCGCCTGCACGACCAACTCCCAATGCGGCACGAACCAGCAGTGCTGCAATGGCTCGTGCATCTCGTCGAGCGCGTGCTGTTCGGACTCGGACTGTGGCTCGGGCCAATGCTGCGAAGGGAGCACGTGCGTGGCGTGCTGCAAGTCGAACGCCGACTGCCTGGCCAACCAGTGCTGCAACACCGGGACTGGGCAGTGCTCGACGGATTGCCCGTGCACGACTGACTTGGAGTGCCCGACGAACGAGTGCTGCAACACGGGTAGCGGGAGTTGTTACGCCTGCTGCAACACCACCTCGGACTGCAAAACCGGGAACGTGTGCTGCTCGGAATGACTAGACGGGGGGAACGTGAGGCGAAGATTTCGATGAAAACACCGGCTGCTTTATTTTCGATCGCGCTCGTGGCCGGGGCCCTCGCGGGCGCGGCGAGCTGCTCCAGTTCGCAGAATCAGTCTGCCTCCGTCGATGGCGGTTCCTCATCCAGTGGGGGCCCCGGGAGTGGCGGTTCGAGTAGCGGAGGCTCTGGGAGTAGTTCTGGCACGGGTAGCAGTGGAGACGCGGGTGGCGGAAGTAGCTCCGGCTCCGGCGAGGATTCGGGCACGGAGGCAGGGCCTAGCTGCAATGTCGTTGGCGCCACCTGCTGCTCGGGCTCGACCTGCACCGGCTCCCTGACTTGCCGTGGCGGGACGTGCCAGAACGCTCCTACAAATGACACGGGCCAACCGTGCACGGCGAATTCCGGCTGCCCGAGCGGGATTTGCCAGCCCGTCGGCGAGCCACTCGGAGGCGACGCTGGCTGGACCGGCAACGTGTGCTCGACCACGTGCACAACGGTTGCCGATTGCGTCGCCGGATGGACCTGCGCCGCCGAGAAAGGGCAAACGGGTGACGTGTGCCAGTGCACGTACTCGCCGGAGGTGTGCGACGGGCTCGATAACGACTGCGACGGAGTCGTGGACGATGGGACGGCCAATGCGTCCTGCGAAAGTCAGACCCCGGGCTACGTATGCGCGAAAGGCTCGTGTACCTGCAAGACGATGTGTGGTGGGACGACGTGCGTTGATACGACAACCAGCGCGAGCAACTGCGGGACTTGCGGGGCGAGTTGCCCGGCGGGAGCCGGTTGCCAGGGCGGACGCTGCACCTGTCCAAGCGGGGAAACGCCGTGCGGCGCCGACCCGATATGCGTGAATGAGCAGACAAGCCCGGACAACTGCGGCGGGTGCGGAAGTTCATGCCCGTCAGGGGCTTCGTGCGTATCGGCAACATGCCAGTGTCCGCCTGGTGAGGCGCCTTCAGCGCCTTCGGATGGTTGCTGCACCACTGGTCTTGGAAGCGATGACAACAACTGCGGCGTGTGCGGAACAAAGTGCATGGCGACGGGGCAGAGCTGCCAGAGCGGGAGCTGCACCTGTCCAGGCGGGGAAACGGAGTCGAACGGGGTCTGTTGCGCAAGCGGGGAGACCGGGTGCAACGGCGTCTGCGTGAACGAGCAGACCGACGACAATAACTGCGGTGGATGCGGGACGAACTGCTCGACGATGAGCCCGACGGGAGAGACCTGCGAAAGCGGTGTCTGCGCATGTCCAAGCGTCGATACCGTATGCAAAGGCGTCTGCGTGAACGAGCAGACAGACCCGAACAACTGTGGGGGCTGCGGTACCACATGCACCGCGACGGACCCGACTTGTTGCGCCGGCGGGTGCGTGGACGAGCAGACGGACATCAACAACTGCGGGGGTTGCGGTACGAAGTGTTCGGCGCCTTCGCAGGCCTGTTTCGGCGGCAAGTGCGAATCACGCGACTAGTGCCGGGGCTTGGACTTGACCAAACGGCGATTACTTTACGAGATGGACGCATAACAGATGAAAATCACATTTGTTTCATTGCTGCTCTCTGCCGCGATCGCGGGCGGGTGCTCCTCCACCCAATCTGCGACACAAGCCAACAACGCCCAAAGCGACGACCCCTCGAGCAGCACAGTCGCGACAGGCTGCGGAGTGTCTTGCGATGACCAAAATCCCTGCACCGGCGAGGGGATGACGTGCTTGCCCGCTGCAAAAGGGGGAACGGTGTGCAAGCCGTCGTCGTGTCCTGCATGCACGACCGGAACCTTCTGCGCCTACGACGACACCACCTGCCAGCCGACGGGATGCACGAGCGACGCGTGCGGGTTCGCCTACGTGGGGACGTGCGACACGTGCGTGAAGGCGAACTGTTGCTCGCAGAATCTCGATTGCGCCAATGATTCTGGGTGCGCTGCGCTCGCGAAGTGCGTGACTGGTTGCACGACGAGCTCGTGCGAGAGCTCGTGCGAGCAGGGCGCGAGCTCGACCTCGATCACCGAATTCAACGCAGCGTCCTCCTGCACGCAGCAGAGTTGTCTGGCCGAATGCTATGGCTCCGCCGGGGCGACACCAGATGCGGGCGTCCCCGGCACCTGCGACATTCTCGGAAGCTGCGTCGTGGTGACTTCGACGTCCTCGCCGGGCGACGAGTACTGCGGGAACAACGGTGGCGGTGGCGTGGGCGGCTACGCGATCGAGCTCACGAACAACTGCGGCGAGGCTATCGGTTGCACCCTCAGCGCGGAGGCGCCCCTCGGTTCTTCTGGGGCCACCGAGGCTCCATGGACAGGAATCGTGCAGCCGGGAGGGAGTGCAGGGTTCGAGAGCTGCTACCCCGACATCGAACCCGTTGCCCGATGCGTGCCCGCGGCCCAAGCGGGACAGTGTTTGGGGCTGGATGCCGGGGGAGCCACGCCGCCACCGACGTGCGCGACGTGCACCTCCTACGCGCTTCCCGCCTGTCCGGACCCGACAAGCGATCCGAGCGCTGAGGGAACGACATGTTGTCCCACCGCGACCCCGTATTTTGTCTGCAACGGCGGCGGTTGCTCGGCGGCTCCAAGCTGCTGCGCCCTGGCCTGCGAGTGCACCCTGTCGTGCACTGGGGGATGAGGACACCGCCAGGGGCGATTTCCTAGTTTGGACAGTGACGAAAGTGACGCCAAAGTGAACACAATACGCAGTCGATCCAAGCGATTCTCCGTCATCCGCCTCTTCGCAACGATGGTCGCATGGCCTCTCCTCGGCGGAGCCGCTTCCTGTTCCCCGAGTGCCGCCACTCCGGCGCAGACATGCACGCACCGGTGGACCGGAACAGCGGTCGCGCTTACGCATGCGACCCCGCTCTCTCAGCTTGCCTTCGGTGAGGTCGGCTACTGCGCGGACGATCCAGTCACAGTCAGTTTCACACAAGGTACGAATACCGTCACCCTCGGCGCGACATCCGCCGCCCCTCTCCAGGTGAGCGTGCCCCCCTGGTTCGACGGCGTGAGCGGGACGATCGGGAACGCGGACACGACGGTGACCGTGAGGGGGCCCGATGGGGCGCACGCCCTTTCGGGGTCTCTCCACATTGATGCCTTGGCTCCCGACACGAGTGGTCAGCCCGCTGGCAACCGGTCGCTCGCCGTCCTCGCCAGCGTCACGGCAGCCGTCACCGACGCGCGTAGCCGATTGTCGGCCTTTCAGGGCGACACGACGGCCATCGACACTGCCTTTGGGACCATGCTTACGGGCTTGAGCAGCCTGACGAGCAACATTCAGCAGGTGCAGTCTACCGGCACTCCGATCGCGTTCGTGAAGGTGCCGAGCGGGGCGACGGCGATGCTGACCTCCTCCTCGCTTGCCACGATGGACGCTCTCTTCGTCGCGGCTCTGGGTTCCTCGGGCGCTCCCCAGTCGTCGGCGGCGACTGCGGCCGATGACCCGACCGACCCGGCTTGGTTTCAGTCCATGGTGAGCGACGTGACGACGGGGAGCCTCGCCTCGATCCAGAGCTTTGCCGGCACGGTGGGAAGTGTCATCGGGGTCATGGGGCTCGGCGCAGTCGTTCTCGGGGTCGAGGCCGCCGCCGCTCCCCTCGAGCTCATGGCAGCCCTCGTGTACGTGACGACGACCTTCGCACCCGCCGCGAGCGCCCTCGTGATCGACTTCGCGGCGAGCGCCGTCGGTGATGGTCCCGAGGGTCCAACCAGCTCGGAGGCGTGGGAGACAGCGGCTCCGGCGCTCCAGTACGTCGTGCTGAATTCGATCTCGGAGGCGGTCGGCGAGCTCACGGAGGACGCGATCGAGCCGGCCTCTCCAGCCGGTGCATGGGTGTACGACATCATCGACAACTCGGTCGGCATCAGCGACGGCATCGCTCAGAAGGTGGTCAACGTCATTTGGGGAAACGGCCCATGTCCGAACGGGGCCACGCCGACGGAGATCAGCTTCAACCCGGACTCGACGACCTGCCCACAGGCATCGCCCTCGCCGACGGAACCGTCGGGGGACGGCACGAATGTCTGCTTCGTGGGGGCTGGCACGACGGCAGCCTGGAACCAGGCTTGCGCGACTCTTAACGCGAAGGACACCCAGATCTACAATTGCCTGGATCCGAGTTCGGGGCCCGGCCTTGGCGCTCCGCAGCTGCCCGATGGAAGCAGCCCGAGCGCGGTGTGCGTTCAGTTCACAGATTCTTCCGGCGTCGGGACGCCTCTCGGGGCGGTGACGGGCTGCAACCCAGCCGATCCCGGGTACACGGAATGTTGGTGCTGTCCGGGCTGAGCGGGCGGAAACGCGGAAGGAAGCACCGCAGGGCACTGCTGCTGGCCGGGTCAGGCGTGGGCGGGCTCGCGCGCGGCATGCGTTGGTGTCCCGACGTGCCCCGCCCCCCTTCGTGCGACGCAGGATTCGTGCTCGCGCTAGCGCGACGATGCCTACACCTGAGCGGCGGGAACGGGATTGGAGCTCACGACCCGCGGTTCACGAAACCGTTCTCAACACTGCGCGGATGGGGGCGGGCGGGG
>Ga0302279_10005109_pt1 | contig 14862 bp, 8 predicted proteins | sample III_Bog_N3_3_FD_194541 | JGI IMG/M metagenome (GOLD analysis project Ga0302279, IMG submission 194541) | Peat permafrost microbial communities from Stordalen Mire near Abisko, Sweden - III_Bog_N3_3 | ecosystem: Environmental > Terrestrial > Soil > Wetlands > Peat | place: Sweden: Abisko...
GCGCCGTATCTCGCGGCGTTGGATGAGAACGCGACGCTGATCCCCGGGGGCGCGCAAGATCAGGTGCAGTCGTTCGGATTCATCGCGGACGACCGCCTGCTCGTGCAGATCTACGAGGCGCAGGCCAACAACAACAACGGCCTCTCGCTCGCCGCGGCGGTCAGCGTCTCTTCCTCATCCATGGTTCCGACGCTGCTGACTGCGTACAACGATTTCATCGCGGTCTCGCCCTCCGGGCGCGGCGCGTTCTTCGACGGCGTCCCCTCGGAGAGTGGCACGGTCGTCAACGCCTATCGCCTGGTCTCCGGCGCCAGCTCTCTCGAACTCGTCGCTTACAACTCGAACGGACAAGCCATCTCGCCAGACGGAGAGCGGATGCTCGCCTCCGGCTTCGCAGCGGGACCGGCGATGCCCGCGGGCGACGCGAGCGGCCCGCTGCTGCTGATCGGCGCTGGAGCCGCCGGGCCTCCCGCGATGACGCTGCTCGATCATCTCGGACAGCAGGGCAGCAAAAAGGACGTGGCCGGGCGCAGCGTGCGGCACGCGAACGCCGTGATGCATCCGGACGCGTCCGCGCGGAACATGGCGGCGGTATCCAACGGCCCCTACAACAGCCTCGACGGCGCCATCTGGCTGCAGAACTCGCTGTACGCCGGCCTGCGCTCGGGCACCCCCGCTCCGGACGATTTCCAGGACGGCATCTACGAGGGAGTTGTCTCATGGTAGTCCGCACCAGCCTGCTCCTTGCGGCGCTGTTCGCCTTGGCCAGCTGCAGCAGCGCGCCGACGCCCATCTACTCGGGCAGCCTCTCCGGGCACGCTGCGTACAAGGACGGCGGAGATGCCTCCGGCATCGTCGTCTCCGTCTACGGTCCGGCGAGCGCGGCGGCGCTCACCGACGCCGACGGCACCTGGTCGATCGCGGCGTTGCCTCCGGGCACCTACGTGATCAGCGCAGTTGCTCCCGCCGGGCTCGAGCCTTTCTTGCAGACCAGCGCGACGGTCAGCCAGGGTGCGGTCCAAGCGCCCGACCTGCTCTTCACCGGCATCGGCTCGATCGCCGGCAACGTCGCGCAGGGCACCACCGGCGTGCCCGGCGCGATCGTGATCATCTCGGGCAGCGGCAAGGTCGCGGTCACCGACGCCGCGGGCGACTTCGTCGTCAGCGGGCTGACCAGCGGCACTTACGATCTGATCGCGTCTCTCTCCGGCCAGTCGGGAGCGTCGCAGACCGGCATCGCGGTGGCAGACGACGCACATTCCCCAGCTGGTGCTCGCGCCCGCGCCTCTCGGCGGCACGACGCTTTCGGGCACCCTCGCCATCACCGGCGTGACGCCGCAGCAGGGTCTGCCGGTCTCGCTGCAAGGGCCGACCTCCTCGGCGGCCATCACCGCCGCGGACGGCTCGTTCGTCTTCAGCGGCCTCGCCGATGGCCAGTACACCGTGGCAGCGCAGGTCCGCTCGACGCTGCCGAACCTCCAGACCCAGTCGGTCGCGATCAGCGGCGGCCAGTCGGTCTCCGGCGTGACGCTCTCGTTCGAGCCGGTCGGCATTGTCAGCGGCACGGCGACGCTCTCGGGCGGCGCCACCGGCACCGCGGGCATCACCATCACGGCGCTCGGCACGGCCTCTTCGGCCGCGACCGACGCGCTCGGTCGGTACCAGCTCGCGAACGTCCCGGCCGGCAGCGCGACGGTTCAGGGCTCGGTCATCGGAGGCGGCACCGCCACCGCGCAGGTCACGGTGGTGTGGAACGAGGAGGTCGTCGCGCCGGACCTGAATCTGTCGGCGTCGCAGCTCGCGGCCACCGGGGAGATCAGCGGGCACGCGACCTTCAGCAGCGGCGAAGACAATTCGGAGATCACAGTCACGTTGCGCGGACCGGCGTCCAGCGTGCAGGTGACGGCCGCCGACGGCGCGTTCGACTTCACCGCGCTCCAGACGGGCAGCTACGAGATCACCGCGTCGGCGAGCGGCACCCTCGAGGGCGCTGTCTCCACGCAGGTGACCCTGGGCGCGACGCCGCTCACGGGCATCTCGCTCCAGCTCACGCCGATCGCCACCGTCGTCGGGCAGGTCACCGAGAAGGACGGCACGCCGGTCCCCGGCGCGCTCGTGCTCGTCAACGGCGGAACCTCGAGCGCGATCAGCGCCATCGATGGCTCGTTCAAACTGGCCGGCGCCCCGGTGGGCATCGCGCTCTTCGTGCAGGCGAGCACCGCGACTGAGATCTCGCAGCTCCAGTCGGTCGCGCCGCTCAGCCGCGGCGAGACGGCCACCGCGCAGACCCTGGTACTGGGCGCCCACGGCGCCGCCGCGCTGCTCGCCGGCCGCGCGCTCCAGGTCGACGGCACGCCGGCCGCGTCGGCCAGCATCCAAGCCACCGGCTCAGGGCTGACCAGCATCACCGCCAGCGCCGACAGCTCGGGCGACTTCTCCTTTCTCGCCACGGAGGGCGTCTACTCGCTCGAGATCGCCGCGGTCGATGGCTCGCACGAGAACGTCCCGGTCGCTTCGCTCGCGGGTTCGAATGGCCTGGTCTGGGGCGGCGCGACGCCGGCGCCGATCGGCACGGTCGAGCTGCAGCGGGCGGCTCGCATCGGCGCAGGGCAGGGCGCGGCCATCACCAGCCGCGCATCCACCTACGTGAACCCGACCATCCGGCAGACCGACGACGCGCTCTTCATCACCAACTACACGAGCACCTCCAACGGCGGCTCTTTGCTGAACAAGACGAACGTCATCTCCAATGGCCCGACGGGGACGCTCTGGCTCGAGACCAATGGCCAGGCGGTGCAGATGCCGAGCGCGGCCGTCTACGTCGCCGACGATCAGTGCAGTCTCTCGACTGAGCTGGACACGGTGTATCCCGCGCCCGTCCTCGGGCCGGAGCACACCGCGCTCTACTCTGCGGCGCTCGAAGTCGCCGCGCCGGGCCCGCTGATGGTCGGCCGCTCCGACGGCACCGCCGTCAAGGCGTTCGGGCCGCAGGTCGACGTCGGGGCGTATCCCGCCTGCATGGCATCCGCTTGCGAACAAGGCAAGAGCTGCCCGCCGCCCAAATGCAGCGGCACGCCGCGCGCGCCGATCGCGAGCGGCGGCGACGAGGTCGTCTACCTCGGGTGGAACTCGGCGAACCTCGACGTGCTCGAGAACGATGGCTACGACGGGGACGCGGGCACCGATCAGCTCTTCGGGTTCAACGTGAACTCCGCGCTGGGAGACAGCGTGCCCGCGCCTGTCCAGCTCACCTGCTACAACGACCAGGGCGCCTCGCCCCTCTACGTGTCGGCCGACGGGCAGTGGGTCTGGTACAGCTCGAACGGGAACGTCGCGGTGGCCTCGACCGGCGGCTTCGACCTCGACGGCGGCTGCCCGGAGCCGGTCCTCCTGCAGGACTCCAACGGCGACAACTTCAACTCGTACATGCGCGTGATCGACACCTCGACCGACGGGCAGACGGTGCTCGCTTGCGTCGGGCCGTACACGGGCAGCAATGGCCAGTCCGTCTGCGAGAGCTATCTCGTCGCCACGCCGGACGGCACCACGGTCAAATCGATCAGCACGTGGGTCGACGAGTTCACCGCCAACGACGGCCGCAAGTACATCGTCTTCCCGGTGGGCGAAACGTCGCTGACCATCGCGGAGTTCTCGCTGTCGGCCAACCGCTCGGCGAAGATCATGACGGCGAAGCAGGAGCTGTGCGACATCAAGGTGGAGAGCGATGGCACCGGCATCGTCGCCACGGCGATCAGCGACGCTGCGTGCGCCTCGGGCACGACGCGGGCCACAATGGTCTCGGCCATCTCTTTCAACTTCAACGCGCAAGACGTCGAGGGCGCGGTGTCCGCGCCCGATGGCTTCGACTGCGTCGCGGCGATCTCGGGCAGCAAGATCGCCTATTCGGACTCCGACACCGATGCGCTCATCGTCACGGACTACTCGACGAGCCCTTCAGGCGTGTCTCAGGTGCTCGACAACGGCAGCACCGGCAAGGGCGTCATCGGCTGTGGCGCCGGCCAGCAGAGCGGGCCCAACGCGTTCATCCCCGCAGGCGATCACGTGGTCTGGTTCGACAACCTCGGGAACAACAACTACACGATGTCGATCGCCAACGTCAGCAGCGCGGCCATCGCCGGCGCGAGCCCGCAGATCACCGCGACCCTCGCGCTGCCTCAGCTGAGCGACTGCAGCGCCATCCCCAACATGCAGCTGGGCAGCGAGGGCCAGGAGTACGGCGCCAACGGCAGCCCGCTGCTCGGGGCGGTCTCCAGCGATGGAACGACGGCGTCGGCGCTCTCGTGCGGGCTCCTCTCCAACTCGGACGAGGCCTCGGTCACCCTGCTCGCGGCCGACGGCAGCAAGTCCGGCACGCAGTCGGCGAATGTCTCGCTCGGACAGTCCTTCTTGCTCGCGGATGGGACGCTCGGATTCTTCAGCGTCGACCAGGACGCAGGGGTCGCCTCGATCTGGAGCGCGACGCTCGCCTCGGGCTCGCTGACAATCGCGCAGCTGCCGGGCGGATCCGGTGGACCAGCCATCGGCGTCGTCGGGCCCGGCGCCACGGCGCTCGTCGCGGCCCTCATCGACCCGACGCAAGGCACGCTCTCCGGTGAGATCTCGTCGAACGCGCAGCTGGGCACGCTGCTCTATCTGGGCAAGGGTGCGGCGGCGCAGGTGCTCGGCACCAACGTGCTCATCCCCGAGAACAACACGAACGACGGCTGCTCGACGCAGCAGAACGGCTTGCTCTCGGGAGTCTTGGAGAACTCGGCCGACGGCCAGTACCTTCTCTTCCACTCCAACGCGACCGGCTCGCCGAACCAGATCTACGAGCAGCAGGAGAACTCGGGGACGCTGCAGACGCTGCGCTACTCCGACGGCCTGGTGCAGACGCTGCTCGGCCGCTCTGCGCAAGCGACGTTCCTGCCCAGCGGCGCCATCCTCGGGGTTCGCCAGGACTCGCCTGAGCCTTATTCGTTCCAAGACGGCGTCTACTTCGCCGCGCCGTGGGAGCAGCCATGAGGACGTCTGTGTTCAATCAGTGGGTTTGCTCCGCGCTGGTGTTGACGGCGCTGGCGGCTGCGGGCTGCTCCGGGAGCAAGTCGACCCCCCCGGCGACCGGCACGCTCACCGGCAAGGCCATCTACGCGGGCGAGACGGACTCGAGCGGCATCGCCATCTCGCTCGACGGCCCAGCGCACCAGAGCGCCGTGACCGCTGCAGACGGCACGTACACGTTCACCGCGCTGCCGGCGGGGAGCTACGCGGTGCTGATGACGCCGACGGCCGCGCAGGAGCGGCCTCAGCTGCGCACCGCCACCGTCTCGGCGACGCCCGGCTCGACGGTGCCCAACGTGGTCTTCACGCCGATCGGTTCGCTCAGCGGCACGGCGACGTTCGGCGCTGCGACCGGCAACGCGGGCATCCTGGTCGTCTCGCCGGGCAGCTCGTCGATCGCGGTCACCGATGACGCGGGCAACTTCACGCTGCGCGGCCTCGTCGCGGGCACCTGCGACGTGATCGCCAGCGCGCCCGGCTACTCGTCGGCCGTCGATCACGCGGTGGCGGTCGTGCACAACGCGACGCAGCCCGCGCCTGCGCTGACCTTGCAGCCAGGCTCGGCCGGCAGCGGCTCGATCACCGGCCAGGTCATCCTCGCCGGCATGGCTCCGCAGGCGGGCATCCCGGTCACGCTGCAGGGGACGAGCGCTTCGGCCGCGGTGCTCACCGACGCGAGCGGCAACATCCAGTTCACCGGCCTCCCCGATGGGCAATACGCTCTCACCGCGATCGTCCACGATGCGCTGCGCGTCTCCGAGACGCTCGCGGTGCAAGTGCTGGGCGGTCAGCAGCTCTCGTCGCCGCAGTTCCACTTCACGCCGACCGGCCTCATCTCCGGCTCCGCCACGCTGCAGGGCGCGACCACCGGAAATGCCGGCATCACCGCGACCGCGCTCGGTTCGGCGTCGGTGACGGTGACCAACGACAGCGGCGCCTATCTGCTCGAGCAGGTCCCGGTCGGAAGCTTCGACGTCGTCGCCTCGTATCCGGACCGCGCGAGCGCCACCACCGCGACCGCCGTGCAGGTGACGTGGGGCCAGACCACCACCGCCCCGGCGCTCTCGCTCGGGCCCGCGGTCGACGCGATCGGCACCGTGCAAGGCACCGCGCAGTTCATCGCGGGGCCGAGCGGCACGCCCATCGACTCGAGCGGAATCGTCGTCACGCTCTCCGGGCCGATCAGCGGCGTGATGCTCACGCCGTCAAGCGGCGCCTACTCGTTCAGCAACCTGGTCGCTGGCAGCTACACGCTGACCGCCTCGGCCAGCTCCACCGCCGAGGGGCAGCAGACGCAGAGCTTCACCATCGCGTCCGACGCGCCGTTCGTGGCGGGTGAGAACTTCAACTTCACGCAGGTCGGCTCGGCTTCGGGCAAGGTCGCCACCACCGACGGCACCGCAGTCGCTGGCGCGCTGGTCGTCGCGCAAGGCAGCAGCCAGAGCGCCGTCTCCGATGCGAGCGGCAAGTTCCTCCTCAGCGGGCTGGGCGCGAACCAACCCGCGATGCTGTCGGCGAGCGCGGCGGGCAGCAGCTCGACGCCGGTTTCCGTGACCATCGCGTACGGCCAGACCACGGCCGCGGGCACGCTCACGCTCTCGAACGCCGTGCAGGCGAACGTCGCCATCGCGGGCAAGCTGTCGCTGTACGGCGGCCCGTTCGGCTCGACGCCGGACGCGTCCACCATCTCCGCGGAGTGGAACGGCGTGCAGGCCGGTACCACCGACGCCGACAGCGCAGGCAACTGGAGCGCCGATCTCCCGATCGGCTTCTACTCGCTCTCGTTCACCGACTCGTCGGGCGTGCGCGCGGGGTCCATCCCGAGCACGGTGGTGCTGCCGGGCGGCGGATTCGTCGCGCAGGAGCAGCTCTACCCGCTCACCACGCCGTATGAGCTCGAGTACGGCAAGCAGGTGGTCGGCGGCGAGAGCGTCTCGTCGATCCTCACCAATCCCAGCTACCTGGGCGATGCGATCTTCACGATCAGCGGAGGTGCCGTGCACCCCGGCGTCGACTCGCCGCAGGCCGCGGGGACGCTCGCGCTCTACCACAATGGCGCGGTCACGATGGTGCCTGGCGCGGTGCCCGACCTGGGCAACACGGTCATCTCTACCGCGTTGCGCAGCCTCTCCTCGGCCGCCTTGCCCTCGATGCAGCTCGGCCCGCAGGACACGGCGGTCTATCTGCAGGGCGGCATGGCGTATCTGGCGCGCCCGAACGGAAGCATCGAGACGCTCGGCGTGCAGATGGCCGGCTCGACCTTGAATGGTGTGGACCAGGTCAGCGGCACGATCGGCGACTTGACGCTCGCAGAGAACGTCGCGATGGGTGGAAACATCATCGCGCTCATCGGCAGCGTGCAAGGCGTCGGAGGCTGTGCGTCCGACCCGATCGACGGCACCTCGCTCTATCCCGTCTACTCCGTCGATGTCTCGCAGGCCCCGGCGACGGTGCGCCAGGTTGGCTGCGCGAACAGCAACACAGATCAGGACGCGCTCTACGTCTCGCCCGACGGCGCGGGCGTCTGGATCGAGTGGACGCTCAGCCAAGAGGAGGCGGCTGACACCATTGTCTCCAGCCGCTGCGACATGAACGAGAACAACGGCTGCCACTTCGAGTCGCTGGCCAACAGCTACGGCCTCGACAACGGGGTGAACCCGACCTTCTCCTCGGACGGCACCGCGGCGGTGGTGACCTCCTCCGAGGGCATCTGGCTGATCTCCTCCGACGGCACCTCGGTGTTGCAGCTGTCGAGCGGCGGGGACGACTACTTCAACGTCTATCCCGCGGCGTTGATCGGCACCGCGTCCGATCTGCTCCAGCTCAGCCTCTATGAAGTGATGTCCGACGAGGGCACGGCGGTCGGCGCCATTGTGCTGATGCCGTTCCGCGCGGGGCTGTCTGCGCCCGCTCCGGTGATGAGCACCAGCGTCGAGCCGGGCATCCAGATGATGCCGTGGGCGCTGAGCAATCTGACCACCCAGTTCAACAGGCAGGGGGTGCTCGCCGCGCCGAACATTTCCTGGCAGGCGGCTTCGCACTTGGTGTTCGGCTTGGGCGACGGATCGGACGGGTTGGGCTCGCTCGAAGCCATCTCGTTCGCGCAGGCGTTCAGCGGCGCGAGCCCGACGGTGATCTCGACAACCGCGCACTACAACGGCATGTCCGGCAACACCCTGGCGCCCCAGTTGGAGACCATCGGCGGCAACGATTACCTCATCTACCTCAACTCGGTGCTCGACCAGAACCAGGACACCGCCGCGGCCATCGAGGACTACAGCTTTGCTGCCCAGACCAGCCAGACGATCGCGAGCAACGCCGGGATCACGGGGCTGCTGATCCAGCCGGCTCACACGCTGTTGAACTCGTACCGCGACTCGTCCGAATGGATCGGCTGGCAGCAGAAGGACTCGACGAACGACTGCTACGCCGCGAAGATCGACGTCGCCAGCCCGGCCCCGATTCTGCTCGGCGCCTGCAACGGGAACAGCGTGGTGTTGATCTCGCTCACCGCTGCGACTCCGCTGGCGGTGCCGGTCGCGCTCGACAGCTTCCCCGAGACGTTGCTGAGCGCGTCCAGCTTCCTTTCGGACGACTCGATTGTCGTCTCCGCTTACTCGGCCGACGGCAACTCGCGCGCGACCCTGATCGCCAAGCTGGACGCGTCGGCGCCGAACGGGCTCGCGACGACTCTCATCCAGGATCCGAACTACGACACGTCGAACCTGAGCGCGGGGGTTGCTGTCGCGCCCAACGGCGGCGGCATGCTCGCCATCCAGAGCAACATCGAGGACTCCACCGTTTCGGGCTATCTCTCGGCCGACGTCGCGGTGCTCGCCGCGAATGCCGCGGGGGCGACCGACCTGGGCAACTCGCTGTCGCGGCAGTCGACGCTGACTCCCTTCCTCCAGCGGGCGAAGGCGCAGGCCACGCCCACGCTGCAGCCGAATGACACGCTCCCGGGAGAGCTGGCGGTCTCGGCGCTCGGCCGGTTTCTCCGCGGCGCGATGCTCCAGGACGGCACGCTGCTGTTCGGGATGCGGGCGAGCGCGCAGGACGTCGGCAACGCCGATACCGGCATCGGCTCGCTGGAGGTCGCGACCACCAACGGCTGGGCGGTGCACATGCTCTCGCAGGCGAGCGCGAGCTACGCGATCGTTCCGGGCACGATGGAGGTGCTCGCTGTGCAGCAGCGCACGGCGGCGCCCTACGGATTCAGCGACGGCGTCTACCGGCTCGACGCGCCCAGCGGCGCGCTCGCGCGCCAGGTTCGGCCGGGCCGCCGTTAGCGGCATGCGCGCGCGAGGCCCGCTGGCGCTGCTGGTCGCTCTCGCCGGCCTGCCCGCGTGCCACGCTTCGAATGCGGCCGGCGCGGCGGTGATGACTTCGCTGGCGGGCGGCTACTCGGCCGTCCGCCGCGCAAATGGCGAGTGCTACGTCGACTGCCTGCCCGGCTCGCGCTGCAACCACAGCACCGGGCTGTGCGATGCGCTCGCGTGCAGCGGCCAGTGCCCCACGGGTTTCGTCTGCCAGGAAACGGAGACCGGCTCCGCGTGTGCTCCACGCAGCACGCTCTCGAGCGGCCCCGCGTTCGAAAGCTCGCGGCCCTTCGGCGAGAGCCAGTCGGCGCAGCCCGCGACGGGAGCCGCCACCGTCTCGGCAGGCGAGGCAAGCGGGCAGGGCGCAGCCGCCTCGCCGCAAGCAGGCGCGAGCTCGCCCGCGCCAGGCGCGGACGGCAGCGTCGTGCGCGCGCCCGCCGCCGCCCTCCAGAGCGCAGGTCCGCGCAACACCGACGCACCGGCGGGTGCGCTGCCATCTCCCGCACCTCGGCTGGGAACCTCGCTGCCCTGGGAGGCCGCACCCGCGCCACAGATGGACAACCCGAATCTGCCGCCGCCGCATTAGACGCGTTTCGGAATTGCTACGCAGCAGGGGCGCTGATAAGTTCATCCGTCCGATCGGGCTTGCGCTTCGGCGCTCCGATTGTGGTACACGGTGCGCGCCTCGCGGAGGCGCTGGACCGGGGGCCGGGCAACGGCGGGACGTGAACCCGCCAGGCCCGGAAGGGAGCAACGGTAGCGGCTTCAACCGTGTGCCCGGTCTCCGGTCCAGCGCCTCGGCGAACACGCTGCAAGGCGAACCGAAGGATCGATCCCCCCTATGGCGCCAGAATCCGCTGAGAGCACAGGTCCCGCTTTGGCCTCGGCTCCGTATCTGGTTCTGGCCCGCAAGTACCGGCCGCAGAAGTTTGCCGACCTGACCGGGCAAGAGCACGTCGTGCGCACGCTGGCCAACGCGCTCAAGAGTGGCCGGGTCGCGCACGCGTTCCTCTTCTGCGGACCGCGCGGCTGCGGCAAGACCACCAGCGCGCGCATCCTCGCCCGCGCGCTCAACTGCGTGAACATCCCGCGGCCGGCTGGCGCGCCCGATGCGGACAGCGCGGAGCCGTGCGGCACCTGCGCGCCCTGCCTGGAGATCGCGGCGGGCACCGACATCGACGTGCAGGAGATCGACGCGGCCTCGAACAACGGCGTCGACGATGTCCGCCAGCTGCGCGAAGCAGCGCGCTATCTGCCCGCGCGCGATCGCTACAAGATCTACATCATCGACGAAGTGCACATGCTCTCGAGCGCGGCGTTCAATGCGCTGCTCAAGACGCTCGAGGAGCCGCCCGGGCACATCAAGTTCCTGCTGGCGACGACCGACCCGCAGAAGCTGCCGGCGACGATCCTCTCGCGCGTGCAGCGGCACAACTTCCAGCTGGTGCCGCTCGGCAAGATCGTCGCGCGGCTGCGCGAGATCGTGCTCGCAGAGAAGGTGCAAGCGAGCGACGGCGCGCTCTCGCTGGTGGCGCGGCAAGCGGCCGGCTCGATGCGCGACGCGCTCAGCCTGCTCGACCAGCTGCTCTCGGCGCACGATCCGGCCGCGGGGGAGATCGGCGACGTCGAGGCGGCGGAGATCTTGGGCGCGCTCGATCGGCGCGTGGCGGCCGACGCGGTGACGGCGGTGCTGCGCCGCGACGCCGCGGGCGCGCTGGCCGCGGTGGTGCGCGCGTACGAAGCGGGCGCGGAGATGAAGCGGTTCTCCGAGGAGCTGGCGGCACACGCTCGCAATCTGCTCCTCGCGCAGCTCAACGGCGTGCCGCTCGACCTGCCCGATCACGAGCTGCGCGAGCTGAAGGTCCAGGGCGCGGAGGCCGACCCGGCGCAGCTCGCGCGCGTGTTCGAGCTGCTCCAGCAGGCGCAGGATGAGGTCTCGCGCGCGGCGACGCCGCGGCACGCGATCGAGGTCGCGCTCTTGCGCGCGGTGCACCTCGCCCCCTCGAGCGGGCTGCCCGAGCTGGTCGCGCGCGTGGAACAGCTGGCGGGAAAGATGGGTGGCGTCGCGGTGCCGGCCTCGCCGAATGCCGGGCGCGGGCAGGTCCCGCCGTGGATCTCGCGCGGCGTTCCCGGCTCTGGCGCCGGCGCGCCGCTGGTCCGCGCAGAGAGCGACCTGGCGGCTCCAGCGGCCCCCGCCGCGCGCGAAACTCCGGCGCCGGTTTCGCGCGCGCCAGCGGCGGCTTCCGCGCCCGCGAGCGCGGCGGCGGCCAAGTCGTTTGAGTCCCAATATTCGGTACCGCAATCATCTCCTGCGCCCGCCGCTGCGCCCGCTTCGTTTCCGCCGCCTCCCGCGCCCTCGTTTCCACCTGCGCCGCAGACGGGCCCGGCTGCCGCTGCGCCCGCGAGCGCTCCCCCTCCGGTCGCGCCCGCAGCGGTGGCCGTGCCTGGCCCGGCCGCTCCCGACGTGAGCGGGCGCTCGCTTGAGGAGAACTGGAAGAGACTCGTCGAGGGCGTGCGCGCAATGCGCAAGGCGGTGCTCGCCTCGGTCCTCGAGCAGGCGGTTCCGCTCGAGATCAGCGCGTCGCTCGTCTCCATCGCGCTCCCTCGCGCGCAGATGCGGATGGGACTGCTCGACGATCGCGAGAACCGGCTTGTGCTCGAGCAGGCGTTCGAAAAGACGCTGGGCGCAAAGCCGCAGATCCAGATCCGCGAGCAGATCGAGAGCGCGGAGGGCGCGGCGCAGAAGAGCCTCGCCGAGCAGAAGAAAGAGATGCGCACGCGCGCATCGTCGGCGCGCATCGCGCTGGGCCGCGAGCATCCGAACGTGCGCGCGGCGGTGGAGATGTTTGGCGGGGACATCGAAGACGTCCGCGATCTCGGGGAGGAGTAGCGCATGGGTCTGGTTCGATCGAATCCGCTGACGGCGCAGCAGTGGCTCGCCGGCCGCACGCTGGGCGCGGGCCTGCTGCTGGCGATCTCCGCCTGGGCGAGCCCGGGGCTCGCGCAGTCCGACGCCGACGCCAGGCTAGAAGCGCCTCCGCCCGCTCCCGCCGCGGCCCCTGGCGCGCCGAAGAGCGACCGCGGCGCCGCGCTGGAGAAGGCGCTCAAGGGCATCCACGGCGACGGCCCCATCAAGCTCAGCGACACGGTGCAGGCGGATCTGCTCGCGCTGCTGCCGGCCGCTCGCCGCGGCGAGGAGTGCCCCACCGCCGCGACCGCCTCGCCCGACGCCATCGCCATCAAGGATCGCGGCGACGGCGCGGTGATCGTCGCGCAGATCGTCAACTGCCAGGGCTCGTTCGTGATGGCCTACTCGACCGGCGTGGTGCTGCGCGCCTCGCGGCTGCTCAACCTCGAGGAGGGCCAGACGCTCGCCGACGCGCACCCGCTCAACTTGCGCGGCACGCACCGCGAGGACGATCTGGCCATCGCGCTGCACAGCGGCCTGACCCGCGACGAGCTGCACCTGCTCCTGCGCCGCGGCGAGGGCTTCACTTTCGTCGACACCGGCACGCTCAAGGAGTTCGGCGAGAAGGGCGACTGCTCGGCGGGCGGCGAGGTCACCGGCGGCTACTCCTCGTTCCTGCGCGTCGATGCGAAGAGCCGCCTCGAGGTGCTGCGCGTCGACACCTCGTGCGCGGGCGGCAACGCCTGGATGGCCCGCTGCGAGCTGTGGACCATCGAGGGCGGCCCGGCGCAGAACGGCGTCTGCGCGCTGCCGGCGAAGCTGGACGCCAAGAGCCTGCGCGGCTCCGGCTGGCGATGAGCGAGCGGATCCAGGATCCGATCGCGCGGCTTTCGGTGCTGCTCGCGCGCTTGCCTGGCGTGGGAGAGAAGACGGCGCAGCGGCTCGCGTTCCACATCCTCGAGTCGCCCAAGGAGTACGCGCGCGAGCTCTCGCAGGCGCTGCTCGCGCTCGAGCACGACGTGCGGCTCTGCTCACGCTGCTGCAACCTGACCGCGCAGGACCCGTGCGCGATGTGCCGCGATCCGCAGCGCGACGGCCGGCTGCTCTGCGTGGTCGAGACGGTGCCGGACCTGCTCGCCATCGAGCGCACGCGCGAGTTCCGCGGGCGCTACCACGTGCTGCACGGCGCGCTCTCGCCGCTCGACGGCATCGGGCCCGACCGGCTGAAGATCAAGGAGCTGCTCGCGCGCCTGCACGACGACGGCGCGGCGGCAGGACCGGGCGACGCCGCGAGAGCTCCCAGCGAGCCCGCAAGAGTTCCGATCGAAGAGATCATCCTCGCTACCGACCCGACCGTCGAGGGCGAGGCGACCGCGCTCTACCTCGCCCGCCTGCTCAAGCCGCTCGGCCTCAAGCTGACCCGCATCGCCCAGGGCGTTCCGATGGGCGGCGACCTCGAGTACGCCGATCAGGTCACGCTGGCGCGCGCGCTCACCGGCCGGCGCGAGCTTTGACTCTCCGCCGATCGGCCGATCCTGGGCAGAACGGTTGTTTGCCCGTCCCCGGGACCCTCTGCTAGCGTCCACGAGCTTCGGGCAGCCTTCACGCCACGCGAGGAACCGCTCCATGCAGCCGCAGATGGTCATGTACGACGAGGAGTTCCAGCACATCAGCCTCGTCTGCGAGCGGCTGGCGCGCGAGGCGAACGCCAAGGTCGTCTTCCTCGTCGACAAGAACGGCCAGCTGATCGCGTCGGTGGGCGCGACGGAGAACCTCGACACCACCTCGCTCGCGTCGCTGACGGCCGGCAACATCGCCGCCACTGGCGGGCTCGCCAAGCTGATCGGCGAGAAGGAGTTCTCGATCCTCTTCCACGAGGGCGAGCGCGACAACCTGCACATCAGCATCGTCGGCGGGCGCGTGATCCTCGTCGTCATCTTCGACGCGCGCTCCAGCCTGGGCCTGGTGCGGCTGCGCGTGCGCAAGGCCTCCGACGAGCTCGCCAAGATCTTCGAGTCGCTCGCCAAGAAGGCCGCGGTTCCCGACGCCGGCTCTCCCTTCGCGGAGATCACCGACGCGGACATCGACAACTTGTTCAGCGAAAGCCCCTAAGGCGCGACGCGAATGAGTTACCGAAATTACGCCTCGCGCGAAATCACCTTCAAGATCGTCTATTACGGCCCCGGCCTGGGCGGTAAGACGACCAACATCGAGTATCTGCACGCGACCACGCCCGAGGCGTCGCGCGGGAAGATGACCAAGCTCGCGACCGAGACCGACCGCACGCTCTTCTTCGACTTCATGCCGCTCTCGCTCGGAGAGATCCGCGGCTTCAAGATGAAGTTCGGTCTCTACTCGGTGCCCGGGCAGTTCCACTACGACGCGCTCCGCAAGCTCATCTTGAGCCGGCTCGACGGCGTGGTCTTCGTCGCCGACAGCCAGGTCGAGCGGACCGAGGCGAACGACGAGTCGATGATCAACCTGCGCGCGAACCTCGCCGAGCACGGGCACGATCTCGACACGATCCCGTTCGTCATCCAGTACAACAAGCGCGATCTGCCCAATGCGGCGCCG
>Ga0302279_10005113_pt1 | contig 14857 bp, 10 predicted proteins | sample III_Bog_N3_3_FD_194541 | JGI IMG/M metagenome (GOLD analysis project Ga0302279, IMG submission 194541) | Peat permafrost microbial communities from Stordalen Mire near Abisko, Sweden - III_Bog_N3_3 | ecosystem: Environmental > Terrestrial > Soil > Wetlands > Peat | place: Sweden: Abisko...
GCATGGGGCGGGAGCTGGCGCGTCAACTGGTCGCCGAGGGCTGCAACGTCGCGATGTGCGATGTCTCCGCCGAGGCGATGGCCGAGACGAAGCGGCTGTGCGAGGTGGAGAAATTGCCGCAGGGGCTGCGCGTCACCACCCATATCGCCGACGTCTCGATCGAGGACCAGCTCAAGCGTTTTCGCGATGAGCTCGCCGAGCAGCAGGCAACCGACAAGATCCATCTGCTGTTCAACAATGCCGGCATCGGCGGCGGCGGCAGTCTGTTCACCAATACGCGGGAGCAGTGGGAAAAAACCTTCAACATCTGCTGGGGCGGCGTCTATCTCGGCGTCCGCACCTTCCTGCCGATGCTGATGAAGGCCGACGAGGGCCACATCGTCAACACCTCGAGCGTCAACGGGTTCTGGGCCTCGATCGGCATGGGCGTCTCGCACACCGCCTACAGCTCCGCCAAATTCGCGGTGAAGGGATTTACCGAGGCGCTGATCAACGATCTCCGGCTCAACGCGCCGCACATCAAATGCTCCGTCGTGATGCCCGGCCATATCGGCACTTCCATCGTGTCGAATTCGCGGAAAATCCAGAGCGGCACCGAATCCGAGGAGCTCAGCGCCAATGAAGTGCTGTCCGCAAGGCAGCGGCTGAAGGGCATGGGGATCGATACCGCGGCCATGTCGGACGCCGACATCCAGAAGATCGCGATCGATCGCGCCCGCAGTTTCCGCGACGAGGCGCCGACCTCGGCGGCATCAGCGGCAAGGATCATCCTCGACGGCGTCAAGGCCGAGCGCTGGCGCATCCTGGTCGGCGACGACGCCCACAAACTCGACGAACGCGTGCGCCAGACCCCGGAACAGGCCTACACGCCGGAGTTTTACAAGAGCTTCACCGAGGAAGTCGGCTGGAAGCTGGGGTAGTCGTTTTTCATTCGCGTTCGGAAAGAGTGTCTGTGCCGTCGTCCCGGCCTTGAGTCGGGACCCATAACCACAGGCGCTGGTAGTTGCGCCAAAGCCGTTGAGCAGCGCCTTTCAAAACGTGCGCCACAGCGTATGGGTCCCGGCTCAAGGCCGGGACGACGGCGAGGGTGGCCGCGACGTTTGAAAATCCCGATGTCCGGCCGTCACGGCCAGGGAAAATTCTCCTGTGGGATCAAGCTGATTTGGGTCGTCCAGTCCTGTCGAAAAAAATATTTCGCTTAACATATCGGGCAAATCACCCTTACAAGCTCGCCCCGTCTCATCCGAATGAGGGGCGGGTCGCGATCGTCACGAACGTTGCGATGAGATGCGGTGGACGCCGGGCGCGCGACAGACGAGCGCGCGCGAGGCGGACGGCGAAGGCGTGTGGTTCTGGCACCGCGGCGCTGGTGTCAAGTTCCCGAGAAGCAAAGCTTCCCGGGGGCGACGGCGGCAAGAAAGCCGTTCGCCGGGAAGAGCACGTTATAAGCCGTAAACCATTGCGCAGGGAAGGCCGGGTGTTCTCCGCTGAACCTGTATGCTCGTGTGCGCCTTCTACCACTTCAGCACACGGGACCGCGGGTGCAGCGCGCACCCGGCTTTCCCTGCGCCCTCTGCTCATCGAGCGCGGGCGAAACGGATGCACGACCCGGGCGGATCGCGCCGCGGAAACGCGAGGGTATGTCTGCGATAATCCCACGCCGTCATCCCGGCCTTGAGCCGGGATCCATAACCACAGGCGTTGGATCCGTCATTGCGAGGAGCGAAGCGACGCGGCAATCCAGCTTTCTTGCTCGCTGCACGATGGATTGCTTCGCTGCGCTCGCAATGACGGTGTTAATTTGGACGCGTGCAACATCGCTCACCCGTGCACCACCGATTTCGCGATCATGCAGTGGATGCCCTTGGAGCCGTTGACGGTCTGGGTGACGCGCAGGTCGGCGGCGAGGCTGCACAGCGTGTAGGCGTCCTCGCGCGACAGATTGCGCTTCTCGCCGAGCAAGACGATCATGTCGCGCAGCGCGCGGACCACGCACTGGTCGAGGTCGGGGTCCATCGCCATGGTCATGTAATGGTCGGGCGTTTCGGCGCGGGGATAATCGAGCCGCAGATCCCGGCGCAAGGTCAGGCGGAAACGGCCGCGCAGCGCGGTCTCGATCGCGGTGACGCAGACCTCGCCGTCGCCCTGCACGCCGTGGCCGTCGCCGCAGGAAAACAGCGCGCCCGGCACGAACACCGGCAGAAACAGTTTCGCGCTCGGCACCAGTTCCTTGTTGTCGAGATTGCCGCCCATGGCGCGCGGGATCAGCGAGGTGATGCGGCCCCAGGCCGGCGGCGGCGCGACGCCCATGACGCCGAAGAAGGGGCGCAAGGGCAGGTCGAGGCCCCAGGGCAGCCGGCCCACCATGCGCTCGCGGTCGAGCGGGATGTTGAGCAGCCGGGTCTCGTGGAAATCATCGGGCAGGGTGCCGGCGAGCGGGCGGATCAGGTTGTAGCCCCAGTCCTGCCGCAGCCCGACCTCGAGGATCTCGACCTCCAGCACGTCGCCGGGCTGGGCCTCCGCGACGGCGATGGGGCCGGTCAGGATATGGCCCGGCAGCATCCGCTCGCTCCGGGCGTGGACGTCGAACAGTTCCGGCGGGACGTGAAAGCGGCCGCGGTCCGGCACCACGTCCGGGCCGCCGCTGATGGTATCGACGGTGACCTCGTCGCCGCTGGCGATGGTGAGCACCGGTTTCAATTTCGCCTCGAAAAACCCCCAGTGGCAGGTCTCGGGGCTGGAATGCAGGTGATGATGCGTCATGACGGGGGCTTCTGGTTGGAACGGAGGTCGCGTATGACGCTGTACCAGACAATCAAAGAGGCCTCTCTTGTTTTTTGTGCTCTCCAAAACGCTCGGCGTCATGCTGCTGCCGTCCAATTTCCTGATCGGCATCGGCGTCGTTGGCGCGATCCTGATGGCGACGCGGCTGGCGCGGCTGGGCCGCGGGCTCGCGGTCGTCTCCGCCGTGCTGCTCGCGCTCTCGGGCTTCTCGCCGCTCGGCACCTGGCTGATCTATCCGCTGGAGCAGCGTTTTCCGGCCTGGGACGAAACGCATGGCGCGCCCGACGGCATTGTCGTGCTCGGCGGCGCGATCAACGCCGACATGTCGGCCGCCCATGGCGCGCCGGCCTATACCCATTCGGTGGCGCGCATGATCGCGGCGGCGGCGCTCGCCCGCCGCTATCCGAATGCCCGCATCGTCTTCACCGGCGGCAGCGCCGATTTGTTGTCGAACGACGCCAGGGAAGCCGACTACGCGATCGAGGTGTTCGAAGGTCTGGGAATTCCAAGAGAGCGGCTGACGATCGAGCGGCGCTCGCGCAACACCGCGGAAAACGCCGAATTCTCCAGGATCGTCGCGGCGCCGAAAAGCGGCGAGCGGTGGTTGCTGGTGACGTCGGCGTTCCACATGCCGCGATCGGTCGGGCTGTTTCGAAAAGCGGGCTTTGCCGTGGAACCGTATCCGGTCGACTGGCGGGCGGGCGTCGATCTCTGGGCATGGCGGCCGCTCTCCCTCGAAGGGCTCGGCGTCGTCGACGCCAGTGTCCGCGAATGGATGGGGCTTTTGGCCTATCGCATATCCGGCAAGACCAGCGAGCTGTTTCCGGGCCCGAATCCGGGATAAAGCGCGGGTCGCGGCCGGGGCGCAAACCGGCTAGAGTTTTGCCGGCAAGTCCAGGGGAGTGAGTGTTCATGCAGCAGGCCGCAACGAGCGACGAAAAATTCGACCTGGCCGCCATGGCGGCCGATCTGAACAATCTGCTTCGGCTGAAGACCACCGTGATCGGCATGAAGATGTTCGCGACCGTGGAGGAGATGACGACGATCCCGAAGATCCGCCGGCCGACCGCGGTCCACACCACCGACCAGATCGTCAGCATGGCCTCGCGGCTGGGCTGGACGGTCGGCATCACCGCCGACGACCTCGTCGGCGCGCAGTGCCGAGCCGTGATCGGGCTGGCGCCGGCAGATGACAAATGGCTCGCCGGCGAATCCTACGTCGGCGTCTGGCACGGAACCGCCGAAGACGCGGCCAAACGCCAGCGGGCGCTTGATGTCGTTCCCTTCGGAAAATACCAGGCGCTGGCGGTGAGCCCGCTCGCCAGCGGCCGGCTCGATCCGCCCGATATCTGTTTGGTCTACGCGACCCCGGGCCAGATGATCATCCTGATCAACGGACTGCAATATACCGGCTACAAGAAGTTCGAATGGGGCGTGGTCGGCGAAACCGCCTGCGCGGATTCCTGGGGGCGGGCGCTGAAGACCGGCGAGCCCAGCCTGTCGCTGCCGTGCTTTGCGGAGCGGCGCTATGGCGGCGTGCCGGACGAGGAGATGCTGATGGCGCTGTCGCCGGCCCATCTCGCCAAGGCGATCTCGGGTATGAAGCAGCTTGCCAGGAACGGCCTGCGCTATCCGATCGCGCCCTATGGTATCCAGAGCGACGTGCGCGCCGGCATGGGGGTGTCTTACGCCAAAAAATAGATGTGAACCGCCTTCCCCGTCATTGCGAGCGAAGCGAAGCAATCCATCAAGCAGCAAGAATGAATGGATTGCTTCGTCGCTTCACTCCTCGCAATGACGAAAGTGATAGCACCCCGAACAAACGATCTGAGGGTAACCAGAAATGAAGTCTTCGTCGAAATTCGACATCGTCGTCTATGGCGCCACCGGCTTCACCGGGCAGCTGGTCGCCGAATATCTGGCGGCGCAGTACAAGAGCGACAGCCAGTTGAAATGGGCGATGGCCGGGCGCAGCCTCGACAAACTCAGATCGGTGCGCGATGCGATCGGTGCGAGCCCCGATACGCCGCTGATCGTCGCCGACGCCAGCGATGTGGCGTCGCTGCAGGCGATGGTCGCCACCACCAGATCCGTCATCACGACGGTCGGCCCGTACCAGCACTACGGCAACGATCTCATTGCCGCCTGCGCCGCCTCGGGCACCGACTATTTCGATCTCTGCGGCGAGCCGATCTGGATGCGGCAGATGGTCGACAAGCACGAGGCCGCCGCGAAGGCCAGCGGCGCGCGCATCGTGTTCTCCTGCGGCTTCGACTCGGTGCCGTTCGAGCTCGGCGCGTTCTATGTGCAGGAAGAGGCCAAACGCGTGTTCGGCGCGCCGGCCGCCCGCGTCAAGGGCCGTGTGCGCGACATGCGCGGCACGCTGTCCGGCGGCACGGCGGCGAGCGCGCAGGCTACCTTCGAGGCGGTCGCCAGGGATCTCAGCCTGGTGGCCATCCTGAACGATCCGTTCGCGCTGACGCCCGGCTTTAGCGGCCCGAAGCAGCCCAAGGGCAACAAGCCCATTTTCGAGGATGACCTGCAATCCTGGGCCGCGCCCTTCATGATGGCGCTGATCAACACGCGCAACGTCCATCGCGCCAACATGCTGATGGGATTCCCCTACGGCAGGGAGTTCGTCTATGACGAGATGGTGCTGACCGGACCCGGCGAAAAGGGAGAGGCCAACGCCAGGAAGGTGGTGGCCGCGAACAACGAAAAGACCGGTCCTAACGCGCCCAAGCCGGGCGACGGGCCCTCCAGGGAAGAGCGCGAGAACGGCGGCTATGACCTTCTGTTCGTCGGCATCGCTCCCGATGGAAAGCAGGTCCGCGCGGCGGTGAAGGGCGATCGCGATCCCGGCTATGGCTCCACGTCGAAGATGATTTCCGAATGCGCGATCTGCCTGTTGCGTGACACGCCCGACGTTGCCGCGGGCTTCTGGACGCCGGGTGCCGCCATGCAGCGCAGACTGATCAAGCGGCTGGTCGATCACGCCGGCCTGACGTTCTCGGTGGAGACGTAGCCCGATCGGGTCAGGCGGTGCCGAGGCGTTCGCTCGCGGGCACCGGCTCGGCCGCCGTCCGGTGGCGCTGGGCGGCGGCGAACATGCCCCACATCGCCCCCAGCATCATCCAGAAGTGCCGCCAGTGGTCGGTGTCGATGACGAAACTCTCGCCGACGGTGCCGAGGAAGGCGGAAAAGATCGCCAGATAAGTGCGCTGCCAGGGCACGGGCACGAAGACGTGGCGAAACCCGGCGATGACGGTGACGAACACCAGCGCCGGATAGCAGATGCCGGCCAGCCAGCCGCCGGACATGAAGGCGTTCAGATAGGAGTTGTGGGTGTCCTCGGGGAAGTAGTTGTGGAACTGCAGCGGCCCGATGCCGAAGGGCAGGTCGAGCGCCATGTCCGCGCCGAGGATGTGGCGGCCGAACCGGCCGAAGCGGCCCTCGTCATAGCTCTGGTCGAAGCTCGCGCGCTGCTTGAACATTTCGGCGATGGAATCGAACGACAGCAGCACCGCGAGCAGGATCGCCACGCCGACGACGGCGACGACCGACATCACGATGATGCGCGAGCGCTGCGGACGCGACTGGCTGGTCAGGACCATCAGTGCCAGCATGAAGGCCGCGGTGATGGCGAGCCCGCCCCACGCCGCGCGGGAGAACGCTAGCAGGATCGCCAGTGCCATCATGGCCAGCGCGACGGTGCTGCGGAACGATTTCCCGAGCGGATCGGAAACCACGCTCTGCAGCGTGAACAGGGCCGGCAGGATCAGGAACGCGCCGAGCACGTTGGGGTCCTTGAAGGTGCCGCGGGCGCGCTCGTACAGCGTCAGCAGGTCATGCCCGCCGGGAACGAGGTTGAAATAGCCAGCAATGGCCGCGGCGGACGCGACCAATCCGCCGACGATCAGGCCGCGGCGAAGCATGTCGAGCCGGGCGGCGGTGTCGTCAGCGACGACCATGGCGAAGAACATCACCGTCACCGCCATGTACCAGGAGGTCGCGATCCAGTTGGCGACCTCGGGTTTGTCCAAAAAGGGGATGGCGCCGATGGAGTAGCCGACATTGAGCAGGATCAGCAGCAGCAACAGCGGCATGAACACCAGCCGCAGCCGCAGGCCGGTGGCGAAGAAGATCACGCTGGCTGCGAGCGTCATCAGCTCGTAGGGGCTGGGTTCGATGAAGACGATCGCGCCGGATGCGCCGACCAGCCAGACCAGCGCGCGCTGCAACGCCAATACGCCCGGCGCCGCCGTCGTAGAAGCGGAAAAATCCCCGGCTGTCGCCGCATACGCCATCACACAACTCGCAATTCACGCAACGCAACAACACGCGACGCCCGTCGGCACTCAGTAGGCGTTCTCGTTCTTCGTCATCAGCGCCAGCGGGGTCTTGAGAAGAATGTAGAGATCGAACAGCACCGACCAGTTCTCGATATAGTAGAGATCGAACTCGACGCGCTTCTGGATCTTCTCCTCGCTGTCGACTTCGCCGCGCCAGCCGTTGATCTGCGCCCAGCCGGTAATGCCGGGCTTGACGCGGTGCCGCGCGAAATAGCCGTCCACCGCCTCGTCGAACAGCCGGCTCTGCAATTTGCCCTGCACGGCGTGCGGACGCGGTCCGACCAGCGACAGGTTGCTCCTGAACACGACGTTGAAGAGCTGCGGCAGCTCGTCGAGGCTGGTCTTGCGGATGAAGCGCCCGACGCGGGTGACGCGGCTGTCGTTCTTGGTCACGACCTTGGCGGCCAGCGGATCGGCCTGATCGTGGTACAGCGAGCGGAACTTGAAGACGTCGATGCGCTCGTTGTTGAATCCGAACCGCTTCTGGCGGAACAGCACCGGTCCGGGGCTGTCGAGTTTCACGGCCAGCGCGACGAGTGCCATCAGCGGCGCGGCCAACAGCAGGATGATGGCGCCGACGACATGGTCGAACAGCCACTTCGTCACCAGATCCCAGTCGGTGATCGGCGCCTCGAACACGTCCAGGGTCGGAACCTCGCCCAGATAGGAATAGGAGCGCGGGCGGAAACGCAGCTTGTTGGTGTGGGCGGAAAGCCGGATATCGACCGGCAGTACCCACAATTTCTTCAGCATCTCGAGGATCCGCGTTTCCGCCGAGATAGGCAGGGCGAACAGCACGAGGTCGACGCGGGTGCGGCGGGCGAATTCGATGATGTCGTCGACCTTGCCGAGCTTCGGGCTGCCGGCGCAGGTTTCCAGCGAGCGATCGTCGTTGCGGTCGTCGAACACGCCGAGGATGTCGATATCCGAATCGTCCTGGGACTTGAGCGCCTCGACAAGCTTCTCGCCGTTCTGGTCCGCGCCGACGATGATGGTGCGCCGGTCGAGCCGGCCCTGGCGGGCCCAGCTGCGCACCATCGAGCGCAGGAACAGCCGCCCGATAATCAACAAGGCCAGACCGACAAAGAAGAATGCCGAGAGCCAGAGCCGCGATACCTCGCCGCCGAGCTTTGCGAAAAAGGATGCGCCGATGAACAGCAGGAACACGAACGCCCAGGACGAGATCATCCGGGTCATCTGGCGAAGCTGCCCGCGAAACACCTGGACTTGATAGATGTCGGCGGCCTGGAAGCAGATCACGGCGGCCGCGGTCATGGCGAAAATGGCCGCGACGTATTCCCAGTAAAAGCCGCTGAGAGGCACGACGTAACCGAGGTAGAGCGCGATTCCCACCAGGCTCAGCACCGAAAAATCGGCGATGCGGACGGCGCCCGCGATCACGATCGGCGAATAGGCCCGGCGCACTTTCTGGTTGGCGACGGCAAGCGCCGCCTGCGACAGCCGGCGGCGCCGTTCGATCGGCGGGCGATCTGCCGAGGCGGTAGCCGCGGCCTCCAACATCGAGCGTGCGTTGATCGGTTCCACTGTTTCCAAGTCCGTTCTTGCACGGGCATCCAGGTGCACGCGCGCCGAGGCGGAATTCACGCCTACCGGCTTAACGGACAAATCGGAAGAAATTGTTAGCGTTGGTAAAGAACGGTTAACGGTCCGCAAACGCGTCGCGGTAACCCGCTAACACCCCTTCCACCATCGCCTTCTGCGAAAAGTGCATGAGAACACGCTCTCGAAGCGATTTCGCGCGCGCCAGTGCGGCGACGGGATCCTCGAGCGCGGTCTCGATGGCGTCGGCCATCGCGCCCACGGCATTGGGCGCAAACAGCGCGTCGGCGTCGGAACCGAAGATTTCCGGGATGCCGCCGACTTTCGCGGCCACCATCGGAATCCCTGCCGCGGCCGCCTCGATCACCACATAGGGCATCGAATCGCCGCGGGAGGGAACCACCAGCAGGCCGCCCTTGGAAAAGCCGAATCGCGCCTTGACGTGACCGATGAAACGCGCCGCCTCGGTGAGGCCGAGCCTTTGGACCTGGGCCTTGAGCGCCGGCATTTCCTCGCCATCGCCGGCCAGCGTCAGGGTGACGGATTTGCCGTCGGCGCGCAGCCGCGCCACCGCGTCGATCAGCAGGTCCGCGCCCTTGATGTGCCGGAACTCGCCGACATAGACGACGTCGGTGGCATCATCTGCCTTTACGATCGGATCGAATTCGTCGGCGGTGACGCCATTGAAGACGCAGCGCACCAGCCCCCTGGGTGTGCCGATGGTGCGCTGATAGGTGTCGCGCGCGAAGGCGCTCTCGAACAGGAACAGGTCGGTCGAGTTCATCAGCGCCCGCTCGAGGCGGCTGTAGAACGCGCCTTTGAGCGTATCCAGGGGATAATGCAGTGAGCCGCCATGGGGCGTATAGATGCGAATGCTGGATTTCGATCCCGGCCTCAGGCGGACGAAGGCGCCGGCTTTGGCGCCGTGTCCGTGCAGCACGTCCGGCTTCAGCCGATGGACCAGCAGCATGAAGCGCGCCCAAACCAGCAGGTCTGCTGGATGGGGCTCGCGGTGAATGGCCAGGCGATGCACGCCGAGTTTGAGCCGGGGCGCGATTTCCCTGAGCGCGGTTTCGGCGCGTTCGCCGCCGGTCAGGCTGTCGGCGATGATGCCGACATGATGGCCGCGGTCGGCCTGTCCGTTGGCGAGATCCAGGATGTGGCGGATAATTCCGCCGACCGGCGCCCGCACCGCGTGCAGGATACGAAGCGGCTGATCTGGTGTCTTGGGCATGATCAGAACCAGCGCTCGCCGACCAGCACGGTATCGCCGGGGCTGAGCGCGGTGCCGAGCGGCGCCACCACGCGCATCGAGCCGGAAGCGTCGGTGTGGGTCAGCGTGACGTTGTCGCGCCGGGCCCGCGGCGAGAAGCCGCCGGCAATCGCCACCGCGCTCTCGACACTCATATTTGGCACGTAGGGATACTGACCGGGAGCCGCGACTTCGCCCAGGATGAAGAATGGCCGGTAGGATTCGATTTCCACGGCCACCGAGGGGGCGCGGATATAGCCGTTACGCAGTCGGGCCGAGATCTCGGCGGCCAGCCGCGCCGGCGTCCGTCCGCGCGCCGGCACCGCGCCGACCAGCGGCATGGTGATGGAGCCGCCGGCGTCGATCGCATAGGTGTTGGTGAGGCCGTCCTGACCGTAGACCACGACCCGCAGCTTGTCGCCGGCATCGAGCCGATATGCATCGTCATTGGCAGCCGGCATCGGCGCAGCCGCATAGGCAACCGGCGTCGGGGCAGGGCGCACGCCATAGGATTGGCTGTAAGCCATCGCGTCGAGCTCACTTTGAGGGGCCTGCGCGACCGGGCCGGGCGTGCGCATGCAGCCCGAAAGAGCCAGCGCAGCGAGCAGACAGGGCATGACGGCGCGCGCGCCTCGCATCGGACAACCCACGGGATATGTTGATTCCGATTAAGGGCTTTCATGGTTAATAAAGCGTGATCACACCGCGGGCGAGACGATGTTGCCGGCAACAAGACCGCGCAATTAACCCAGCGGCAACCTTAATGGAGTGTAATCGCGTCGTTCGAGTGGAGTCGTAGCGTCTGCGGGAGTGTGCGATGCGTTTAGCGTTCTGGCGTGCGGGCAAGGACAGTGCGGAAAGGCCGCTGGCCCGGCGGACCGCCGCAAGGCCGGCGTCGGCGACTGATGCGGCTGCAGCCACCGCGATGGCGGGAGATCTCGATCTGCGCGCCATTGGCCATGCGCTGGCACGCAGGCGCGGCTGGATCATCGGTCCGACCTTGCTCGCCGCAGTCCTCTCGATTGCCGCCGTCAACCTGGTGACGCCACGCTACAAATCCGAAGCCCGCATCCTGGTCGACGGGCGCGAGAACGTGTTCCTTCGACCGAACGGCGAGCGCAACGAGGAGCGCACCGCGCTCGACGCCGAGGCCGTCACCAGTCAGGTCCAGCTCCTGCTGTCGCGGGATCTGGCGCGCGAGATCATCAAGAAGAACAAGCTTGCCGAGCGGCCGGAATTCGATCCGGTACTGCAGGGCATGTCGCCGCTGAAATCGCTGCTGGCGTTGTTCGGTATCGGCCGCGATCCGTTCTCGTTGACGCCGGAAGAACGCGTGCTGGATGCCTACTACGATCGCTTCGCCGCCTATGCGGTCGACAAATCGCGCGTCATCGTCATCGAATTCCAGTCGCGCGATCCGGACCTCGCTGCGCGCGTCGCCAACTCGATCGCCGAAGGCTATCTGGTGCTGCAGCAGAATGCGCGGCAGGAGCAGGCCAAGTCGGCCAGCCAATGGTTGTCGGGCGAAATCGACGGCCTGCGCAAGAAGGTCGCGGATGCCGAATCCCGCGTCGAGGATTTTCGTTCGAAATCCAGCCTGTTCGTCGGCACCAACAGTACCACGTTGTCGAACCAGCAGATGGGCGAGTTGAACACCCAGCTGAACAACGCCCGCGCGCTGAAATCCGACGCGGAATCGAAAGCGCGGCTGATCCGCGAAATGCTCCAGAGCGGCAAGCCGATCGAGGCCTCGGAGGTGACCAATTCCGAACTGATCCGGCGGCTGTCCGAACAACGCGTCACGCTGCGCGGGCAGCTCGCCGAGCAGTCATCGACGCTGCTCGACAATCATCCGCGCATCAAGGAGCTGAAGGCGCAGCTGGCGGACCTCGATCGTCAGATTCGCGAGGAAGCCAGCAAACTCTCGCGCTCGCTCGATAGCGACGCGCGCATCGCCAGCGGCCGGGTCGATGGCCTCAGCGCCAGCCTCGAGCAATTGAAGAAACAGGCGACCTCGAGCAACGGCCAGGACGTCCAGCTTCGCGCCATGGAGCGGGAAGCCAAGGCACAGCGCGACCTCCTGGAATCCTATCTGGCGAAGTATCGCGAGGCCAATACCCGCGAGAACATCGACGCCGCGCCCGCCGACGGTCGGATCATTTCCCGCGCCAGCGTCTCCAATGCGCCGGCCTATCCGAAGAAGTTGCCGATCGTGCTGATCGCGACGCTGGCGACATTGATGCTGAGTGCTGGCGCGATCGCGACCGGCGAACTCCTGCGCATGACCGCGCCGCGCGCCGCGGCGGCGTTTGCGCCGGCTGCGGTCCGCGCGCGGCCAGCCGAGCCGGTCGCCGACACCGCGCCCGCGCTCGACGAGCCGGTTCTCCCACGCACCGAGGGTCCGGGGATCGCGCCCGAACTCGATGAAATCGGGCAGGTCGCCGAGCATTTGCTCGGTGCCGGCGAAGCCGCGCGCAAGATCACGATTCTCGGCACAGCGCAGGGCGAGAGCATCACCTTGACGGCTCTGACGCTGGCTCGGCTGCTGGCACGCAGCGCCAGGGTCGTGGTCGTCGACCTGTCGGGGTCCTCGCCGATGATTCCGGCGGTCTCGGTCGATGCGTCCGCGCCGGGACTGGCCGAATTGATGCTGGGCGAGACCTCGTTTTCGCAGGTGATCAGCAAGGACCGGCTGTCGCGGGTTCACCTGGTCAGCGCCGGACGTCCGGGCTTCGACCGCTCGCTGCTGCAATCGCCGCGGCTGGCGCTGGCGATCGATGCCTTGTTGCGGGTCTACGACCATGTGCTGCTGGATGCTGGCACCGCTTCCGACCTGCCCGCGGAGCTTCTGACAGCGCAGGCGCGCGCCGTGGTGGTCCCGGACGCCGCGATGGCGCCGGATGCCCGCAACCTGATGTGCGATCAGCTGAGGGCTGTCGGCTTCAGCGAGGTGACGATGCTGAGCAAGCCGGCGCAGCCTTCCGACGCCGTCGAGCCTGGGCCGCGGGTGGTCGCGGCCTGAGGGCCGCGCCAGCTGCCACACAGATGCTGTCGATCAGCGGTGCAGCGCGCCGCGCAGCGTTTGCGCGGCCTGAAGCAGCGCCCGGTTATGCTTCACCAGATACTTGGCGCGGTTGAAGCCCGACATCGCGCCGGCCGCGGCCTTGCCGCGCAGGCTGAGCGGGATGAAGCTGTCGAAGATCGGCTCGTCGCTCTTGCAGAACAGCCGCTTGTAGTCGTCGGACCCGATGCCGAGATCGAGCGCGCGATAGCCGTGCCCGGCATAGTTGTCGATGATGTTGCGCATCAGGATCAGGCCAGGGCTATAACGCGAATTGCCCGACATCGTGTAGGTGTTGAACATCATCGAGAAGCGGTGGCCGTCGGCGACGCCGGCGAAGATCGCGATCACCTCGTCATCGCATTCGAGCGCGTGAATATCGATGATGCGGTCGCCGGCCGACAGCGGGGCCATGCAGGCGTCGCGAACGAAATCCTCGACGCCGGGCTCGGCGAACACGTTGGGCAGTTTCTGCTCCGCCATCCGTCGCGGCTTGATCGAGAAGAACCAGTCGAGCAGTCGCTTGATCTCGGCATCGGATTTGGCGACGTAATAGCGATAGCCCGGCAGCGCCTGCAGCTTGCGTTCCTTGCCCTTCAGGCGCCGGCGGAACGAGTTGCTGATCAGCGCGGCGGGGGCGGCGGTCTCGGCCATCGTCAGCAGGGGACAGTCGTTGGCCGATGGCTGGTGCGGCAGGAGCACCATCGGGTTTGCCACATTGCGCCAGCGCAACGGCTGTTGCGTCAGGGCCAGGACGTCGGCCGCGGCGCGATCGCGTATTCCCGCCAGCAACGCGCCAAGATCCGCGGTGGTGGCGCCGTCGGCAAATTCCCGGTCCCACAGCGCCATGTTGAACGTGGCATGCTTGCCGCCCATGAAGCAGGCGGTGCGAACGCCATGCCTTTGCCGGAGCGCGAGCGGCAGCAGCACCAGCGGCCGGAGCTCGGCGTCACGGGCGATGACGATGAATGGCCAGAAGTTCTCGCGTTCTCCGACGCGCCGCTGCCAGGCGCCGAGCAGATCGAAGCGCTGATACGGCGTGGAGAACTGCGCTTCAAGGCCGCGCCAGACCGCCTCGGCCTGAGCGAGGTCGTGAACGATATCGACGCTGGCGATACGGCTCGCTCTCGACCACGCTTTCGCGTCCGCCGTTCGGCCTTCGATCGCGGCAGCCAAGGTCATTACCAAACCCGTCAAAAGGGATTATTTACATTTTTCGGCTTCAGGCGACCTTTGCAAAGAAATGTCAACAAAGAGTAATGACAATGCCGCCGGGAAGAGGCGTAAATCTCCGCATTGAGGGACCCAATTTTGCAATCCGAGAACCGATTCCTGCGGAGCCTGCGGCTGGAGCTCGGCTATTTCAGCGGGTTGCCGTGGCTGAGGGGAAGGGGTGCCGGCGGCGCCGGTGTGGTGCTGCGGTTCGAGCGGGTGCGCCCGCGGCGCAGTGCAAGCTTTCAGCCGCTGAGGTCACGGGAAATCACGCCCGAGTTCCTCGACCGGACCGTCCGGGCCCTGAAGCGATGGAAATACGATATCGTTACCCTGGACGAGGTTTGCCGGCGGGCGGTGACGCTGGCCGAGCCGAGACGGTTCGTCTGCCTGACCTTCGACGGGGCCTATAAGGACCTGATCACGTCGGCCTATCCGGTACTGACGAAACACGGCGCTCCCTTTGCGGTTTATGTGCCGACGGCGTTTCCGGACGGCGTCGGCGAGGCTTGGTGGCTGGCGCTCGAGCAGGTGATCGCGCGCGAGGCGCGTATCAGCCTGGTGGTGGATCGCAAGGAACGGCGCTTCGATATCGGCCACACCTCGGACAAATACCAGCTCTACGCGTTTCTCGAA
>Ga0302279_10005114_pt1 | contig 14857 bp, 13 predicted proteins | sample III_Bog_N3_3_FD_194541 | JGI IMG/M metagenome (GOLD analysis project Ga0302279, IMG submission 194541) | Peat permafrost microbial communities from Stordalen Mire near Abisko, Sweden - III_Bog_N3_3 | ecosystem: Environmental > Terrestrial > Soil > Wetlands > Peat | place: Sweden: Abisko...
AGCCGAACCGCAACAGGTCATAGTCCGCCTCGATCTCAAGGCCGATGGCCTTGGCCTGCCGGAAGTCCAGCGGCGTGCCGGTCACGTCCCGGCGGACCCCGGTGGGGATCAGGTTGGCGTTGACCTCCAACACCTGGCCGGAGGGGATGGTCACCGTGTGGTCGAGGATGCTGCTCCCGCCCTGGCCACTGAGATTGAAGAACAGATGGCTGGTGAAGTTGCCCACGGTCCTGCGGTCCAGGGCGGTGGCCGTGTAGGCGAGCACAAGCTCGTTCTGTTCGGTGACCGTGTGCAGGACCTTGAGTTCCAGGGTGCCGGGGAACCCTTCTTCTCCGTCCTGGAAGGTGTAGCTCAATTCCACCGCCGAAGGGGAGACCTGGACCGCGTCGAAGACACAGAAGCGGGAGCCCTTCTGGCCGCCATGGAGGGTGTTGGGCCGGGTGCTGTCATTGATGGCCAGCTGGTGCTCCACCCCGTCCAGGGTGAACCGGCCGCCGGCGATGCGGTGGGCGTAGCGGCCGATGAAGGCGTTCAGGGAAGCCTGGCCGTTGATGACGCCGTCCAGGTCGTCATAGCCCAGGGCCACGTCCCCCAGCTTGCCGTCCCGGTCCGGAACCAGGATCTGCTGGATCTTGGCGCCGAGGTTGGTGAGCTTCACCACCATGCCGCGCTGGTTCCGGATCGTGTAGAGGTCCACCGGCTTGCCGTCCACTTGCCGCTGGAAGTTCTCCCGGCGCAGGTCGGCCGGTAGCAATGGCTGGTTCGCCGGGTGCGGGTTCACACCGGCTGCACAGGCGGTTGGGCCGACCACTGGACTGTTCATGGATACCTCGCAATAAGCTTGTTTTTCAAGAGATAGAACTATACTATCAGCCGGTGGATGGGGGTGATGGGGAAAATGGATCAACGGTCCATTTTTACTGCCAGGCCGATATGGCTTCACCGACGGTAGCTGGAGCCGTCATGGCTGGTCACCAGCCACGGTCATTGCCCATGGGATCCCCCTCGATCAGCGGCAGTTGAACCTGGATGGTGGTGCCGCGCCTTGGCTGCGAGTGCGCGCTGATCGATCCGCCGTGGGCCCGGACGATGGCTTCGCACAGGCTCAGCCCCAGGCCATGGCCATCCTGGAACCCACCTTCCTTGGTGGAGAAATAGGGTTCAAAAACCATCCTGAGGTTTTCCGGTGGGATGCCCGGGCCGGTGTCGCGGAAGCGGATCCGGAGATACCGGTCCGGCAGGGATCCCGGTCCCTTGCGGTCACCGGCGTCCCCGGATTCCGTGGATACGTGCAGGGTTCCTCCGGCCGCCATGGCTTCCCGGGCGTTCTGGGCCAGGTTTCGAAATACCTGGGCCAGGGCGGCCTCGCTGGCCTTCACGGCCGCCGGGGACCGCTGGAAATCGAAGCTGGCCGCGGTCCCGGATCCCGCGAGGGTTTGCTCCACCGTGTTCCGGATGAGGCCGTCCAGGCTGGGCACCTGGACCATGGGGCCGGCGGGGTCGGCGAGCAACAGCAATCGGCTGCCCAGGGCGCAGGCCCGATCCAGTTTGGTGGAGAACCCTCTCAGCACCTGGCTCACCCCACCGGCTGGATCCATCCGGGATTCCGAATACAACGGTTCCAGAATGGCATTGAGGAGGTTGTGGAAGTCCTGGGCAAGATCCCTGAAGAGAATGCTCAGGGCCATCTGGTGGTGATTCCGGAGGGCTTCGGCCTCGAGTTTCTGTTGCTGCCTGAGCTGTGCTTCCGCCAGCAGGCGGTGGGCGCAGGTCAGCAGGGAGAATTCCAGCCGTTCGCCCCGGATGGGCTTCAGGACATATTGGTCGACGCCGAGTTCGATCGAACCCAGCAGGAAGTCGGGTTGCTCGAACGCGGTCGTGATGATGATCGGCACCGAAGGGTCCATGGCCCGGATATTCCGGGCCATGGTCAAACCATTCATGGCCGGCATCTGGATGTCGGTGACGATCATCTGAACCGGGCTCGATTGGAAGGCCGCCAGGCCCTCGGCACCATCGGCGGCGATGACCACCGCGCCAGCCCGGCATTGAAGGAACTCGCCAACTTCCTCCCGGGTGGCCGGGTCATCCTCCACGTAAAGGACGGTCAGCGTCTTGAGGAATGCCCACTCCTTTGATTTCTCATTCATAAAATCTCCGCTGCCATCGGCACCTGGATTGAGCATTCAGCGCCGGCCCCGGCGTTGCTTGCCTTGATTCGGCCATTCATCCGCCCAGAAGGACCGCGATCACCACCATGGGGAAAAAAGTCAGGAAGGGGGTGTCCCGCCCCAACCCCCGCACCAGCCAGAGCCTCAAGCCCACGGCCACGAGCACCAGGGGGATGGCGATGGAAGCCCGCAGCATGGTCCTTGATACGGAGTTGCCCCAGGTGCCGGTCGTATTCATGTTCCATTTCTCGGTGCCAGGGAAGGGCCACAAGGAAAAATCATGGAAGTTGACTAATTTATGTTAAAATCATCAAGTCGGTCCATGATGCTCTGGGGCGAAAAGGGCGTCAAGGAATCTCTCGAAGGTTCCCAGCCTACGCTCTGAGGGTGGCGAAATGAGCGGGACCGCAGAGCCTATGCCGCGCCGGCTGGAGAACCTCGGCTGGGCATGTCGCTGGCGCCGTCATTCCATGGTTTGATGGCTGCACAGGGCAATGGCCATGGATCGAGGCAGGCATGGGCAAGTATTTCCATCTTTCGCATATCTCCGCCGGCTTCATCGCCGTCCTGGTCGGCTACACCAGTTCCGCGGCCATCGTGTTCCAGGCCGCCACGGCCGCGGGCGCCAGTCCGGCGCACATCAGTTCCTGGCTGCTGGCCCTGGGCCTGGGCATGGGCGCGACCTGCATCGGCCTCTCCCTGTATTACCGCAGCCCCGTGCTGACTGCCTGGTCGACCCCCGGCGCCGCCCTGCTGGCCACGGCCCTGGTGGGATTGCCCATGAGCCAGGCCATCGGCGCCTTCCTGTTCGCCTCGGCCCTGCTCACCCTCTGCGGGGCCACCGGCTGGGTCGAGCCGCTGATGAAGCATGTGCCCAAGGCCCTGGCTGCCGCCATGTTGGCGGGAATCCTGCTGCGGTTCGGCCTGGGGATCTTCGTCTCGCTGCATTCCCGGTTCGGACTGGTGGCCCTGATGCTGGCGATCTATTTCGCCGGCCGGCGGTTCCATTCCCGGTTCACCATTCCCCTGGCTTTCCTGGGCGGGCTGGTGTGGTCGGCCCAGGGCGGCCTGATTCATTTCGAGGCGGTCAGCTGGGCCCTCTCCAGACCGATCTTCACCGCACCCACGTTCACCCTGGCCACCCTCGCCGGGGTCGGGATCCCCCTGTTCATCGTCACCATGGCCTCCCAGAATGTGCCCGGGATCGCCGTGCTGCGCGCCAATGGCTACCAGACCCCGGTGTCGCCCTTGATCGGCTGGACCGGCTTGGCCGGTGTGCTGCTGGCGCCGTTCGGCGGCTTCTCGTTCAACCTGGCCGCCATCACCGCGGCGATCTGCATGAACCCCGAGGCGGATCCGGATCCCGACCGCCGCTACCTGGCGGCGGTCTGGGCCGGGGTCTTCTACCTGGTGACCGGCCTGCTCGGCGCCACCGTGGCCAGCCTGTTCACCGCCTTGCCCGGGGAACTGGTGGCGGCCATCGCCGGGATCGCGCTGCTGGGCACCATCGGCTCCAGCCTGACCAGCGCGTTGCTGGAGGAACCGGAACGGGACGCGGCCCTGGTGACCTTTCTGGTCACCGCGTCGGGTTTGACTCTGCTCGGCATTGGCGGGGCATTCTGGGGGCTGGTTCTGGGGCTGGCGGTGCTGTGGCTGAAGCCCGCCAAGCTGATCGCTCGTGTTCCAAGCATGCGTTAGGGGCGCCCCGGCATTGCGGCGCCTGAAACCAGATCCGGCCACCGGGATTTCTGGTGGCCGGATCTTGGTATTGGTGGAGCTAAGCGGGATCGAACCGCTGACCTCCTGCATGCCATGCAGGCGCTCTCCCAGCTGAGCTATAGCCCCAAGGGACAATAATTAGAACACGGATTCGGGGGAAAGGCCAGCACGAATCTCAGCGGCTGCGCAACCTGGGGGCTCTGTGGACAGCCATCGTCAGCTCACCTTGGTACTCCACCAGGTCATCCACGGATACCGTGCAAGGGTGATTTTTCCGATGACCCGTCCAACCATCCAAGGTCAAAGGATCACGCATGGGCAAGGCATGGCAAAGCCTTCATTCGCGAGCTCGCTCGCCATCCGTTCCCCGTGCTGGCCGGATCTTGCCTTGGCTGCGGAAAAGGAGGGGACCCCCGCTGTCGCCGCTGGTAATAAGCGCTTGTTGAGGGTGAGACCAGATTGGGATCGGGCTTTGGTCAAAGGGATTGGTCGCCTTGATTGGCTCTTGAACCAGGGTGAACTGGACGTTGTTGGACAGGGGGTCAGGGTGAGGGCCATGGCCGGCCTTCCTTGGAGGGGACCAGTGCAGAAACCCCTTTGAGCCTCTCCAGTCTCCATAGGAGACCCGGGTGCGGCCGGCATAGGGCTGGAAACGGTCAGCCAAGGCCGGGCTCGCGCTGAATCCGAACAGGCCGAATCCGGCGATTTCGGCTTCGATCAGGGGGGTAAGGTATCCAGTGCCGTCATACAGATCCGCCGGCTGGATGCCGGCCTTGGCCAGGACCGCCCGGTGGGATTGAGCGTCGAACTCCACGATCGCCAGGTCCCGGCCGATCATGCTCTTTCCCGTCGTCAGACTGGTCCCCGCATAGGGCTTGTCATACCTGTGTCAGCCCTTTGGTCCCGTCGCCGCTCTCGCCCAGGTAGACGCCGGTTGCGATGCTGCACGACTCGGTCGCTTCGCCATCCATCAGGGCGTCGATCTCGATCCCGACCACGAAAGTGTGCTTCATCCCGGCCGCGTGCGATCTGGCTTCCATCCGGGCCTTTTCAGCGGGCGAACTCCCGGAGTGGATGACAATGGCGTGGCCTGGCACCATGCTGAGCATCGCCAGGGAAATGCCGTTGAGGACGCGTCGGGCTGAAGGGTTCCAGATCCTGGCCATCGGTGGTAGGCTCCCGCTTGCCGACAGGGCGGCTTGCTGATCGGGTGGCAGGATCTCTGGTCAAGTTCCCCGATGACCCAGGCCACGCCGATCCGGATCACGCCGTGATGGCTATTCGTTCATCGAGGGGCGGGTGACCCGGTCAGTCCCAGATACATAAATCTCAAAGCCATGCCTAGGATGCCCAGGATCAGGACGGCCGGGATGGCGGCCAGGGCTGCTTTGACCATGAATACGACCATGGAGCTGAAGGGAAGATCGATATCGACGATGACCACGCCCGAGGCCGTTTCCCTGGGCGGCCTTTGCCTGGGAGCCTCTTCCACGTATTTCGCGCGCAAGGTCTCCAGGTCGGTCTCGCCTATTCCCTCGCACCATTGGGCCAGTGGGACGATGGATTTCCTGGCCATGGACTCGCTGATGATCTCGGCAATTTCATGGGGCTTCCAGCCCTCCTGGCGGGCTTGCTGAACAAACGCGGTCTGAATATCGAGGATATTCCCCGCTTGATTCAAGATATCGAATTTTATTTTTTCCAGCGTGGCCATGGGGGTCTCCATTCCAATCGGTACGAGTCGATGGGGTTGGGGTTGACCTCCACGGTCCCACGAGGGAGTGATGACCTGCAACGTTCATTGCGACCGCAACCTGCCTGGATCGGGATGACGGTCAGGCGCTCAGTAGTTCCGGACGAAATGGGATGGGCAGGCATAACCGCCGGGATGCTTCTCCAGATACTCCTGATGGTAGGCCTCGGCTGGGTAGAAGGGGCCGGCGGGAACGATCTCCGTGACCACCTTCCTTGGCCAGAACCCGCTGGCGTCCACCTTGGCCTTCACCCGCTCGGCCACCGCCTTCTGCTCGGGGTCGTGGTAGAAGATCGCGGAACGGTACTGGGACCCGATATCGTTGCTCTGCCGATTCAGGGTGGTGGGGTCGTGCATGTGGAAGAAGAAGGTCACGACCGCTTCGTAGCTGGTCTTGGCCGGGTCGTAGGTGATCTGGATGGCCTCGGCGTGCCCGGTGGTGCCGGTGCAGACCTGCTCGTAGGTGGGATCCACCATGGTGCCGCCGGTGTAGCCGACCACGGCCTTCAGTACCCCGGGCTGTTTGCGGATCAGTTCCTCCATGCCCCAGAAACAGCCGCCGGCCAGGGTGGCGACGGGCTGGGCTTTGGCCGGCGCCGGGGCCGGGCCGGGCTGGGCGGCCAGGCCGAACAGGGCCAGGTAGGGGCCGAAACCTTCCTTGGCCATCTGGGCCTGCGGGATGAACAGCAGCGAGGCGGAGTTGATGCAATAGCGCTGCCCGGTGGGGCCGGGGCCGTCGTCGAACACATGGCCCAGGTGCGAATTCGCCCCCTTGGAGCGCACCTCGGTGCGGACCATGCCGTGGGATCGGTCGGTCAGGTTCACCACCGCGTTCGGGTCCAGCGGCTTGGTGAAAGCGGGCCAGCCGCACCCGGAGTCGAACTTGTCCAGGGAGGAGAACAAGGGTGTCCTGGACACCCGGTCCACATAGATCCCCGGCTCCCTGGTGGCATCGTACTCGTTCTGGAACGGCGGCTCGGTGGCGCCCTCCTGGGTCACCTGGTACTGGAGCGGCGTCAGCCTGCGCTTGAGTTCTTCCTGGGATGGTCGCTTGCCCTGTTCGGTCACACCCGCCTCCATTGAATTTTCAACCGTGCCTGAGGGCGCCGGCGGCACCGATGCCGTGGAAGGCCCCGCGGTCAAGGCGAAGGCCAGGATGGCGCCCAGCCCGATGATACCCGTAATGCCCAAAACGCCTGCGGTCCGGATGCTCAAGGTCTCACCTCTTGCCGTTGAGGTGCGGCGACCGGCTTCCGTGTGACAGCCCGGCCGGTTCGGGCTGGGACGGTCAATAGGGCAGAGGTCCCTGCTCGCTGCGATGAGGATCTGGATCTCCATGAGCTTGAGGTTGGCGTCCACCAGAATCGCTCTCCCCGCCCCGGCGGCGCACGGGGAAGGCGGTGATGACCAGGTGCCCGGCGTTCTCGCCTTCACCCACCGGCTCGGTGACCACCGCGAAGGTGTCCGTGGGGAGCTTGGGCCGCCACTGGCCGGTGTGGCCCACCTCCTGCCAGGCCGGGCTGCCGTCCCCTTCCGGTTCAGGGCCGGCGACCCGGCAGTAGGTGACGCAACGGCCCAGACCGTCCAGGCTGGGCACGTGGCCGATCCGCCCGGCCTGCTCGAGCCCGTCGGTGATCATGCGGCGCAGGGCGGCGCGGCTGCTGAACTCAGGGGAGAACTGGCTGGTCCCGGTGGGCGGGCCCGCCCGGTGGCGGCCCAGGATATGCCTGACCGCCCAGGGCATGAGGACGATATTGCGGGACTCCAGGGCTGCGTCCGGCACCAGGTCTTCGGCGCTCCCGGCCTTGGTTTCCTCCGCGCCGGGCGCCTCCTCCGGCTCCGGCCAATGGGCTTGGAGCCGTTCCAGGTAGCCCTGGAGCCGCTGGTACTTCTGGGCCTGGGTCTCGGCCTTGGTCCGTTCGGGGCGGGGTTTGGGCGGGGTGACCGCCCAGGACTCGGCGGCCCGGGCCTTCTCCTCCGGGGTGAAGGCCGCCTTGCCTTCGGGCGGCGCGGCCATGATCGACCCGATCAGGTCCATGCCCGCCACGGTGAAGTACAGCCGTCCGCCCTGGCCCGGGAACAGTTCCAGCGGCTGCCACCCGTTGGGGAGGGGGAATTCCGTGGGTTCCCCTTCGGGGGTGATCCGGGTGATCCGGCCTCCGGTCCGTTCGGCCACCCACAGATTCCCGTCCGGGCCCCAGAGGATGTCATGGGGCGTCCTTGGCCTCCCCTCCTCTCCGGGCAGCGGGACGGGGACCATCCTCCAGGCCTTCCCGCCCATGGGAATCGCCCCGTGCACGCCTTCCTTCGCCCCGGTGAAGGTGCACCACATGCCGCCGTCCGGTCCGGGAGCGACCCCCTGGGCCCGGCATCCGGCCGGCAGGGGGATGTTTGTCCCTTTGCCCGTATTCCACTTGGAAACCATGATCCCGTCCCTGAAGGGGCCGAAGGTGAAGAGGGTGGTCCCGTCCCGGCCCGGGACCGTGCGGTCGGTGGGAAGGGGCCTGGTCGGGGAGGGAATGTTGCATTGGGACTGGGTCAAGGTGCCAGCTTCGACTTTTGGCTCATAGTGGTGCAGCGTGCCGGGGACGGATACCCAGCCGCTCATCCCGGGGCCGCCGGTCACCGCCAGGGGATCGGCGGCCGATGCGGATGGCACCGACGCCACGGGCTTCAAGGGCTGGCCCGTGGGCACGGTCTCGAACTGGCGCAGGTCCAGCAGGGAGCAGGTTTCCCGGCCGAAAACCCAGAGCTGGTCCTTGGCGTTCCGGACCAGGGCCACGGGGGAACAGCCGATGACCTGGATCGTGTAGGTGGGGCCTACCGGGGACATCTGCTGGAGGGTGCGGTCCGGTCCAGCCAGCCAGAGCAGATGGCCTCCGGGCGTGGCAACCAGGTGGCTGTAGGGCCCCTCCGCCGCGTTCGCCAGCTCCGGCGCCAGGAAGCGGAAATGCCCCACCGGCTCGGCATGGGCCTGGAAGAAGGGATGGAGCTCGGCCCCAGCAAGGTCGAGACCCTTCGCCCCGACGATGTCGGCCCCGAACAGCCGGGTGCCCTGGACCTTGGCCCCGGTCAGGATGGATGCCCGGAAGAGGGCCCCGGTGCAGTCGGAACCGGTGAAGTCGGCATCGGTCAGGTCGTAGCCGGAGAGGTTGGCGAAGCGCAGGTTGCGCCTTCGAAGATCGGCCCCGGGCCCCACCCGGCAACCCCGGACGATGCCGGTGCCCAGGAAGGCGCCGGTCCGCCCCGTGCCCATGGGCCCCACCTTCACCCCGAAGTCCTCGGGCCGGAAAGAGCGCTCCGGTTCCTGGATCCCGGGGAGGGCGAGGGCCGGCTTGGCCTGGCCTCCCGGGGTCCGGCCCTCCGGCTCGGAGGCGGCGAGCCCGGCCCCCAGGGCCAAGGCAAGGAGGACACCCAAGACAGGGGCGGAGTCCGGGACGGTTCGGGACATGGATTGACATCTCCAAGATGGCCCCCTGAATGGGGGCCACTTAATAGATGTCATTAATGAATTCGAGGTTCCGAGGGCGGGCGGATGCGGACCGGGGGTTTGCTCGTTCATGGCCAAGTCCACAGGCATTCTGGTTAAGAACTGGGCGGAAAGAACCGCGCAAATCAGAAAAATATTTTATTTTCTAAATTCTGATATTTTATAAATATCCAAACTCACCAGGGATGTTGCATGAGGTGCAAACCTGTCCTTTTCACCATTCTTGCCGCAGCCGGTGCGGTTCCCGGCCTGGCCCAGGATTCGTCGGCCGGGTGTCAACTCGGCGGTTTCGGCACCCTCGGCGTGGCAGCTACCACGACCAACAAGGTGGGGTATCCAAGGGGTACCTTCCAGCCGAGCGGGGCGACCCATCGGCTGGATCCCGAAACGGACAGCCGGCTCGGGCTCCAGCTGCGCCTGCCCCTCGGCGAAAGCCTCTTCGGCACCCTGCAGGCCGTAAGCCAATACCAGTACGACGGCACCTTCAAGCCCGCCATCACCTGGGCGACCCTGACCTGGAATCCGGTTTCGACCTTCACGGTGCGCGCCGGCCGGGAGAGCTTCGAGTTGTACGAGAGCGGCAGGAACGAGAATGTGGGGTATTCCTACCTCTGGGTCCGGCCCCCGGTGGAATTGTTTTCCCAATCGATCCTCACCGCCATCGACGGCTTGGACCTGACCCAGACCCTCGACCTGGGGTCCGAGGCCACGTTATCGTTCAAGGCCTGGGGCGGCCGCAGTGTCGGCATGACGCCCCTGCGCACCCAGAGCCAGCCCATGGATTTTTCCGGGGGACATGATATCGGCGGCCATGCCAGCCTGGCCATCGGGCCTTGGCGGGGGCGGGTCGAAGTGTGGCAGGTGCAGATCCCCCACGACTTCCCTCCCCCCACCGGCTCGGTCGCCCAGGTGCTTGACGGCTACGGGGTCGCCCTCAAGGATCCGGGCCTGGCCCCGAGTGGCAGCCTGTTCCCGCTTCAGGGCTGCATCGGGCGGGGTTATTCCGCCGGGGTGGTCTACGAAGAAGGCCCGGTCCAGGCCGAGGCCTTGTTCACCCGGACCTACTTCGACAAGTATCTGTTGACCCCCAACCAGTCGGGCCTCCTTTCCCTGGGCTATCGCCTGGGCAAGGTGATGCCCTACGGGATGTTCGCCAAGAGCCGTTCGGCGCCCCAGAAACTGCCCTACCTGGGGATGCTGCCCAACCTGAGCGATCCCGATTCCCGCAAGGTCGTGGCCGGGATCACCGAGCTCGTGAACGGTCTGAATGTCAACCAATACACCTACTCGGCGGGGGTGCGTTGGGATTTTTCCGACCATGCCGACTTCAAGCTCCAGGTGGACCGGGTGTGGAGCCAGGGCCCGCCGCTGGTGATCAATCTGCAGCCGGGATTCAACGGGCACCTGACGGTCGTCAGCGCGGTGGTGGATTTCGTGTTCGGGGGTGGGCGATGACTCGCCTCCGGTCCAGCTTGTTCGCGATCCTTCTCGCCGCCAGCGCACTGGCGACCGCCGAACCCCTGGCGGTGGTCGTCAACCCCGACAGCGGCATCACCCGGTTGAGCCGCGCCGAGGTGGGCCGGCTGTTCATGGGCGCCCAGACCCGATTCAAGTCGGGCCTGGTGGCCTTGCCGGTGGAACCGCTGAACCCCGGAGCGGACCGCGCCCGATTCTACCAGATGCTGGTCAACCTGCCCTTGCCCCGGGTACGTTCCTATTGGGCGCAAATGTATTTCTCCGGTCAGGCCCAGCCGCCCCACCAGGCCAGGGATTACCAGGAAGTGCTGGAGATCGTCGCCAACAGCAAGGGCGCCGTGGGCTTCGTGGCGCAGAGCCAGGTGAAGGGCCAGGTCAGGGTGGTGCTGACCCTGGACGAATCGGAATCGCGCTGATCCGCCAGCCCGCTCAAGGCTTCCGTACCGGCCCCATCGACCTGACTACAAGATCACGCAAACGCAACCCTCGGGGTTCCCTTCGGGGGCCACGTCGGCCTCCGAGTCTTGGTAGGAACCGGCCGGGCTGAAGGCCTGGGAGACCGACCCGTAGTCGACCGACCGGAACACGCAATGGACGGCGGTGCTGTCCTGGCCCACGGACATGTGATAGCTGAGGTGGTACGCGACCCCTCGATGGGTCGGGAGCTGGTCCGGCGGGTAGGGGGTCATCTGGAAGTGGGCCAGGTTCGAGCGCCAAGGCTTCATGCCGCAGAAGGCGATGGTATGTCCGGCCGGCAACTCGATGCTCCTGGATTCGCCCTTGAGATAGGGCAACTCGAAATTGCGCGAGGCCGGCCTGGACCTTGAGACGTCGGCCTTCTGCACCTCCGGGGCGATGATCGACACCAGGACGGAATCCGGAGGCAGCGGGGCGGTGGGGTCCAGATCCGCCTTGACCAGGGCGCTGACCCATACGGAATGGTCCTGGTCGTTGAAAAGGGTCTCGTCCGCGCTGGCGATGGGGCCCAGCATGACGGCCAGGCACGCGCACTGGAGGGAGGGACGGAGGGTGAAGGTCATGGGGATCCTTGACTGAAGAAGGGGGAAGCCACCTGGCCGGCCCCGGGAAACGGGTGCCATGGAGACTTGGGACGTCAGATTATAAATGATTCTTGGCTCGAAAAGGTTCCAGCCCGTCCCGGGCAGGCCATTCGTTGGCACTTCCGGAGGCTTGACGTCCTGTTCGCGCAAGATCGCCAGGGCCTGCATCGAGCGGATGGACGATGGCACAAAGGTCCGAGCCAATGCCAGCAAACACAAGGCCATGAGCTATGACCGGATGACCAAGGCGGATGCTGAATTCGCAACGGTGGTGAAGGACTGGCCGACGGCGGCCGAATGGGCGTTCGTCTGCACGGCCCACAACCTTCTGAAACGGATCAGGGCTTCAGTCTGAGGGCAAATCGCGTCGATTGAAGCCAGTTTTCGACCGCAAAAAGCCTGCTGGGGCTGCTTTTCAGTGAATCGGGACACCAGCGCAACGATTCTGGTTCAGTTCCCGTCACGGCCGGTTGCGCCAGCAACCGACCGTGACGACCCTGATGAAGGTCTGGAACACGAATCTTCACATAGCCAGGCTCCTAGCGCTGGGAGCCCACGGCGGTCTTCTGCTCCTCCCCCCGTCCCCGGAGGGTCCGGACCGGGGTGGCGATCCAGGGCGGGCAGGCGCCCGGGTCCTGCAGCGTCGCGCCGGTGGCGGCCGCGGCGGGCTGGCCCGCACCGCAGCCCAGTCCATCCAGGGGGAACGGCTCCACGGTCAGCACCTCGCCGCCCTCGCCCGAATCGCCCAGCAGCGCCCGGTCGATCGATCGGTGGGGCTGGAGCACGGCGTCGCCGCCGGGCAGCACCTGGTAGCGCAACAGGCAGGTGCGCTCGTCCCCGTCCATCTTCAGGGTCAGCAGGGTCTCCCGGCCTTCCGGGCAGGGCTCGGCCAGACCCAGGAACCCCGAACTGCCGGCGGGAATCAGGTCATAGCTCTGGCGGCTGGGTCTGCCGTGGGGCTCCAGTTCCAGCCAGCGCTCCGGGTCCAGGTCCCGGGCGGTACCCAGGAGGACGCCCGGCCCCGCATTGCCGTCCTTGGACGCCAGCAGGGTGAGGTAGAGGTGGCGTCCCGACCGGTTGGCAATGGCCACCGGGTGCCGGGGCGCCCAGTCCAGGAGCTTCGCCCCCTTGTGCCGGGCGGCGGTGGGGGAATTCAGGTGGAACAGGGAGCCTGGAGCTTCCACCCGCTCCGGGTCCACCCGGAAGTCCCGGATCAGCACGTCCGCATCCAGCCCGGCCTCCATGGGCGGATCCGGGGTGAACGCCGCCGCCCCCCGGTCGTCCTTGGCTTCGGGGCCTGCCCCCTCTGCCGCCGCCTGGGCGGCAACGCCCAGGAACGAGGGGATGACTCGGTCCTCCAGCAGCGTCTCACCCAGGCGGACCGCCGGGCCGAAAGAGCCATAGGGTTCCAGGAACCCCTGCTCCAGGACTCCCCGGCCTTCCACCCGGTAGGTCAGGAAGCAGCGCCGGGAGCCGTCCCCGCCCAGGACCACCCGCAGATGGGTGCGGCTGGACGGCCGGGTCCGGTCGATCCAGGCCAGCCCGGCCGTGGCGCCCGGCGCCAGGGTGACCACCTCCGCCTCGGTGGGGTGGAAGGTGGGTTCCAGGAACCAGGCCCGGGTGGGCCGCTGGGCCAACCAGCCGAGCACCCGGCCCTCCCACTTCACTTCGCCCTTGGCCCCGGGCTCCACCTGGCTGGCGGAACTGGGTACCCGGTGGATGACGATGGGTTCCGAGCTGCCGTTGTGCAGGAACGCGAGACTGTCGGCCCGGAGCGGCCCCTGGCCCGCCAGGGTGATGGCGAGGGCGCACAGCGCCGGGAGGCCGAAGGAATGGTTTGAGCAGTGCAAGGAAGACCCCCTTTTACAACCGGTTGGCATTAGAAGGCTTGATCGTCAGATCCGGCGATCCGGAGCGCTTCCACGGAACAGGAAGACTCTCCTGGCGCCGGACGATTGCTCCTTGCCTTTTCCAACCTGAGGCCCGGGCAAGGCGTCCAGCTGGCCGGCCCAGTGGGGAGCGCCCGCGCCCGCCAGCCGGGCGGTGCTGAACCGGATCATGCAGGCCTGGGGCCAGGGTGGCGCCCGCGGTCCGCAGGCATTGGCAGAGACGGAGGTTCATGGAGTGCACCGGAGGGAAAAGGGAACACCTGTGTTCTTGCTGTATGTTTTGTTTATTAAGTCGAGGTTCCCGTTGCCTTCAATTGTCGGATGGCTTGATGGTTCGCTTCAGTGGGTCCGAGAGGTTCCGCAGCCCAGGTCCATGACTTGGCCCCGAGCAGTGAAAGGGGCCCGGGCGTTGGCGATCCCTGGGGAAACAGGTCTTGTCTGGTCCTTGATCCTTGGTTTCTGGCTGATCAACGAGAGCCTTCCTTGGCAAGGCTTTGGATCATGGGCGCACCGGGAAGGCGTTGATGATGAACCTGCGCGAGGTATTCCTGGGGCCGGGTTCCAGCCGGGTGATCACCCGCACCTTGTCGCTGGGCTTCCAGGGGCCGTATGCGCTCATGGCGTGCACCCGGCCGGCTCCCGGCAGGGTGAACGTCCAGTGTTCCCGACCTGGGACGTCCGATTCCTCGAAGGTGACTTCACCGGCCAGACCCTCCGCGAGCAATTCCGCCAGGTCCGCAGCGGTCTTCACGCCCGGGCTGAACTGGCTCTTGCCCTGGAAGCGCCGGAACTCGATCGGCCCCAAGGAGTCCCTCGCGGGGGCCGGTTCGGGGTCCTCCTTGAGCTTGTGCTTGCCGAGGATCAGGGCGGCCAGATCCTCGCTCAGGTGGTAGCCCCGTTCGTGCATCCGCCGGAGGGCGGTTCCCCGGCGGAGATTGGGGGCCGGCGGGATCCAGTCGGCCGGGGCCCCGGCCTTGCCCTCCAGGGCCGCTTCGACCCGGCCATCCGGGGTCACGGCCTTGCCGTCCGGGGTGCCCTCAGGGGTCGCATTCGCCTCCGCCTCGGCTTCGGTCTCGCGGAAGTCCTCCTGGTGGATGGGGTCGAAGGTGGCGGCCCGGATCTCCCCGGCCAACCCCGCGTCCTCCTTCTCCTCGGCCTCCCGGACCGCCTCCGGCGCTTCGACCATTCCGGGCACGGCCACGGTCCGGATCGAGCCGAGCCGGTTCTGCCCTTCCAGGGTGAACAGCATGCGGCCGTCCCCGGAGGGGAAGATCCGCAGCGGGCGGTCCCCCGCCCGC
>Ga0302279_10005121_pt1 | contig 14848 bp, 7 predicted proteins | sample III_Bog_N3_3_FD_194541 | JGI IMG/M metagenome (GOLD analysis project Ga0302279, IMG submission 194541) | Peat permafrost microbial communities from Stordalen Mire near Abisko, Sweden - III_Bog_N3_3 | ecosystem: Environmental > Terrestrial > Soil > Wetlands > Peat | place: Sweden: Abisko...
CCCCGTCCAGCAGTGGTCCAGCCTGCGCGCCCGAGCCGCTCGCGTAGAACGCCCGCGCGTCGACGGAGACGAGCAGCGCGGCCGCGCCGGGCAGGACGGCCAGCGGATCGCCGTCGACCCTCTCCTCGATGGTCGGCACGTGGGCCGCAGGGTGGCTGGCGGCCGTCCCGCCGCACGCCTCGAGCGAGGCGAGGGACAGAGCGAGCAGCGCGAGCCGCAGGAGACGTCGCGGTGTCGCCGTACGGCCCGTCAGGGTCAAGGCGGTCATCGGACGGGGTACGATCCCAGCACCTTGAAGAACTTGGTGAGGCGCTTGACGTCCTCGAAGGCCGTGATGAGGGCACGGTCGGTGGCGTGCCCGGCGACCTCGACGAAAAACAGGTAGCTCCAGCCGTCCGCCTCGACGGGCCGCGACTGGATCTTCGTCATGTTGATGGATCGCTCGGCGAAGCTCTTGAGCACGTCGAGCAGCGCGCCGGGCGTGTCGCGGACGCTGAAGACCACGCCCGTGGCGTCCTCGCCGGTCTTGCTGGACGGGCGCGTGCCGACGATGGCGTACCGCATCCGCTCCGTGCGATTGGTCGACGCCTCGATGACGGCGACGATGCGCAGGTCGCTCGACGCCAGGGCGGCGATGGTCGCGTGGACGGGCCCCTCCGCCTGGGTCTCGTAAGGGAGGAGCGCGTAGGACGCGCGGTGGCGCACCACCTCCTCGAGCGCGAGCGCCGTCGACTCGGCGGCGATGTACGTCGCCGAGGCACCAAAGTGGGAGCGGGCGAGCAGGTGACCTGGGCCGTTCTCGGGGCCGAGGTAGACGACCTTCGCCGGCATCTCGAGCGCGATGCACGCGGCGAGCACTTCGCGAAAGATCTCGCGCAAGGACTCCGCCGGCATCTCCCCGGAAGCCCCGTCGATGAGGGCATGGACGCTCGCCCGCTCGGCCAGCGGGAGCGCGGCCGGCTCGTCCTTTCTCAGCTCACCGATCCCGCGCGCGGCCCGCGCGCGCCGCTCCAGCGCGCCCAGAAGCTCGCCGTCGATGCGCGCGATTTCCTGACGGAGGACGTCGATCTCCCGCTTGTGATCGCTCATTACCTTCAAAGTAGTCGGGGTCCGGGCTCTTGTCGAACGGGCGCCGGACGTGCGAGCGAGCTACAAGTCATCCGTGACGCCTACCCGGGCCGAGATCGACGAGCTTCGGCTCAAATACGCCGAGATGCTCCGGCTCCGCCTGCTCGACCAGGCCGGTACCGGCGGTGACCCGCGCCAGGCCATGGCGGAGCTCGCGAAGCGCTTTCCAGGGGCGCTCCGCGAGATCGACGAGCTTCCCCTCGAGGTCATCCGCGCCCGCATCGCGGCCCTCACGGCTGCCGAGGAAGACCCGTCCCGGGCGGAGCCCTGGATGGCGGCGCTGGCCATGTTTCACACGCTGACGCGGGGCGCCCTCGCCGTGAAACGATGGCTGGGCGGCCGGCGCGTCGTCGACGAAGAGACCGCACGCGCGTTCGCGCTCGACGTGCCCTCGCTCGTCTACGCCGACGACGCCCTGGCGTGGTGCAAGGATCTCGCCCTGCTGGCGAGCCCGCCGCGAGGCAAGGTCACGGACCTCGTCTTCGAGAGGATGGCGGGCGCCCTCGGGGTGTCGAACGAGGACGCGCGCATGCTCGTCTTTGGCCCCTCCCGCGCCGCCCGCGCTGCGTCCCGCGAAAAGACGGGCGAGTGACGGCGGAGCGCCGTTGTTGCGCTGGACGCCTTTCGGTAACGAGGTCGATGCGCTTCGGGTGGGCCGCGCTTTTCGTGTCTCTGGTGCTGGTGGCGTGCCGCGCTCCCACGGAGATCGATCTCTCGGTCACGACGGACGTGCCCTGCGAGAGCGACGGAGGAGTCGTCGTCAGCACCGACATCCTCACCGGCGGCGATGACCTCTTCGACGGCGGTCCGCACAAGATCGCGACGTCGACGTCCTGCGAGAAGCGCGCGAGCGGTCAGAACTACCTGGGCAAGCTCGTCGTCACGCCGAGCGGCAGCGAGTCCGCGCCCGTCGACATCCTCGTCGTCACAGGCGTCAACCAGGGCGCGGACGAATGCGTGGCCCACGGCTACGAGGCCGGCCCCACGACGGGGTGCATCGTCGAGCGGCGCAGCTGGACCTTCGTGGCGCACGACCAGATCGCGGCGTCGATCTTCATGCCCGAGGCGTGCGAGAAGCTCCAGTGCGGCCCCGGGTCGACCTGCACGCCCCTGGGCGTGGGACCGGACGCGGGCGCGCAGTGCACGCCGGTCATCACCTGCGCCTCGGGCGTTTGCATGGACTCCGGCGTCGACTCGGGCACCTCGGCGGACACCGGCGCGGACACCACGACGGACACCGGCTCGGGCGGCGACTCGTCGGCGACCGACGGCACGATGATCGACGTGAGCCCCGCCACCTACACGGTGGGCGGAACCGTCACGGGCCTTCCAGCCGGTAGCACCGTCGTCCTCCAGGACAACGGCGGCGACAACCTTTCCGTCGTGGTGAACGGCTCCTTCGTCTTCCCGACAGCCCTCGCGAGCGGCGCCAGCTACGACGTCACCGTGCTGACGGAGCTCATGGCGCCGCCCGGGACCTGCACCGTGACCGGCGGCACCGGCACGGTCGGCATGGACAACGTCACGGACGTGGTCGTCGCCTGCATGGCGGGCAGCTTCACGATCGGAGGGACCGTGAGCGGCCTCGCGCCTGGCGACTCGGTCGTCCTCGGCGACAACGGCGGCGACCCCCTCACCCTCACGGCAAACGGCGCGTTCACCTTCGCCACCTCGCTGGCAAGCGGCGCCAGCTACTCCGTGACCGTCGTGACCCAGCCCGGGGGAGCCGACGGCGGCGCCGAGACGTGCACTGTCGGCGCCGGCACCGGGACGGTGGGGAGCGGAAACGTCACGAACGTCACCGTCACCTGCGTGGCCGAGACCTTCACGGTGGGCGGCACGGTGACCGGGCTCGCGCCGGGCGACACCGTGGTCCTGACGGACAACGGAGGCGACGCGCTCACCTTGTCGTCGAACGGCATGTTCGAGTTCGCGCAACCCGTGGCCAGCGGTGGCGCCTACGGGGTGACCGTCGTGACGCAGCCTGGCGGGGGCGACGGAGGCGTGGCCCAGACCTGCACGGTAGGCCAAGGAATGGGCACCGTCACGACGAGCGACGTCACGAGCGTCGTCGTCACCTGCACGGACGAGCCGTTCCTCGTCGGGGGAACCGTGGCGGGGCTCGCCGGCGGCGCCACGCTCCTTCTGCAGGACAACGGTGGCGACAACCTCTTCGTGACGACGAACGGGAGCTTCGTCTTCCCGACGCCCGTCGCGCCTGGCGCGACGTTCACGGTGACCGCCCCAGGGCAGCCCATCTCCCCTGCCCAGACCTGCACCGTCGGGGGCGGGACGGGCGTGATCGGCCAGGCGAACGTCACCATGGTGACCGTGACCTGCGTGACCAGCAGCCTCCCCGTCGGCGGCATCGTGACGGGGCTGGCGGCGGGCGCGTCGATCGTGCTCGAGGACGACCACGGCGACGACCTGACCGTGAGCGCGAACGGGCCATTCACCTTCGCGACGGACCTCCTGAGCGGCTCGGCCTACGACGTGACGGTCGCGAGCGAGCCTTCGGGGGTGGGCTGCACCGTGAGCGCCGGGCTCGGTCAGGTCGGGGCGACGGCCGTGACCTCCGTCGTCGTCAACTGCGGCTCCGGCGTGTACACCGTGGGCGGAACGGTCCAGGGGCTCAGCCCCAACGAGTCGGTCGTCCTCCTCGACGAAGGGGGCAACGCGCTCACGGTATCGGCCGGCGCCAGCTCGGGCTCCGTGGCCTTCGCGTTTCCGAGCCCGGTCGCGACCGGTACGGCCTACGCGGTCACCGTGAAGACGAATCCCTCCTCGCCCGTTCCCGAGACGTGCCTCGTTTCGTCGGGGACCGGCACCGTGGGAGCCGCGAACGTGACCGCGCCGACCGTCACATGCACGCCGAGCGCGTTTAGCGTGGGCGGCACCGTCTCCGGCCTTGCCGCGGGACAGAGCGTCAAGCTCCTCGACGAGGGCGGCAGCGCCCTCACCGTGGCGACCAACGGCAGCTTCACGTTCCCCGGCTACGTCATGACCGGGACCGCCTACGCCATCACGGTCGGGGGCACGTCCGGTGGGATGCCTCCCCCTGTTTGCACCGTCACCAGCGGCAGCGGCACGGTCGGGGCGAGCAACGTCACGGGCCCCTCGGTCTCCTGCGGGCCGGCTCCGCTCTACGCGGTGGGCGGCACCGTGACGGGCCTCGCCCCGGGTGACGTGGTCGTCCTCGAGGACAACGGCGCGAGCGACCTCTCCGTCACGGCCAACGGCAGCTTCGCGTTTCCGGCGCGGGTCGTGACCGGCACCGCGTACGCCATCACCGTCGAGATCAACCCGGCCAACCCCACGGAGTCGTGCGTCGTGACGGCCGGCACCGGTACGGTCGGCACGAGCGACGTCACCGCCCCAACCGTGACGTGCACGGCGGCGATGCTGTACGCCGTCGGCGGAACCGTCACGGGCCTGCTTGCCGGCGACGCGGTCGTGCTCCAGGACAACGGGGGATCCACCCTCACCGTGGGGGCGGACGGCGCCTTTCAGTTTCCCACGTTCGTCCCGGCGGGCACTCCGTACGCCATCACCGTCCTCACGAACCCGACGACCCCCACGACCGAGGCGTGCCTCGTCACACTTGGTACCGGCACCGTCGGGACGGCGAGCGTCACGGCCCCGCTCGTGACCTGCTCGGCGCAGCCGCTCTACACGATCGGGGGCACGGTCTCGGGTGTCATGCCGGGCCAGACGGTCGTGCTCCAGGACGAGGGGACGAACAACCTGACCCTCGGCGCCAACGGGGCGTTCCAGTTTTCGAGCCCCGTCCCGACCGCGACGCCGTACGCCGTCACCGTCCTCACGAACCCGACGGGCGAAGGCTGCACGATCACGATGGGGAGCGGCACGGTCGCGGGCGCGAACGTGACGTCCATCGTGGTGCACTGCGTCGCGGCGACCACCTACACCGTCGGCGGCACGGTGAGCGGTCTGCTGGCGAACGCGCAGGTCGGGCTGCAGGACAACGGGGGCAACGGCATCACCATCACCGCGAACGGTCCGTTCACGTTTCAGTCGAGCTTCCTGACCGGAGCGCCCTACGCCGTCACGGTCGCGACCAACCCCACGTCCCCCCTCGAGGCCTGCACAGTCACGATGGGGACGGGCACGATCGCGATGGCAAACGTCACGGCGCCCGTCGTGACCTGCGCGCCGCGCTACACGGTGGGCGTCGCGCTGAACGGCCTCCTGGCGGGCGCGTCGGTGACGCTCCAGAACGGCAGCAACCCCCTGACGCTCGACTCCAACGGCACGTTCACCTTCTCCCCGCCGGTCCCGAGCGGCACGCCGTACGCCATCACGGTTTCGAGCAACCCGCTGCCCCCCAACGCGGAGACGTGCGTGGTCATGGGCGGCACGGGCACGGTCGGGAGCGCGAACGTCATCGCGATCGTGAGCTGCTCTCCTGCCCTCTTCACGATCGAGGTCACTGTCACGGGGGTGGTGGCCACGGACATGCTCGTGCTGCAGGACAACGGGGGCGACAGCATCCCCGTGAATTCGAGCGGCACGTACTCCTTTGCGACGAAGCTCCCGAGCGGCGCGACTTACGACGTCACCGCAGCGTCCGCCTTCGCTTCCGGATGCTTGGTCACGATGGGCTCCGGTACCGTGGCAAACACCAACGTGACCAGCCCGACCGTGACCTGCGGCGTCACGACGGAGACCCTGACCGTGACCGTCGCAGGACTCAACGTCGGGTCGAATGGGGTGACGCTCCAGGACAACGGCAGCAACGGCGTCAACACTCTCGTGCAGACGACCAACGGCACGTTTGGGTTCCCTCCCGGGCCGCTGGCAGAGGGGACGACCTACGACATCTCGGTCGTTGGCAACCCCACGGGGCAGGTGTGCACTGTCGTGAGCGGCACCGGCGTGGTGGGCGTGGGCGCTTCGCCGACGGTGACGTGCGGAACGTCGCCGCTCTACAGCGTGGGAGGCGTCGTCAACGGGTTGCCCAGCGCCACGGACTCCGTCTACCTGGTGGACGAGGGAGACACTGCCCATGGCGTGAACGTCTTCGGAACGGCCGATTTTGCGATGGCGCCCGTATTTGCGTTTCCCACGCCAGTCGCAGCCGGCACTCCGTACAGCGTCGTCGTCTTCTCGGTGAGCGACCCGGATCTGACCTGTAGCGTCTTCGGGGGAACGGGCACAGGTGTCGTGGGCACGGGCAACGTCACGAGCATCGTCGTCAATTGCACCCCCTGAGCAAGACGAGCACCACCCCGGATCGTCTTTCGCCCGGGGCGCGGCCCCTCACTCCATCGCGACGCGGAGTTACGGCTGCCGCGACCCCCGATCCGGCTGGCTCATGAGTTGCGAAACGGGCTGCGCCACCGGAGCCCGATGCCAACACTCAAGTCCGCGCTGACCGTCGCCTTCCTCGCACTTCCACTCCTGTCGCAGGTCGATTGCACGACCACTTCGGCGACCAGCACCGACACCGTGGTCGTGGGCCCGACCATCGGCGTCGAGCGGCACGAGTGGGTCGACGTCTGCTCGGACGCGCACGGCGACGCCCTCCGGTGCCACGCCAAGCGACGGCTGGACACGACCAGCCAGACGACCCCCGCCGGGTTCGCGCCCGCTGACCTCCAGAACGCCTACGCGCTCCCCTCCTCCGGCGGCTCCGGTCTGACCATCGCCATCGTCGACGCCCAGGACGATCCTAACGCAGAGGCAGACCTCAGCGTCTACCGCGCTCAGTTCGGCCTTCCCCCGTGCACCACGGCGAACGGCTGCTTCCAGAAGGTCAACGAGGCCGGCCAGGCGAGCCCCCTGCCCGCGCCGAGCGGGAGCTGGTCGCAGGAGATCGCGGTCGACCTCGACATGGCCAGCGCGGCCTGCCCGGCGTGCAACATCCTGCTCGTCGAGGCGAGCTCGTCCCGGGTCCCGAGCCTCGGCGCGGCCGTGAACACGGCAGCCCGCCTCGGCGCGGCGGTCATCAGCAACAGCTACGGCGGCCCCGAGGTCCGGTCGGACATCGTGGCGGGCGCGTACTTCGACCACCCCGGTATCCTCCTGACCGTCAGCAGCGGCGACGGCGGCTACGGCGCGGAGTTCCCCGCATCCTTGCCCTCCGTCCTCAGCGTGGGCGGCACGAGCCTCGTGAAGGCGGCAAACGCCCGCGGCTGGAGCGAGACGGCCTGGGGAGACGGCGGCAGCGGGTGCAGCCGCTACCAACCCAAGCCCGCCTGGCAGACCGACACGGGGTGCGCGAGGCGCACGGTGGCGGACGTGGCCGCGGTCGGCGACCCGAACACGGGCGTCGCGGTCTACGAGAGCTACAAGGACGGCAGCGGCGGGGGCGACGGCTGGTCCGTCTTCGGCGGAACTAGCGTGGCTGCGCCGCTCGTCGCGGGGATCTTCGTCGTCACCGGGCACGCCACGGCGTCACCCGAGTACCCGTACGCGAACCGGTCCTTGTTCAACGACGTCACGTCGGGCGCCAACGGCTCGTGCGCTGGCTCCTACCTCTGCACGGCGGACATCGCCTACGACGGGCCCACGGGAATCGGCACGCCGATCGGATCCGCCATGCGGGCCGGCGGCTTGACCGACGCGGGGATTGCGAACGGCAGCTTCTCGCTCGGGACGTTTTCCGGCTGGACCACCACGGGAGGCGCGTCGAGCGTGACCAGCACGCTCGGCACCTACCAGGGCAATCTCTACGCGGCAGAGCTCGGCAACCAGCCGACCGGAGTCGCCGGCGCTTCGACCGTCGCGCAGACCTTCACGGCCTCCGCGGGAACCTCCAAGATTTCGATCGTTTACGCGGTCCACTGCTCCGGCAGCGGGCAATCGTTTGGCGCGAGCCTCACCGACGACATGGCGAGCGACACGACGACGATCGTGGCCCCCGGCTGCCCCGCGCAGCTCCAGTGGACGACGAGCACGGCCAGCGTCATCCCGGGTCACTCCTACACCGTCACCTTGACCAACGTGGACGATGGCCAGGGCGCCTTCTCGCTCATCGGCGACGTGGCGCTCCTCTAGACGCCCCGAACCTCCTCGCCGCGACCGTGCCTCCTGCTTCACGAACAAGGAGAACGACCCGGGTGCGGGGAGCTTAAGCGGGTCTCCGCATTTTCTTTCTCGAGGGCGGGCGCCCTTCGAAGCTTGGTGATCCCGTGTCACCTCGAGTCGAGCCGCGAGCGACTCCATGGGACACGGGATCACCTGATGTCGAGCCACGCACGACTCCAGGTGATCCGGGATCACCTGATGTCGAGCCGCGAGCGACTCCATGGGACACGGGATCACCTGATGTCGAGACGCAGACGACTCGATGGGACACGGGATCACCTGATGTCGAGCCGCGCACGACTCCATGGGATCCCGTGTCACATCGTGCGCGGGGAGCCCCCTCAGGTCTTGCTGGCGCCGCCCGTCCCGGAGCTCGCTGCCGGCGCGGCGGGGGCTGCGGCTGCAGGCGCCGTCGACTCCTTCTTCTCGCTCTTCGTCTCGCCCTTCGTGGTGGAGGCAGCCGTGCCGGAGGACCCGGAGTCGGACTTGGAGTCCGTCCCGCTCGAGTCGCTCTTGGCCTTCGTGTCGCTCTTGTTGGAGGACCCGGAGTAGAGGTCCGCGTACCAGCCGCCTCCCTTCAGGATGAAGTTGCCGCCGCTGATCTGCCGCCGCGCCGTCTTTTTATGGCACTTCGGGCAGACCTCGAGGGCGGGCTCGGTGATTCGCTGGGTCTCTTCCCACTGGTTCTGGCAATCGGAGCACACGTATTCGTACGTCGGCATAGGTCATGCGGCAGATATGGATCGAGCGGGGCCGTGTCAAGGTATTGCGGCGATCCCCGACCGAGCCCAAGCGCGGCCGCTGCGTCTTGCGGAAACGACGGAACGGAGATACGCACAGGAAAGTTGCCCTATGTGCAGTGACCATGCCTCCGGTGAGCAACACCGGGGGCGACCGCCAAACCAAGCGCAGCCTCGTTCTCGTTTCCCCCCGATGACCGTTCTTCCGGCCAGCCACGACCCTTCCCCGCTCCTACGGGCCCAGCCCCGTAGGTCCGCGCGCGGTCACGGCAGATCAGTGGCCGGTAGGCGACTCGCCCTCGGTCCTTCCTAAAGGATTGAGCCACGTTACAGCCAACGTAAAGAGCGGTCCGGCACCGCTCTCGGAGCAAGCATGAAGATCAAGCGCCTCGAGATGATCGGCTTCAAGTCGTTCGTCGACCGCACGGTGGTGGGATTCGACGACGACGTTCTCGCCATTGTCGGGCCGAATGGCTGCGGCAAGTCGAACATCGTCGACGCCATCCGGTGGTGCATGGGCGAGCAGAGCGCGAAGCACCTGCGCGGCCGCAGCATGGAGGACGTCATCTTCAGCGGGTCCGAGTCGCGGGCCGGCAACGACTTCGCGGAGGTCACGTTGACCTTCGACAACGACGACGGCGACGTCCCCATCGAGTTCAAGGACTACCCGCAGATCGCCGTGACGCGCCGCCTGCACCGGTCCGGCGACAGCGAGTACCTCATCAACAAGACCCCCGTCCGGCTGAAGGACATCACCGACCTCTTCCTCGGCACCGGCGCCGGCACCAAGGCCTACTCCATCATCGAGCAGGGCAAGATCGGCCTCATCGTCAGCGCGAAGCCGGAAGACCGGCGGATGCTCATCGAGGAGGCCGCCGGCATCACCAAGTACAAGTCGCGCCGTAAGCAGGCCGAGAAGAAGATGGAGCTCACGCAGCTGAACCTGCTGCGCGTGGGGGACATCGTCGCCGAGATCGACCGCAACCTCGGGTCGCTCAAGCGGCAGGCGGCGAAGGCCGAGCGGTACATCTCGTACCGCAAGGAGCTCGAGGACCTCCAGCTCTACGAGGCCTCGCACAAGTACCTGGAGGCCGTCGGCTGGATCAAGCTCGAGACGGGCGAGGTCGAGACGGCGACGCTCGCGCACGATCAGGCGAAGAGCGATCTCGCGGCGCGCGAGGCGGAGCTCGAGAGCGTGCGCCAGGAGGCGCGCGTCAAGGAGGAGATCCTCGAGAAGGCGCAGAGCGAGAGCTTCGCCGCGGAGAACGCGGTGCGCGCCGAAGAGGCCGCGATCGAGCGGGCCAAGGAGAAAGTCGGGACGCTCGAGAAGCGCGCCCAGCAAGCCGAAGGCGAAGCGCACGAGATCCAGCAGCAGATCGAGACGCTCGCCCAGGAGCGGGAGACGGTGGCCAGCGTGGTCTCCACGCTCCAGGAGGAGGAGTCCGGCCAGGCGGAGACGGTAGCCGCCCAGCAGTCCGAGCTCGATCGGCTCGCGGCGCTCTTCCAGGCGGCGCAGGCCGAGGCGCTCGGCCTCCGCGACGCCATCGCCAAGGCGCAGGCGAGCATCGCCAGCGCCGAGGCCAAGATGGCCGGCTTCGCGCGCAGGCGCGCCGAGATGCTCACGCGCGCCGAGAAGCTCGCGGCCGAGCACGAAGAGCTCGCGATGCTAGCCGAGGAGCACCAGGTGCGCGCGACGCAGCTGGCCCAGACGCTCGAGGATCTCCGCCTCGGCAAGACGACCAGCGCCGAGGAGCGCCAGCGGATCGAGGTAGCGCTCGGAACCCTGCGCGGGGAAATCACCGGCAGCGAGCGCGCGCTCGACGAGTCGAAGGGCGAGCTCTCGAAGAAGCGCTCGCGCCTGCACGCCTTGAACGAGATGCACGCGCGTCACGAGGGCGTCGGCGCCGGGGTGAAGGCGCTCCTCTCGTCCAAGGACGACGCGGTATGCGGGCTCGTGGCCGATCACATCGAGGCGCCGCACGAGCTCGTGCGCGCGCTCGCGGGCCTGCTCGGCAACCGCTTCCAGGACGTCGTCGTGACGGACGAGGCGCGCGGCAAGGAGCTGCTCCTCGAGCTCGCGCGGAGCAAGAAGGGCCGCGCGACGATCGTGCCGCAAAGGCCGCAGTACGTCGCGGGGGCGCACGCGCCCTTGCCGACGGACGAAGGCGTGGTCGCGCGGCTCGTGGACGAGCTGCGCTTCGACCCCGTGGACGAGGCGCTCGTCCACGCGCTCGTGGGCGACGCGCTCGTCGTGGCGGACATGGAGACGGCCGAGCGGGTGCGTCCGCTCTGGGGCGCGTCCCTCGTGACGCTCGACGGCACGGTCGTCCGCGCCGATGGCAGCATCTCGGGCGGCACGGGGGAGGACGTCGCGGCGGGCATGCTCGAGTCGAAGCTCGAAGCCCGCGAGCTCTCCGAGGAGGTCACGCGCCTCGACGCGAAGGTGACCGAGCTCTACGCGCGCCACAACGCGCTGCGCGCGGCCATCAACGAGGCGCAGGTCCTGCTCGAGAGCGCGCGGCAGAAGGCGCACTCGGACGAGCTGGCGCAGGTCACCTGCGAGCGCGACCTCAAGGCGGCCCACCAGCAGCTCGAGAACCTGAAGCGCCGCGAGCAGGCGGTCGGCACCGAGCGCGAGGACGTGCACGAGTCTATCGCCGAGGGCGACGTGGAGCACGACGCCGCGCGCCAGGTGCTCGACGAGTCGCGCGGCCAGGCCGAGGGGCTGACGGCGCGTCAGCTCGAGGCGGAGACGCTCGCGGCCACCTGGCGCGAGCAGGTGGAGGAGCAGCGGCACGCCGTCACCGAGTACAAGGTGAGGATCGCCGGGACGCGCGAGCGGCTCTCAGCGGCGAAGGGGACCCTCGAGCGGCTCGCGAGGAGCACGACGGAGCTCGGCGAGCGCGCACGGCGCCTCCAGGAGGAGCTCTACGACAACGCGCGCCAGGTCGGGCAGACCGCGGCGGCGTGGATGGAGCACCGCGAGCTGCTCGGCATGGCGCTCGACGAGCACCGCACGTGCACCGAGACGCTCGCCGTCGCGCGCGGCGAGTTCGACGCGCTCCGCAACGATCTCAACGACCGCGAGGCGTCCCTCAAGGATCTGCGGGCGCGCCTCGAGGAGACGCGCGAGGAGCTCGCCCAGCACGAGCTCGCGCTCCGCGAGCAGCAGATCGGCCTCCAGCACCTGCTCGACGGCGTGGCCGAGAAGTTCCGGGGGCTGAACCTCGCCCGCGTCATCGGCGACTACCACATGCGTCCGCCGCCGGACGAGGAGACGCGCGGCCGCATCCAGGAGCTCACGCAGCTCATCGATCGCATGGGGAGCGTCAACCTCGACGCCGTCCGCGAGCACGAGGAGGCCGAGAAGCGCTTCACCTTCTACACCGAGCAGAAGGCCGACCTCGACAAGGCCCTCGCCGATCTCACGCGCGCGATCGCGCAGATGGACCGCGAGTCGCGCCGGCTCTTCGAGGAGACGTTCGAGGCGGTGAACCTGCGCTTCCAGGAGGTCTTCCCGCGCATGTTCCGCGGCGGGCGCGCCTCGCTCCGCCTCACGAACCCCGACGACATGCTCGAGACGGGCATCGACATCCTCGCCCAGCCGCCGGGCAAGAAGCTCTCGAACATCGAGCTCATGAGCGGCGGGGAGAAGGCGCTCACCGCGGTCTCTCTCATCTTCGCGATCTTCCAGATCAAACCCTCGCCCTTCTGCATCCTGGACGAGGTCGACGCCCCGCTCGACGAGGCGAACGTCGCTCGTTACAACGAGATGATTCGCTCGATGACGGATCGCTCGCAGTTCATCCTCATCACGCACATCAAGCGCACGATGCAGATGGCGGACGTGCTCTACGGCGTCACGATGCAGGAGCCTGGCGTATCGCGGCTCGTGAGCGTGAAGGTCAACGAGTCCGGCGCGGCGAAGAAGCCCGCGGCGGAGCCCGCAGCCGCCGTCGCCTGAGCATCACCGATCCCTGGCGCGCGCCACGCAAGCGCGCGCCTGCTTTGCCTTGGCTTACCCCTTATCTCACCCGAAGTTTGCGTGAACCGGTCCTACCAGGCGTACGTCTTAAAGAACGTCCACTCAAGCTCTGTCGCGCTCGCGTAGGTCGGGCACGAGTTGCCGCCCGACCCGGCGCTGGCTCCTCCTGCCCAGCAGTGGTCCATCCCGTTGAACGTGCAGAGCTCGACCTGCCCGTCGGCCGGGCAGCCATCATAGACGTAGCACTGGCCCGTGCCTCCACCCGAGCCCTGGTTGGGCACGGTGGAGTACGTCGTCTTGCAGCCGTTCTTCGCGGCCCACAGCGTCGCGGCGGGAGGAAAGCCGACGTCGGCGGTGACGGTGGGATCGTCGCAGGCGTCGTCGATGATCGAGTCCGACGTGCCGTGGAAGAGGAGGATCGGGACGTGCCCCGTGGTGCACGACGAGAGATCGGCGAGCGTACCTCCCGAGTGCGGCGCCAGGCCACGGAAGTCGCCGCGGTAGCAGCCGATGTGCTCGGTGAAGTAGCCGCCCATCGAGAACCCGGTCGCAAAGAGGTGCGTGGCGTCGAGGCACTGGTCCTGCGCCACGTCGGCCTTCATGGCGTCGACGAAGGCGAAGTCGTCTCCCGTCGCCGTGACGCCCTGGCCGTCGCCGCAGACGGTCTGGGTCGAGCTCTCGATGTTCCACGGATACGAGAGCGAGTCGGGGCCTCCCTGGCCGTCGGGAAACGCGACGCCCATGCCCTCGCTGTCCGCGATGGCCGTGTAGCCCGTGATGTCGTGCATCTCCTGGCCGCTCATCGTGTACCCGTGAAAGACGAACACGAAGGGCATGGGCGCGGTCGGGTCGGCCGACGCGGGAAGGTAGATGAGGTAGGTCCTCGTCATGCCTCCGACCGTGAGGCTTCGGCTCGTCAGCCCGCGCATGCCCGTCCGCACGCCGCACGCCGCGGAGGAGACAGGGGCCGCGTCCGGCGAAGCATCGGGCGGTGGCGGGGTGACAGGCCCACTGTCGGTCGCGGCTCCTGCACCGGTGTCCGCGCTGGCTCCGGCGTCGGGTACCGCCGTAGATCCACTGTCCACGGGGTCCACCGTGCCCGCAGGCTCGGGGCTCGGTTCGTCGTTCGAGGGGCCCTTTCCGCAATGAAGCAGGGCAAATGCCAGGACGAGGCAGGCAGGGCGCGCGTTCATGGGGCGCCAGTGTAGGGAGCCCAGGCGCGCTGGCCACGGACCTAAGTCCGCGCGGATCTCATTGACGTGCCCGCTGCTCTCCCCTCCCCTCGGCGTCGAGCCGCGCTGCATCCAGGATCGTGACACCGACGGGCGATCGCCCGGTCACGCCCGCGGCCTCGAGGTCCTTGAGGACGCGCGCCACGACCTCGCGAACGGATCCCGTCGCGTCCGCGAGGGTGCGCGCGTTCACGCGCGCGACGAGCGCGCCCTCCTCGGCGGCGGCGAGGTCGAGCAGGTGCCTGGCCACGCGCTGCCGCACGGAGCCGAAGGTCACCTGGGCGAGCTCTTCGGCGCTGTCCGCGACCCGCTCGGCACAGTCCTCGGCGAGCGCCATGGCGAGAGGCGCAGACTCCAGCGCGAGCTCGCGCAGCCGTCGCGGGGACACCATCCACAAGACGGTAGGCGTCACTGCCTGGGCGTGGACGTCGAGCCTTGCCCCGAGCAGCTGCACGAGACCGAGCGTCTCCCCCGGACGCGCGTACCGGACTGTGACCTCTCGCCCCTCGGGCGACCGCAGGAAGGCCCGCACGAGGCCCTCCACGACGATGGATAGCCCTGGCTTCGCCTTGCTCTGCTTCAGGAGCGTGCCTGCCGCGACGTCGATCCGCCGCCCGGTGTCGAGAACCTCGCGGACGAGGTCGATCGGCAGCTTCCCGAGGAAGGTCTGCGGGAGGATGGCCGTCAGGGCGGCGGGCATCGGGGGTGACGTC
>Ga0302279_10005122_pt1 | contig 14845 bp, 14 predicted proteins | sample III_Bog_N3_3_FD_194541 | JGI IMG/M metagenome (GOLD analysis project Ga0302279, IMG submission 194541) | Peat permafrost microbial communities from Stordalen Mire near Abisko, Sweden - III_Bog_N3_3 | ecosystem: Environmental > Terrestrial > Soil > Wetlands > Peat | place: Sweden: Abisko...
CGGCGACGGTGAAGCGGAGACGGGACCGCTCGCCACCGCGTGGCAGTCCAACAAGTTCCTCGACGCCGCGACCGATGGGGCGGTCCTGCCGATCCTTCACCTCAACGGCTACAAGATCAGCAACCCAACCGTCCTGGCACGCATCGAGCACGAGGAACTGGAGCAATTCCTGCGGGGCTGCGGGTGGACACCGCACTTCGTCGAGGGTCACGAGCCGGAAGCGATGCACCAGCTGATGGCAGCCACTCTCGAGAAGGTCATCCAGGACATTCGGAACATCCAGAGCGACGCGCGGGCAACGAGGGACGCCGCGCGGCCGCGCTGGCCGATGATCGTCCTCCGGTCTCCGAAAGGGTGGACGGGACCGAAGGTCGTGGATGGCCTTCCGATAGAGGGGACGTTCCGGGCGCACCAGGTGCCGCTCCTCGTGGACCGGGAGCACCCCGAGCACGTCGGCCAACTCGAGAGCTGGATGAAGAGCTACAAGGCCGAGGAGCTCTTCGACGGAAACGGGCGCCTTATCGCGGAACTGGCCGCCCTCGCACCGACGGGCGCGCGCCGGATGGGCGCGAATCCCCACGCCAACGGCGGCATCCTACTCCGCGAGCTGCGGATGCCGGACTTTCACGCGCACGCCGTGAACGTGCCATCGCCGGGTGCCGTGGACGGACAAGATACGCTCGTCCTGGGCAAGTTCCTCCGCGACGTGACGAAGCTGAACCAGGAAGAACGGAACTTCCGGGTCTTCGGTCCCGACGAGACGCTCTCGAACCTTCTGGGGGCGGTGTTCGAGGTTACGAATCGCCAGTGGGACGCGCGTAATGCAGAGAACGACGAGTTCCTGGCACCCACCGGACGCGTTCTCGACTCCATGCTCAGCGAGCACCAGTGCGAAGGGTGGCTGGAAGGGTACTTGCTGACGGGTAGGCACGGCGTGTTCAACAGCTATGAGGCCTTCATCCGCATCGTCGATTCTATGTTCAGTCAGCACGCCAAGTGGCTGAAGGTGACGTCCGAGCTCCCGTGGCGGCGCAAGATAGCCTCACTGAACTATCTCCTTGCTTCTCACGTGTGGCAGCAAGATCACAACGGCTTCACGCACCAGGACCCGGGGTTCCTCGACCACGTCATCAACAAGAAGGCAGACATCGTCCGGGTCTACCTGCCGCCGGACGCCAATTGTCTTCTGTCCGTCTTCGATCACTGCCTGCGCACGCGGCACTACGTCAACGTGGTCGTGGCGGGCAAGCATGCACTGCCGCAATGGCTGAACATGGACGCGGCGGTCGTTCACTGCACGGAAGGCGTCGGCATCTGGCAATGGGCCAGCAACGACGAGGGCGGCGAGCCGGACGTGGTGATGGCCTGCTGCGGCGACACGCCCACGCTGGAGGTTCTGGCCGCCGTATCGATCCTACGAGAGCACCTCCCCGCGCTGAAGGTACGCGTCGTGAATGTCGTGGACTTGATGAAACTTCAGTCCAAGAGCGAGCACCCGCACGGGCTCAGCGACACGGACTACGACTCGCTCTTCACGAAGGACAAGCACATCATCTTCGGCTTCCACGGATACCCATGGCTCGTCCATCGGCTGACGTATCGCCGCACGAACCGGAACCTGCACGTGCGTGGTTACAAGGAAGAGGGGACGATCACGACGGCGTTCGACATGAGAGTGCAGAACGATCTGGACCGCTTCCACCTCGTACAGGACGTGATCGATCGCGTTCCGGCGGTGGGGGCCAAGGGGGCCTACCTGAAGCAGATGGTTCAGGACAAGCTGATCGAGCACAAACACTACATCGACAAGCACGGTGAAGACCTGCCGGAGATTCGCAATTGGAGATGGGGCGCCGCCAGAGGGCGATGAGTCGCCATGGATGCTGAGCTCTCAAAGAATCGGGGCGTCGTCGTCGCGGTGCGCGGGAGCGTCGTGGACGTGCGCTTCGACGACCGTCTTCCGGCCATCTACTCGGTTCTGCATGCGGGAGAAAAGGGTCGCATCGTTCTCGAAGTTCTGAGCCAGACGGATGCGCATCATGTGCGCGGAATCGCACTGACCACGACCCATGGTCTGGCTCGTGGCATGGCGGTGGAGGACTCGGGTGGGCCGCTCAAGGCTCCCGTGGGGAAGCAGATTCTCTCGCGGATGTTCGACGTGTTCGGCAACGTCATCGATCGCGGGGCGGCGTTGTCCGACGTCCAGTGGCGTTCCGTGCATCAAGCTCCCCCGCCACTGGCGCGCCGCTCCACGAAGTCCGAGGTCTTCGAGACGGGAATCAAGGTCATCGACGTGCTGGTGCCCCTCGAGCGAGGTGGAAAGGCGGGGCTCTTCGGCGGAGCGGGGGTGGGAAAGACCATCTTGCTCACGGAGATGATTCACAACATGGTGGAACACCACGAGGGCGTCAGTCTTTTCTGCGGAATCGGCGAACGCTGCCGCGAAGGGGAAGAGCTCTACCGCGGCATGAAGGACTCCGGCGTGTTGCCGCGCATGGTGATGATCTTCGGTCAGATGAACGAGCCGCCCGGCGCGCGGTTCCGCGTGGGACATGCCGCGCTGACGATGGCGGAGTACTTTCGGGACGACGAGCATCGCGACGTGCTGCTGCTGGTCGACAACATCTTTCGCTTCATTCAGGCCGGCATGGAGGTGTCCGGTCTGATGGGCCAGATGCCATCGCGTCTCGGCTATCAGCCGACGATGGGTACGGAGCTCTCCCGCCTCGAGGAGCGTATCGCCAACACAGACACCGGCGCCATCACGTCCATCCAGGCGGTGTATGTGCCCGCGGACGACTTCACCGACCCGGCGGCGGTGCATACGTTCTCACATCTCTCCGCGTCCATCGTGCTCTCGCGCAAGCGGGCGGGCGAAGGCCTCTATCCCGCGATTGACCCGCTTCAATCCAGCTCCAAGATGGCCACGCCGGGCGTCGTCGGGGAACGGCACTATCTCTTGGCGCAGGAAATCCGGCGAACGCTGGCGCAATATGGGGACCTGAAGGACATCATCGCCATGCTCGGGCTCGAGCAACTCTCGCCGGAGGATCGCGCGGTGGTCGCTCGTGCTCGCCGGCTGGAGCGCTTTCTCACCCAGCCCTTCTTCACGACGGAGCGGTTCACCGGCCACAAGGGGAAGCTCGTGAGCCTCAAAGATGCCCTGGACGGCTGCGAGCGCATCCTGCGTGACGAATTCAAGGACTACCCCGAGAGCGCGCTCTACATGATCGGGGCCATCAACGAAGCGAAGGCCAACCCGAAACCCGGCGCCGCCCCCGCCTCAGCAAAGCCGAAGCCCGGGCATGAGCCCGGGGCGCCTCAGCCGGAGGTCCAGCATGCCGCTAGAACGCATGAATCTTAGGATTCTCCTGCCGTTCGAGGTCTTCGTGGAAAAGACCGGGGTCTCCCGCATCGTCGCGGAAGCACGCGCAGGCTCGTTCGGCCTGTTGCCCCACCGACTCGATTGCGTGGCGGCGCTCACGCCGGGAATTCTGACCTACGAAGTCGAGGCGGAGGGTGAGGTCTACGTGGCCGTGGACGACGGCGTACTCGTCAAGACCGGCCTGGACGTCCTCGTGTCCGTGCGCCGAGCACACGGGGGGACCGACCTCGGCCACCTCCGCCAGTCAGTCGAGAAGGAGTTCATGACCCTGGATGTTCGCGAAAAGAGTGTCCGCACGGTCATGGCGAAGCTGGAGGCCGGACTCCTCGAGCGGCTGGCGGCCTTTCATCATGAGTGAGAAGCCGACGAGGAGGGCCTCGAAGGCCGGACCGACGTTCGCCGAGGAAGTGGGGGCGAAGGCGGTGCGCAAGCTCGGGGCGCAGCGCAACCCGACCCGGGTCTGGTTCGGCCTGGGAATGATGGGCCTCATCGGCTGGTCGGTCGCGATCCCCACCGTGCTCGGCGCTGCGCTGGGTCTCTGGCTGGACCAGCGACAATCGAGCCACTCGTGGACGTTGGCGCTGCTCATGGCAGGGCTCGTGATTGGCTGCCTCAACGCCTGGCACTGGGTCGCCGCGGAAGACAAGACGATCCGCGAGGAAAAGGAGGACCGGGATGAATGAGAGCTTGGCGCTGGTACGGGCGGGGGTGGCGGGGGCGCTGCTGGGCGCGTTCTTCTACGGAGGTCTTTGGCTGACGGTTCGCAGAGGCCTTTCGTCCGGGCGGCCTGCGCTGTGGTTCCTCGGCAGCTTGCTCCTCCGGACAGGGGTCACACTTGCGGGCTTCTACCTCGTCTCGCGCGCCCACTGGGAGCGGCTTCCGCCGTGCGTCCTTGGATTTTTTGTCGCGAGCGTGACCGTGACGGCCTGGACGCGAGCGCCGAAGAGCAAGCCTGTCGGTCCGGCGCGGGAGGCGGTCGATGCACCTCACTCCTGATCAGCAGATCTACTGGCAACACGGCTTCTTCAAGCTCAACGGGACCATCGTGTTCACGTGGGCGCTGATGCTCGTTCTGACGGCCGGGTCGAAGCTGATCACGCGCCACCTGTCCACCGACGCGAAGCGCTCCCGCTGGCAGAACCTCGTCGAAATCATCGTGACTGCGATCGAGAAACAGATCGAGGACGTCGGCCTGCCCCACCCGGAAAAATACCTCGCCTTCCTGGGGACCCTCTTCGTATTCGTCGCCGCGGCCAGCCTCTGCACGATCATCCCCGGATTCCAGCCGCCGACGGGCTCGCTCTCGACGACCGCGGCGCTCGCCCTGTGCGTGTTCGTCGCCGTTCCATTCTTTGGCGTCGAGGAGCAGGGCCTGGGCGGATACCTGGCGTCCTACACGAAGCCAACCGTCATCATGCTGCCGTTCAACATCATCAGCGAGCTTTCGCGGACGCTCGCGCTCGCCGTGAGGCTCTTCGGGAACATGATGAGCGGCGCGATGATCATCGGCATTCTTCTCACGATCACGCCGTTTCTATTCCCAATCGTCATGACGGTGCTCGGCCTGCTCACCGGCATGGTGCAGGCGTACATCTTCACGATCCTGGCTGCGGTGTACATCGCTGCCGCGACGCGCACTCGTGACCGCAAAGCCACGCCGGCAAGCAGCGCGGTGGGTGCAGCACCAACCAAAGGAAACTCCCATGGATAGTATGAGCATCACCACGATCGCGGTCGCGTCCATCGTCGTCTCCGGCATGACGATCGGGTTCGGAGCTTTGGGGCCTGCGCTGGCGGAAGGGAAGGCGGTAGCGACTGCGCTGAGCGCGCTCGCCCAGCAGCCCGATGCGTCTGCAACGATCACGCGGACGCTTTTCGTTGGACTGGCGATGATCGAATCGCTGGCGATCTACTGCTTCGTCGTGTCGATGATCCTCATTTTCGCCAACCCTTTCTGGCACTACGCCATCGCGCAAGCCGCGGGTAAGTAGCGCATGCTGATCGACTGGTTCACCGTCGGTGCGCAGGCGCTCAACTTTCTCATCCTCGTGTGGCTGATGAAGCGCTTTCTCTACAAGCCTGTCCTGCACGCGATCGATGAACGGGAGAAGCGGATCGCCGCGGAGCTCGCCGACGCAGCCGCGAAGAAGGCCGAGGCCGCGAAGGAGCGCGACGAGTTTCAGCACAAGCAGGCGGATCTCGACCAGCAGCGCGCGGCGCTTTTGAAACAGGCGACGGACGAGGCGGCGGCCGAGCGCCACCGACTCCTCGACGCAGCTCGGCAGGCGGCCGATGCCCTCAGTCTGAAGCGACAGGAAACGCTGAGAACCGAGGCTCAGGGCCTGGGTCAAGCCCTCCGGCGCCGGACCCAGCAGGAGGTGTTCGCGATCGCACGGAAGGCTCTCGCCGATCTCGCCACGACGAGCTTGGAGGAGCGCTTTGGTGAGGTGTTCACTCGCCACCTGCGAGAGATGGGGGGTCAGGACAAAGGACGGCTCGCCGACGCGCTCAAGACGGCGTCCCCGGCACTCGTGCGCACGGCGTTCGACCTGCCCGCGAAGGAGCGCGCGACCATTCAGAATGCACTCAACGAGACCTTCTCGGCAGACGTCCACGTGCGGTTCGAAACGGCGCCCGACCTGGTCTGCGGGATCGAGCTCGCAACGAACGGCCTGAAGGTGGGATGGAACATCGAGAGCTACCTGGCGTCCCTTGAAGACAGCGTGGGTGAGTTGCTGAAGGAGAGGGAGAAGGCGGAGGCTCCCGTCGTGCCGAAGCTGAAGGCTCCCGTGGAGTCGGAGCCGAAAGCGGAGGCGAAGCCGAAGGCTCCCGTCGAGCCGAGGCCGGAGGCTCCGGTCGAAGCGAAGCCAGAGGCGAAGGCGAAGGCTTCCGTCGAGCCGAAGCCGGAGGCTCCCGTGGAGTCGAAGCCGGAGCCGAAAGCGGAGGCGAAGGCGAAGGCTCCCGTCGAGCCGAAGCCGGAGGCTCCGGTCGAAGCGAAGCCAGAGCCGAAGCCGGAGGCTCCGGTCGAAGCGAAGCCGAAGGCGGAGGCTCCGGTCGAAGCGAAGGCGAAGGCTCCGGTCGAAGCGAAGCCGAAGGCAGAGGCTCCCGTCGAGCCGGCGCCGGAGGGTCCCGTCGAAGCGAAGCCGGAGGCGAAACCCGCTCCCAAACCCGAAGCATCGAAGGCGGAGGCGGCAAAGGCATGAGCGCGCCGCAAGATAGCTTGCAGAGGGCCTTCGATGACGCCTTCGCCGGGATGGGTCAGGCCCGCGAGACCTTCGCGCTGCGACTGGCGCCGCGCGAGGTAGGAACGATCGTCAGCGTAGCGACCGGCATCGCCAAGGTATCGGGTCTCCCGAACGTGGGCTTCGAAGAGCTCGTGAAGTTCCCTGGCGGCGTTCTTGGCATCGCGTTCAACGTGGATGAGGACGAAATCGGGGTTGTGTTGCTCGGCGACTACTGGCTTCTTCATGCGGGCGACGAGGTCGAGCGAACTGGCCGCGTCATGGACGTGGCTGTCGGCGACGGATTGGTGGGGCGCGTGATCGACCCGCTGGGCGAGCCGCTCGACGGGAAGGGGCCGGTGGTCACGAGTCGGCGCCTGCCCATCGAACGCCCGGCCCCGCCCATCATGGACCGAGCGCCGGTCACGGTACCGCTCCAGTCGGGCTTGAAGGTTATCGACGCTCTCATTCCGATAGGCCGCGGCCAGCGCGAGTTGATTCTGGGAGATCGGCAGACGGGCAAGACGGCCATTGCGATCGACACGATCCTCAACCAAAGAGGAAAAAACGTCGTGTGCGTGTACTGCGCGATTGGCCAGCGCGCTTCCGCCGTGGCAAAGGCCGTGGCCGTCCTTCGAGAGAAGGGCGCGATGGACTACACCGTCGTGGTCGTGACCGAGGGGAACGACCCGCCGGGGCTCGCCTACATCGCTCCGTACGCTGGGACCAGTATTGCCGAGCACTTCATGGAAGCGGGGCGCGACGTGCTGATCGTGTACGACGATCTCACGCATCACGCGCGGGCCTACCGTGAGCTCTCTCTCCTCCTACGCCGCCCTCCGGGCCGGGAAGCGTTCCCCGGGGACATCTTCTACATTCACTCACGCCTTCTCGAGCGCGCCACGCACCTGCGCGAGGGGCTGAAAAGTGGCTCTCTCACGGCCCTGCCGATCATCGAGACGGAAGCGCAGGACATCTCCGCGTACATCCCGACCAACCTGATCTCGATCACCGACGGCCAGATCTATCTCTCGCCATCGCTGTTCGAGCTGGGCGTGCTCCCGGCGGTCGATGTCGCGAAGTCCGTGTCGCGCGTCGGCGGCGACGCGCAGCGAGCGGCGTACCGCTCGGTCGCAGGTGACCTCAAGCTGGCGTACGCGCAGTTCGAGGAGCTAGAGACGTTTGCTCGGTTTGGCGCCAGCCTAGATGCCAACACGCGGGCGAGCATCGAACACGGACGGCGCATCCGTGCCTGTCTGAAGCAGGCGGAGGGCGCTCCGGTCTCCGTGCCTGCGCAGATTGCCGTCTTGGTCGCGCTGACGGCGAAGCTCTTCGACGTGGTTCCGCTCGAGCGGATGACGGAGGCCGAGCACGCCGTGCGCGAGGCAGCTGCGGGCATTCCGGCGGAGGTGAGCGCGCGGTTCGAAGCGGCCGCAGGCTTGAGCGAAGAAGATCGCACGACGATTCTCGATATCGCGCAGAAAGCGCTCGCGCCTTTCCAGCCCAAGCCACCACCGACAGAGCCAAAGAGCGCGACGAACGTGGCGAAGCCGGAGGTGAAACCCGCGCCCAAGGTCGCGAGGGCGGGGAAGAAGTCGTGAGTGACACGACCGCGAGCCTGCGCCGACGGATCCACAGCGCGACGGACCTGCAGTCTGTCGTCCGAACGATGAAATCCTTGGCCGCGTCGAGTATCGGACAGTACGAGAGGTCGGTCCGCGCGCTGGCCGACTACTATCGAACCGTAGAGCTGGGGCTGGGCGCGTGTCTTCGGACGAGAGAGCCCGCGGCCTCGAGAGACGAACGAACGCCGCGAACCGAGGCCGCGGCGGTGGGCGCAGTGGTGTTTGGATCGGACCAGGGACTGGTTGGGCAGTTCAACGACATCGTGGCCGACGATGCGGTGAAGGCCCTCGCCGCCGCGCGCGGGAGAACCCGTATCTGGGCCGTCGGGAAGCGCGTGCACGCGCGCCTCGCGGACGCGGGCCTCGCGCCGACGGGAGTCTTCGAAGTGCCGAGCTCTGTCGCGGCCATCGCGCCCCTCGTGGGCGAGATCCTCGTGGAGACCGAGGCGCGCCAGGATCGGAGCGAGCTCACCGAGCTCTACCTCTTCTACAACCGCTCGATGTCCGGAGCGGCGTTTGTGCCCGTCCGTGAGCGACTGCTCCCGCTCGACGACGAGTGGCACCGGACGCGGGCCGCGGTGCCCTGGCCTACGAAGACGCTGCCCGAAGTGATTGGCGCCAGCACGGCGACGCTGCGCGCGCTCGTGCGGGAATACCTCTTCGTCTCGCTCTTCCGGGCGAGCGCCGAATCGCTCGCGAGCGAGAACGCGAGCCGCCTGGCGGCGATGGAGCGTGCCGAGAAGAACATCAGCGAGTCGCTCGAGAGTCTCCAGGGCGCGTTCCATCGCGTGCGCCAAGGCGGCATCGACGAGGAGCTCTTCGATGTCGTCTCAGGCTCCGAAGCGCTCTCAAAGACCGCGCGATACGAAGGAGGGTCGTGAAATGAGGGAGGAGATCGCAAGCACGGCGCAGGCACTGGTCGCGGGCGACAAGGGCCTGCTCGCCATCGACGAGAGCAATGGAACCTGCGACAAGAGATTCGCTCGGTGGGGGATCCCTCAGACCCAGGAGAATCGGCGCGCCTATCGCGAGCTGATTGTGACCACGCCAGGGCTCGGCGAGTCCATCAGTGGCGTGATCTTGTACGACGAGACGATCCGACAGCGGAACGGCGACGGCACTCCGTTCGTCCGGGTCATCGTCGACGCGGGAATGATCCCGGGGATCAAAGTCGACCTCGGTGCGAAGGACATGGCCGGTCATCCTGGAGAGAAGGTGACCGAAGGGCTCGACGGGTTGCGCGCGCGCCTGGGTGAGTATTCAACGATGGGCGCCCGCTTTGCGAAGTGGCGCGCCGTCATCACGATCGGAGAGGGAATTCCCAGCAGCGGCTGTATCGACGCCAATGCGCATGCTCTCGCGCGCTATGCGGCGCTGTGCCAGGAAGCGGGGTTGGTCCCCGTCGTCGAGCCAGAGGTGCTCATGGACGGGGAACATGACCTCGAGCAGTGCCGCAAGGTCACGGAGGAGGTTCTGCGAGCGGTGTTTGCGCAGATGTACCGACAGCGAGTGACCCTTGAAGGGATGATCTTGAAGCCGAACATGGTGCTCCCGGGGCTCGGCTGCGTGAGGCAAGAGTCGGTGAACGAGGTGGCCGACGCCACGGTCGGGTGCCTTCTCCGAGCTGTACCCGCAGCCGTTCCGGGGGTGGCGTTCCTTTCGGGCGGCCAGCCAGGCGAGCTCGCGTCAGCCCGCCTGAGTGCCATGAATTCGCGATTCGGGTCGCGGTTGCCGTGGGCGTTGGCGTTCTCCTTCGCCCGGGCCATCCAGCAGCCGACGTTGGAGATTTGGCACGGCGAAGAGGCTCACGTGGCGAAGGCACAGCGAGCGCTATCCCATCGCGCCAGGTGCAACTCTGCAGCGCGCCGTGGCGAATACGACGTGGCGATGGAGCGGATGTCGTGACCGGAAGACGCGGAGCGGCCCGGCCGTTGACTCTCACACCCCGACGTAGAAGGTCGCGCTGCAGATCCTCGACGACTCGCGCGGCCGAGTAATCGATGCTCGTGATCGCACCGGCGTCCACGACCAGCCACTTGACCGGCGAGGACGCCCCTTCGACGAGACCGCGCACGTCCGCCGCAAAGCGGCTCGCGTTGGCGTAGAAGAGATCTGCCCCGAACTGAAAGACGACGAGACCGGGCCCGCTCACCGCTCCGGGCAGCGCCGGTGTCGAACGCTTTCGCAGGCGAAGCCGCCGGCATCGATATTGCGACTCACGACTCAAATGATGCAGCTAGCCGCCGTGAGGAAACGATGAACGTCCTCGCGCTCGCAATCGAGATGTTCGCAGTATTCGCCTTTCTGCCGAAGATCCTCGCGGCGTGCGACTCCGACGATCCCGCCGCCGAGCCGCTCCGACAGCCGACGCTCAACGACGTCCTCGCCAGCCATTGACGCCGTACGTACGAGCGAGCACGGCGATTGAATGACGAGCCGTTCGTGTTGTTCCCACCGGGCTCCAATGTCACGAATACGGACCATGCCGTTCCCGACGTCCCAGACCTGGCGCGAGCCAGGATAATCCGCATCCCGTAGGATCCAGACACCTTCCAATCGCTGAGCGAGGCTCTTCTTCCAGGCTTCGATGGTTGCTCTTCGGACCATCGCTCCGGTCAAGGATGGGACGCTCTCAGGCGATGGCGCGCTCGCGTCGACCTGCGCCGCAGCGGGTGTGCCGGCTTCGCAACTCAGCAATGAAGCGCACGCGACGCCGGCGATCAACGAACCGAAGCGCATGGCCCAGATGAGGGCGCTGTTCGTGCTGCGTCGGTCGAACACTCCGCAACCAAGAAGCAGACGAGAGCGGATCGACCAGCTTTCTTCGTCTCGTGTGACGCCCGCCTTCTTCAGGTGCTCATCTCGCCGCTCGTGAGCGGCCCCGAAAGCCAGCCGCCTTCGGCGGCTCACTCCCGAGCCGCCTTGCAGGCGGGATGTCCTAGTGCCGAGACGTCCGCGCTTCCCGCGCCGGCAATCTCGTGCCGGGCGGAGGCGCATTGGTCAGGGTTGCGCGCCCGCCGTTGCTGGCGCCCCCCGTAGTGGGGCCGCTGGCAGCAGGCGAGGTTTGCGCGCCCACGTTCGACGGCCACGTCCAGAAGAAGAGTTGGGTCGTGAGCGAGACCAGCTGCACCGACGCCGCGAGAAAAGCGGCCGGGGCGATCCACCGCCAGCGCGCACCAACGGAACACGCACCATGCGCCGCCGCGAGCGCGACGAACGGTGTTACCGATTCGTAGTAGCGCGCGCTGCCGAGAGCTCCCTTGAAGGCATAGGCCCCCAGGAGGAACAGGTAGATCCCGAGCGGAATGACGTGGCTCGGGCGCCAGGCGCGGCGGAGACCGGCGAAGAACAGCACAGCGACGACCGATCCGAAGAGATAGAGGGGCTGCTGGAGGGGGAACCAGAGGAGGTCGCGATGCAGACTGTCGCGCTGCACGTGGGTGTAGCGATAGAGCTCGCGCAGGACACCGAACCACTGCCCTTCGCGTAGCTTGTGCGCGAGGAACCACCCGCCCACGGCGACGATCGAGGGGGCCGCGATCACCAGCGGCAGTCGGCAGGCGTTCGCGACGCGAGCGGGGAGGCGCCCGATGGCGGGGTGCTGTCCCATGATGCGCAGCGCGATGACGAGGACGACCGCGCCCCACGCCTCGTAGCGTATGAGCGAGGCCAGCGCGAGGATCGCACCCGCCAGGACGAAGCGACCGAGGTCGACCGACCAGACGGCTCCGAGCACGAGAAGCGTGAACAGCGTCTCCTGCTGGGCGGAGGTTCCGAGCAGGTTGACGAGCGGTGACACGGCGCAAAGGACCGCCGCCATCCAGGGCACGTACGTGGACGCGCCGCTTTGCGTACGATCCGCCGTGCTCTGGCCGTACCGGAGCACGAGTACGGGCACGAGCACGGCGAGCGCGCAGTTCACGACGCGGATGGCGTCGGCGCTCAGACCGAAGAGAAGGAACGCCGCGAGGACGAAGTGGTACGCGGGGAGCCAGACCCAGTGGAGAGCGACGTTCGTCGGATCCGTCAGGAGGGCACGGGCGATGCCTAGGTGACCCGGGGCGTCGGTGTCGGGCTCGGGAAAGTGCCGGATGAGCCAGAGACGCACCAGCGCCGCGAGCACGATGAGGACCGACAGAGCAATCGTGCGCCATCTCGTCGAGGGCGACGCCGCAACCGCGAGCGAAGTTCCATTAGCCACGGGTCGCCTCTACCACAACGGACCGCTCGGCCATCTCGAACACGGGCAGGAGCGCGGACCGGATACGGCAGAGCCGCCCATACCGCCTACCGCAGCGCCTCATCGACCTCAGTGGCCGCCCGAAGGCTGCAACGCCTGCGGAACGCTCTTCACGTAGTCGTCGATGACCTTGCGGACGTTGGAGTCCCTGGGAATCAGCGAGATCTCGATCCGCCGATTCTGCTGGTACGCAGCGGGCGTCTTCGCCTCGTCGAGCGGGCGAAACTTCGAGTACGCGCTCGCGGCGAAGTAGCGCCCATACGAGTCCGCGAGGACTGGGTTCATTCGAAACAGCGAGTCGAGAACGGCCGTGGCTCGCTTCGCCGAGAGGTCCCAGTTGAAAGCAGCCGAGCCACGCTCGTCGGTGTGCCCCTGGATGACGACGGCGTCGATGTTCGCGCGAACTTCGTCGTCGGCCAGCAGGTTTCCGAGAGCTCTCGCGAGCCCCGCCAGGAGCGGCTTCGCATCGCTCTTGATCGCATACGCATTGGACTCGAACACGAGGCTCTCGTTGAGGACGAGGTTACCGTTGTCGCCGATCGTGACGAGTGGTGCGCCCGCGTCGTTGCTCGCGCCGAGCTCGGCCTCGATCGCCTGTTCCAGCTTGCTGAGGACGCCAACGCGAAGGACCGCGATGCTCTGCAACTGGCCGCGCACGAGGCCCAGCTGGCGATTGCTGTCGGCGATGATTTGCTCCTGGTCGTGAATCCGGGACTGCGACGCCTGCAGAGCGACCCTCCCGGCTTCGACCTCCTGCGACGTCCGGTGCAGGTCGGCGTTCAGCGCCTGCAGCTGTCCCTCGGAGGCGCCGATCTTCCGCTGGAGAGCGTCGAGGCGCTGGCTGCTCGTCAGGTTGCGCACGTACGCGAGGAGCACGAGCACGAAGAGGATGAGCGCCATCGTCGACATGACGTCGGTGAACGCGGGCCAGATCTCGCGCGTCGCGTCGTCGTGATTCGAGAGGAGCGGTCGTCGCCTGCGCACGGCGCTACTGCCCGTTCCCGCGCTTCAGCGCCACGACCTGGCTCTTCAACGTGTCGCTCAGGTCACCGAAGCTGAGGCTCATGCGCTGAACGTTGTCCTTCAGGTGCGCGTTGAACTCGGTGAAGTCCCGCGTGCTCGTGGAGAACGATCGCAGCGCCGTGTCGAAGTGCGCGACGGCGGCTTCGAGCCGCTCGATGGACTCTCCGAAGCTGCCGACGGTCCTATCCAGTCCGTCCGACCCGCCTTCGACGCGGGCGCCTGCGGCGCGCGACGCGGGAGACGTCGAAACGAGTCAGTCCAGGTACGCCTCGATCCGAACCATCAACGCGACGCGACGATCGGTCAGGTTCGTGAAGACGCCGAGCACGGTCAGCACGACGGCAGAACCGATCCCGACGAGGGAGTTCGAAAAGGCCACGGCCATGCCCGATAGGGCCTGCGTCAACCCCGACGTCACCCCTTGCGTCACGTCGGCCAGGGCGCCAGGGTCCCCCGCGACGAGGTGAATCAGCCTCCCGATGGACGATGTGAGTCCGTAGAACGTGCCGAGGAGCCCCAGGATGATGACGAGGCCCGTGGCCGACCGAACGAAGCGCTCGGTGAGCAGGAGCCCTTTGAGCCCCGAGTGAAAGTGGTCTTCGATGATCGCCTGCGTGTTCGGCTCCGGCGATCGCTGGGCGGCGGCCTGCGCGCTTCGCGCGATGTCGTTGAGCACCCCGTGAAGGAATCGCGGACTGGGCGCAGCGTTCTCCGCCAGATCGGCAAGGAGCTCTTCGTAGCGCGAACGGGCGGCCAAGCTCGCCGTGATCGAGAGGAAGAGAGTGGCGACCGTCGTGAGCAGGATGGCGCGACCAATGGGGTCGACCAACGACAAGCCGTCGAGAATCGTGTTCGGCATCGAGTGCTCGCTTTCGTGGCGGCAAGGCCGCGGACGGGGACGGGTAAGCACGTGGCGCGCCTCCTTCCTCAGACGCAGCAAGCGCGGACCCGGGATCCTTCCGTCACGAGGCAGCAAGCGCGCCTGGCATGTGGCGTGCAGCGGTGCGTCTCTCACGTGAGCCCAGATCCCAGACGTTCATGGCGCGTGCTCGTCGCAGAAGACGATGAGCTGATGCGTGCGCTCGTGGTCGATGCCCTGCGAGCTGAGCTCTTCGACGTGGACGAGGCAAGCGATGGGCGAGCCCTGTGGCAGATGACGCTTGAATCGTGCTCCTACGATCTCGTCCTCTCGGATCTCCGCCTACCAATCGTCGACGGGCTCACGGTGCTGGAAGACGTGCGCGAACGCGCTCCCCGTACGGCCTTGATCCTGATGACGGCCTTCGCCGACGACAAAACGCGCGCCAGGGCCGCGAAGCTCGGTGCCGTGCTTTTCGACAAACCTTTCGCG